>Ga0208962_1000110_pt1 | contig 19186 bp, 15 predicted proteins | sample AOAMet2_C43A7_80_2_FD_188076 | JGI IMG/M metagenome (GOLD analysis project Ga0208962, IMG submission 188076) | Ammonia-oxidizing marine microbial communities from Monterey Bay, California, USA - C0912_C43A7_80 (SPAdes) | ecosystem: Environmental > Aquatic > Marine > Intertidal zone | place... | reverse complement strand
TTTAAGAAGTTTGTTATTGATAATACTCAGGTTGAAAAATATCTATAAATCAGGTGCGATATTCTGCATTAATTTTAACGTAGTCGTATGAAAGGTCAGTTGTCCATACACTTTCAGTGGTGTTGGCATCACCTAAATCTATTCGAATTGTTATTTCAGATTTTTGCATTTCCGCGCTACCTCGACTCTCAGTGTAATCAAGGCTTTGCTCTCCAGAGGTAATAATCTGCAAGTTATTCAAATAGATATCAATATTTTCAATAGAGATCCCGGTAACCTTTGAACGCCCTACTGCCGCTAAAATCCTGCCCCAATTCGCATCACTTGCAAACAACGCGGTCTTAACTAGGGGCGAATGAGCAACCGTATATGCAACTTCTAAGCAGTCTTTAGTTGATGAAAGACCGCCAACTTTAACCTCTACAAACTTTGTAGCGCCCTCTCCATCTTTTACAATCATGTGTGCTAATTTTTTTGTTAACTGGTTTAAGGCAGTTTGAAACTCATTTTTACATCTACTTAACTGAATATTAGATTGATTCGTAGCACTTAAGGTGCAAGCATCATTGGTTGAGGTATCACCGTCAACAGTAATGCGGTTAAATGACTGATCAACCGCAACATTTAAGCAGTCTTGAAGTTCTTCTTTAGATGCACTTATATCACTAACTATAAAGCTAAGCATTGTGGCCATATCTGGACGGATCATTCCAGATCCTTTTGCAACCCCACAGAGAGTCACATTACTTCCATCTATATCAAATGTCGTAGAGTAATATTTTTCAACAAGGTCAGTTGTCATTATCCCTCTTGCAACATCACTAATACTGCTATCAGAGAGCGACTGAATAAGGATATCTGAATTATTTTCAAATGGCTCAAGAGGTAACTCTTCACCAATTACACCCGTTGAAAATGGCAAAATTTGTTCAGGTTGAATTTTAAGTTTTTGAGCTAATATCTCACAAGTTTTATAAGCGTTTTCCAAGCCTTTTTGACCCGTTCCTGCATTAGCATTTCCACTATTAATTAAAAGGGCTTGTATATTTGAATTTAAATGGTTTTTGGCAACCATAACTGGAGCCGCACAAAAGATATTTTGAGTGAAAACAGCAGCAGTTTTAGTGCCCTCAATAAATGAAAATAAGGACAAATCTAAAGCATTATTTTTCTTTATGCCAGAAGCGATTGAGGAGCATTTAACACCTTTTACTTCAAGTAAATCAATACTCATACAAATAATCTAGAGGGATAAATAATAAAAAGCATTTTACCTAATTCACTTAACTGCTATTCTGTTTTAAGATTAGAGCTCTAAAACCTTAATATTGCTCACTATCGAGCTTATTAAATAATAGCATTATAATTGCACCAAAAAACACCATCATTAAAGCTGGTATTGCTGCCCTCTCAAACAATCCTTCAGAGCTTAATTCAAATACTCGAATTGCTAAAGTATCCCATCCAAAGGGTCTTAATAGATAAGTTGCAGGAAGCTCTTTCATTACGTCAATTGCAACCAATAATCCTCCTGCTAAGATTCCTGGTGTCATCATTGGAAGATAAACTTCTTTAATCAATCGAAACCTTGAAGCACCCAGTAACCTAGCACTTTGTTCATATACAGGCTTTATCTGTTCGCCAGAAGCGCTTGTAGAATTATATGCGATTGCCATAAACCTGGAAACGTAAGCAAAAAGTAATAAAGCCACTGAACCAAAAAGAATATGATTAATTGATGAGCCGCCAAAATATATACTGATTAATGAAATATTTTGAACACCATAGAGCAAACCAACCGCCATAACTGATCCAGGAAGTGCATAACCAAGAGTTGAAAATCGTATTAATAATTGTAAACTTTTACTGTCTGATTTTTGACGACTAGGTAGAGCCAATATTGTTGCAATAATAACTGTTAACACTGTAGCACTAAAAGTCAAAATTCCACTAGAAGCAAAATAGTCAAAATACCGATTACTCCACTCTACAGAAAACAATTCAACACTCCAAATTAGTATTTGTAGCAATGGCATAGCAAAGGAAAGCATAAAAACACCAAACACAAATAAAAAAATTAACCAGCCACTAAGGCCCTTAGCATTGTAAGCCTTAATATGGGAAACATCAGAGGAATAATATTTAGCTTTGCCTCTAGCTTTTCTTTCGAAATAGATAAGAAAAAAAGAAACCAGCACTAATAAAGAGGCTAGCTGAGCAGCAACCTCTATTGACCTAAAATCTCCCCATGCAGAATATATAGCTGTTGTAAAAGTTGAGTAATTAAACAATGAAACAACACCAAAATCTGCCAAAGTTTCCATAAGAGTAACTAAAACACCGGCTGCGATTGCAGGCCTTGCAAGTGGAACTGAAATTTTCCAAAAAACACGTAAAGGTTTAGCGCCCAACATTTTTCCTGCTTCTATCATTTGAATTTTTTGACGTTTAAATGAAGCTCTTGCCATCATGTAAACATAAGGATAAAAAACCAGTACAAATGTTAATATTATTGCCCAATACCCTGAACGTATATCAAAACCAGTAATTCCCAGATATTCCCTAAGCCATACTTGTGCATAACCAGAATAGTCAAACACACCAAGATAAACAAATGCTAATACATACGCTGGGATTGCAAATGGAAGAAAAAGTGCCCACTCAAGCCAAGATCGACCGGGAAAATCCACCATAACAACGAGGTAAGCCAAGACAGTGCCTAAAACGCTTACCCCAATACCAACTCCAATAAGCAAAATCAGGGTTGAAGAAACTAACTCTGGTAATAATGTTTGAGCAAAATGAGACCAAAGATCACTGCCTGGGACTAACCAAGCTGAACCAACAACAAATATTGGAAGAGCAACTGTTAAAGCTAACATGCCTATCCAAATATTTGATTTGAAGAATATCTCTTTCATTGACAGAAAGACGTAAAAATGTCTTCTATTTTAATACAAATTATCCAGGGCTTATAAAAAGCCCTGGATAAAGTTAATGGAATTATTAAACTTCTATTTATAACCCAACCTTTGCATTAATTTAACTGCATCAGCTTGCAACTCACCAGCAATAGAAAGATTCATTTTGTCTTGCTTAAAACTTCCCCATGAAGAGACAATTTCATCTGAACCAATATTTTGATTCGCAGGATACTCCTTATTAAGGGAGCCGTAAATAGACTGAGCTTCTGCTGATGATAACCATTCAAGTAGTTGCGTAGCTCCACTTGGATTTGAGGCATGCTTAGTTATACCAGCGCCTGAGACATTAACATGAACACCAGTAGTTTCTTGATTAGCCCAGAAAAGTTTAATCGGAGCATCAGGAGTTTTCTCAATTAATCGGCCAAAATAATAAGTGTTAACTAAGCCAACATCACACTGACCCGCGATTATCGCGTCCATCACATGAGAGTCTTTAGCGTTAGGAACTGCTGCCAAATTATTCACCCAACCATTAATAACCTCTGAAGCTTTTTCTTCTCCTTGATTATGAATAATTGAAGCAACAAGAGACTTTGTGTAAATTTTCTTACTAGTTCTTAAGCACAGTTTATTATTCCAGTTGTTTGAGGCTAAGTCACTATAAGTCGATAATTCATTAGGATTAACGCGCTCTGTACTATAAACAATAGTTCTCGCTCTAACTGATAAACCAGTCCATAATCCATTTGGATCTCTTAAGTAAGAAGGAATATTACTTTTAATTGTCTCAGTACTAATACTTTGAAAAATATCTTGTGTCCCTGCATACCACAAATCACCTGCATCTACTGTCATAAACATATCTGCTGGAGTATTTGAACCTTCCAATTTGAGACGCTCGATTAAATCACTGCCACTTCCCGTTAAATAGTTGACTTCTATGCCAGTTTGTTTGGTGAATTGCTCAAATAGAGGTTGAATTAAATGCTCTTTCCTCGAACTATATACCGTCACTTCATCTTCTGTAGCCGCTTGAATTTGAGATATCGAACCCATTAAAAGGGTAGATATTGTTATAGAGAGAATGGTTAAACGCTTTGTATTCATTGCTTATTTCCTTATATTAAATTATTGTGTATTAATTGTAAATGATAATCATTCTTATTATCATTTGCGCATGATACATAAAATTAAATAAGATGCAACTGTTTTTTTTCGATTTTTCCAATTTTATCTGCAAAAGTATCAGCTTCAATTTCATCATGAGTTACTAGTATCGAAGTAACAGACTGTTTCTTTAATATAGACCTAACATCTTTAATTAGTTCATTTCGATGCGTTTTATCTAGACTGGAAAAAGGTTCGTCAAGCAACAATAGCTTCGGTGACTTAGCTAAAGCTCTAGCCAATGCAACTCTTTGCTGTTCTCCACCTGAGAGTTGATGAGGATATTTTTTTTCAATACCCTTAAGATTTATTAATTCAAGAAGTGAAGCAACTCTTTCAACTTTTTGTCTTTTTGAGAGTTGATCAATTCCAAAACTAATGTTTTGAAAAACGGTCATATGAGGGAATAAAGCATAGTCCTGAAAAACCATTCCAATTTCTCGAAATTCTGGCTTTACAAAATGAAGGCCATCATTGCTTAAGTCATTTCCATCCAAAGCAACTGTTCCATCTTTTGCATCCTCTAATCCAGCAATAAATCTAAGTGCCGAGCTTTTGCCACTTCCACTATCGCCTAATAATGCAAAAATATCTCCACTTTGTAAATCTAAATTAAAGCCGTCTAATACTTGATTTTCATCAAATGAGATTGATAAGTTACTTACATTTAACACTTTGTAAACCTAAATAATAATGATTCTCATTATTATATAAGAGTAAACACCGAAATGTAGAATAATAAAGTGGAAATTAAAGTCTACTGAATTATAGGTAATTCATCTGCAGCTCTAATACTGAGCCATTCAGGACCATTATCAGTAATAACAATATTTTCTTCATGAACCATTTCTTTGCCTGGAAGGAATGCCATTCCTGGTTCCAATGTTAAAACAACCCCTGGTTCAAGAACAGTGTTATCAGTTGCGGTGTTTGAAGGCCATTCGGTCAGTTGCATTCCTAAGCCATGGCCTAGCCTACCAACGGTATTACCTAATGCGCCGCCCTTTTGTAAAACATCGTTCATGGCATTAAATACATCAGTAGTTGTGTTGCCAGCTTGGCATGCCTTAAAGCCTGCCTCAGTGGCCTCATAGGCAACTCTATATGCCTTTTTAGCTTCATCACATATATAACCAAAGGCATAGTTTCTATCAAAGTCACAGTAATAACTATCAAATACCGAGCCAGTATCAATAATAAACAGATCGCCCTCTTCGATGATTTTTTCTGTTGGCCCCATAATGATTGAGCCATAGCCATCTTTACCTGAACCCGATACTATATAAGGTGAATCGTCTGCACCTAGCGCAAGAAGTTGCTGTTTAAAGCGTTTACAATTTTCACGCTCACTTTCACCTGCCTTAAGAAAACCTTCTAAATCTATAAAGCCTTGAGAGGTTATCTGGCAAATATGCCTTATCTTTGCAATTTCAGCTGTTGACTTAACAAAACGAACCTTTCTGAGTATTTTGTTTGCATCTTTAATCTCTACACCTGGCAAAGAACTGATTAGGTATTCGTAATCACCTAATGGCATTCTTAGTGTACTTTCAAGAGTTTTAGGAACTCCGAGGCATTTGTTCTTTCCAATTAAAGAGTTAATTTTAGATAGCAGCATGCTAATACCATCATCTTCTGGGTTAGGCGAAGTCCAAGTTTGAATATCATCAATCCATGTCTCTCTCATTCCCGATTCACCAATTGTTGGAATAATGGCTATTGGCTTTCCATCACTTGGAATTAAAACATACCAAGGGCGAGTTGGACTCTGGAAAAATTGTGTTTTAAACCCAGTGTAGTATTCAATGTCCACTTGAGTCGTTAATAAAATAACATCCATCTTTGATTCAAACATAAGATTCTGAATTTTATTAAGCCTATTTTCGTATTCAGATACCTTAAAACCTCTACTTGGATTAACCATAACCATTCATTACCTCTTCTGAAGACCTTCCAACTAATTGTCCATACATTTTCTCATCAGTATCGCCTTCAGTTCCAAAAAAAAGAATTCTTGAATTCTCATTAAGCATTAGCTTACTTTTAAGATTGTCATCATTACATGCTATAAGAAAGCCTGCCAATCCAGCAACCGCAGATTCTCCAGCAACAATTGGCCTGTCTCTATTGGCGAGAAGCTGCATAGTTTTAGAAATTGAATCATCTTGTATGCTTAAAAAATGTGAAACATAACTCTCAAGTATAGGCCACGCTAGCAGTGAAACTTCGCCACAAGCAAGTCCTGCCATAACAGTATCCAAATCTCCATGGACTACTGTCGGCTCACCATTAACTGCACTTTGAAATAGACAGTCTGCGTTTGTTGGTTCAACAACGACAAAGATTGGTGGGCATTCCAGACTCTCAACTAAAAATGATACTACTGCAGCTGGAAATCCTCCAACACCTCCTTGCAAAAAAACATGAGTTGGTACTTCTTCCATTTGCTTCATGGCCTCATCAACCATCACTGTGTAACCCTGCATAACATCTTTTGGAATATCTGTATAACCCTCATAAGAAGTATCAGATACTACATAGTAACCGTTAGACTCAGAGACCTCAGCTGCAATATGAACTGATTCATCATAGTTGCCATTGATTCGATTCACTATAGCGCCATATTTAGCGATCGCTTCTTCTCTAGCAACACTCACAGTGCGATGAATATAAATCTCACAATTACATCCAAATTTTTGAGCACCCCAAGCTACCGATCTTCCGTGATTACCATCGGTTGCACAACACACCGTAATCTTTGAAGTTATCTCTGAATACGTGCCTGCAATTAAATCAGAAGATTTTGCCTCAATACCTTGCTCTTTTAATTTTTTTATTAAAAGATTGGCTACCGCATAAGCCCCTCCCAATGCCTTAAAGCTTTTAAGAGAGAAACGGTGACTTTCATCCTTATAGGCTATTAAAGAAACGCCATTATCACTTGCTAAATCAGATAGCGAGTGTAATGGAGTGGACTCATATCTATCCCACGAACTAATCTCTTTATTGGCTAGCTCAAATGACTTAAGGCTCAAAATATCTTGATACCTATAGTCAGATCCAGCTTGAATATTTAGATTCTCGAAGTGTCGTGTTGAATGAATTAGGTGTTTATATTGATTAATCATAATTATAAAAATATTTAGTAAGTGTAGTATTAATTAATATTGTTAATAAATTTTTTAAGAAATTCTTTAGTTCGTCTCTCTGTTGGATTTGAAAAAATATTTTCAGGTTTTCCAGACTCCACAATCTGGCCATCTTCAAAAAATAGCACTCTGTCAGCAAATTCACGCGCAAAATTCATTTCGTGAGTAACCGTTAACATCGTTGTATCAGTATCAGATGCTAATTTATGAAGAACAGTCAATACTTCATCAACAAGTTCTGGGTCCAAAGCAGATGTGACTTCATCAAACAACATAATCTTTGGCTCCATAGCTAGTGCTCTAGCTATTGCCACACGTTGCTGTTGGCCACCCGATAATTCATGAGGATAATGATCTTTTTTGTCACTTAGGCCAACTAAATTAAATAATTCTTCAGCCTTTTCTTTAGCTTCAGGTTCAGTTTTTTTCTTTACTAAAATCTGAGGTTGCTTAACATTTTCAATAGCAGTCAAATGAGGAAATAAATTGAATTGTTGAAAGACCATCCCAATATAATCACGCATTTTGTGTAAATGATTTACAGAAGCGGGAATAATTTTTCCATTATTTTTTTCATGCCATAAATATTCACCATTAACTGAAACAAAACCATCATCGATAGTTTCCAATGTCATCAAAATTCGTAAAATTGTTGTCTTTCCAGAACCACTAGGCCCTATTAAAGCTAATTTTTCACCGTCTTTCACTTCCAAATTTAAATTATTTAAAACCTTTAAATCACCGAAAGCTTTTGAAACATTTTCAAACTGTATAATATTATTCATAGTATTAGATTTTTAGTTAATTATTAATTTGGTTTAAGTATCTTTATTAAGAGTTTCTGGATTTTTAAAAATATTAACGTCCACAATTTCCTCTTTATTTGCTTTTTTTATTTCTACTAAAGTTGTATGGCTACTTGGACCTTGACCTAAAGACGAAGTTCCTACATCTTTAGTGAGTACATTAGGGTTTCCATGTCTCTCTAAATTTAAAGCATAATCTGGATCAAACCACGCTCCAGTAGATAGAACAACAACTCCAGGCATCACATTATCAGAAATATTTGCCCCTGCTAATACCCTTCCTCTTTTATTAAATAGCATAACAATATCACCATTTTTAATCTCTCTTTTTGAAGCATCTGATGAATTAATCATCACAGGCTCTTTTCCATTTATTTTACTATTTTGGCTATTGACCGCATTATCAAGCTGACTGTGGAGTCTATGCGTTGGTTGATTTGAAATTAAATGTAATGGGTACTTATCAATATTTCCTAACCACTCATAAGGTTCAAACCAATATGGGTGAGAGAGACAATCACTTAATTGAAAATTAGAAATAGTTTCAGAGGATATTTCTATTTTGCCTGAAGGGGTATTTAAAGGAAAATTAATTGGATCTTTTCTAAAATCATTAAACATAATTTTTTCAACTTTTGGAGATGGCAGTTCAAAATATCCTTTTTCCCAAAATTCTTCAAAACTTGGAAAACTTATATTTTTTTGATGTGATTTAAAACTATTATTCCATATAAATTTTATCCAATCCAATTCACTTCTATCTTCGGTAAATGATTCTAGAAAGCCCAGTTTTTTTGCTAAACCTGAAAATATTTCATAATCAGTTTTTGAATTTTTAAAGCTTTTCATAGCTTTTTTATTCGCTACTATTGTTGGATCTCTTGGATTCAACATTAAATCATTTCTCTCTAAAGCAGTATTAGCTGGAAAAATAATATCAGCATGACGAGCTTGAGAATTCCACCAAATTTCATTAACAATTATTGTATTAGGTTTTTGCCAAGCCTTGACCAGTCGATTTAAGTCTTGATGATGATGGAAAGGATTTCCTCCTGCCCAATAAATTAATTTTATATCAGGATATATTAATTTCTGACCATCGTAATCAAATTCTCTTCCTGGATTTTCCAACATATCCGTTACTCTTGCAACAGGAATAAAATCTTTTATTTTATTTTTACCTTGAGGTAAACTTTGCCAAGGTAATTTATGAAATGAATCACCTGTACTATTCACACTAGAATATCCAAATCCAAAGCCTCCACTTGCTGTTCCTATATGACCTAACATAGCTGCAAGAGTTATTCCCATCCACAAAGGCTGCTCTCCTCTCGATGCTCTTTGCAGACTCCAAGATAAAGAAATCATGGTTTTTTTTGTTATTATTTTATCTGCTAATTCATTGATTGTATTAACTGGAATATTAGTAATTTGTGATGCCCATTCAGGACTGCATTCTTGATTATTTTTTTTCCCTAATACATAGTCAGCAAAACTATCGAATCCTACAGTATATTTATTTATAAAATCCTTATCATAAGAATTATTTTTAATCAGAATATAAGCAAGAGACAACATTAAAGCAGTATCAGTATTTGGTCTAATAGGAACTTGCTTTGCTTTTAAAAATTTAGGAGCATCATCTATAAGAGGACTAATATTAATAAACTCAACTCCCTTATCAAAACACTTCTTCATGCCTAACTTGGTAATATGTTTCCCTACACCTCCAGCTGAAACTTTAGAATTTTTTAATGGCATTCCTCCAAACATTAATATTAATTCACACTCCTCAGATAAAGCTTTCCATGAAGTATGTTCATCTAATGTTGAATATAAATCTAAACCAATTATGTGTGGTAAGAGAGTTTGTGCTGCAGCGAATGAATAACTTTGAAATGATGAGCTAAAGCCTCCAAATAAATTAAAGAAACGATTAACTTGGCTTTTAGCGTGATGAAATCTTCCAGCGCTTGCCCAGCCATACGATCCCGCATAAATTGCTGAATTACCATAAGCATTTTTAGTTTTTAATAACTCTTTAGATGCAAGTTCAAATGCTTCATCCCAACTTATAGGAATAAAATCATCTTGGCCTCTTTTGCCATCACTTTTACCTTTATTATCCAACCATCCTTTTCTTACGTGAGGTTGCGTAATTCTCAAATTATCGATAGCAGCATCAGCCAAACCTAAGCCAAATTCTGTTGGAGAAGAATCCAATTCCCAATTATGTAATTTTATTTTTTTATTCGCATCTACTGAAAATTTATAAGTTCCCCAGTGCGAGCTTACGTAATTCATCGAGCCACCTTTATTGGTTTAAATTTCTTTTCTAATCTCATTGCTATCATTGCTGATGGTATTGATACAAGCAAAAAGAATACCCCAACCAAGGTCATAGGCTCAAGATACGTGTAATGACTATTACTATATTGATCAGCTGCTCTAAATAATTCAACTACAGTAATAGCAGCTAGTAATGGTGTTTCCTTAAACATTGTAATTAAATAGTTTGCAAGTGGCGGGATCATCGGAGGTATAGCTTGAGGCAAAATAACATGCTTCCAAGCTTGATATGGATTATAGTTTAGTGATCTAGCAGCTTCCCACTGACCTTTAGGAACATTATCAATGCCCGCTCTAAAAACTTCAGACGTATACGTGCTAAAGTGAATACCTAAAACGATTACGCCGCATGTAAAAGCTTCTAAGAAAATTCCAAAGTCAGGTAGAACATAAAACACAATATATAGCTGAACTAAAATTGGCGTCCTTCTAACAAACTCAGTCATCCAATATAAGGACACCCGTGTTGACTTCCTATTAGACATTTTGAGAATGGCTATTGCTAAGCCCAAAATATAAGCAATTAATGATGCAACAATCGTCGCTTCAATTGTTACTACTAAACCCTTAAGTAGCTGCGGTAAAACATCGAAAGCAACGTCCCAACTCCAATTCATAATTATTTTTCTCCCGCAGTCATAATATTTCTGCCTTTAGAAAACTTTTTAGCAATCAGATCAACTATCTTTACTAAGACTGAAGCAATAATAAAATAAATAACTAGTATTACTAAAAATGGCTCTAAAGTTAAGGCGGTTTGAACCCTAATTATATGAGCCATGAATGTTAAATCTGAAATAGTAATAAGAGAAGCAACTGCTGTTAATTTCAACAGCTCTATCAGTAAATTCCCGAATGTAGGAATCATAATTGGAATTGCTTGAGGAATGATAACGTATCTATATTTCTTGTAACTTGAATAATTTAAAGCTTTTGAAGCTTCATGTTGGTCTTTATCAACTGCAAGTATAGCGCCTCTCACTACTTCTGACCCATATGCACCAACATTACAACCACAGGCTATTACACCAGCAGTTAGGGCATCAAAATATATTCCCCACATTGGTAAAACAAAATAAATAAAAAACATTTGTACGAGGGCTGAGCTACCTCGAAAAAATTCTAAATAAATTATTGCTACTACTCTGATTGATTTAAATGATGATATTCTTGAAATTCCCACAATAAATGAAATAACAAGAGCTAGAATCGCCCCTAATACAGTTAACTCTATCGTCGTGATAGTTCCTTTAATTAGTATCGGGTAAAAATAAAAGACTTCATTCATAAATAAACTCTAACATAAATAAACTCTAAAAAAAACTGCCCTGTAAATATTTACAGGGCAGAATAGGTTATAAAATAAACTCTAAAACAAACTCTGCCCTAATATTTACAGGGCAGAATAGGTTATAAAATAAATTTATTCACCGTCAGGACATTGCGTCAAGTATGACTTCGTAGCAGTTGCAGCCGCTGAGAAACCATAAGGTTCAATAATAGCTGCAAATTTACCAGTAGCTTTTAAGAAAGCTAAAGCCCTATTATATTCAGACCTGAACTCTTTATCATCCATATTAAATGCTGCACCCGCACAACCCATTGGAACACCTGCAACAGGCATTACCAATGCAATGCTTGGATCATTAGTTTTCTTTAGTAAATCTGCTGTACCTAGACCTGATAAAGCAAATACATCAACTCTACCCTGTTGTAGCATTTTAATACCACTCGGAGGTGTATCAAAATAAACAATCTGATCAGCACTTACACCGCGCTCTAATGCATATTTTTCTTCAGCACAACCAGCACAAGTTGTCATTTTTAAATCTGGGTTAGCGGCAATATCTTCATAAGTTAATAGATTATTTGGGTTGCCAGCTGGAACTGCAAAAGCTTCCGCTCCACATAAATCAGGCTCAGAATAAATGATAGACTCACATCTACCAGGTTTAATATAAAGACCAGACGTAGCCATATCTACTCTTCTTGCCTGAAGGGCAGGAATCATAGCACCATACATGATAACTTGAGCTCTTAATTCATTAACGCCTAAAACTTCTAGTACTGCTCGTGCAACATCTGGTGCAGCACCTGTTACGTATCCATCAGATTTAATGTCACTGTAAGGTGGTTCATTAGCAACAGCAACTGTTGCGTAACCTTGTTTCTTAAGTTTTTTTAATGTATCAGATTCTGCATAAGAAGTTTGTGCAAAGCCCAATATAATAAAAAAACAGGTAAAAATTGAAATAATTTTTTTCATAAAGTTCTCCTTTTTATTATTATGAGATGTAAGTTTAACACTACCATAAAGATTAGAAAGGTTTAGATTTGCTAATATTTGCATAATTTATGCATTATTTTAATTTTTTTAAATAAATTATTTGATAAAATAATAATATGCAAAAATTAGATAGCTTTGATTACAAAATTCTAAAAATTGTCCAAAAAAATAACAAGGTTACTTCTCAAGAGTTAGCTAAAGAAGTAGACTTATCATCCTCAGCTTGTCAAAGAAGATTAAATTCAATGCGTAAAACTGGCATTATAGAAAGAGATATATCAGTTTTAGATCGCAATCAACTAAATAGAAAAATTACCATAATAGTTCAAATAGAGAGTGATATAGAGGGCACGGAACCTGATATTCAATTTAAAAAAGCAATGTTTGATGCCCCAGAGGTAATGCAGTGTTATTACGTTACTGGTAATTATGATTATGTTTTGATAACCACCTTTAAAGAAATGGGGGATTATGAAGATTTTACAAACAAATATTTTTTAGAAAATCCAAATATAAAACACTTTACTTCAATGGTGGTTATGAATAAAGTAAAAGAAAATTTATCTATTCCAATTAATTAACATTATTAATAAATTTTTTAAGAAATTCTTTATACCTTAGGTGTATTGTCTTGTGACAATTGTCGCCTCTCAATTGTAATCGATGCGATAGTAACTAAAATGATACCAATAGCCTGGATATTTGTAATTGAATCAGAGTATACAATAAAGCCAATAATCAAAACCATAAGGGGTTCAGAATAACCAACATTTGCTGTTCTAGTGGGTCCATACTTTTTAACAGCCATATGATAAAAGAACATCCCAGTTGCAAACAATGTGCCTGAAATTAGTGATAAGATTATGCCTTCATTAGCAGGCCAAGAAATACCTGATTCGTTCAAAAACAAAGCCAAAAACATAAGCATTGGTATAAGTGTTGTAAATTTAACTATTTCCCAGTTTCTAAGGCTACTAACTTTTGGAGTCAGAAAAAATATTAGTGAAAGAGATATTGCTGAAAGCAGCGAAAGTAATATTCCAATTACCAGCGTGTAGACGCCTTCAGAGCTTTGTGAAATTGCAACAATACCTATAGTCGCTAATATAAACATCACAATAGTAGTTAAATCGAGTGCTCTTCTTTTTGATAAGGACACCATTAAGTAGGTTATTAAAGGGTAGGTATATAAAATAACACTTGCAAGGCCTACTGACATATATTTAACTGCCTCAACAAAGAACCATGACTGAATACCAAATAAAAATGAGAGAATTATCAACCAAAAGCCAATCTTATGTTTTTTAATTTTAGTAAATGAAAAAAAACTTTTTGTAATTAATAATGAAGAACAAAAAGTTGTGGCAAATCGAATAAATAAAAATAAAAAAGCACTCACCTCTAAAGAGTATATTAAAGGCAACATGCTAACATTTAGTGCGTAAAAAAAAGCAGATAAAAGTGCGAATCGAACAATGAACATCTTGATCCCAAGTCAATAAAAATTCCTAAAACAGATTTTATAAGATAAATTTATAGTAAATTTAGTTCATTTCAAGTGAGAATTGGTATTTTTTTTCCAAATTTTAGACACATTAGGATATCATTGCCGCTTCATTTTATTTTAAGGAGAGAGGATGAACTTTGATGCAAATATAATTGCCCCGGCACTAGGTGTTTTAGGGCTTTTGATAGTAGTAATTATTTACCAATGGATTAAAAAACAACCTGGTGGTAGCGGTGCTGTTAAAAAAATTGGTGAACAAATTCATATTGGTGCTATTGTTTTTATGAAACGAGAGTATCAAATGCTTAGCATGTTTGCATTAGTTTTACTTGTCCTACTTTACTTTTTTCTTGGCTGGGAAAGCGCATTATGTTTTGTTGTAGGTGCTGTTGCATCTGCTACTGCTGGCTATATTGGTATGAATACAGCAACTATTGCTAATGTAAGAACTGCCCAAGCAGCTCATGATGAGGGAAGCGCCTCAGCACTTACAGTTGCATTCTTTGGTGGCTCAGTTATGGGTCTAGCAGTTGCCGCGCTTGGTCTCTTAGGATTAGGTGGCTTATATTACTTTTTTGGTGAAACACATTCAGAGGCACTACATGGCTTCGCAATGGGTGCCTCAGTTGTTGCACTATTTTCTCGTGTAGGTGGTGGTATCTTTACGAAGAGTGCCGATGTTGGTGCAGATTTAGTTGGTAAATTAGAGGCAGGTATTCCTGAAGATGACCCTCGTAATCCAGCAGTTATTGCTGATAATGTTGGTGATAATGTTGGTGATATTGCTGGCATGGGTTCAGATATTTTTGAGTCATACTGCGGTTCAATGATTGCAACCATTGCAATCGCTTCAACTCTTTCAGCTATGGCTTTAGATAAGCTTGGTGGAAACCAAAGTGAATTAATGTTTTTACCACTCGCTCTTGCATCATTAGGTTTAGTTTGTTCAATTATCGGAATTATTTTTGTGAAGTTGTCTTCCAACAAGTCGCCTGAATCTGCCCTCAGAATGGGCACGATTGGTTCAGCGATTCTTTTTATTATTACTTCTTATTTCTTAATTGACCAGCTTGAAGTTGCCAATAATATCTGGGCAGCTGTTTTAATGGGAAGCTTAGGTGGAATCATAATTGGCCTTGTTACAGAGTACTACACAGCAGGCAAACCAATTAGAGATATTGCTGAGTCGGGAAAAACTGGCGCAGCCACTGTAATGATTAAAGGATTGGCAATTGGCATGCAGTCCGTTGTAATCCCTGTCTTGATGATTTGTTTGATTATTTATGTTGCTAACCTTTTTGTTGGATTATATGGTGTTGGTATTGCTGCTATTGGAATGCTTGCAACTGTTGGTATGACTATGGCGATTGATGCTTATGGCCCTATAGCGGATAATGCTGGTGGTATTGCCGAGATGGCTGGATTAGGGGAAGACACTCGTAATATTACTGATTCTCTTGATGAACTTGGTAACACTACTGCAGCAATTGGAAAAGGCTTTGCAATAGGTGCAGCAGCTCTTGCAGCTCTTGCAATTATTACAGCCTACACTGAAACAGTTAGCGCCAACTCTACTGACTTCATACTTCAGTTAAATAGTGCGGAAGTTTTAATTGGATTGTTTATTGGTGGAACTATTCCGTTCTTAATAGCCTCTCTAACTATGACGGCTGTTGGTGATGCTGCTTTTGAAATGATCGAAGAAGTAAGAAGGCAGTTTAAAGAGATTAAAGGACTCCTTGAAGGCAAGGCTGAACCTGATACAGCTAAATGTGTCGACATCGCTACAACTGCTGCACTTAAAAAAATGATTCTTCCGGGCGTTATTGCGGTAGCAGCACCGGTATTAGTTGGCTTTTTAATTAGCCCTGAAGCGCTTGGTGGAATGCTAGGCGGTGCTCTTCTAGGTTGTGTTCTAATGGCCCTTATGATGGCTAATGCAGGCGGAGCATGGGACAACGCTAAAAAGCATGTTGAAAAAGGAAACTTTGGCGGTAAAGGCACCGATGTTCATGCAGCAACCGTTGTTGGAGATACTGTTGGCGACCCATTTAAGGATACCTCAGGACCATCAATGAACATTCTAATAAATGTAATGGCCATAGTTAGCTTGGTTATTGCACCCTTATTGTAAATAAGGACTAAATCAGCCCTGCCTTTCTGGTGGGGTTGAAACACTTAATTAATTGCGCCAAAAAGCCTTATGGAAAAGAGCAATTATTGTCAGTACCTCTAATCGACCTACCAGCATAGAAAAACTCAAAATCCATTTAGCAGTATCATTTAAAGCCCCATAATTTTCTGCAACACTTCCCAAACCTGGCCCAAGATTATTCATTGTTGCTGCAGTTGCAGAGTAAGCGGTTACTTGGTCTAATCCAGTAAACATTAACAACATTAAAATAATTACAAAAGAAATTGCATAAAGAGAAAAGAAGCCGAGCACAGATATGAGAGACTTTTCATTAAGACTTGCTCGATTTAATTTCACACTAATTTGAGCATTAGGACGAATAAACTTATTTATTTCTTTCATTCCTAATCTAAACATGACCAATATTCTAACAACCTTAATACCACCACCAGTAGAGCCAACACAGGCACCAATAAAACTTACCATTATTAGAAAAACAGGAATTGCAGCTGGCCAACTACTAAAATTTTGTGACGAATATCCGGTTGTTGTCGCTATTGATACAGTTTGAAATAAACTATGCCTAATAGTCTCGGTAGAAGAGCTATATTCAGAATTCAAACTAAGAGCAACCAATACAACTATTGAAGAGCAAATCAGAATCATTGCATATGCTTTAAATTCAGAATCCATTATGTAGTCCTTTAACGAACGGTTATTCCATGCAACAAAGTGCAGAGAAAAATTAATTCCCGCTAAAAACATAAAAAACATTGCGATTATTTCAATAGAAACTGAGTTGAAATAACCAATTGAACCGTCATGAGTTGAAAAACCACCAATAGCGACTGTGGAGAAACTATGACTAATAGCATCAAAGATTGACATTCCTGATAAAAAGTACCCTATTGCACATAGAAGAGTCAATGAAACGTATATTTTCCAGAGCGCTATAGCTGTGTTTCTTAGTTTTGGTGTCAGTCTGTCCTTAGCTATGCCGCTTGACTCTGCATGATAAAGTTCCATTCCCCCAACACCCAAAAGTGGAAGAACGGCAACTGCAAGAACAATAATTCCCATTCCGCCTAGCCATTGTAGCTGTTGTCTATAAAAGAGTATGCTTTTGGGTAGATCATCTAACTGACTTAATACCGTAGCTCCAGTGGTAGTAAGGCCCGACATTGATTCAAAAAATGCACCAGAAAATGATAGGTTATTAATTGAATCAGTTATAAGAAGAGGAAGCGTTCCAAATAGAGACAATACTATCCAAAAACAAACAACAATAAGAACACCCTCTCTAAGACGAAAATCTTTCTTTATAGCTCTATAGGGCCACCATAAAATAAAGCCACCAAAAATTGTAAGAGCAAATGAAAATACAAAAGAAAGGTACTCTCCTTCAGAATATATAAAGTCAACAATTATAGGTGGCACTTGGGCCATGCTAAAAATCATAAGCAGGAGGCCTATGGTTTTAGAAACTATACTTAACTGCATTTAACTCTTGCCTTCTATGTTTTTAGATTTTAAATACTTATTACTCATTCTCTGAAAACAAAGCTTCAACCTCATGGATTTTTGAAACATCCATCAGCATCATTAATACATGGTCGCCTTGCTCAATAACCAATTTTTTAGAGCCCATCAGCAGTTCATTATTCCTAACGATAGCGCCCACAACAACCCCCTCAGGTAAGGGTAAATCTTTTATCATTAATCCAACCACCTCAGATGAATTCTCGTCACCATGAATCACAATCTCTATAGCCTCTGCCTTGCCATGCTGTAAAGAGTGAACCTTCATGCAGTCACCCTTTCTAATGTTTGACAAAATACCGCTTACCGTTATTTGATCAGGAGAGACAACAATGTCTACATCCCCACTTTGCTCTGCTAAGGCAGAATAAACATCTCTTTTAACAAGCGCAATCGTTTTATGCGCACCTAAACGCTTGGCTAAAATTGACACTATAACGTTTACTTCATCGGAGTCAGTTAGAGCCAAAAATAAATCTGTATTTTCAATACCCTCTTCTTTTAATAAATCCTCATCTGAAGCGCTCCCTTGCAACACTAAAGTATTATTTAATTCCTCAGCTAAAGAGATCGCCCTAGCTTCATTCAGCTCGACAATACGAATATTATGAGTATCTTCAAGAAGCTTAGCAACATTAAGTCCAATACTTCCTCCACCAGCAATAAAGATTTTTTGATAAGTATTTTCAGCACGCCTAAACTCTTTCAAAGCTCTAGATATATGATTTTTCTTAGCAAGAAAGTAAACATGGTCGCCTTCTCTAATGACAGTATCACTCATTGCAGGGATAGCCCTATCATTCCGATAAAGACTAACAATGCGCATTTTTATATCTGGCATGTGCTCGTGGAGTTCTTTAATAGGTCGATTGACAATTGGAGTGCCGATAAAGGCACGAGTCTCAACCAATTGAACTAAACCATTCTCAAAATCAAATATTTGTGAAGCACCTGGCTCTTCTACAATGCCTTTAATATAATCAGTAATTAATATTTCAGGGGTAATTAGAAAATCAATAGGTAAAGCTTCGTTAGTAAATATCTCAGGCCTAAGTAAATATTCTGTGGTTCTTATTCGAGCAATTTTTTTCTCTACATGATATAAAGTGTGGGCCATTCTACAAGCAACCATATTTCGCTCATCAGAACCCATCACAGCAATTACCATATCCATAGCTTTAATTCCTGCCTTTTCTAAAACACTAGGGTAAGCTCCGTAACCAACAACGGTTTTAATATCTAAATGCCTTTGGAGTGGGGTGAGTCTATCTTCCTTTTGATCGACAATAGTAATGTCATTATCATCATCTAAACATAGATA
>Ga0208962_1000109_pt1 | contig 19221 bp, 14 predicted proteins | sample AOAMet2_C43A7_80_2_FD_188076 | JGI IMG/M metagenome (GOLD analysis project Ga0208962, IMG submission 188076) | Ammonia-oxidizing marine microbial communities from Monterey Bay, California, USA - C0912_C43A7_80 (SPAdes) | ecosystem: Environmental > Aquatic > Marine > Intertidal zone | place... | reverse complement strand
CCGAAAGCATCGCAGGTTAGGAAAACAACATTCTTTGGATGACCAGAAGTAGAATCCTCTGTGCGATTCTCAATCGCTTCAATAGGATACGAACCACGCGTATTCTGAGTCAAAGTTCCATTATCGAAGTCGGGTACTCCCGCGGCATCTAGAATGACATTCTCAAGGATCGTCCCCGGCATCCTCGTCGTAGCGAAAATCTCAGGCTCATCCTCCTCGGACAGTCCGATGAGCTTGGCATAGCAACCCCCTTCGAAGTTGAACACTCCATCATCGGACCACCCATGCTCGTCGTCTCCAACCAAAGCCCTGTCAGGGTCAGCCGAGAGTGTTGTCTTGCCAGTCCCTGAGAGTCCGAAGAAGAGTGCTGCGTCGGTGCCGTCAGTGTTGGCTGAGCAGTGCATCGGCATGATTCCTTGCCCTGGAAGAATGTGATTCATTATAGTGAAAATTGCCTTCTTAATCTCGCCCGCGTAGTGAGTCCCACCAATGATTACCAGACCTCGATCGAGGGCTAGAATGACGAAGACACCCGAGTTTGTTCCATCGATCTTCGGGTCCGCGAGCAACTCGGGTGCGTGTAGAATCGTGTATTGTGGAACGTGCTCGGTGAGGTCAGCTGGATCGCTGCGAATGAACATATTGTGATAGAAAGCAGCGTGCCATGCCTTCTCGGTAACCAATCGTACTGGCATGGAATAATTTGAATCAGCGCCGCAATGAGCATCCTTGACGAAAAGTTCGGGAGCCTCATCCAAGTGGGCTCTGACCTTCTCCAGTAGCCCTTCGAAGACATTGCGGCTGGTCGGCTTGTTCACCTTACCCCACCAAACATGGTCGGCTAAACCCGGTTCGTCGACAATGAATCGGTCGTTCGGTGAGCGTCCTGTGCACTCGCCGGTAGTTGCGAGCAAGACATTGTGCGCGGTGAGTTGTGCTTCACCGCGCTCAACGGCGCGCTCATGGAGCTCGCTGGAAGAGAGATTCCAATGTACTGCGCCGCTGGGATCGAGACCGTGAGAAGCCAGCGTGGTCGCGAAGGAGGCCGGAGTGGACGAGCGGGAGGTGCTCTCCATGACAGCCGACGCTGACAATTGGCTTTCAACCATTACGGATGCCTGCCAGCGCGAATCTTCGCCTAAACTCGTGTTCGCGCGCATACATCGTTTCGACTTGGCCCGATGGGGATGCGGTTATCGCCGGATGCCGTGCCTGTCGCGCGCGTGAGCGATGAGAAAGACGACCGCGTGATTCGCGAGCGTCGCTTCAAGATGAGTGGTAACATCGACATTGGTGACCTCGGATTGGAAGACATTCTAGCCGATGCCGCCAATCAGGAATCAACCTCTCCGAACTCCGACTCAAAGCCCGAAATCGATGAAGCTCTCGGTGATGTCTTCGATCCATTCGCCGAAGCGACGGGAGCCGAAGCGGGAGCTATTCAGGCCGACGGAAGTGTACTCTCGGCTCCCGAGGATGATATCGTTACCTCGATGGCGAAAGAGGGCGAACGTCGAGTCAATTGGTCGCTAATGGTAGCGATGATCTTCGTTTTCAGCGCACTAAGCGTCGTCGCTGGAACCGCTTTCCCGCCATTCATCTCTCTGATTTTGCTCTTGGCGCTCGCCGCCATTGGTTTCACCCTCGGCGAGCGCTGGGTAAGCAATCCAGACTTGCATCTGCTGGGAGTTTCGTGGGTCATCATTTCGATGAAAGTGCTCTACGGACTTGCAATTGAGTTGAATCGTTGGGAATTAGCTGGAATTTTTCCGATTTCTGTTGAAATCCTCGCTGTCCTGTTGATTCTCCTCGTCGCTCTCAACGTCTTCGTCGCCTACCGCCACGATCACGATGCGATTGCGGCCCAAGCCACGTTGGTTCTGTTGGCGATTGGCTCAACGGCGGGCTCGATTGGAGGAGAGGTAGGAGTCGCTGTGATGATTCTCGTCGCGACGCTGCTGCTCCACGGACTCGCCTTACACCGAGGCTCTGGCAACTTGGCAGCACTCGGTGTCGCAGCCTCTAACCTATGGATTGGAATGCACGCCGTCACCAACGGATTCACCGCTGGCTCTCTAGTCATCGAACCCCTCGACACACCACTGATTCTCTTCCTGCTCCTAATGGTAATCACTGGTCTGAACGCAGCGATGGCAGCGCGCTTCGCGCGCGAAGACAATTGGTTTTCTCAGGGCTTCAAAGCGGCTGGCTTGGGCCGGCCGGGGCTTTGGGGGGTATCGATTTCTCTTGGAATGGTTGGAGCCCTCATGGCAGTCGCTTCCAGCCGAGAGGATTCCGGCTTCGCGCTCGGAATGGTGACATTCCTCGCCGGCGCCTTCGGCGGCTCTTATCTCGTCGTGCGAGGGGTAGAGAAGCTCAGGGTTGCCATTCCTTTATTGGCGGGTGGAGTGATGTTCTCACTGCTTCTCATCTTTGGCGATTTGACTGAATCAATCTCGCTTTTCGACCGCTACGAAACTTTCACTATCTTTGCTACGATTCTTACTGGATTCGTGATGCTGCGTGACCAAAGTCGCGTCACTGACCGCATTCTTTGGGTAGGATCAGTCGGTGTTCTAGTGCTCGTGGTTATTCTGATACCTGCCGAGTCTAAGGCCGCTGGCGGCGACGGTGGATTGGCTCTCCTAGCTTTGCTGACGACGCTTCACATCGGAACTGCCGTGCTCGCTGTGATACGCAAGGCTCCCTCGCTCGCGGGCGCTACAGTTCTGCTGCCGTGGGCTTGGGTATTGTTGCAGGAAATTGTCGTCGAGGCGATTCGAACCGTGATGATAACGAATGGGTGGTCCGACCCAGGAAATTTGATTGAACTCGCTCCGATTCCATTCGCTGTCTATCTTGTAATCTCGGTCGGACTGATGCTCATCGTCAATCTGCAGATGGGGGCGACTGGGGTCAATCTGGCAGCAGGCTTCCTCGGAATCACCGAAATCTCGGCTTCGATTCGTGATTCCGGCGCTCTGCAATTATGGTCGATGGGACTCTGGTTGCCGATGATCACAATCATCGTCATGGCACATGCTGGAGGATTCACCGCCCTCACTCTGCTCGTAGTCGTCGGGGCGGTGTCTGCCGCCCATCTCGGGGCTGAATTCACTGGACAGAGGCTGGGAGGCGCGGTAGCGTTGCTGGCGATTATCGCTGTCAGCGCTGCGATGCTTGGGTGGAAACACGGGCTTGACGAGATGTGGGTGATTCTGATACTGATTGCAACTGGATCAATTCTCTATCGCGGAAAGCCCGATGACGAGCCTCGATTCACCAATGGAATCGCTCTGATGTCATTGCCACTCCTAATCGCCATCTCAACCAATGAGCCGGCGAGAATCCTTGAGGCAACCGACTCGATTCCTGACCTCGATATTTCCCTCACCGCAGTTGCCAGCACCGGGGCGGTGATGGCGATTTACCTCCCGCGCGCGGAAAAGATGGAGAAATTGCTCAAGCCGGCGGCAGCAGCACTCTGGTTGCTGGTAATCACCATCGGCCTCTCAGTGCAATTGAACAACGAAACAGCAACCATGGCTGGGCTAGGCCTTTTCGCACTCAGTTCGCTATGGTTAGTTGCGCGCGGAGAGATTCGCGCTGAACTGAAATCGATTACCCAGCGCGACGAGCGCTTGGCATTGGTAGGCCGCGATGCTGAAGTCATGCTCAGTGGAGGTGCGGGGCAAATCGATGGATATGACCCGCGGCGTGCTGAACTCGAGGCCAAGCGGAAGAAGCGACGCGATCTCGCAGCAGCAGACGATGATGCTGAACTCTACACAACCGATGTTTCTCACCGACCAACGATTGTACTTCTCGTCCTCATTCTCATCCTCGGTGCGGTAATCGTTTGGGGAATGCTGTTCGCTTCCTCCCCAATCATCCTCCTAATCGCCGGAGTTTTCGCAACACTGCTCGTCACCATTGCTCGTCTAAGGACGAAACAACTCGAGCTCGACTTACCAACTGTGCTCGGTATGGAGATGCCGATTGCCTACGCGATTATTGGATTGATCATCGCCCTCGTCGCCGGTCATATCGGCCCCGGTGGAAGTAATGCACAATTGCTCGATATGGCTGTCGTGACAATTCTCATTCTACAATTCGTCATTATCTCTCTTTACCGACAGGACAACCTTCTCGACCGAATCCCCATCGCTCTCGATTGGTTTGTCTTACCTTTAGTTCTCGGAAGATTACTCGGGGCGGTGATGGTCGAGTCGCTTCCCGCCCCGTTCACCGTCGATCCATTCGACGGTGATTTCATCGAATGGCAGATTCCATGGCTTCTCCTCGAAACCCTCCTCATCTTCACAATCATCATTGATGCAATGATTGACACTCGCAGGACGAGCGTCGGCCGGGATTCACACCAATCCAGCTTGGGTCGAGGAATGCGAACCCTCGCAATCGTCATGATTTCATGGGGACCAGCCGCAGTCCTCGCAGTAGCCAACGCTGTTTCGTCGGGGCGCAGACACCGTCAGGTCGAAGCTGTCGGATTAGCAATCCTCTGCGCCCCGTTAGCCCTGTTTTCTCTCAGCAACATATTACCCGCAATCGGAGAGAATCTCGATTGGATCATACTTGCAGGAGGGGTGGTGATGTTGGTTCTGGTCGGAGCGGCGGTACCGATGCGCAACGGTCACTGGACAATGATGGCGGCTGTCGATGGCCATATTCTGCTGTTTGCTGGCCTTCTCGCTGTCAATGAAGCGATGTTCTATCCAATTGCACTCTTTGCCATGTCGACAACCCTGTGGGTCGTCGGAATCCTCCACCTACGCCGGATTCTACGCGTTTGGGGACTGGCCGATTTGGCGTTGGGAAGCGGAGTGGCCTTGCTGATGCTGGGGGCATCGGGCAGCATCAACGCCGGTGGCCTATTCTTGCTGCTCGCGGTCATCGGCGCTGAACTCGCTCTCGTCACTTGGTTGGGGCAACGCAACGAGGAAGCGCTACTCAGAGACTGACTGTTGACTACCGAGTTGCGGTGATTATGCGTTATCGTGTGATTGAGTTGTTTAATCGGCCCACATTGATACGTTTTCAGAGTGGACTGAGGAATAACGGCGCATACCAAGTTTGATGACGGGCGGGTGTGGGAACAGCACCGTGTCAGGCAGTTGGATATCGGACACCCCTGATGAGGTGGAGCACCCAACCGTGCCACTCGGAATCAATGAAATGGCGATTCCGCGCGCCGCGATATTGCTTTCTTTGGCCACCGCGGCGCTACTAATCATCTCAACAATCGTCGTCGGATACAGTGTCTATGACTTCGCCAAGATGAATGAAGATGCGTTCTCAGTGACCGATAAGGACCTGTTGAAGGATGAAAATGAGCGCTGGTACTGGGAGATCGATCTACTGTTCGATACCTGCGACTCACGTCTTGGAGAGTGGGACTGGCCAGATGTGCTTGCTGACCAAGATGATGTATTTCTCTATCCAGGAGAACTGCGTTGTGATTGGGAGCATCAGGGTGAGGGGGACCGAGCCAGCGTTGTAATCTACAACCGAGGGGATCAGACGCTCGACCTCGTGCTTGAAATCGCTGGAGGCGAGGTCGTCTTCGCGTCAGAAGGTGATAGCGATTTGACGCTCGATCCTATCGAACCCAATGGCACTGTAATCGTTGAGATTGAATTGGAAAGCGAGGTTACCGAGCACGACATCACCATCGAGGCCTCTCACCTGCGAGTTCCTGAGGCCGAAGTCCTGCTCGACGTCCATATTTTCGAGGGAACCGAAGCACGTGAAATTCACGCCAGTGACGGAGATAGTCTCGCGGTCCACTACAAGGTGTGGGACGCCGACACGAATGAGCTGCTGGATGAAGGTGACCTCGTCGTTACAGCGGGAGATGATTCGAATTACATCAAAGGATTCGGTTGGTCGGCGATTGGACTCGATATCGATGAGGATCGAGGACTGATTCCAGGTATTGATACCGGGACTACCCACACGACTTTGCTACCGCCACCAATTGCTTACGGAAATAGCGATGGGCACGAACTTGAAGATACGTGGCTGCGCTTTGAGTTGAAGGTTGATAGAGCGACCATTTGAGACCACCAGCGCGCGAAAAGGACTTGACCTCGACAAGGGAGCGGAAACCATGAACGAGGAGCCAACCCACTTCGCTCTTCGACCCTCAGATGAGCTTGTCAAGCGCGCTTCCAATGTCACTAAGGCCAACTCTGCACGCAAGGGAGAGCCGGCCTTTCACATGACTGAGGACGTGCGCAGACTCTCCACTCCGTGGTCGGTCGCACAGGTGCGGGCGACGCAAATTGAAGCGACAGATTTGCCCGCCGGAGTGATTCTCGATGCGGCCGCAGGCAGCGGAGTGCAATTGGTAGCATTGACCGCCGGCCTAAAGCGACCGGGATTGGCAATCGAACTCGACCCGAATATCGGCCTCTTATGTGCGGCAAATATGCACTCGGCCGGAGAGTCTGGAGATCTTCAGAGATCAATGGACCGCGTACTGGTCGGCGACGGAACTGATGCCGAGAATGCTATCGTCGCCTATTGGAATAGTCTGCGAGAGGCTGGAACGAGGGCGCACCCACCAATCGGTATGCTACATCTGGACCCAGCTCGCCCTCGCGACGCTCAAAAACATGAAATCGATGAGATGCAACCAGCGATTGGACCATTGATGAAAGCCTGGTCCAAACACCTCGAGATAGGACCACGTGGACCCGCAGTTCTACTGGATCTTTCACCAAGACTCAAGGAGAGCCAACGAGCCCTCGTCGATGCCACCATCGAAACCACCTTCCCCGGCATCACACGGACTTGGGAATACCTCAGCCAAGGAGGTGGCAGAATCGACCGGCTCTCAGTCTGGATAGGATCCCTATCATCCAAAGCCCCATCCCGATGTGTCAGAATGGGCAGAAAGAAAATCATGGCCACAATCGAGGGCAAGATTGTCGAATCCGAAGAGGTCGCGATGAGTACTCCTCCTCCATTCGGTGCCCACCTGACAATTGTCGATCCAGCCCTCGTTCAATCAGGGCTGCAAGAGGCCTGGCTCGAGCGGGCCCTGCCTGAAGGCGCCGGACACTCATGGCTACGCCTCGATGGTCGGCGCCCACTCCTCATCACCACAGATCGACTAACCAACGATGAGGAAATCGACGCCTTTGTTCTCGCCAGCGGCGAGATTGTCCAGCATAGACTCACGCCTCCTGAGTTGCACACCATCGAGCAGACGGCGGCGGCGGCGGCTCGCAACGGAGTTGGGAAGATTACCTTGCGCTGCAGCCTCGACCCCGACCTTCACCCAACTCTCCAGCGCAGGCTCGACAAAGCGATGAAGGAATTCGATGGAGCGAACGGATTCATGGTCGACCTCGACCTTGAGCGAGGCAGTGGTAGTCACACGCTCTACATCGTCTGCAAGCATGCTTGAAAAATCGCAAAAATTCACCGTTAGAAGGGAAAATACCCGTTTCTGGGCTGTCTAGGTAAATTATCGCTTCTTCACGCCCCGTAGGGGCGGCCGTCTCCTTCAAATATGGAGGGCAGGTCGGCGGGATGCCCTTTGAGGGCCATTGGGCAACCAATGAACACGGGGGAACCGTACTATGGCAAAAGTGAATGAAGCAGAACTAGGAGAGGATTTCTCCTACATCCTGAGGCTCGCCGACTCTGACATCGATGGTCTTCGACCGATTGCGCAAGGCCTGACTTCCATCCCGGGAGTCGGAAAGCGATCGGCCGGACAGATTTGCCGCATGGCAGGTATCGATGGCAGCAAGCTCGGCGGACATCTGTCCGATGAGGAACAGAACGGGATTCGAACTACAATTGACGAATACGCGTTGAACGTGCCTTGGTGGCTCGTCAACAGACAGCGCGATCTGCAGTCCAATGAGGATGCACACATCATCGGAACCGAGGTCAAATTGACCCGCAACGACGATGTCGCACGCTTGGCTGCGATCAAGACCTACCGCGGAATGCGCCACCGCAGCGGCCACAAGGTCCGCGGACAGCGCCTGCGCAGTAACGGTCGCAGCGGCAGCACACTCGGTGTGCAGAGGAAGAAGTGAGGTGATTAGATGGGCCATCCAAAGTTTGCAAGACCAAAGACACAGACACCCGCGCACCCGTGGAAGGCTGCTCGAATTGAGGAAGAGCACGCTCTCAAGGAGCAGTTCGGCCTCAAGCGAGTCGGTGGTATGCGAGAAATTTGGCGAGAGAAGTCAGCTCTTCGCCGCCACCGAAACCAAGCGATGAAACTCATCGGGCGAGTCGACTCCTCTGAGGGGCACTTCGCTCGCGAGAAGACTGACCTGGTGACCGCTATGGTCCGTAAGGGTCTGCTCGCGGAAGGATCTAGCATCGACGATGTTCTACAGATTACAGTCGAGCACATGCTCTCCCGTCGTCTTCAGTCAGTTGTCTACTACCGCGGCCTCGCGCCATCCATGCGCGCTGCTCGAAACATGATCGTTCACGGTCATATCTCAATCGGTGAACAACGCATGACCGTGCCTGGCTACAAGATTCTGCGCGCTGAGGAAGATAATCTCCAGTACAGCGCAAATTCGCCTTATCTCAACGATAACCATCCATTCCGTGTCGAGATGGAGCAACTCCGCATAACACGTCAGAGTGAAGATGAGGAAATTGAGGAGGTCGGAGGCGTACGCGCCACAACCGATAACGACGAATTCGTCCAGCAGATCAAGGCCGAGGCGGAGAAAGCTCCAACCGTCGAGGATACAATTCCAGAAGGAGGTGATGAGTGATGGGTCACAAGGCGATTCTACACATTTTCAGCACCTACAACAATGTGCTGATCACCGCAACTGATCTCACCGGAGCCGAAACTCTGGCAAAGGTCTCCGGCGGACAGGTCACCAAGAAGGGCAGCGATGCAGGCGGCCAATTCGCAGCGACCCGAGCCGCCGAGCGCATCGCTGAGATGCTCTCAGAGAAAGAATTCGACCAAGTCATCGTGAAGTATCGCGGTGCCGGTGGAAACCGCTCCCATAGTGCTCCTGGCGCCACTGCGGCAATCCGTGCTCTGACTCGTGCAGGCGTACAGATTACCCGCATCGAGGACGTCACTCCCATCCCTACAGATGGGACCAAGAAGAAGGGCGGACGAAGGGGCCGCAGGGTCTGAGGTGATTGAAATGGTAAAGATGGAAGTAATCGAAGAAGGGCCAGAGAATATCAAAATCTTGCTCAAGGACAGCGACCGCGCTTTTGCAAATGCTCTGCGCCGAACTCTCATGTCAGATACACCAAAGATGGCCATCGAGGTCGTCCGATTCCAGATGGGATCATTCGACCTCTGCCTATCATGCAGCCACCTGAATCCAGCAGCCGCAGCTCGTGAATCCGCGGGTGGATCTGGTTGTAATCAGTGTGAGAAGAAGTTGGAGAAGGAAGGAGTGGACTTCACCGTTTGGGAGACTAACGGTTCTCTACCCGATGAGATGATTGCTCAGCGCCTCGCAATGGTGCCAATCCCAACCAACCACGAGCAATTCCACTATCAGGAAACTTGCCCTAACTGCAAGGATCTCGTTGCCGAAGACCGTGGTTGCCCTTCCTGTAATATGATTTACACTTGCAAGGCATTCGGCAGCCCTGAGGGAATTACCGTCACCGCTGGCGACATGATCTATCTCGGTGACGAAAGCCTTGAGATTCCTGAGCACTACCGATCGATTCCGATTACCAAGCTGTACAAGGGACAAATGCTTGAGTTCTACGCCACCGCAGTGATGGGGCGCGGCAGCCAGCATGCGAAGTGGTCACCAGTTTGTGGCGTCAGCTTCATGCCACGCCGGATCGGTGTTCTAAACAACAAGAGCAAGGCCAAGATTCTGTGGGGACTCGACCTCACTATTACGGCCAAGGATTTCGACAAAGACGGACGCCTCGAGGATTTTGCCAAGGTTGAGACCCTCATCAAGGAACTCTACCACGTTGGCGATGGAACTGAGAAGACGGGTGATTTCAAGGAAGCTATCACCATCGAGGAAGTTCCTGGAGATTACGTATTCAGCTTCGAGACAGATGGCTCGATGGATCCAAAGACAGCGCTGAAGATGGCTTCTGCTTCTCTCTCGGCGACTTTCAATTCACTCGGCGAGGACCTCGCTGCGGCCCTCTGAAGCCGGCGCAGGCTTCTTGCATCACCTCGGAGATGAGGTTGCATGGCAACGGTGCTCGGTCGAGGGACCTGCGGCGGTCACGTGACGCTGCTATTCACTGTCGATGACCTCGACGATGACCCGATTCGACAGGGCAGCCTTGGAGCTGGCTTGTGTTTGGACGATGGCTCCGAGGCTGTTGCTCGTGGTGAATCGGGAGACTATTCATTGCGCGTGAGATTTCTCGACGGCGACGGTGATACGCGGATGTTTCAGCAGGTCCTCGACCTGCTGAAGGACGAAATCACCGAATTTAGCGAGATGAGTTGGGATATTTCCATTCGCAATCATTTGCCATCCTCGCAGGGATTCGGTATGTCAGCTGCAGGCGCCGTGGCGGCTGCCGCTGCTTTTCAGAGAGCTTTGGGGCTACCACATGAGGAGAGTTTGCGCCGTTCGTATATGATCGCACACAAGATCGAGCGGGCTAATTCAACTGGACTTGGAGATGTCACTGCGCTCGCAGCCGGTGGTGTCGAGCGACGACTCGTACCCGGTTCACCATACTCTGGAGAAAAACTGGATAATGGCCCAGGTCGAGCTGAAGGTTGGAGTGAAGGAACACCAGTGGTTCTCGCATGGCGATCAAGCCCGGGCCGACATACGTCTGAATACATCAATAATCCAGATTGGAAACGATTGATTAGCGAGGCGGGTAAGACTCAGATGGATTTCCTTTCTGAGGGAGAATGGGACGTCTCGCGCTGGAAGGAATTACTAGATTCAGCAGAGGCATTCGCAAGTGACTCCCGCCTAATCAACGATGCAGCTCGCGCAACCCTCCTCGAGTCCGGACAGAATGCCAGTGAGCGCGCCGGTCTCGCAGCACAAACAGCGGTTCTATTGTGCATGCTCGGTGAGAGTATTGCCATCGTACCTCGTGATGTAACCGGCTCGCAGCAACTCGAATCGCTGCTCGCTGAACTCAAAAAAGAAGGCCTCGAATCGACTCTCACTAGAATCGGTCAAACAGCCTGATTACCAACAAGAGTTGGTAATCAGGAGTGGTGTCCACCGGACCGCTTCTTGTGAAATTCATCGAGCGGGGTCAAATCCAACGGGCTAGCATCCAGCAAAATTGCACCATTCAACTTCAATGACTCAGTGAAGCCATGACGATAGACAATTGCTCCCTGCCCATACTCGTTGACATAACGGTCGACCTGCTTCTGAGTTTTCTTGCGAGGGAATCGTAAATCAGCACCAAAGAAATGCTTGGCATCAATCCAAGCGCAAGGCACACCATTGATTCGAACATCATCGATAAGAAGCAGGTCGGGAGTAACCACTGCACGACCTTCTGATTTCTTTTGCTCCTTGAGCAATTCCTCTTGGCGGCGAAAGCGTATGTCGAGGAAGTCGAAGTGGGCGCAGAGAATGTCCTCAAACACCTCAGCAGCAGTCTGTGTTTCACTCTGATTCACTGAACTGACCTTGTCAGCCTCCTCGGCCTTGGCGAACTCTTGCTGGTCCCGCTCGCTCATGCGAGTCGGATTCTTCAGCGTCTCCTTGATACGATTTTTTGCCCACCCTCGGCCGGTCAAAATCGCACGGAACGTATTGACAGGAGGGGCATCAAAGCGCTTTGCCAAAGTGAGAACTCCTTCGCCGTTTTCGTAGCGGCGCCGGAGCTGATTTGCATTTCGCATCAGGCGTCCATGAGAGTGAACTGATTTCTCCTGATTCAACGCACCGCGAAGCGATAGAGCTTGTTCAATGGTAATTGGAAAGTCCTCTATTTCACTTCTAATTTCATTGACCCGTTCCTCTGGAAGGAAGCCAAATTCACCGGGTTGGCAAACGATTTCGCCAACCTGTTTTTGGATCTTCTTCGGCACTGCGTTAGTCATCCATCGGAGAGGCTTCTCTTCTGGAGGGGGGTCAATATTGGCAGGCAGTCCCATTGGAGGAGGGGACTGCTTGAAGCGGGAGAGCGCACGCTCGACTGCTTCGGGATCTCCTTCTGACCACGGTCGCGGTTTTGCTCCGTTGGTCGGCTTCTTGCGCGACCGTCGTCTACTGCGGCGGCCGCCGCCTTCCTTATTCTCACTCAACGCGATGAGCCACCGGCCGGCCGCCCATGAACCCTCGCGCGACAGGTAGAGTCATTGACGAGCGGAATGTATCGCAAGAAGAGGTAATGGTGGTTGCTGAATCTCAAATGTGACGCTTGCGATTGCGGGCATAGATGTCGTAGGCTGCGTCACGGAATGGGCGCGGAACCAACCAGATAATGGCTCCCAACCGGTATAGGGGCGGGAGTTGAAGAAGAATTTGGATGACTGCTGAGGAGCGGGCAAACCAGCGGCCGGATTCATCGATTAAGAAGACCGAATCAAGGTCGGCGAGTGCTGGAGGACGCTCCAGTATGAGGGCCTCTCCCTCAGGTGTCTCCTGTGCGATAATGGAGATGCGACCCGCCTTATCGCGCTTGCCGATGAATGCCGCCCAGCCAGTACAAACCGGACAGAATCCATCGATTAAAACGATTGATTGAGAGCCTGTAGGCACTAGATTCAACCACCATAAATCATACGAATGCGATACCCGGTTCGAGAGGGAAAGCTACCCTCGCCTTGCCACCGACATCAGCACCCTCACCAACCGGGTAAGCAACAACCGATTCGACATCGAGAGCGGCGGCGATGAAATCTGCTGCCGCATTGATTACATCGCTCTCAGCCAAGCCGCTCATCACCAATTGCCTCTCACCGTCCGACCAGGTGTGAATCCTGCCTCTACGTTTCTTCGAGCCCATCGACAGGGCCATCCATGTCTGGAAAATCTCACCTCGCAGAGCCTCCTGAGCAAAAATCGGCAGCGACTTGAGATGATCCTGCCCCTGCCGCTTGAAATCGAATTCACTAGCAGCCAAGCCAACCGCTTCTCGGGCCAACTCGCCCTTCCAAGCGGCGGCAGTCTGAATCACAACTCCAGTAATTGGAGCATCAGAGTGGCGCTCGGCCAATCCGCGCAGATTGCGTCCAGACTCGATCACCCCGCGTAAGTAAGCCTCGCGCGCGAGCACAGCAACATCAGCGGTAGTATCACCAGCCAAGTCGGATGAAGAAGAATCGAATTCCATATCATGACTCGCGAGCATCTCATCCATCCCAAGCTCAGCCCAGAATTCCTCTGCGATGTGAGGCGTTGCCGGAGCCAACATCGGAGCCCATCCGGCCAAGAATCGCCGCGCAGTAGTCCGATCAGCCCCGCCGCGGCGCAAATACCACTGCCAATCAGCAAGCATCTCGAAATGGCTCGCCATAACTCCCTCTCGTAGGCTGACGTCCTCCATGCAAGCGTGCCATCGCGCCTGATTCACACGCAGGCGAGCCAGCAACCATCCATCCATAGGACCTGGAGCATCTTCTAGCGCATTACCGGCATTGAAGGCGTCAATTATCGAACAGAGTTGTTTGTAATTTGCCAAAACTGCGTTGTCAGACCAGTCCATACCAGCCTCTGGATTTGCTCCGAAGAGAATGAAAAGACGCACCGTATCAGCTCCGAATTTTTCTATCATTTCGCCCGGACTAACCGTGTTCCCGAGACTCTTGCTCATCTTCGCCGAACGCGAACTCAAACCTGCTCCGCACGTCGGGCAATCGCCTCCAAAATTCTCAATGTGGTATTCTGTATTACATTCAGAACAGAAAGGAGCGGGCGCGTTGAGCATGCCTTGGCAGACTAAGCGCCCGAACGGCTCGCCGACTGAATTCATGCCGAGATCGCGAGTCGCCTTGGTGAAGAAACGAGCATACAGGAGATGCATGACAGCGTGCTCGATTCCGCCGATGTAGAGATCCACACCGCCGTCTAGCCAGTAATCAACCGCTGCGCGGTCGAAAGGCTGCGCATTGTTTGCAGAATCTGCGAAGCGCAGGAAATACCAAGATGAATCGTAGAAAGTGTCCATCGTATCGGTCTCACGTCGAGCGGGACCGTTGCACTGCGGACATGTTGCGGAAAGGAAGGATTCGCTAGCCGCAAGGGGATTGCCGCTCTCCTCCCAACTGAAAGTAACATCGAGAGGTAATTCGACCGGGAGTTGTTCGTAAGGTACTGGCACAACTCCACACTCCTCGCAGTGAAGCATTGGAATCGGTGTGCCCCAGAAGCGCTGTCGGCTTAGCAGCCAATCTTTGAGCCGGTACTGAACGGTGCCTTGTCCGGCTCCCTCAGCCTCCAGCGCAGAAATCACCGCGGCCTTCGCTTCGTCACCAAACATCCCATCAAACTCAGCCCGTGTCGAATTGACCATCCAACCAAGACCATCGAAAACGGGATTCTCCTCAACGCCCTCGCCACCCTCTCGTCGAGACAAAACAGGCTTCACCGGAATTCCGTATTTCTTGGCAAAGTCGTAATCGCGTTGGTCGTGACCAGGCACGGCCATCACAGCCCCAGTTCCGTAACTGGCGACAACGAAGTTGCCAGCGTAGATTGGAACCTCTTCTCCGGTCAGCGGATTGATTGCGGAGCGACCGAGCGGAACACCCTTCTTTTCCTTCAGCATGTTGATTCGCTCGAACTCGGAAAGCTTGGCGCACTCATCAGCAAGAGTGCGCCATCCAGCCTCATACTCAGTCCCAGCAACAAGCGGCTCACAGAGCGGATGCTCGGGTGAGAGCGTTACAAAAGTCACGCCAAAAATCGTGTCGGGGCGTGTAGTAAACGCCCCAATAATAGCGTCCTCACCATTGACTTCGCCGGCAACAGGAAACTCGATTTGAGCGCCATGAGAACGCCCAATCCAGTTCCGCTGCATCGCTTTCACATTCTCAGGGAACTCGATGTGGTCCAATTCATCGAGCAACTCATCGGCGTACTCGGTCATGCGTAGGAACCACTGAGCCATGTCCTTCTGAACGACCTCGAGACCACATCGCCAGCAGCGATTATTCTTCACCTGCTCATTGGCAAGTACAGTATCACAATCGTCGCACCAATTGACTGGAGCAAAGCGTCTCTCGACCAGCCCGGCCTCATTAAAACGAAGGAAAAGTTCCTGATTCCAGCGATAATACTCGGGTGTCGACGTAGCGAAAGTTCTCCGCCAATCATACGAATATCCCATTCTTTCCTGATCAGCACGTATCATCACGATGTTACGCTCCGTCACGGAGTGCGGATGTCCGCCTTCCTTCTTCGCGGCATTCTCGGCAGGCATCCCGAAGGAATCGTAGCCCATCGGATAGAGGACATTCTTGCCCATCAGGCGTTGGAAGCGAGCCATAGCATCGCCAATGGAGTAGTTGCGTACGTGGCCCATGTGCATGTAGCCGGAGGGGTAAGGGAACATTTCGAGGCAGTAGAACTTCGGACGCGAATCATCGACTTCGGCTTCAAAGAAGCGCGCCTCTTGCCAGCGTGACTGCCAGCGCGTCTCGATATCTTGTGAATCGTATGCCATCATCTTCACCCCATTCAAAATGGGAGCCCTCTCAGGCTCCCAAGCTAAGCAGCAGGCCGAGCGAATCGCCCGCCGCGAAGGTTGGTGAAGCAGGCATTCGCGCCATGCGCGAGCGTCATGCCACCTCGCTTTCAATGCACCCCCGAGAAAATGAGGAAATTCCGACGGTTAGCAGCAATTCGATCCTTAATTTTGAATTTTTTTGGATATTATGCCTTAATTTCCCCTCAGGAACGCCTAAGTGTTAAATAAGAGAGATGAAAATTAACAAAACACTGAGAGTGAGAATGGTGATTAAGCACAAAATAACAAGGAGGGATCGATTTCGCCCGAGTAGATTCTTCCTCTGTTTCGGAATCTGACTCTGCTTGGTCTGAATCATTCGACCAAGATAAATTGGTCGTATGGTGTAATAGGATTAGCATAGTTGTCTGCGAAGCTTCAGATTCCGGTTCGAATCCGGATACGACCACCATTTATACAATACAAAAGGAGATATGAAAATGCAACAACAAACACATGAGAGAAAGCAAGTAAACGAGAGTAAGCCACCTGCAGTGACGCACAGAGAGTGGTTCTCCCCAGTTGGCTCCAAACCAGGCTGGTTCAACTTCACGAAGTTCTTTCCTTACGCTATTTGCAGAGTGATACCCGACGGAGACGACATCGAGATCCACAATGTTAGCGTGATAAATCCCGAGATGAGGAGGCAGGGAATAGGAACTAAAATGATTCGACACATTAGGGAGGCCTTTCCGCATCACCACATATGGGTGGACACATGGAACCATTCTAGGCCGTTCTGGGAGGCGATGGTGAAAGCAGGATTTGTTGACTCTATTGAGAATGAATATAGTTGGCCTTGTCATGATACAAATTGCGAAACCTGTCATCCGACAAGAGTTACTGGAAGGAGGCGAAGACTATGAGCGACGAGGCCTACAACCCTGTGGAACACATCGATTGGGAATTGGTAGACAAGGACCACACCTTTGAGTGGTTAGTTCATCTCTGCGAAGTTTTCAACAGGAATGAGGAAACAGACGATTGGGCTATTTGGCCAGAGGATTTTTTGTGGCACCCACATCAAATTTCTATACCTGAGGAACACAGACAGATGTGGTTGAATGTAATTTTCCTCATATTCAATAAACATGAGATAACCATCTCTGGCAATAAAATATCAGTGATTGGAAAGTTTGGCTCAGAATTCAAGTTTGAAATGATGCCAGACCTCTCTGACTGGGTTGGGATTGAGCATCCACAAGGAGCCAACTGCATTCCTGAGGAGATGGGCTTAGATGACGGGGATTACATCCCAGACGGTTTCGAGTTGTGCTGGGATTGTCCCGAGGGTATCCCCACGCCTGTCGGCCTTTACAGCCTGATTATAGCGCTACTCGACGAGACCAAGGCTTGGGAGTACCTGCTCTCTTGGCGTTTTGTCGAGTGCTGGATATGCCGTGATAACCGCCCCATGCAAAGGCAAGAATTCGAGCGTGTAGGATGGATGTACAGCGACGAGGAATCATCTGCCATCCCCGCTTATTCAAGGATTCTGGGCTCGCTCGACAAACGTCCGCGGTCCCCCGGCCCTTACTACTGCTGTTGGTGGTGCGGACCCAACGCCCCTGATCATCATTGAAAGACAAACGCAATGGTCGCGTTTCTTTCGTCCAATCGCAAGGGTACCCTTGCGATTGGGGGTAATCGCCATCGCTATGCGAGAGAAGCCTCTCGCCAGCCTCAATGCTTGCCGACGGAGAGTTCGACATACGCACCGATGAGGCCGGCATCGAAGTCTGGGTTACCCAGATGGGCGCTTACATGAACATGAACACAGCCTGGATCGATAGAGAAAACGGAATCGTCGCAATCACCGACCCATTCGATTCCGACCGATGGGTCGAGGCACTCGAACAACAAGGCCTACGCCCGACCCACTTACTCTACACGCACACGCACCGCGACCACACTGCAGGATTTGCGCGGATGCTCGAGCTCGTTCCAGAGGTGGAGGTTTGGGGGCACTCTGAGTCGATTAACGAGTCACTGCTTGCGCGTGTCGTCTTCGGAAGAATTTCGCTGACGCATCAGTGGAGTCACGAATCGAATTCGACAGTCGAATGGTCAGCCGGTGGCATCTCACTCGCCGTCACACACTCCCCCGGCCACGCACCCGGTCACTGCACACTCCACGGTCATGGGGTGTATCATGCGGGCGATTTGCTGTTTACCGCAGGTTCGGGCAGGGTTGACCTGCCCGGCTCCGACCCCGCGGCTCAAACCGCTTCTCTGCTATTCGCGCGGGGGCTTCTTGGTGACCTTGATTCCAATTGGAGGTTGATTCCTGGGCATCGATATGATTGGGTCGACGGTTCGACGCCAGATTGGGTCACGATTGGTGAGGCGCTTGCGCACAATTACGCTCTGAACATGCTCTGAGTAGAGCGATTTCGATTGTCGTCATTTTCGAAGGCGGCGGATGAATTTTGTAATCATCGCGAGGCCAGCGAAAAATCTCCAAGCGACTCTGAACGTGTTGATGATTTTGCCCATTTCAATCACTCAGTCTTGTCATAACGTGTGCTGGCTACACCAAGTTCCTTGGCGGCAGCAGTAGTTGTTCCAGCATCCAGCGATCCGTCCTGCTCAAGGGCTGAGAGTGCTGCGACAACGATGCTCGCAGTATCAATCTCGAAGAAGCGGCGCAGAGAATCTCGCGTGTCTGAGCGCCCATAACCATCGGTACCCAGCACTACGTAGCGTCCGCCAACCCAGCGCTGAATCATCTCAGGGACCGCTGCGATGTAGTCTGAGGCGGCCACCGTCGTCATCTCGTCGCCGAAGCACTCGGTGACGAAAGCACTCTGCGGATTCTGTGGGTCGAGGCGTGTTGCTCGCTCGGCCGCGAGCCCGGCTCGGCGCAGTTCGCCGTAAGAAGGAACAGACCAGATTTCCGCCCTGACACCACGTTCTGCTAGCATCTCGGCCGCCTCTCGCACATGCGAGAGAATAGGTCCGGAGCCAAGCAAACGAACCATCGGGCCGTCGCCGGCGCTGGCCTCACTCATCCGATAAGCGCCGCGAATCAAATCCGCATCAATCCCAGCCGGCTTTGCCGGCTGTTGCTCATTCTGATTATACAGCATAACGTAATGGAAAACATCCTGCCCCTGCCCCCACATCTCATCGATGCCATGCTCGATGATCGTCGCCAATTCGTAAGCATAGGCAGGATCCCAAGCGCGGCAGGAAGGAACGGTGCTGGCGTGAAGTAGCGAGTGACCGTCCTGATGCTGCAATCCCTCGCCATTGAGAGTGGTTCGACCAGCTGTGGCGCCCATCAAGAAGCCACGCGAGCGCGCGTCAGCAGCCTGCCAAATCTGGTCGTTAACCCGCTGGAATCCAAACATCGAGTAGAACACATAGAATGGAAGCGTAGGCGTTCCGGCGTGAGCGTATGAGGTTGCACTGGCTATCCAAGATGCGATGGAGTTGGCCTCTGAAATTCCTTCTTCGAGAATTTGGCCGCTTGTCGATTCCTTGTAATTCATCAGCATTTTGTGGTCAACAGGCGTGTATTTCTGACCGAAAGACGAGTAG
>Ga0208962_1000104_pt1 | contig 19563 bp, 10 predicted proteins | sample AOAMet2_C43A7_80_2_FD_188076 | JGI IMG/M metagenome (GOLD analysis project Ga0208962, IMG submission 188076) | Ammonia-oxidizing marine microbial communities from Monterey Bay, California, USA - C0912_C43A7_80 (SPAdes) | ecosystem: Environmental > Aquatic > Marine > Intertidal zone | place... | reverse complement strand
AATCGGTAGAGGTAGGAATTGCAGTCGGCTCAGAGGATCGAGGACAATCGAAGAGGATTGAGTGGCACCTACTTGAACAATCCACTGATTCGGGCTCGAACAGCTAACAGAATACTGAGTGTCTCCATTACCGGTATTCCTGATTGAAAGTGAGAATGTTGCTGTTTGACCCGGCTTCGCCCCGAGGTCGTCGCCAGTTCCAGCGAGGATTGTGTAGAGACCTTCGATTCTCTCGACGACTGATGTAACTCTGATTGTATGAGAAATAGTCGGAGCGTTCTTATCGAAGAGGTTCAAATTGTTGACGAAAGTTCCTGGTAGAGCATATCTAGCCCCTGATGGATTAGTCAGGTCTGCGTCGACATCTTCGAGAGTTAGAGTGACTATCGTTGAATCTCCTTCCTCTCCGAAGGCTGCAAGATCCCATGGTGCAGACTCATTGAGGAATTTCCACCACTCATCCTTCGGTGCCTGTAGAATACCATTCTCGTCAATTCTTTGGAGAGGAGTGACCGACAATCCAACCGTCACTTCGGATGTACCCTCATTCTTCAGTTGGAATTCGTAGGTGATTATGCTGCCTGTACTCGGGTCGAGGGTGCGAGTCATTGCCTGCTCGAGTTCGAGAGGAGTTTCAGGCAGAGAACCGTCTTCCATCAGAGGAGTTATTCGCACTCCGATTTGAGAGATTTCCACTGTCAATTGGTATCTGTTATTGTCTATACCGTTCGTCTCATCATTGAGTTCCGTGACTGTCTCGCCGGTATCGAGCCTGAGTTCAAGGATGTGATCTCCCGTCGTCTGGAAGATGTGCGGGAATGAGAGTGAGGTGGTTGCACCTCCGACTAGAGAAGTCCTATCGGAGGTGTAGAGAATCGTGCCCTCAGTCAGGTCTTCAACCTCTATTGTGTAGGCCCCACTGGCTTGGCCTGCTTGGTTGCGCCATTCGGCTTCGACGAGGATTGTGTCACCTTGCAGTGGAGCGAGTATCGAAGTCGAGAGTGACCCCTCGAAAACGGCGAGGTCTGCGGTATTCTCCTCCGCTAACAGACCTGTAGCGACTAATGAGAAGCCTTGGGACATGCCTCCAGCGTGACCGATTGTAATCGTCCAAAGGCCACTGTCTCCAGCTGGAACTTTGATTCGTTCGACATTATTCAGTCGGTCGGCGGCACCTCCAATTGTTGAGAAACCACTGGCGAATACATTGCCAAGATAGACGGTGCCGTCGGGTGCAGTCGCCGAAAGATCGAGATCGTTGACTAATTTGACGGCTGTGTGATTAGAGATGGTTGATGCTTCAGAATCTACCCAAGCGAGGGTAATGTCAAGATCGGTTGTTGAATCAACAGTGAAAGTATAGACAAAGCTGTGAGCCGGGTCGAGTTCTCTCGAATCATCGTAGAATAGGTCGAGGTCTGTTCCGTCATGAGATGGAGAAATCGAATTCGCCACGTCGATTTGCCCCCAGCCCTCGGAGGGGTTAGGGACATTTTCTGTGCCGAGGTCTTCGGCTCCGTTAATCAGAAGTGCCTTGATTAGGTCCGAGCGTGGTTCTGTAATTCCCTCTGCTGTCCTGAGATGTTGCCGGACCATCGCGACCCCGCCCGCTGCGACAGCTGTGGCCATCGATGAGCCGTTCAGAGTCATGTAGAGAGGAGTCGACCCATCGTCGTGGGTCGCGCTGGAACAGGATTCACCCTGCGCACTCTCTGCCTCCTCAGCTTGCGCCGAACAGAGCATGACTCCCGGTGCAACCAAATCCGGTTTGATTCGTCCATCAAGCGTCGTGCCTATCGATGAGAAGTCTGAGACACTACCGGCAGGATCCGAGCCTGCTGCACCAGTTGTCGAGGCACCGATAGTCAGGACGTTCTTGGCGGATCCTGGCGGAGTCACGGTGTTGGAACCGTCCGCACCCAAGTCGCCAGCGGAGAAGAGAACGAGGAATCGCGGATTATCGAAAATGAAGCTGTCGGCAGAGCGAGAATCGGAACTGTACTGACCTGCGAGATTATCATTTCCCCACGAGTTGGTTTGGATTCGAGCAGAATTCTGCCAAGAGTGAGTGAACATGTCATACAACGAACCCCATCGAGCGAGCAAACCCGAAGAATCGACCTCGAGTTGGTAGAAGTGGAACGAGGCAGCGGGAACCATTCCCAGAGCGGACATGTCGCCAGAGCCATCACCCAAGAGAGTCGCAGCGACGTGAGTCCCGTGACCTGAGTTTCGATCAAGGGCAGAATTATCAGGTCCGAATTGGTGGTAAATCCCACGGATCCGCCCCTCGAAATCTCCGTGGTCCGCATCGAGTCCAGTGTCTGATATAGCGATGACCTCGCCGCTACCGTTGAGCGTATTTCCCGAGTCGATTAGTGCTTGGCTGATTCCTGAGACATCACTGGCAACTGAGTTGTGAATGGTAATTCTTGAGGCCTCGTGAATGTGGAGTATTCTTCCATCCATTGCTAGAACAGGCAACCAGAGGGCGTTAACCGCCCGTGGTTGGCAAAGATGGGCATCGCAAACCGCTCGGGGACCGAGTTCGCCGGAAATCGAGATCAGGTCTGCTTGCAAACTTTGAAGCTCGGCCTGAGTGAGATCTGGAGCTGGTGTCAGGTCGAGATCCACCGTTATCGACTCTCTTCCGGCGAGTACCGCAACTTCCGGACTTACTCGCCAAGCTATTGGCAAATGACCAGCCCATCGAACCTCGTCGAGATTGCTGAGTTCACTGAGGGTAGTTGAGGCATCGAATTGCATTGGAATTCGAATGAGGAAGGTATCGTCAGGAATGGTCTCGATGAGTACCATACCAAGTTCAGACAACGTCTGACTTAATCCGGTCAAGTCTGCTGAAGTCGATTGAACGAGGGCAAATCGAGTCCTTTCTAGAGCGGCTAAATCGAAGAGATTCTCAGGCCCGAGTGGAATCGGCTGCTCCACCGGGTCAAATGTGCCATAAGGGGAGTGGATAAAACCACTAGCTCGGCGCAATTCGTGTGTCGATTCGGAAACTATTGAAAACGCTTGGAAAAGTGCTTCTTCACCAGGATATTCGGCGTACTGAGTAGTACTCTCCTCTTCGGTTGCCGACGCTGATGCTATTCCCGTTGACCAACCACTCAATACGAGCATTACTAGAGTAACGAATACCAAGCGGCGGTCATTCATGGGTACTTCGGAACCTTGAGGGGCTTTTGACCGTTAATGCTGATTGACCATAGGTCAATCGATGGAAATCGCTCAAAACCACCTCTCAGAACGAAAATTTCTGGGTGATTTTGCAACTAGAATCAAGTTGTGTAGATGTACGCTGGAGTGCTCACAATCCATAGTAAGCATCGATGGCAGCATCGGTCTTCGCAACCGATGCACGCCAGTCGGTTTCAGTCCCCATCAAGGCGCGGATACAATCGACATTCTCTGGGATGACATCGCTCTCTTGATGGATGGCTTGGAAGTAGTAAAGTCGGTCTCCAACAAGCTTCACTCCATCCTCCCAAACGAAGATCTCGTGCAAGTCCCCCCACTTACGACCGATGTCGCGAGCCATCTCCATGACTTCCGCGGTGGTGGTAATTCTGTTCTCAGCACCATGCATAACGATGACCCGCGGCTGGTTCTTCCACATATCGATGACAGACTCGGTCGTCAGGCCATGTCCAGAGGGAAGGTCGGCAATGATGGAGTGGACGTGCATTATGGTGGTTGGGACGGCAACTGCGAGCGAGTTAATCTCTATTTCTGGCTTGACAGTCATCACATCTGGACCGTGGTGGCTGGGCACCTTCAGAACAGGCTTGATTGCGTTAATCGGTCCTTTCTTGGAGTCACCTGGATCGGCGGCTCGGCGGATCATTGTGCACTCGACTTTGAGTGAGCCACAGTGGTCGTACAGAGGTACGAGGGTTCGCGAGAGTCCGGTGGTATTGCATGAGACGACTCGAGAACCCTCGGCATTGAGGTTGGCTGCGTGGTTTGCGCACGAGGTGTATGACAGTCCAGTCAGGGTGTGTTTCTCGCCACCCTGGAACATATGCTTAATGCCCGCAGCCTTGTACTTCGCGAGATTGTCTGCACCCATCTTCCCAGGAGCACAATCGACTACTACATCGGCTGCGGCAAGAAGATCTGAGATTCCGCCCTTGCAATCGTAACCCTGCTCACCGAACGAAGCGATTCGATCCGAATCATCGAAAGTGCAGTAGAGTGGAAAGCCCTTCTTCACAGCGAGGTCGCAGCCAAACGAAGGGCCGGTCTTCGTAACACCGACAATTTCCATATCGTCCTGAGCATCGACAGCGTCAGCTACACGCTTACCAATGGTTCCGAATCCGTTGATTGCTACCTTGATTTTCCCCATGGTGAAGCCCCATGCGCCCTCTGGCGTTTCCTTGTCGTAGCCTACCCTCTATCAATTATGCTCTTGAAGGCCGGGTCTGCGGAAAACGGCAAATTATGCATAATCACCGTAGCAACATACCCGTCAGAATGAAGACCGCAGCCATGCCGTCTCTGTCGGGGAGTACCATGCGCGACGTCACTGCGAAGAGCATCAAACTCAACCGTGACCTTGAGAAGATGCTCGAACAGGCGCTTGAGCGCGACCTGCTTGTCCGCATAGGATGGGGTAAGCAAGGCGATGAGAAACCGAAGAAAGGTGAGATTGGAGTCATAACCCATCTTCCAGCAGATTCCAGAGTTCTATTGCTCGGTGATTTAGGCGAATGCGCGGGCGCGATGAACGATGGTGGAACCTTCACGCTCCAAGGTGGATGCACCTCGATGTTGGGAGCCTTCCAGCGAGGAGGACGAATAACAATCGAAAGGGATGCTGGCGACCGCTCTGGTCACCGAATGACTGGCGGGGAGATAGTCGTTCAGGGTTCTGCCGGCGACGAAACCGGCGCGGGAATGCGCGGCGGATTACTAATTGTCCGAGGACACGCGGGCAAGGCTTCAGGGGCCGCAATGGAAGGCGGAACCGTAGTTATTCTCGGTAGCACTGGAAGTGAACCGGGGCGAAGTATGGTCGGCGGCCGTGTAATCGTCGCTGGATCTTGCCCACCACCAGGAGATGGAGCGGCGATGAGGTCGATTGAAGCGGCCGAACTTGACGAATTAGCGGAGCATCTCGAGCCTCTTGGCTTACAACTCGACTCCGATGCTTTGGTAATCGTCCCTAGTGAAACTGGTTCACCGATTGGAGAAGCCCCTGAGAATTCGGTTTCAGAGGGCTTCGAAGGAATCACTCTGGTTCCTTCCACCCACGATCGACTCTCAGATCAGTCAGCTCTAGACACCTTGACACTCATCCTCCCCGCAGGTCAGGATGAGAACGGCTTGCTCGCACCTCTACCGTGGATTGTCGAAGCCGATAGAATGACTTCAGCAACCGGCAAGTATGGAGTTGCGCAACCCGGAATCGTGACTTCTGAGCCTCGCAGTAATGATTTGATGCTAATCAATGAGGAGAATCTTCTCGACGCTGCGAGTCGGATACAGAATTGCTCAGGAATGGTTCTCGACCTCAACAATCTCCCAGCACTAAACGACGCTGAAATTGAGGCTCTTCTCGTCTCACTCTACAGCCGCATGGCTGATGATTCGCTGGTCTTCATCAAGGATAGTGTCTCGCGAGTCGAGCACCTATTCCGACTCGTTGTCGACCTCGACCTCGACGGTGCAGTGGTCGACGTCGCCGCAGCAGGAGGTTCGCGCGCTGCAGCGGCCCTGCCGCGAATTGGTCTGGTCGCACGCGCGATGAATCTCCCAAATCAAGGAAGAACAATCCTCCTCGAGATAGATGAAGCGCCCTCGGCGGAGGACCTTCTAATCGCCCGAGGAGCAGGCTGCACCGCTCTCGTCGCTCCTGCTCCAAACGAGGACATAGAAGCCTCCCTAGCCTGGATTGACGGTACATTGCGAGGCTGGATGCGCGAACTGGGCATCAGCGACCTCGCAGACTTGAATCGCCGAAACCTCAGAGCCCTCGACCACGATACTGCAGCTATCTCGGGCCTGAGATTAGTAGGCTACGATAGGCCACTCCCTATGTGGTTGGGCAATTGAGGTGGGAGTTTGCCGACCATCACTCTCAATCACTCAATACTCCGTTCAATCCAGGAAAGTAACGGAGCTGAATACGACGCTGCAGATTGGGTCGAGCGATTATCATCAATCGGCTGTGTCGTTGAAGGAAGCGATGAGGAAGGTATCGAAATCGAAGTCTTCCCTGACCGACCCGATCTACTTGGTCATGAAACGATGGCACGCGCCGCACGTGCATTCCTGCAAGGCGAGGCGCAGAACCCATCTGTCGAGACAAGCGATAGCGGAATGACACTCGATGTCGACCCAAGCCTCGAAAACGTCCGTCCAATTATTCTCGCAGCGGTTGTTAAAGGAGTCAATACGGGCGAAACAACTGCAGAAAAAGACGATTTCATCCAATCTCTCATGGACCATCAAGAGAAACTCCACATGAGTCTCGGTCGACGTAGGAGATTCGCCTCAATCGGAGTGCATGACCTTGCAACTCTCAGCCCTCCATTCCGCGTTGTCACTGTAGATGGTTCGCATTCTTTCGTACCTCTAGCGATGAGCGAGAAAATGAGCATTGATGAAATCCTCAGCAAGCATCCGAAAGGAGTCGAGTACGCACATCTAATGGAAGAACTCGAATCCTACCCTGTAATCCTCGATGCGAATGACGACATCCTTTCATTCCCCCCAATAATCAACGGAAACCATACTACAGTCAGCGAATCGACGAGTGACTTCTTCATCGATGTGACAGGTTGGAACCAACGCTCTGTTGAAGCATGTCTTCTGCTCATCTGCCTCTCACTTGCCGAGCGCGGAGGCACAATCGAACAGGTGCAGGTAAATGGCTGGGATGGTCAGATTCGCATGACTCCGAATATGGAAGCACGCGAACACAGAGTCTCGGACCGACTCATCGAGCGAATCCTCGGCATGACTCTGGAGAGTAAGGAAATCTCCGCAGCCATCAGCAGGATGGGTGGCAGCCATCTCGCCTCGCGTGCAGTAACTGACGGAGTCAATAGGGCCGAACGCTGGGCTGACTTAGAGGTCGGCGAGCGAGAGCACGTAATCGCCATGCCACGCTGGCGCTCGGACATCATGCACCCAATCGATATCGTCGAGGATATCGCAATCGGCTACGGCTACGAAAATATGCCAAACATCCTCTCTGCAGTCCACCTAGATGCAATACCTCTACCATCAGCCCACCTTCATCGGCGCGCTCGCGAGAGCATGCGCTCACTCAATCTACAAGAAACTCAGAGCCTCACTCTGTCAAACGACAGAGTTCAATTCGGACACACTCGATGGAATAAATTGGCAGAGACCACAGTTCTCGCCAATCCGATTACCATCGATCACACGATGATGCGACAACGCATCCTACCAAGCCTACTACAACTACTCGCTGCAAATAGACACCACGAACTACCTCAACGAGTCTACGAACTCGGAACAGTGGTCCATGATTCTCACAACGGGACAAGGGCAGCATGGGCCTGCGCTGAAGTCGCAGGAGGATTCTCAGCCGCCAAAGGAATCGCGCAGGCATTCCTCCGTGACATTGGAGCCGACCTCTCGGAGGTCGAATGGAAAGCGACTGAACCAAACGATGGGCCATGGCTCACCGGGAGAGGAGCGAAGGCTATTGTGGCAGGAGAAGAAGTAGGTCAATTCGGTGAATTGGATCCCTTCGTGACTGCGGAATTCGGGCTGAGAGTACCAATCCAAGCTGGCGATTTCGATATCGATGCTCTAGGCCGCTTGATACCCGACCCGGTACTGTAACCGGTGTTCTAATCGTCACCGAGAAGCGCCATCGCATCGATGAAGGACTTCTTTTTGAGGTGACTTTTGTCCTCAATCAAATCCTTCTGAGAGGTGTCTTTCTTTCGCTCGTACTCAACCACCTCGACTTGCTTTGGCTTTGCTTTCGGCTCCGCGGGGACGCTTTTCTTCCTAAACGGCCATATAGGCGCCATAAACAGCGAACAGCACCCCACTCGATAGACTCTTCTACACCACGAATCATCAACCAAGGGTAGGAATCAAAGACGAGAACGATGAGCGTCGCCTATGCGGGAGCGTGGAATGGCTCTGATTCTGGTTCTCGTCTTTCTGACGTCTTTGGCTTCTCCGAGCCTACTTTCGGAGGACGCGGCGAAGGCTGAATCAAGCCAATTGGACCAATCGACACTTGACATCGTAATGCTCGGAAATTCCTACACCTCAAACAATCAGTTACACGTGCGGGTGAACAATCTGCTCGACGCGGCCGGCTTGAACCCAGATGTCCAAGCCTTGACCAGCGGAGGCAAGACGCTGGCATGGCACGGAGAACAAGCCGATACCGAGGGCACATCATGGTACGACACTCTCCGTGAATCCCACGATTATGTCGTCCTACAGGATCAAAGTCAGGTTCCAGGTTTCCCAACCAGCTCATCATATTGGCAAGATAGCCTCGCTGGCGCTGAAATCATCGATGCGCTGGTCGAAGCAGAAGGCGGTGATACCTTCTTCATGATGACATGGGGTTATCGATTTGGAGACGAGAGTAATCAATGGCGGTTTCCTGATTTCTCAACAATGCAAAATCACCTGAAAACCGGTTATCTCGCGTTCGCTGAGAACCTCTCTACCAGCGAACGACCTGTATTCGTCGCTCCAGTCGGAATGGCTCATGAGAATATCCATGATTCGCTCAACAACCCGACTGCTAACTACACGATTTTCTCAGACCTTTACGCCTCGGATGGCAAGCATCCATCGATTCAAGGCACCTATCTGGCGGCTTGTGTAATCCATGTCTCAATTACCGGATTATCTTCGGTTGGACTGCCTTCGACTGGCGGAATCAACGCGAGCCGTACCCTCGCGCTGCAAGAATGGGCTGACCACACGGTGCTCAACTCCTCCTTAGAAGCGGGACTTACCTATCCTTGGCAGTATGAGGATCCCGGAGTTGAATTCGGGGTCGACTCTGGTTCGGTGTTCAACATCGACCCAGGCCTAACTGTCGGAGTTGGAGTGAATTTTACCAATCTAGCTGAAATAGATACCACGGCGTTAGTTGCAATTACAGGACCGTCCGATTGGGAACTCTCATGGGATTACCCTACAAGTCCGAGCGTCGGTAATTCATTCGAAGCCCCTAGCGATGAAGTTCAGTGGTTGCAGTTTTCTGTCACCGCACCACTTGTTGATGGCGGGGCGCCACTCGCCGGCTCGACTCATGATTTCAGCGTAAGTTTGGTCGGCGACCATACCGGCAATGAGGATTGGTGGAATTTCTCGATGCGCTACGGCGAATGGAAAGGAATGGAAATCATCGAAGGTGGTGGAAGCGCATCGATTGATCCCGGTGGAATCGTCGACCTCGAATTCGTCCTGCGCAACATAGGAAACTCTCACAATTCACTCGGCATCAATATTGCCGCCGTCGATGAGAATGGCTCCCCGGTTGCAACACCAGACCACTCCTTCGCCCATGATGGGTGGACGGCAATCGTCTACGACCGCGCCGACCTTGAGGACATGGCTCCCGGTGAGAGCGCTACAGTGCGGATGCAAGTCGAATCGCCTATCCGCACCGCAGGTCGACTGGACATGATGATCCAAGTTTGGGCTGATGGAGTTCAGGAGGTCCAGCGGCTGAATCAGTCGATTAGTATCGTCCCACGTTCGGGTGGTAATCTAGGTCTGACGGATGTGGATTGTCTGTTCGATGTTGCCCCTGGTGACTGGTGTCTGGTCGAGTTATTCATCGAAAATACAGGTGATGCTGCATTCCTCTTCAATCTCAGTGTGGTCGACCAGCCCGATTGGCTGGTCGTCAACATCTCTGACTACACGCGATTCCTCGGACCTGGACAGAAGGTTCACGGAATCGATGTCACCGCTTGGACCGCAGTCGGTCTGACGGCAGGTTTGAGCGGTGAAGTAACCATCCAAGTGGAGGTTGATGGATGGGTTCCTGCAGAGGTTTCATTCGAAGTCAATATTGCCGCAGTGCACTCTTGGGAGGTAGTCCGAGCAGATGCAGAAGTGGTCGATGGCCAGCTCACTGGGTTCTGGGAAATGCGCAATATTGGAAATAGTCCAGATGGATTAGTTGTCAGTCTCGAATGCACCGATTTCACTGGATTTGGGGTCATCGCTCCAGAGGGTTCAGACAGCCACACGACGAATGGCGATACTCGCTCCTTCGAGATTCTGGATATTCCGATTGACGGGACCGTCATCTTCGAGGTCTGGATGGAGGTTCCCGAAGAGGTCCCAATCGCAGCCGATGCGGTTCTCACCGTTGAAGCCCGCTCGGTCCGAGACCCATCTGTAAGGCATGTTATCGAGCACACTGCTGCGATTGATGGTGCCGAGCCTACTGCGCCGGTTGAGCCTGATGATCCATCGGCGTTCAGTGAATTCTTGCAGCGCTGGTTGCAAACGATTCTGATTGTAACAGTCAGTCTCGTGGGTATGGTTGCTGTCGCTATGGCGATTCGTCATAGAATCGAGGCTGACCGCGAGTACTATCGCAAACAAAACCCCGAGGTTGTCGTTGAGGAAGTTGGCGATTGGATGGCCAAGTTCGAAGAAAGTGGCGAGGAGATTCCAGAGATAATTGAGAGTCCGACGACCGATGTCGCTTCATTCCGGGCCGACTTCATGGAGAAGTCGGGCGACCATTCGAGAGATGTTGCTCCTGCGCCAGAAACTGCTGTCGTCGGAAAGGCTGGCAAAGTGTTGGATGAGGCGCAGACAGAAGATGCGATTCGTGATGCTATCGAGATGGCTGACCAATTGCAAGAGAGCGATATGATTCATCCGGAGAATATCGTCCTCGATCTCGATGATTTCGATGATAGATTGGATTCACTCGGTCGCGACTTGCGCGATGATGAAGACCCTTGAAGCAGCCGAAGAAGCGTGAGTGACGAGTGGATCATCGGTGTCGATGAGGCTGGACGAGGTCCTGTGATTGGACCTCTAGTAGTTGGGGCTCTTGCGATTCGAGCATCAGATGCCGAGGAATTACGTGAACTTGGAGTAAAGGATTCGAAGGATCTCTCTGTGAGCGAACGCGAGCGAATCGAAGCCGAGATTTCTGGACGAGTCTCGGAGGGTCGTTGGCGATCCGGCTTAGTAATCTGCCAACCAAGTCGTATCGACATCAATAGCCTGACTTCGGACCTGAACAGTCTCGAAATCGAATTATTCGCTGAAGCCATCAAAGCAACAGCACTCTCCTCTAAGGATGGCGTCGTTCGGGCTGACGCCTGCGATGTCAATGAGCAGAGATTTGCTCGCCGTCTGACTTCAGCCCTCGGCGAAGACTGGGCGGATTGGGATGTCGAAGCCAAACACGGCATGGATTCTTCCGACTTGGTCGCGGGAGGAGCTTCGATTCTTGCCAAAGTCACCCGTGACGCTGAAATCCACGAGATTTCGATACGAACCGGACTCGATATCGGGTCAGGATATCCCTCCGATTTGAAGACCCGGAAAGCAGTCGAACGCCTACTCACAAATGGCAAACCACACGACTGCCTTCGCTGGAGTTGGGCCACCGTCTCAGATATCTGGTCGGCCACTCACGGCACCCCAGTTCCAGTGCGTTCGGCGGGCGGGGGTGCCGTCGTGCAATCATCACTCGACGACTGGTCATCGTGAGAAGCGTCAAATGCCTCACTTCGGGCCGTAGGCCCGATAGCATGACGGATTCCGAGTGGGATACAGAGACCATTGCAACGGTCCGCAAGTATGCCATGCAAAATGCAGTGGAATACAATGGAGCCGGCCAAGCCGGCTCAGTCCTCGGCCGACTCCTCGGTGAACGCGCCGACCTCCGACCAAGAGCTCGCGACCTCAAATCCCTCATCGAAGCCGAAGTAAACGCCGCCAACGAGATGGCCTCAACTAACGGAGTCGAAGCCGTCAAAGAGGCGCTCGCAGCAACAAATCCCGAAGCCCTCGAGCGCCAAAAACAACAGAAGCGCACAGGACTCAAGCCACTTCCAAATGCCACCCAAGGGGAAGTCATCTTGCGCTTCGCACCAAACCCCAACGGGCCACTAACAATCGGTCACGCCCGCGGTGTTGCAACCAACTCAGAATACGCCCGAATGTACGACGGAAAGGTCGTCCTGCGCTTCGATGATACAGACACACGAGTCAAACCACCTATGCCCGAAGCATACGGATGGATCGAAGCAGAGTACGAATGGCTCGCTGGTCGCCCTGCCGACATCATCATCCGAGCAAGCGAAAGAATGCCCATTTACCTCGACCACGCAACGAAAATGCTCGAAGGCGGCTTTGGCTACGTCTGCCGCTGCTCAGCCGCTGATTTCAAAGCCCTGCGCGACGCTTCCCAAGCCTGCCCTTGCCGCACACGAAGCGTCGAAACAAACCTCTCCGACTGGTCAGCGATGAACGATGGAAACCTTGCAGAAGGCGAAGCAGTAGTGCGAGTCAAGACCGACTTGGACCTCCCTAACCCTGCTCTACGCGATTGGCCTGCTCTACGAATCCAACACACGCCTCATCCAATGGTCGGTGACGCCTACAAAGTCTGGCCCTTACTCGACTTCCAGAGCGCAATTGAGGACTATCTTCAGGGGGTCACTCACATCGTCCGTGGAAAGGATTTGATGGACTCAACACGAAAGCAAACACTGCTCTACGAGCACTTCGGTTGGACCTATCCCGAACCCCTCTACTGGGGCCGCGTGAAGGTGCATGAATTTGGCGGTTTTTCCACATCCAGCATGCGCGCTGCGATAGGCGAGGGTGAATATTCCGGATGGGATGATGCGCGCCTGCCGACGCTCGCTGCGCTACGGCGGCGTGGATTCGATTCGCAAGCGCTGCGCGATTTTTGGATTGATTTGGGGTTGACTCAGAAGGATATCTCGATATCGATGCAGACTATTGAATCATTCAATTCCTCAATTATTGATTCAAGGTGCGAGCGACGAGCATTCGTTCGAGATCCTGTTTCACTGTCGCTGGTCGCTAATGAACATGAGATTCCTGAGACGCTCGCCGTCGCACGCCATCCTAACGGTGCTGTGGCTGGCACGCGCGAATGGAAGATGAATGGTGATATTTTGGTCGATGCGACTGACGCCTCGGGTGAAATTCGTCTGAAGGATTTCGCCGACATCACTGTCACAGACAATGCAGGCATTATCCAGTCAATCGACCGTAGTGACAAGCGAGCCATAGTCCACTGGATACCAAGTCAGATGGCTCGCCCTGCTCGTCTTTCAACCCCGATTGGTGACGAGCTACAAGTCAGCGAGGGTATGCTCGAGGATATCGATCTCAAAGAGACAGCAATCGTACAACTCGAGCGTATCGGCTTCGCCCGTATCGAAGCCGTTCCAGAAGATGGCCCGGTCGAGATGCTCTTCCTCCACGGCTGAGAACCACTTCCGGCCTCACCTACGCGTGCGGCGCCTACGGCGCCGATAGCAAAATTGTGCCCTCTAGGGAGCCCTCAAGGGTCGCATTGAAGGTCAGAAAGCCAACCAGTAGGCACGATGAGCAGCACTGAGCGGTCCCGAATCGTCCTTCTAACAGCGATGCTGCTACTCGTCAGTCTGCCCTATTCACCGGCTGCTGCAGAAGCAGACGGTTCTTGCTGCGCCTCGCAGGAAATCGACGTCTATCTGATTGGCAGCGCCGACGATGGTTCTCTCTCTCCCTTCGACTCGGACCTTGACGAAGAATTCGAACAATTCGTTACACCATCTATCCAAGGTCTCGTCGAAATCGGCTCATGGGACGTCACTTGGGGCCTGCAAGGAGACTATCCAGACGCAACCTGGGAATTCCGAATTCCATACGAGGTTGAATCCGCCGCCGGCATCCAGATCAACGCAACCGTCGGCGTCAACATCGGCAGCACCTACTTCGAAGGCGATGCCGGCGCTGGCCTCTTCTTGACCAATAGTGGAGAAGTTGTCATTCCGATTAACGTCGAAGCCGGTGAAGTCCGCGATGGTGACGAAGTGAAGGTTACCTTCTCAGTCCGCAGCCTCTCATTCTCCAGCCCCGGTGACGATGCAGGTATCCGCTTCGTCTGGGGAACTGACGAATACGCCGGTCGCATGTCGATGAAATTCCCTATCGTCAGCATCGACATGAAGGAGCCGAGCGTCAACGATCGTCTCGTTTACTTCCCAGTCCTACTCAAGTCTGGCTTCGGCGACCGTATGTGGTCAGCCTCCTCTGGCGGTATGAGTGTGGCCAGCGCAGCGATTACAGATAGCCCGATTGCAACTCCAACAAATAACGGAGTCGAGGTGACATTTGCCTGGCAAATTCCTGAAAGTGTCGACTCCGGGACATATCGCGTAGAATTCCATCTGATTCCACAAACAGCTCTCAGAATAGAGGCGAACCGCACCTATGACATCACAGCCGGTTCGGGCGGTTCGGGTTCAGGTGGGTGGTATCCAGGAGCAGAACCACTGCGAACCGGTGGCACGAGTCTGTCCTTGGATGTAGACGCCCACTTTGACGGAGATAGTGTAGACCGAGTGGTGACTATCGAATTCGACGGAGCCATGTCACAATGGGTTCGATGGGGACTCGATAATATCGGCAACAATAGTCTCTCTTCCAATAGCTGGTGGAGGAACTTGCGAACCTATTCCGATTCAATTCCTAGTTCTGACTTCCACAACGGCCAGGTTGATGATTCTGAATTGGCCGCCCTACAAAGCCACCTGATTGGCTCAGCAACCGACATGAAATCCTTCCTCGCCAACGGACTTTACCTCGATGCAGAGTCGATTCTTGGCGTAAATCCAGTGAATCTTGGACCCACTGACATCACGATAGATCTGGGCCACACCCGCTCTTTCAGTTCAGAAAGTGTGACTATTACCATAGATACGTCGCATCAAGTCGAAGCGGGTGAGCGACAACAATTGATTGAGAATTTCATCAGACCGAGTGATGATGACCTCTACGATGATGTCGAGCTTTATGTCGAGATACGCTCGACTGCCTTGCAAGGATTAGGTGGCGTGGCGGCTGAGGATATCGATGCCAAGCACCGCCGCTGGATTCTCCTCGAAATAATCATCATCGACGAGGTTGAATTAGATCCAGAGCAATCCTTCCGAGTCGAGTTTGTTCCAAGTGGCGGAGCGTTGTATTCGCCGCTTGTGTCGGCGATGGTCTCAGTCTTCATGCTGGTGCTTGCTCTTGGCTTGGGACTACTGATGACGCGCAAGCGCGCAAAGGTTCCTTCGATGCTGACAGTCGTAGTTCTTGGTGGACTCGCTTTGGCGCTCTACGTTCTTGGACTAGACATGCCATTCGTTCTGGGTGTGGTCGCATCGAGTATGTTGCTGGTCTTCCCTGTGGCTTTGGTATCTCCGCGCTCTGAGATTCTCGAAAGCAGGGGGAAGAAGCGAAGCGCAAATGCGCACGTCGAATGTCCGAAGTGTGGTGTTTCGAATCCTGTTGAATCCGATGTGCGGCCGCTGCGGCTGGATTGTGAAGGCTGCGAAGCGACGCTGCGGCTAGAGTGATTCTCACTCACGCACGGGTGCTCTACCAGTAGTGAGCAGTGAATCGACGAAAGTGTGAGCGGCTGTTGCGGCTGGATTATCCTTCCACAGCGACGCAGCGCGCACAATCTCGGATGCGAGGTCACTATCCCAATCAAGCCCGACGACGCGGTGCCAGCCAAGTTCCTCCATGCGCGCAGTGGATGGAGTTGAGCGGGCGAGGACTGGTCGCATCAGGTGTGAGAGGGCTCGAGCCCGACCCTCCATATCGAGTTCAGACCACTTACCAGAGATTGCGTCGAGAGCTAATTCCTCTATCCAAGGAGTATTCGAGAGTTCTACGGCAGTTACCTCCGGCATTGCTACGACTCGGGCTGAACCCTCCTCGACGAGCAGGTCTCGTAGAGCAGTGAATACTGGGTCGTAAGTCGTATCCAAGGCTGAATGTAGCCAATTTCCAGAGAGTAGCCATGGACGCATTCTACGCACGCGCATACCTCCAGGTGCAAGCGCTTGTGCAAGCGCATGGGCCTGAGCAACAGTAGTCAGTGGCCCACGCCTCGGATCGCCAGAGGAACCCTGCAACCCCTCAACAACTTGTCCGGCGAGAATCAAACGAGGTGGTTCGCCGGCGTAATCTGGCCCCGAATCCTGTCCCGGACCCATCACGTGAATCAAAGCCCCTTCTCCCGAGGCCTGTAATCTGAATCGGCGACGATAGGGCAGACCAAGGTCTAGCATCGCCGCCTCCAACGGGGCCAAGCTCAGCGCTCCCAAGAGCGAAGGTGCCGCCAATAGCATCACTGTGCCACCATGAGCACGGATACCCGCTGCGGCATCCACAAGAGTCGAGGCCACAGAAGCGAACTGCTCGGCCTCAACCAACTGACGCATCAACCACGCTTGACAGCGCTGGTTCAAATCCCCATCGCTGTGAATCCGTCCCTGCGAGGACTGCGTAAGAGCAGCTCACTCGACCATCAGGCGGAGTTGGTCTCGCTTGTAGGCCCATTCCGACTCAAGTCGGCCAGAGTCTTGGTAGTAGCGAGCGAGACGGCGGATGCGCGACTCAGTGAGTTCGAGTTGCCTGCGGTTGTGCAGGTCCTTTCGGTTGGAGTTGAGGTGGTCGATCATTCTCAGTGCTTGGCGCATGAGATTCATCATATCCTCAGGGTACTTGCCGCCGATATTGTTGCGAGCAAGAGTCTGGGCAATGCGCTCGCCGGTGACGAGGCGGGCATCAGGAACTGCGTGCTGGTCGCGCAGGATTGTGCCAATCATAGCTGTCGGGTGGCCTTCATCTGACAACTTGAGAATAAGAGCCTCAACGGTTTCCTTGTCAGACTCTGACCACTCGGGAGCGGCGTTCGAATTGGGCTTGTTAGAGCCACTCTTTCCCTTTCCCTTACTGTGCATTCGAGCCATTCAGGTCACCTCAAGCGGCTCGCCGACCTGCTGCCCCTCTTTAATCGCTACGCATATCACCCGTAGGGTGTTGAGTCACAGACGATGTTGTGCTTTCGCCAACCTTCCCGGTCCATTGGGCCATTCCCACCCTGCAGCCTCGGCTCGTGCACTTCCGACGAGTTCGCCGTTCTGGTAGACGAGCAATTCATCGCCAACGCGAATTGCGGGGTCGGAGTGGATGATATTGGTGGAAAATAAGTCCCCGCGCCAGTCGGCTTCTGTGGTTAGTTCGACACATGGTAGAGTCTTGTGTTCGGCTAGTGAGGGGAGTGCCGCTTTTGAGAATGAGAAGCGACCGCTATGTGGATTCCACAATGCTATCTGTGTGCCTTCACGGTCGATTCGGAATATCGGCGGTCTGCCGCTGACCCTTGCTCCCTCAAGCCATGCGTCGGTCCCATGTTGGAATCTTGAAAATGCCTTGAGTTTGCCAAGCCGGTGAAGGCTCTCTTTAGGATTTGGAAGTTTGAGGTCTTGGGCGGCTTGGCTGATGGCTTGTCCAAGTCTATCAATCGAGTTTTGAGAACCTGCGGACTCGCCTTGGCGTGTATCGATAACCTCGATGTTTCCTGCTTTGAGATCAATACCTGAATGATTGATGATTCGCTGATATCCGTTGCGAGTGGTATATTCTTCCACCATGCTTCTGATGACCCTTAGCTCATCGACATCCCAATCCCCTGTGACTGGGATGTCGTAATGCGCCGCTGGCCAGATATCTTCGAGTTCGCGAGGGACGAGGCCGAGCGGTGCGGTGACCATTACCTCGTGGATGCCTCTGGTGGTGACAGCACGCTGGAATCTTCGATGGGATTGGGAAAGTCGGTAGGGCTTCTTAGCTGAACATGGGAGGAGGACTATTGCCTTCGATTGGTGAGTTGGTGGAGTATGATCTTCGGCTACTCTTCGTCGCCATTCGCTGATGATTGGGTCGTCGCGGCTGGCGTAGGAATGGCAACGCAAGCGGATACCCCGTTTGACCGCGCTTGCGAGGGCTGCTTGGCCCGAATCATCGATCGCCTTCTCGCTCATCATCAAATCGTGACGGCGTAAGCGCTCTACTGAGCGCGGACTGGAGAGCGCTTGCCTTTCCGTGAGTTGGCGGATGGTTCCGTCGCGAATGGCTGAGCGAGTCGATGCAAGCGCTCTCTGCCAAGCCTCAATCTGAGTTTCAATACCTGTTGATTCGCCCATTGTTGATTCGACCTCTCTGGGGCCGTCTTCGGTGAGCAAAACACCTCTAGAGGCGGCTTGGTGCGAGCGAGAGAGGTCGAAAAGGTCGACACCCATCCAAGTAAGGAGGGCGCAGTTGTCTGGTCCACCGATTCCGGGAGTGTAGATCAACGAGGTGGTGAATCGGCGACGAATCGCGTCGATAGCTTGGATTAATTTACCTGGACGCTCGGCTAATTGAGGGGCATCGATGAGGGCGATTACCGATGGTTCGAGCCCCTCTTCGAGGAGGTCGACATCGTGGTGAAGAGATTGCCATGAGACGGGTAGCAGCTGAACTCCTGCCGACTTCGAGCCACTGTCTGAATCGACTAGGCTAGAAGGTAAAATCAATCCCTCTTCTGCCTGCCAGGTTTCCAAACCACCGAATGGCAGGCACAAATCATCGAGCACCTCCATCGACATCGTCGCTGGAATGGTGCTCGCATCCCTATTGACTCTGAATGCAGCCATCGAGAGAGGAAGTTCGGGATCAGCCGAGCTCAAGACAAGTCCAGGAGTCCATGAGGATGGAGACCTACGGTCTCCGAGCGCAAAAATACGTGCAAAACGCTGCCGCGCGGCAACACCGCGCGCCAACGGCCGCTCACCAGCATCGTCGCTCATCGAGCGCGCCAGCGATGCGGTTCGCTTGAAGGATTCTAAGGGAGAAGCCGGCCCGAAGGGCCGTGAGCCGCACCGCTAACACCCTCATCGTGCTGCTCATACTCCTAGTTGGAACTGCAGCTAACGCCTCCGCACAAAGCGGAGGCGAGGACGAGTCAGTCACTCTGATTGATTCAACTGTGCATTTCAGTGAGTCGCATCCGGTTTTCATCCGAATTTTGTGCATGAAAGCCTCTTGCCCTGGCCTTCAACTCAAAGTTAGCACACCTCAAGGGAATTACTCTGTCGAAGATCCGATACGTGTCGAACTATCTTTCCATGCCTCTGGAAACGTCAGTTTTCAACTCACTGCGGACCAAGGCACCGGACAATCCGACCTCTGGTTTGAGATGAGTACTCCCGATATCAACAACGCTCTGATGAAAGAAGACACAGATTGGCTGGACAATGTACCGAGCCCGGGAATTTCTGTCGAACAGGAAATTATCGACTCCACTTGGAATTGCCCAATCGATGACTGCCATTCAGAACCAATCTCTGGAAGCCACTGGATTGTCGGGTCTCTAGAAGATGGCTCAGACAAGGATTCGATTGAGATTCTCGGCCAAGCCGGCGATTACATCATCATGCCTTGGCCGTTAATGCCAGAATCCGCCGAACTCGAATTCTGGCT
>Ga0208962_1000102_pt1 | contig 19649 bp, 12 predicted proteins | sample AOAMet2_C43A7_80_2_FD_188076 | JGI IMG/M metagenome (GOLD analysis project Ga0208962, IMG submission 188076) | Ammonia-oxidizing marine microbial communities from Monterey Bay, California, USA - C0912_C43A7_80 (SPAdes) | ecosystem: Environmental > Aquatic > Marine > Intertidal zone | place... | reverse complement strand
AGCTCCCGGAAGTGAATTGGGTGCTGATTTTTTTTACAGAGGAGCATTTTATTCATGCAGGACGTTTACACGAACTAATCCTGGAAAAAACACAATGTGAATGCATCACCGGCTGCAGCGGAATGGGAGTGATTTCACCTGAGGAAGAAATCACAAACGGTCCGGGTTTGGTGTTAATGGCGGGTTATACTCCGGGAATACGTCCACTCGCATTAGCAAAATATCAGGAACTCGAGCACAGCGCCGGAGTTACTCAACAGCTGAGCGAAGCTCTCAATGACTTAGCTGAAGAGCAGCCCCTCTTTTTCTTCTTTCCAGATGTTTTTCAGCATCAGCCTCACAACTTCATCAACATGTTTAATTTCCTCAATAACAAAACTGCAGTTTTTGGGGCAGGCTCCTGTAATGACGGGAGTCAGGAAACTTCAATTCAATTTGGCCCTGATATTGTCACTCTCAATGGTGCAGCAGGTCTCGCCTTTGAAGGCGTTCCGGAGTTTCGTGCAGGCGTAACTCAGTCTTGTGCAACCCTAGGGGAACCTATGTTTGTCACTGAAGTAAAAGACGATCTCATTCTTTCTCTTGATGGAATTCCGGCTTTGGAAGTCTTTACTGAAATTGCAAAAGAGTTAGATTTTAAGGATATGGAGGAAGCAACTCAGCAATTATTGCTCAGTTTCCCACTTGATCCGGAAAAACCTGTTTTCAACGGTGAAGGTGCTTTGGCACGTCATGTTACCGGAATTGATATGGCTACACAGGGCATCACAACAACAGAAATTGTACATCAGGGAGGAGTTCTCTCCTTTGCCTATCGCAGTCCTAAAACAGCAGAAAATGACTTAAGGGAAATGCTCCTGCGTTTAAAAAATCAAAACCCCGGCAGGCCGACTTTTGGAATGTATTTCAACTGTGCCTCCCGTGGTGAAGCGCTTTATGGAAGACCAAATGTGGATACACAGTTAATCCGGGAAACACTTGGAGATTTTCCACTGATAGGTTTTTTTGGTGCATACGAAATGGCTCAGATGCCGCAGGGAGTTCAGTTATATACATACACCGGTGTACTCGTTTTGGTTTATCTCTAAATTTTTTGACCGAAACATGCTGAATCCGGCTATAATCATGACGACTCTAACCGTGACTGTCAAACAATACTGTCCAATACCTGAAACAAAACAGGCTTAATTTATTAAAAGGTGTATTTTGAAAAAACCGTCAATTTTATCAGCAATTTTTTATAGTGAAAAAGCTGTTAATTTTCTGCGCTATTTTTTGGGAATTACGCTTTGGCTTTTCTTGGCCGGTTGCGGTTATGTAATTGAAGGCAGTAATCCGGTCTTACCAAATGAAGCACGAACCCTCGCACTACTTCCTATCCAAAATCAAACCTTTAATGCAGGACTGGAAACCGATTTGTCGGAGCAGCTCAACCTCTTACTGCGTGCAAACAGTTCGGTGAAAATCGCTCCTTCCGGAATTGCGGACCTTCAGTTGAACATCACACTGCTCAATTTGAAAACGAGTTCATCAGGTTTGAGTAATCACCAAATATCTTCCGGAGTTAAGGCGATCATTCAGGGTAAAGCCATCCTGAAAGACAGACTTACAGGCCACACAGTCTGGGAGGAGTCAACGCTCGAAGTTAAACTGACTGAGTCCGTAGAAAATGAAACTAACTCTGTTTCCAGTTTTTCTCTTTCCGGAAGTATACGTGAATTGATCAAGCTCTTTGCTTTAAATATATATGAGCGTCTCTTTACTACTTTTTAAGTTTAAGAGATCATTATCTACAGTAAATGCTTTCCTTATCTCTGAAATTGTACTATACTAAGTCGTTTATATCATATTTTTTCACTCAAGAGTTTTTCCATGAGGAATTTGGAATGCAAGAAGAACAACTAGAACAGATAAAAGTCCGTTTGGAAGAAATGCAGGCGGAAATACTTGGTGAATCTGAAGAAACTGTACACGGTATGCAGGAAGAGAGCACGCTCTATCCAGATCCTAATGATCGTGCGTCACTTGAAACAGAGCACATCAACAATTTACGCATACGTGACCGTGAACGAAAACTGCTGGGCAAGGTTGAAGAAGCATTGGAACGTGTAGAAAACAAAACATTTGGATACTGCGAAGAATGCGGGAATGAAATTGGAAAAGAACGTTTGTTGATACGTCCCGTAACCACTTTTTGCGTTGCCTGTAAAGAGTCCCAGGAAGCAGTAGAAGACAATAAGTGATGCTGAAAAAAGCTCCTCTTTAGTATCCTCCTAAAATAATTATTCAAAAAAAATAAGCTAAAAAACAAAAAAGGCGGGCCAGCTCTATGAGCCGACCCGCCTTTTTTTATTCGGACAGGGTGCTGAACGGAAATTACATCATTCCGCCCATGCCTCCCATTCCACCCATTCCGCCCATGTCAGGTGCACCACCCGGCATTCCTCCGCCGGATGCTTTTTCTTCAGGAGCATCATGAATCCCTGCTTCTGTGGTCAGCAGCAGTCCGGCGACGGATGCTGCATTTTCCAGTGCAGTTCGAACGACTTTAGTCGGATCAATAATTCCAGCAGAAATCATGTCGGTGTAAGTTTCAGCAGCGGCATCAAAACCTTCGTTTGTACTGCTGGCTTTTACTTTATCGACAATCAATGCGCCTTCGAGTCCCGCATTTGTCACAATCTGACGCAACGGAGCTTCGAGTGCCTTAAGAACAATTTCAGCACCAACTTTTTGATCATGTTGTTTAATGCCTTTAACTGTTTTTTCGACAGTGCCAATTGAACGGACCAATGCGACTCCGCCTCCAGGAACAATGCCTTCTTCAACTGCTGCGCGTGTTGCGTGCAGTGCATCTTCAACTCGAGCTTTTTTCTCTTTCATCTCGATTTCAGTTGCAGCACCAACGTTAATTACAGCGACGCCGCCAGCCAATTTGGCCAGACGTTCCTGCAACTTTTCACGATCATAATCCGAAGATGTATCTTCGATCTGTGCACGAATTTGACTGATGCGCGCCTTAATACTGGCTTTATCACCACCACCGTCAACAACAGTTGTGTTGTCTTTGTCAATAACGACAGACTTGGCCTGACCAAGTTTTGCAAGTGTCAGGTCTTCGAGTTTCATACCCATATCTTCGGAAACTACTACTCCGCCGGTGAGGATCGCAAGATCTTCCAGCATTGCTTTACGACGGTCACCGAAACCTGGAGCTTTAACAGCTGCACACTTCAGGGTACCACGCAATTTGTTGACAACAAGTGTAGCTAATGCTTCACCTTCAATGTCTTCCGCGACGATCACGAAAGGATTTCCTGTTTTGGCGATTTGCTCAATTGCAGGAAGAATATCCTTCATGTTACTGACTTTCTTTTCCACCAGAATGATGTACGGATCTTCAAGTGAGACCTCCATACGCTCTGAATCAGTCACAAAGTAAGGTGAAAGATAACCGCGATCAAACTGCATTCCTTCAACAACTTCCAAACTGGTTTCAGCACTTTTTGCTTCTTCAATGGTAATCACACCATCTTTACCAACTTTCTCCATCGACTCAGCAATGATGTCACCAATAGTGGAATCATTGTTTGCTGAAATAGTACCTACCTGAGCGATTTCTTTGGAGCCGGAAACTGACTTTGAAATACTGTGCAAATGTACAGTTGCAGCAGCAACAGCCTGATCTATTCCACGCTTGAGATCCATAGGATTTGCGCCTGCGGCCAGATTGCGGTGACCTTCGGTCACAACAGCTTGTGCCAACACAGTAGCAGTGGTGGTTCCATCACCAGCGACATCTGAAGTTTTGGACGCAACTTCTTTAACCATCTGCGCACCCATGTTTTCCAGCTTGTCTTCCAGTTCAATTTCTTTGGCGACTGTCACGCCATCTTTAGTGACCAGAGGTGCACCAAAAGATTTATCAATTAATACATTGCGGCCTTTTGGTCCCAATGTCACCTTGACTGCATTTGACAAGGCATTTACGCCTTTAAGCAGTTTTTCGCGATTTTCTGCCGCAAAAATAACTTGTTTTGCCATAATATTTCTCTAATTCTTAAATTGTTAATGTTTAATTAAGCATTTGATTTACATAACACCTAGGATATCATCCTCACGCATTATGATATAATCTTCACCATCTACTTTTACTTCTGTCCCGCCATACTTGCTGAACAAAATTTTATCACCTTTCTTTACTCCCATTTCCTGAATGGATCCATTATCAAGGCGCTTTCCTGGTCCTACTGCAACCACTTTGCCTTCAGAAGGCTTTTCTTTAGCTGTATCCGGGATAATAATACCGGAAGCTGTCATATCTTCGGCTTCGACGCGTTGAACAAGCACGCGGTCCTGTAAGGGACGAATCATAGTTCTCCTTATTTTGATTATTGTTTAATAAAATTAAATTGAGCTTAAGCCATAAAAAGCGTATGCTCAATTGCTCTCTTGAATCAGAATTACGTTAATTCTTATAATTTCATTCAATTCACTCACTTTATATTACAAACGAATATAACACAAGCGCAAAATAGCACTCACCAAAGAGTAGTGCTAATTATTAAACTATATGATTTTTTTCTTTGATTTAGAAAGAGATCAATAAAGAAAAATTTATTAAATGGATATCAACTCAGATCAACAAGAAATCCGGCTGAGCAAGTTGGAAAAGATACGTCAATTAGGCGCAGAGCCTTACCCATATTCATTTCAACAGAGCCATACAGTTCCGGAGGTCATAGCACAGTCGGAACAACTGCTGAAAAACGGGCAACCCGTTACAATTGCCGGACGCCTGCTTGCGGTCCGCGGAAAGGGCAAGGCAAGTTTTGCTAACATCCAGGCTCAGCACACACGTCTGCAAATCTATGTGAGGCTTGACTCGGTAGGAGAAACTGCATTCGAAATCTTTAAGTTGTGTGACATCGGAGATCACCTTGGAATTTCCGGAACTTTGATGCATACCAAAACCGGAGAACTAACTTTACGTGCAAGCACAGTTGAACTGCTTTCTAAATCCATTCGTCCCATGCCGATGCCAAAAGTTGAGGAAAAAGACGGTGAACGCATTGTGCATGACGAAGTTACAGATAAAGAATTACGCTACCGTCAGCGCTATCTGGATTTAATCTTGAATCCGAAAGTTGCAGATGTTTTCCGAAAACGTACCTTAATTTTTCAGACCATTCGTGATTATTTATGTGAAGAAGGATTTCTGGAAGTAGAGACTCCTACACTCCAGGCAGTATACGGAGGTGCGAATGCCACCCCTTTTGTAACTCATCACAAAGCTCTCGACCAAGAATTTTATTTACGTATTTCCAATGAGTTATACCTGAAACGCCTCATTGCGGGAGGGTTCGATGCAGTCTTTGAATTTGTGAAAGATTTCCGTAATGAAGGTATTGACCGTACCCATAATCCGGAATTTTCGGCACTTGAATTTTATCAGGCATATGTTGATTATAACGAAATTATGCGTCACACAGAAAACATATGTGAGCGCTGTTCAATTGCGGTAAACGGTATCACAGTAACAGAATATGAAGGCAAGACGATTGACTTGAAAGCACCTTGGCCGCGTTTAAGTATGCTGGATGCAATTCAAACATTGGGCGGAATACCTTTTGAGAAGCTGAGTGATACCGAAGTGCAAAACCTACTCAAGGAAAACAGCTGGGAACTGGACGCAGATTATAATCGGGGACTGGCAACTCAGCTTGTCTTTGAAGAAACGTGTGAAACCCAACTAATTCAGCCTACTTTTATCACTGATCATCCGAAAGAAACAAGTCCGCTTTGTAAACAAAATCGGGAAAATCCGGATTTGCTAGAACGTTTTGAAGCTTACATTAACGGTTGGGAAGTAGCTAACGCGTATTCAGAATTGAACGATCCTGTGATTCAGCGTCGACTGATGGAGGAGCAGGTCGAACGCGGACGTGGAGGAGAAAAAGAAACTCAGCCACTGGACGAAGATTTTTTACGTGCGATGGAATATGGAATGCCGCCGATGGGCGGAGTTGGTTTTGGTATTGACCGAATTGTCATGCTGCTCACGGGACAATCCACTATTCGTGACGTTATCTTGTTTCCTACCATGCGTCCAGAAGCTTAAGGAGGTACGATGTCAAAAACGGAAGCTAAAACAGCAGAAAAATCTAAAAGCAAACTCTCAGTCTCAGATTTAGCTTTTGAAAAACAAGGTGGTCTATTGCCGGTGATTGCTCAGGATGAAAGTTCGGGTGCAGTTTTGATGCTGGCTTATGCAAATATTGAGGCAGTTAAAAAAACTCAAGAAAGCGGATTTGCGCATTACTGGTCACGTTCGCGTAAGGCACTCTGGAAAAAAGGTGAAAGCTCTGGACATTTGCAGAAAATTGTGGAAGTGCTGGTGGACTGTGATGAAGATACACTGCTTTATAAAGTGCAACAAAGCGGTGCTGCCTGCCATACCGGCGCAGCTAACTGTTTTTTCCGGAAATTGCCAACCAATACAAAGAGCAATTAAAAATGAACTGGGATATTCAACTGAATGAAGAAGTAGACATGCTGCGGGAAACCGTGAGGCAATTTGCAGAAAAACGTATCGCGCCGATTGCTGATGATGTGGACCGTGAAAATGAGTTCCCTCAACATCTGTGGAAAGAATTAGGAGATTTGGGATTATTGGGAATGACAGCTTCGGAAGAATATGGCGGTTCCGAAATGTCTTATTTAGCCCATCTGGTTGCTGTTGAAGAAATATCAAGAGCATCTGCTTCCGTTGGCTTGTCTTATGGTGCGCACTCAAACTTGTGTGTCAATCAACTTCAGATCAACGGCAGTCGTGCGCAAAAAGAAAAATATCTGCCGAAACTTTGCTCCGGAGAACACGTTGGTGCATTGGCCATGTCGGAACCGGGAGCAGGTTCTGATGTGGTGGGGGCGATGGCCTGCCATGCAGAAAAACACGGTGATTACTGGGTTGCCAATGGTTCCAAAATGTGGATTACAAATGGCCCAGACGCGGATACCTTAGTCGTGTACATGCGTACCGCATCTAAAGACCAGGGCTCAAAAGCCATGACTGCATTTATCGTTGAAAAAGAAATGAACGGATTTTCAACAGCTCAGAAACTGGACAAACTCGGAATGCGGGGTTCCAATACCTGTGAACTGGTTTTTGAAGATTGTGAAATTCCGGATGAAAATGTGTTGCTTGAGGCAAACCGTGGTGTAAAAGTCTTGATGAGCGGATTGAATCTGGAAAGGGTTGTACTTTCCGGAGGACCTTTGGGAATCATGCAAGCCGCACTTGATGTGACCCTGCCTTACATCCATGAACGTTGGCAGTTTGACCGGCCTATAGGCACCTTTGAATTGATGCAAGGAAAGATTGCTGACATGTACACCGCGCTGCAGTCTTCTCGTGCTTTTTGTTACCGTGTCGCCGAAAATTGTGAAAAGCAGCAAGTCTCACGACGGGACACCGCTGCCTGTCTCTTGCTTGCTTCGGAGAATGCGGTCAAAGTCTCTCTGGAGGCAATCCAGTCTTTAGGCGGTAACGGTTACATCAATGATTATCCGACAGGCCGGCTGCTGCGAGACGCCAAGCTTTATGACATCGGTGCAGGTACTAATGAAATCAGGCGTATGCTGATAGGCCGGGAACTTTTTGATGAGTCTGCTTAGCAAACTTATGCCGCGTCTATCTGCCGGTTAAACTCTACAACCAGTTCATCAATTTGCGGTGCGAGTGCAAAGATTTTTTGCCAATAATCTGCATGTCCATACCATTGATCATTTAGTTCCGCCAACTCCCGACCCTGTTGCTCGATCCAAGTGAAATATTTGAGGTTATGAATCCTCTTTTTTTCATAATGCGTTAATTCAAGCACATTATCAATTCCTGAGTCCATCAGTAACTGCATGTCTTTGTGAGCATCAATGTTTGTGTATTGACCACGTTCCTCAGCCAGTTCTTCGATACGTGAACCATAGAGTTCCATCGAATCCGTGAGAATTGTCACTACGTAATCATCCTCTGTCAGTTCGTAATATTTTGAAAATTTTATTGCTGCAACCATATTTCCTATACAGGAAATGCCAAACCTATCTAATTGATTAGAAAATTCTCGATCGACTCCATAATGTACGAGGCACTCTCTACCTAAAGATTCGTTAAAAAGTCTTAAAAGACGAATTGCAACCTCATCATCTACTCCAATGACCATATCAGTATTTTTACAATCATGAATCCACGGGACATGTTTATCACCTATACCTTCGATACGGTGATCCCCAAAACCGTTGTTCAGCAAAGTAGGACACTGCAGCGCTTCCGCAACTGCTAATTTTGCTCCCGGAAATTTATCCTTCAGATAATATCCAAAGGCCATTGATCCTGCAGATCCGGATGATGAAATTGCACCGGCGACTCTGCTGTTCTGCCCCATTTCCTTCTGCAGGGCTTCCTCCGCGGCTTTGCCTGTTACCATATAGTGCCAGAGAGGATTCCCAAACTCTTCAAACTGATTAAAGATTTGAATGTCGCTGCGTGTGTTTTTCAGCTCCCAACATTTGTCAAAAATTTCCTTAACGTTGCTTTCGCAACCCGGAGTTGCAATCACTTCTCCCGCGACCTTCTCTAGCCATTCAAAACGTTCCCGTGACATATTTTCAGGTAAAATCGCAATCGAATCACAACCGAGCAGTGAGGAAACATAAGCACCGCCTCTGCAATAATTGCCTGTTGAAGGCCAGACAGCTTTCGTTTCCACAGGACTGAATTGCCCGGTAGTCAAAGCTGGTGCCAGACAACCATAAGTCGCCCCAACTTTGTGCGCTCCTGTAGGAAACCATTTGCCGACGAGAGCAATTATTTTGGCCTTTACTCCTGATATTTCAGGTGGAATAACGATATAATTTACCCCGCCAAAACCACCGCCTTTTGCAACCGGTTCATTCTTCCAGGTGATTCTAAACAGATTTGCAGGATGCGAATCCCACAAACTGATATTTTTCAGTTCGTCTTTGATCTCATCCGCAATTGTTTCCGGGTTCTGCATCTGCCCCAAAGTAGGCAGTTTGATGTTAAGTGACTTGCAGTGCTTCGCGTTTTGCTGAATCTTTTCTTCATTAATTGTTAAATCAATCATATTTTTTACTCAGTTTGGATAAAGTTAATGTTCGAAAATCCACTAAAAAAAGAATCATATTTTTCTGTTCTAATCAGTGTAACTCTACAGCTATTGCAATTTGGATTTTAAACTACTACTAAAGTTCATCAAGGGAATTGACAGATTTTTCCGGAACAACAATTTTAGAAGTTGCAGAGTTAATATCTTTGAGTCCATTTCCTGTGAGTAAAACAACACAGGTTTCGTTTGAATCCAAAGCTGCTTTCTGTTTCAAAAATCCTGCATAAGCAGTTGCCGCTGCCGGTTCCGAAAAAAGACCGCAGGTGGAAGACTGTTCTTTTTGCGCGCACAGGATTTCTTCGTCAGTCACCGTAAAACAATGTCCGCCAAATGCTTTTAAATTTTTCAGTGCAAGGTGGCCGTTGCTTGGTGTGTCGACAGAAATTGAATCCGCAACTGTCTTTGCTGCTCGCACCGGACGTTCCGGTTGTCCGTCAAAATCTCCTGACTCCATTGCACGGCAAATAGCGTCACTTCCGGAAGCCTGAACCGCGTGAACAACAGGGATTTTTTCGATTCGGCCCAGTTGCAGCAGATCCCGGAAACCTTTGTAAACTCCGGACAGGATCACTCCATCTCCCACACTTACAAAAATATGATCCGGTGCTTTTTTCAGCTGATTGAAAAGTTCGATAGAGACAGTTTTTTTACCTTCAATCGTCATTGGATTGTAGGCTGTGTTACGGTTCATCCCACCGCGTGTATTTGAGTATTCCAGCGAAAGTGAAAATGCCTGATCATAATTTTTATCTGCCAGCACTAAATCTGCACCGTACTGCAGCGCCTGAATCATTTTCGCCGGAGGTGCGGTTTTTGGTAAAAAGAGCTTAACCTTAAGCCCGGCAGCGGCTCCGACACCGGCCATTGAAGATCCGGCGTTGCCGGTAGAAGCGACCACAACTTCACGGATGTGGTGTTTACGTGCAAACGCCGCCACCAAAAAAGAAGCTCTGTCTTTCAGAGATCCTGTTGGATTAACTCCATCATCTTTCAAATACAATTCCGGGAAACCGCATTTTTTCTGTAAATTTTCCGGATGCCAAAGTGGAGTGTTACCTACAGGAATTGCAGGAAAATACTGACGTTCAACCGGTAAAAAATCCAGCGGATCATTACCCTCCAAAGTTCCGCTAAGTTCTACTTCCAACACACCGTTCAGCGGTTGTCCTGATTTGTGCGTTGAAGAGCACTCAGGACAAAGCATTAATTCCGGAACTATCTCATAGCTTGCTGAGCACTGACTGCATTTGTAGTTAAAACTTAACAACTATCAATCTTTCATAAAGTGGTTTAAAAGGCACTGAGGTTGAATTTTCACCAGCATTAGCATACTAAAAACAAGCTCAAAAAACGAGATATTTTCTCTCAGTTAATGCAATTTACTCTGTGATGAATAGCTGAACTCCAAAGTCTGGAGGGGCAAGAGTTCTTCAAGTTCCTCAATTAAAGCAGAACTGAAACTTATCCGCTCTTCCGGAGTGATGCTCACAGAGGTAGCTTCAGGTGCCTGAACTGAAATAGTGAACGGTTTTTCTCCGGAATGTTTTTGTAGTGTACTTCTTAGCAAACTTAAAGTTTCCTGAGGCAGGAGATCTGAGCCAATTTTGATCGACATACTTTTTGCTTCTGTTTCTCTGATTTCACTCAAGCGGCGTATGTTGTCCACAAACATTCCCACTTCTTCATCACGAAAATTTACCCTTCCCGAAATCAATAGCGGTTCATCACTTTCGAGCAACTCTCCATCCTTTTCATAAACCTTAGCAAAGACGGGAAACTCTAGAGTCCCACGTGTATCTTCCAGAGTAGCAATGGCAAATTTTGCATTGCTCTGGTTCAATCGTACTGTGTTATTGACGATAATTCCGATCAGTGAAACTTTGTTTTTTTCCGCGTGCGCACCTTCTTTTAATTTGTCCGTGGTAGTAGCCAGCAGTTTCATTTCAGATGTATAACTGTCCAGTGGATGCCCTGAAACATAAAATCCCAGTGCCGCTTTTTCCTGCTTGAGTCGTTCCCGCTTAGGCCAGTTACGTACTTCCGGAAACTCAAGCTGTGTTTCAGTCGCTTCTGCATCACCTGCATCCATCAAGGAAAAGAAGGAATCCTGCGATGGTTCTTCCGCACGCTGAAATTCCTGGGCTAAATGAAAAGCGCTATCGAGAACAGCAAATAATTGAGCACGATTTTCATGCATTGAATCAAACGCACCACATTTGACAAGAGTTTCCAGCATACGTCGGTTAACTTCATTTAAGTTAACTTTCTTCATGAATTGCATGAAATCCGTTAATTCTCCATGCACTCTTCTGACTTCCAAAATAGCATCAACTGCTTTACCACCTACATTTTTAACAGCATTCAACCCAAAACGAATCACTTCTACCCGTGCCTCACTACGCAGCCATGATGCAAAAGCGGAGTTTGAATTTAACAGAAATGTTTGCTCGACTTCGCTTTCAGCTTCTGTGTTTTGTTTAATTATTTCCAGCAATTCTGTCTCATCCTTGAAATTCTTATTTATTAATTTTTTCAACGATTTACGTAGAGCTTCCAGCCAGTCCGGATGAACTGCTTCACTAAGCGGATTGCTGCCGGCAAAATCACGATCAAAATGCGCTAAGGTTATATCAGTTATTCTATACTCCGTGGGTGCAACGGTAAAAGTTTTTGCACTGAGATTTACATCCGGAGGCAAAACTTTGATCCCCATTGCTTTACATTCACTGATGTAACTGATGACGTTGTCCTGGTTATTGACAGAACCATTAAACAAGGCAGCCATCAACTGCACCGGATAGTGCGCTTTCAGATATGCTGTCTGATAGGAAATCAAGCCATAAGCAACACTGTGGGACTTGTTAAATCCGTATCCGGAAAAATAGTTAATCGTGTCAAATATCTCATTCGCTTTGACTTCAGGAGTGCTCTCCTGCGGACACTGCTCCACAAATTTTGTATTTTTCAAACAACCTTCTACAAATTGTAACCGCTGCTCCGCTAATATCTCAATCGTCTTTTTGCCAATCGCACGACGCAGTAGATCCGCATGTCCCAGTGAAAACTCCGCCAGTACCTGCACACTTTGAATAATCTGTTCCTGATAGACCATCACTCCGTACGTTTCCTTCAATATTTCCGCCATCAACGGATGTGGAAAAACAACTCTCTTCCGCTTATGCTTGCACTGCACATAATCCTCGACCATTCCGGAACCTAAGGGTCCCGGACGATAAAGAGCCAAAATCGCCACAATGTCTTCAAATGCGGAGGGCTGCATGTTGGACACGAGACGTTTCATCCCAGAAGATTCGAGCTGGAAAACCCCTATTGTGTCAGCACGGCAAAATAATTTAAAAGTTAAGAAATCGTCCATTGGAATGCGGGTGATGTCTACCTTCGCTGAATCAGTACGGCTTGTACTGATCAAATCAAGTGTATTGTCGATGGTAGAAAGGTTTTGCAAACCGAGGAAATCAAACTTGACCGCGCCTTGATCCTCAGCATATTTCATGGGATACATTGACTGCAGTGTCCCTTCCTTCCCGGTGCATACAGGCATCACCTCACGGATATCCTGATTCATGATGATTACACCTGCAGCATGAGTCCCGAGGTGAGTATTCAAATCTTCCAACTGCCGACTGAACTTAATCAAACGCTGTTCATTTTCACTGCCTTCAGCGGCAAGGATTGCCAGTTCCGGTTCCTTTTCAAGTGCCTGATCGAGAGTAATATTCAAATCATTCGGCACAAGTTTTGCGATTTTATCTGCTTCTGAGTATGGAAAATCCAGCACTCGCGCTACTCCGCGAACTACAGCTTTAGCTTTGAGTGAACCAAAGGTGGAAATTTGACAGACATTTTTATCACCATATTTTTCACGCACATGTTCAATTACTTTTTCACGGCCCTCTACATCAAAATCAATATCAAAATCCGGTAGACTGACACGATATGGATTCAGGAAACGTTCAAAGAGCAGCCCATAACGCAGCGGATCAACATCAGTGATCATTAGGGCATAGGCGACCAGTGAACCTGCTCCGGAACCTCTTCCCGGACCTACCGAAACTCCGTTATCTTTTGCCCATTTGATAAACTCGGAAACAATTAAAAAATAACCCGGAAATTCCATTTGGATAATAACCTCCAGCTCAAAATTTAAACGCTCTGTGTAAGGCTGTTTAAATTCTTCAAAAGAAAGTTCCGGTGCATAAAGTTCGTATAGTTTCTCGATCCGTTTTTCCAGACCTTTTTTTGCATCTTCAGACAATTTTGAATCGACCGTTTCATCTTCTCTTATAGGAATTTGCGGGAGAAAGATTTTTTTATTTTCGAGGGAGAGTTCACACTGCTCTGCAATTTTACTCGTATTTTCCAAGGCCGCCAGTGGAAGTTCTTTAAAAGCAGAAAGCATTTCTTCCGCGCTTTTTAAGTAACTCTGGTTTCCTGACTGCAGTGGCACCTGATCATCTGTCACTCTACGCTGCAGGCCCATCAGCCAGAGAATATACTGCGCTTCCGCTTCTTCCGGAGTGAGATAAAAACAGTCGTTTGTCGCAACAAGAGGAATTCCCAATTCATGTCCGAGTCGGACCAGTTGCGCGTTCAATCCCGTTTGTTCCGGCAGTCCTGTATTTTGCAGTTCAATGTAGTAACGCTCGGCAAAAACATCACGGTACCAAATCGCAACTCTACGTGCGTCGTCCGGGCGTCCCTCAATAAAATGGCGACTGATTTCACCATTCATTCCACCACTAAGCGCAATCAAGCCTGAGTGATATCTTTCCAGCAGTTGATGATTCACACACGGCACCCCATCAACTTTACCTTCTGTATAACTGAGGCTCACCAAATAACCGAGATTGTGATAACCCTGACGGTTTTGGCAAAGAAACTGTGTCTGTCCTGCGTTAATCCTGCTCCTCCCGGATGCACTCCCGCTCTCTGAGAAAGAACCTTCAATAACAGCTGCACCCACACCGATAATCGGTTTCAAGTCTGATTCTTTCAACGCATGATAGAACTCCACCGCACCAAACATGTTGCCGTGATCGGTAATAGCACAGGACTCAAAACCTTTACTTTTTAACGCTACAACCAGATCTTTAATCCGGATTGCTCCTTCAAGCAAAGAATATTGAGTATGAAGATGGAGGTGGGTGAACATGCTTTTACGGATTGTTGCTGGAAGTGGGATAAGCATGCATACTACATGAAATACTTTTTACGGGCAAGATTCTTATCTGTTTTTGCTTTGAAAATTTCCACCATAAATTGAACCTCGTTATAAGCTTGATAGATAAATAAAATATAACTTTACAAATATATTTTCTTAACTCTTTAAAGTTGTTATCCGGGCTCTCTTGAGATAACCTATTGCTTAAACAAATCCATTCAAAGTATGTTTAATATTGATGCCTTTGTAAAAACTCTGAAGCCCAATAAATGTCATTTCGACCATAAGGAGAAATCTTAATAATATTAGTGTAGTAAATTTAAATTGATTTCTCCCTATGGTCGAAATGACACGTTTTCAGGACTTTTTCCTGACACATTAATATTGTTTTTCTGTTTACTATTTCATTAACAAATTTTCAATGATTCCATATTTACGACCGGACAATCTCGAAGACGCACTCTCTGCGTTGAATGAACATCCCCGGACTTTGCTGGCTGGAGGCACAGATTTCTTTCCTGCACATGTCGGCAAGCCGATTACGGATAATGTGCTCGATTTAAGCGGAATCGAGTCGCTCCGCAAAATTCAACAAACAGCGGACGGTTTCCTGTTGGGTGGCTTAACCACCTGGACTGATATTGTTGAGGGCCAGCTTCCGCCTGCTTTTGATGGTTTAAAACAGGCCGCGAAAACAATCGGCGGAGTGCAGACTCAAAACGCGGGAACGCTTGTCGGTAATATCTGCAATGCATCTCCTGCTGCGGACAGTGTACCAAATTTGTTAGCACTTGAGGCTGAAGTTCAACTGCAGTCTGTGCGGGAAACAAGAATGCTGCCCTTAGAAGAATTCATCCTCGGCAACCGTAAAACCGCTAAAAAAGAAGACGAGCTCATCTGCGGAATTTTCATTCCTCAACCTGCCGAAAAGGCACTTGCTAATTTTGAAAAATTAGGGACACGAGCCTACCTCGTCATTTCAATCGTGATGGTTGGAGTAGTCGCAGAGTTGAATGAAAGTGATGAAATATTGAATTTAAAAATCGCGGTTGGCGCGTGCTCACCTGTAGCTCAGCGGCTGCGATTGCTAGAGCAGGAAGCTGTTGGTCAAAAACTAAAATCAATTAAAATTCTACCTGCACATTTTGAATCTTTGGAACCAATTGATGATATCCGCGCAACTGCGGATTACCGAAAAAAGGTTGTTCCTGAATTACTACTGCGTGCAATCAAGGGAGTTATTTAAACTATGAGTACAACTGAAAAAACCACTGTTTCATTTATTTTAAATGATCTCCCGCAAACTCTTGCTGTTAATCCGCTGCGCCGTTTTTCGGATGTGCTCCGTGAAGATTTAGGCTTGACCGGAACCAAAGTCGGCTGCGATGCAGGAGACTGCGGTGCGTGCACCATCCTTGTAGACGGTGAACAGCGTTATGCATGTTTAACTGCAGTCGGACAGTTGGAAGGACACAACGCACGTACGGTGGAGGGACTTGCTAAGAACAGCGACTTGACAGCACTCCAACAGGCGTTTCTTGATGAAGGCGCGGCGCAGTGCGGTATATGCACACCGGGAATGTTGATGGCAGCACAGTCTTTACTGGACCGAACTCCAAACCCCACAGAGCCGCAGGTACTTGACGCACTCAGCGGGGTTTTGTGTCGCTGTACAGGTTATACAAAAATTGTTGAAGCTGTACTCAAAGCAGGAAAAACTTCTTCTTCAGAACCAACTCCGCCATCAGGATCCGCTGTTGGTTCACGCATGGTGAAAGTTGATGGAAAACAGAAAGTCACCGGTGAAGAAATTTACTCTGCAGATTATGCACCGAAAGATTCTCTATGGCTGCGTGCCATACGTTCTCCGCATCCGCGGGCTAAGTTCACACTGGCGCAACCTGAAAAAGTTTTGAAAAAATATCCGGGAATCATCAAGATCTTAACGGCGGATGATGTTACCGGAAATAACGGTTTCGGAATTTACCCCCATATCAAAGATCAACCCGTTTTAGCAAAAGACCATGTTCGTTTCCGCGGAGAAGCCGTCGTTGCTCTAATCGGTGAGCGTGAAAATGTAGAATCTGTGAGCGAAGAAGATTTGGGATTAACATGGGAACCGCTCGAAGCAATTCGTGGTTGTGATGCAGCGCTGAGCGGAAAATTGGAGCCTGTACAGTCTGAAATCGTGGACAATATTCTGGCTGAGGGTTTTCTGAAAAAAAATGACGTGGAAAAAGCTTTTGCGGAATCTTTCGCGGTGGCGGAAGGAGTCTGGACAACTTCTGCTGTAGAACACGGCTATCTTGAACCCGAAGCGGGTTATGCCACAAAGATTGGTCAGCGACTGGAAATTTTTGTCTGTACGCAGTCGCCTTACATGGATCAAACTGAAGTGGCCCAATTTTTGGGAATTGAGCCTGGACAAGTTAGAATTATAACATCTGCGGTAGGGGGGGGCTTCGGTGGGAAACTGGATATTTCTGTACAACCTCTGGTGGCTCTTGCAGCCTGGATTCTGGGTCGACCGGTACGCAGTATATACACTCGCCCGGAATCAATGGTATCGACCACCAAAAGACATCCAGTACAAATGAGTGCCAGAGCAGGTTGCAGCAAAGATGGAAAATTAACGGCCTATGAATATCATGGTGATTTCAATACCGGAGCTTATGCTTCGTGGGGACCAACAGTCGCAGATCGGGTTCCGGTTCACTGCAGTGGACCCTATTTTGTGCCTAATGTGCTCTCACAATCCCGGGCATTACTCACCAACGAATCTCCTTCCGGTGCTTTCCGTGGATTCGGTACACCTCAAGCAGCAATTGCAAATGACGCACTGCTGGATGTGCTGGCTGAAAAAATCGGCATGGACGCGCTCGAGTTCCGTATCAAGAATGCTCTGCGGAAAGGAGATCGAACTGCCACCAACCAGTTGCTGGAAAATAGTGTGGGACAGGTTGAGTGTCTGGAATCTCTCAAAAGTCGCTGGGTAAAATGGCGCAAGCAGGCCGAGGATTTCAATCAAAATAACAAAAACGTCAAAAGGGGTGTCGGTTGCGGAAGTGCCTGGTATGGTTGCGGAAACACCTCACTTTCAAATCCTTCGACGATACGCGTAGGCATCAACGGTGAAGGGAAATTAACCCTATACAACGGAGCAATGGATATCGGCCAGGGCACGAATACGATAATGGTTCAAATCTGCGCGGATGCTCTGGGACTGCCGGCTTCACAATTTGAGTATGTGATGGGTGATACAGACTTGACTGCGGATGCCGGAAAAACTTCTGCTTCACGTCAGGCTTTTGTTTCCGGAAAAGCAACTCAACTAGCCGGTGAACATTTGCGGGGACAAATCATCCAACTTGCCGAAGCATCTGAAAATGCTACACTCTACCTTGAGCAAAACGGATCTGTCGGCTCTGGGAAACTAATCGTAGAAGATGAGTCCGGGGAGCATGTGATTGTCCTTGCGGACATCCTGCCTCAGACAAACGGTGATGTACTCACCGGGGAAGGAACGTTCGATCCGCCAACCACCACGCTTGATGAAAATGGACAAGGCAGTCCCTATGCGACTTATGGATTTGGAGCGCATATTGCGGAAGTTGAAGTGGATACTTTGCTTGGTACAACCAAAGTCCTGAGGCTGGCCGCCGCGCATGATGTAGGGAAAACCATCAATCCAACTCAGGTTGAAGGACAAATTCAGGGCGGTATCGCTCAAGGCCTGGGAATGGCTTTGATGGAAGAATATGTCCAATGCGTTAGTGAAAATTTGCACGATTATCTGATGCCGACAGTGGGTGATATGCCAGAAATAGAGATCATACTGATTGAAGATCCGGAACCCCTAGGGCCATACGGAGCAAAAGGAATCGGCGAACATGCCTTGATTCCAACTGCTCCTGCCATTCTTGCGGGAATCAAACATGCCACGGGAATTTCGATACGTCATGTTCCGGCAACCCCGGATCGAGTTTTTACTGCCCTTCAGGAAGCAGGAAAATAAAATAGGTAGTTCTATGGCAAAAAATATGTCCACAGAAAAAGTCAATTGCGATGCCTGTCCGATTCTATGCAGAATAAGTCCAGGAAAAACAGGTTCCTGTGATCGTTACGGGAATATCGACGGAAAACTTAAGCGCATGGATCCTGTGATTCTCACGCAAAAAGTAATTGAACAAAATCAGACACTTGTTCCATTTGGAGAACAAGCTCAGCAATGGGATGGTTCTTTGCTTGCGCAGGACGTCCCGCTTAATCCGGAATCAATTTTTCCAACTGCGGTCGGAGCCGGAACTACATATCCTGACTATAAACCTGCTCCTTTTATCATTGCCAGCAAACATAATGAAGTGGATATGGTAACGGTTGTAACAGAAGGTATTTTCAGTTACTGCAGCTATAAAATTAAGATCGACACCGATCGCTATGTTGGCCCGGAACAGGCTTCTGTCCGTTGTCAGGGAGAGCAGGTAGGCCACGTGATTACTGCAGAATACGGCTCGCAGATGCTCTCTCTCGGCGGCGTTCATCATTTAACCGGCGGCAGTAAACAGGAAGGGCGTGTGACTTGTCAAATGATGATGGATTTGGGTAACCGTAAAGCAGTGGAACTTGAGGTGGATGCTGGTTCAAAATTGACGATTCAGGCAGGAGCCGCACCGATTATTGACGGAAATCAAGAAGCAAGAATGCGTGTGGGCTGCGGCTCCGCGACTATCGGGATTTTTGCGCAACAGTGGTATGGACATGTGGATGAAGTAATTGTGGTTGACGAACACATAACCGGAATGCTTTCTGAGCATCAGGCAGGCCGTTTTTTAGGAATGGAACCTTCCGGAATACGTGTCCGAGGCAGACGCTCCACTCCGGGAAGATACTTTCAGGTCGCAAATCCCGGGCACAGCTGGGGCGGAACTGATGTTTCCGATCCGCTTGAAATTATCGAGCGTGTCAAAGAAGGGGTCGCCTATTCTGGTTTGAGACTCTTGATGGTCAGTACAACCGGTGAAGACGCAGCATACTTTGAGCTGGACGAAAAATTAAAACCTGTCGAGCAACCACTTCCGCAAGTACTCCAGAAAGTAGTGGATCGGATTGGCGAAAATTGCGAACCTGCGCTCTGCAGCGTTCTTTTCATGGCCGGAGCCGGAGGAAGTTTAAGAGCCGGAGTTACAGAAAATCCGGTGCGCCTGACACGTTCTGTACGAAGAATGCTGACGCGGACTACCTGCGGCGGCGCCCCTGCGTATGCCTGGCCGGGCGGCGGAATC
>Ga0208962_1000087_pt1 | contig 20221 bp, 17 predicted proteins | sample AOAMet2_C43A7_80_2_FD_188076 | JGI IMG/M metagenome (GOLD analysis project Ga0208962, IMG submission 188076) | Ammonia-oxidizing marine microbial communities from Monterey Bay, California, USA - C0912_C43A7_80 (SPAdes) | ecosystem: Environmental > Aquatic > Marine > Intertidal zone | place... | reverse complement strand
ATCCTGAAAACTGGTTTCGTCTCCTATGCTAATGTATGCCATATCTCCTCGGAGGACTGCATTAAACCAGACTGAGGAATATGCACCAATCCTGACACGCCCGATAAGACTTGCATCCGGAGCAATGAAAGTTGTCTCCGTAAATTCAGGTGTTGATTCATCAAGTGTGTATAAGGTCATGGTGTTTTTCAATAAAGAGTTTAAGATTTAGTTATGACAATTAAATTAACGCTGGCTGTTTTAACTAACAAGCGACAAACTGCCCCTTTGACCGGACTGGATCCTGGTCAACTGACGTACCAGTTTTCTGAGACTGTTGAGATTATGTGCAGAAGCAAAAATATCAATATAAGGTAACGCCGCCTGCATTCCACGTGTTGTCGGTTCATATCCGGGACTACCCTTGAGCGGATTGAGCCAAATTACATTTCGCGCGTGTTTGTTTAAAAAGCTCATACTGTTTTCCAGCAAATCGACTTCACCTGTGTCCCAGCCATCACTAATTATGAGTACAACGGTTTGGGAATCCACCAGTTTAAGTCCGTGCTGACTGACAAATTGTTCCAGAGAAGCACCGATTTTTGTGCCGCCCGACCAGTCCGGAACAGTTCCGGAAAGTTGCTCCAGTGCGCTGTATAATTCTTCTCTGCGCAGAGTTTCCGTAATCCTGTGCAGAGCAGTGCTGAAGACAAAAGTCTCGATCCTACGGTAAACACTCTGAAATGCGTAAATGAACTGGATCAGGAAACGACTGTAAAGGTCCATCGATTTGCTCACATCACAAAGCAGCACCAAATTCAAACGCTGGCGCCTGCGTTGATGGTGAGCCAAGTCCAGAATCTCTCCACCGCGGCGCAAACTCAAACGCATTGTACTTCGTAAGTCAATACTTCCCCGACGTTTTGAATTCATCGTCCTGCGACTGAAACGAGTTGCCAGGGCCTTGCCAATTTCGTTTATCAACTGCATAACTTCGCTAAGCTCTTCTGCCTGAAAAGTGCTGAAATCCCGCTCCGAATCGGTTACAAAAGGACTGTAACCGGCAGCTTCTTTTTCTTCTTCAGCAGTCTCCGCACCTCCTAACCAATCACTGATTGAGACAAAAGCCTGTTTTTGCGGCCGTGCGTCAACTAAAACAGCGGCAGTTTCTTCTTTTTTAGCCTTGAATCGCTCGTGAAGATTTTCTGCACTTTCCCAAACGTACCAATAGGAATGGAAATGTTCTTCAAAAATTTCCTGTTCCTCGACACTCTTGGCCAAAGTTGTACGCAGTGCCATTTTGAAAGCAGCTTGATTTTCAAGTTCAACCTCTTCCAAAGCACGCAGTGCATCCATCTGTTCGCCCAAGCCGGTGCACAGTCCATGCTGTCGCAGATAACGGCAGAATCCAACCAGATTTGCGCTTAATTCACGACGCAGCGCAAGGTCATCAAACAAACCATCGTAAGTTTGAGTTTCAAGTACTGAAGCGGATTCGTTCACTCTGGAGGATGACATTAAGCTCTATTGCGCTACAAATGTTGAGTCAATTTATGCTTTACAGATTCCCACAGATATACCCGGCAATCAAGCTGATTCCAGCTTCACTTTGATAAATCAAGCGTTGAAATAGCTACATCAAAAACAAATCAATTTGTGAGTTGAGAGTAGAGTGTGCTATTATTCCAATTCCTCTCTGCCCTCAGAAAGGAGATTCCCAATCATCATAATTCAGGTTTTATTGACATCCTCTCCTTCTGCTAATTCATCTAAACAAAAGCCGGGCATAAATCGCATGATAGCTGGTCCTGTAGGGCCATCACTGATTCGGCTGGCAATTCCAATGATCTTTGGACTTGTTTCTATTCTGCTCATAAATTTAGTGGACACTTTTTACATCAGCCTGATCGGGGTAAAGGAACTGGTAGCCATCAGTTTTACTTTTCCGGTTACATTTACCTTGATGAGTTTTTCTTTTGGTATTGGAATTGGAGCTGCTGCAGTCATTTCAAGGGCCATTGGAGAGGGAGATCATCACCGGGTACAACGCCTCACTACAGACAGTCTGCTATTGGTAGCTTTGATTATTCTGGTAGTAGCCGGATTGAGTTATCTTAACCTTGACACAATTTTTAGGTTGATGGGTGCTTCTAATGAATCACTCCCGCTGATTGATGAATTCATGATCCCATGGTTGATGGGCGTCGTTTTTGTGGTGATCCCGATAGTTGGAAACAGTGCGATCCGTGCTACCGGAGACACCAAAACACCAAGCATCATTATGGTAATTGCTGCAGTAGTGAATGCTGTGCTGGATCCGATTTTGATTTTTGGCTATGGTCCATTCCCGGAAATGGGAATTCGGGGAGCAGCAATCGCAACAGTTATTTCTTATATCAGCATCATGATTGCCGGTTTATGGGTACTTGGAAAGCGTGAGCGAATGTTGACTGCAAACTGGCCCGGTATTGGTGAAATCCTGCTTTCCTGGAAAGCGCTGCTTTACATCGGTATTCCAGCGATGTTGACGCAACTTCTTTTTCCTTTCTCTAATGCGGTCTTAACACGCATTGCGGCAGAACTTGGAGAAGCGACAGTCGCGGCTTTTGGAGTTGGAACACGAATAGAATCTATAGCAATGATCGGATCAATGGCTCTTTCATCGGTGATCATTCCATTTATTGGTCAAAATTATGGTGCTAATAATTTCGAAAGAATTAAAAAAGCAAGCCGGTTTTTCCTTTGCTTTGCACTGATTTGGGGTGGTACAGCGTGGGCATTTCTGGCGCTATTTTCCGGAGGTATAGCATGGGCTTTTACAGACGATTTGGAAATTCAAAATTTGATAAAGCAATTTTTCTGGATCGTACCTTTTGGTTTTGGGTTTCACGGCATCTCACAATTGATCAGCGGATCCTGTAACGCACTTCACAGGCCTTTTCATTCAACCAGCATCAATGTCATGCGACTTTTTCTTTTTCTCATTCCTCTTGTTTATCTGGGATCACAAATCTGGGGTACAACGGGTTTTTTTTTCGGCATCGCTTTAGGTAACCTGGCCACTGGAAGTCTCGCCTGGTTTTGGTACCAGAACTCAATCCTGCCTGCTGTTCTACAGGAATAGTCCAGAAAAACATTATCAATAATTTTTTTATTAATTTAACTCAATTAATAATTTAGTAGGATTATTTATGTCCACAAATATTATTAGTATTGACTAATTATATATATTATAATATGCTAATTAAAACAAATAATTTAATACGTTCTTTCACAATCAACTTATAAAGGAGAAACCATGAAAATTACAGGAAAGGCTAAACAGAGATTTACAGACCTTAGTAACATCCATAATTACCCTTCAGGAGAACCAGTATTGCCTTTAAATATTGTAGTTGATGAAGCAGAGTTGCTTCCATATATCGAGGCTTCTACAGCCTTTTGGGATAGTCATCTAAAACCAATTACTTTCGGAATAATGAGTGGAAATGATATGACCGAAGCAACAGCTTTTTATTACAAACATGGCCATCATCTGATGCACAAGCTTTTAGGAGTAAATAGAACCTGTGAAAAGGCTGATAATATTCTTGAAAAAATTATTACATATAGGTTGATTACCAACTTAACTCAAATTAATAATCGTCTTACGCTACTTATCCTTGGCAGTAAGTCACTCACTTTTACCTATCGTGAATGGCTTCCCCAAATTATACAAGAATTTGAGATAACCCCGAGCATAAATGGAGTGACTGAACTGCTTGCAGCAAAAGCTTTCGCCTTTCAAAAAAACTGGCCCATGGAACAAAGAGCCGGCCTTAAACATTATCTTAATATGTTCACGGACCTTGTCCAATACTACCTATTAACAAATAGTAAGCATGAAGAAAATGATGAAAGTAAATTTATTAACACTCGGCTTGATCCGACCTCAAAAGCAAGTTTTACCCTTCTGAACTGAGTTTTTCTTCAGAATCAACTTAATATAAGATACTTGAAATCAAAATCTTGGTGAACGTTTATTTGTGACCTATTTCAATCAAAAACTCTTCATTCTGATAAAAGTCATGTTTAGCAGTACAACATCCACAGAAAGTGAAACTACCAAAGAATTTGCAACTTACAAAAAATCAGTTCCGCAACTTCAACATAAAATTAATCAAGTAAGTCGTCGCTTGAAAGCTCTTTCTCATCCTGACCGTCTAAAAATAGTCAGCTTGCTAATCAACGCAGAATATACTGTGCAGTCCTTATCAAAAAAAATTGGAATCCCTCAATCTACTCTCTCCCAACATCTCACAGTTTTAAGAGATAGGGATCTTGTGGATTACCGCAAAGATGGCCAGTACAGTCATTACAGACTGCGGAACAACAATGTTTCAGAATTATACATGACTGCAATGCAGTTGTACTACGAATAAACAAATCTATAATATCAAAGCCCGACGAACAAGGAGAAATTTTGTTGCCATTAGAAGAAAATAATCCCTTAAGAGGTCTAACAAGAAATCACTATTAACTCAAATAACAACCACCAACAAAAGTATTTATTCTGTTTGTAATCATGAATTCAAGTAAGAAAATACAATCGTTTGAGTTTTTTATTCTTTTTTTTGGAATATTTATGACAGCCATGATTTTAATCTCGGGATTTTTCTGGCTGATTTTTCCTATATAGAAGATAGGCTTGTGAGGCATCAGGGGAATGTTTTTTGATTATTAGAATCTGTGTGTAGTTTCGATTTCAAAAAACGGTTGATATTTATAATTTTTTAGTACATACTAATATTTTTATTAACCATAGCATAAGCTATAACTATCATACACTAACGAACAAATTAATAGGAGTCTAGATGCAAATTTCAAAGCCCAATAATAGTAATATGAGTATCTCAATCAAAAGAATACTGGCAGGAATATTATCAGGAGGAGTTATTCTGACAGGAACTTTCAGCAATTCATCCGTTATGGCTGCTAGCGAAAAAGCTGTAATTAAAACCTATGCAGACATAGCCGAGGCAACATTTGAAGATGCTTTGATCACTGCCAGAGTTTTACAGCAAGCAATACAAAAACTTGCCCTAAAGCCTACCGAAACTAATTTGGAGAAAGCTAAAACAGCTTGGCTCGCTGCTCGAGTTCCATATCAGCAAACTGAGGCCTACAGATTCGGGAATGCAATTGTTGATGACTGGGAAGGGAAAGTGAATGCATGGCCCCTAGATGAAGGATTGATTGATTATGTCGATTCCGGTTATGGTACTGAGTCTGATGCAAACGAACTTTATGTAGCAAACGTTATCGCCAACAAACGATTAACAATAAACGGAAAAAATGTTAACATTGCTAAAATTACAAAAAAAATCTTAGCAGAAACATTGCATGAGGCCGGCGGGGTTGAAGCTAACGTAGCCACTGGTTACCATGCTATTGAGTTCTTGTTGTGGGGTCAGGATTTAAACGGTACAAACGCAGGGAGTGGGAACCGTCCTGTAACTGATTTAAACCCCTCCAACTGCAGTAATGGAAACTGTGACCGCCGCGTAGAATATTTAACTGCTGCTACAGGATTATTAATTGATGATTTAGAAGAAATGGTGGCAAATTGGCAGAGAAATGGAGCTGCTCGTAGGGGACTGGAAAATGGGAGTACAAAATCAGGTTTGACTGCCATGTTAACCGGATTAGGCAGTCTTTCTTATGGTGAGCTAGCGGGTGAACGCATTCAACTTGGATTGATGCTGCATGATCCTGAAGAAGAACACGACTGCTTTTCAGATAACACACACAATTCACATTACTACGACTTGATGGGCATGATTAACGTCTATACAGGACGTTACGTACGGACGGACGGGCGGGTTGTTTCTGGACCTGGAATTTCTAGTCTGATAGAAAAAGGACTGCATAAAGAAATGATGGACAAGTTTCATACAACACTATTAGCTATGACCCAAATGAAGAAAACAGCTGAAGCCGGGAAATCCTATGACCAGATGCTTGCAACTGGCGACAAAGGAGGAAATAAACTCGTACAGGATGTTGTGGACGGTCTTAAAAACCAAACTCGTACCATAGAAAAATTAGTTGCTGCTTTAGATCTCAATTTAATTGAGTTTGAAGGCTCTGACAGTTTGGACAGTCCTGAAAAAGTTTTCGAGTAACGTCTGAATTTTGATTCACCTCAGAGAAACTTAGGTTGGCAATTAAAATCAAAATGCCATCCTAAGTTTTCTCTGATAGGATATACAATATTCAACACACATGTTAAATACTCTTTTTTTTAAATACCGATGTTGGAGGGGCAGGTATTTATGATCTTTTTAAAAAGTACCCCCGTATGCTACATACCATTATACCCCCGAAAAATTCTGCTCGTTTGCTGATTGTCTTCTTGTTCTTGTTTTGTATTTCTACACCTATCTTTGCAAACACAAAATCAGAGGCAATCCGCATAGCCAAAATTGTTAAGCCTACTACGGATTTTAGTAAACCAGAAGCCTTTGAACGTAGGCCGGCAGGAGCCGCTACTGTTTTCAAATTTTTAAACGAAAACTCCTTTTCTCATAGTTCTGCCAATATGAGCTTTGAAAGGGAACTGGACTTTAAAGTTGGAAATGGGTTTTTTCGCCGCCTTTGGGTTTCGTCTCCTGCATCTACAAAATCCGCAGATGGTTTGGGACCACTGTTCAATGCACGTTCGTGTCAAAATTGTCATCTAAAAGATGGGCGGGGACATGCTCCCTCTGGAAACTGGCCCCAAGATGATGCTGTCTCCATGTTTTTGCGCCTCAGTATTCCTCCAAACAATGAAATACAAAAGAGAATGATTTTCGAGCATCGACTTAATACCATTCCTGACCCAACATACGGAGGTCAACTACAGGACCTCGCGATACAGGGACATAACGCAGAAGGAAAGATGTATATCGAATATCAGGAAATTAAGCAGAACTTCAGCGACGGTACTATAGTTTCTTTGAGAAAACCAACATATTCGATTGAAGATTGGAAATACGGACCTCCTCATCCACTATTGCAAATTTCGCCTAGGGTTGCCTCACCAATGATTGGACTCGGTTTGCTGGAAGCTATAAGTAAAAAAGATATTTTGGCAAACGCTGATCCCGATGACAAGGACAATGATGGAATTTCAGCTAAAGCCAATCTTGTCTGGGATCTTCAATCACAAAAACTAAGTTTGGGACGCTTTGGCTGGAAAGCTGGAGAACCCAATATCCGTCAACAAAGCGCGAAAGCCTTCAATGGTGATATAGGTATTTCTTCTCCGCTCACAGTTTCACCTTGGGGAGATTGTACCTCCAAACAAGAAAAATGCCGAAATGCTCCTAACGGAAACACCCCAACTCAGAACAATTTGGAAATATCTCCCGAAGCAATGGATAAACTTGTGTTCTATTCACAAAATTTGGCGGTTCCAGCTCGCCGTGACATTGATAAACCAGAAGTGTTAGCAGGTAAAAAATTGTTTTATGAAACAGGTTGCGTAAAATGTCATCGGCCTAAATTTGTGACCAAACGCCTTCCGGATCAGCCTGAACAATCTTTCCAATTGATATGGCCTTATTCAGATTTACTGCTGCATGATATGGGCGAAGGACTTGCTGACCAACGACCTGAAGGACTTGCGAGCGGCAGTGAGTGGCGCACCCCACCTCTATGGGGTATCGGTTTGACTGAAACTGTTAATGGTCACACTCAATTTTTACACGACGGTAGGGCCAGAAATTTGCTTGAAGCCATCCTCTGGCATGGTGGAGAGGCAGAGATTATCAAACAAAACTTTCTAAAATTTAATTCTAAAAAGCGCAGTGAAATGCTAGCCTTCCTCAATAGTTTATAATTAATCATGCGGATAATTCTCTTGATAGCTTTTTTAGCATTAATCAGTAGCTCAGTCTCTGCGATTGAACCCGCACAGTATTTTCGCATCAATCAGGTATTGGCGAAAAAACACATTTTACCGCGTTATGAAAATTTTTCGGCGCAAGCCATTGAACTGGACTTAGCAGCACAGCAATTTTGTATGGCTCCCTCTATAGCAAACTTACCCCTGATAAAAACCGCATTCCATTCTGCTGCAGATGCCTGGGCCGGAGTTCAACACATTCAATTCGGTCCAATAGAAGAAAAACTTAGGCTAAACCGAGTTTATTACTGGCCTGATAAACATAACACTGGATCTAGGCATCTGGGGCGACTGCTGAAAAGTGAAGATGAGACATTACTTTCAGAGGAGCAATTTTCTTTAATAAGTGTAGCTTTGCAAGGCTTCCCTGCACTAGAACGTTTGTTGTTCAGCCAGTCCGAAAAATTATTTAAACAAGACAAAACATCAATGTTCCGTTGCAGTCTGGTTCAGGCTATTTCCCTTAATCTGCGGAAAATAAGTGCAGCAGTCTTAAATGAATGGAATGATCCGAGTAATGGTTTCATGCAAGTTGGCACTTCTTCAGGTGTTCCAATCTACTCAGGGGAAAATGAAATATTTCAGGATCATTTAGCAAGTCTTTATGGAAATTTACGTGCCATTCATAATCTTAAAATACACAGAACACTTGGAGAAAATTCTGAAAACTCCCGGCCAAGACTTGCGGAAGCGTGGCGTAGTGAAAGGTCACTTCGCAACATCATCCTTAATTTGGAAGCAGCCCAAAAACTTTTTGAGGGTGAAGGTGCTTTTGGCATGGATGATTTTATTGAAATGCTGAAACCAGACTCCAACACCGCAAAGGATTTCAAAACCTATCTGGAGTATACTTTAAAAACTGCTAGAAGTATTTCTCTTCCACTGCATAAAGCCGTGCGAGATGAACAGCAGCATGAGCAGGTTGAGCGCCTGAAAGCACAAGTGCTGGCTTTGTTGGTTTTGGTTCGCGGTCGTATTTCAACTGCCGTTGGCATGGGCACAGGATTTAATTTCTTGGATGGAGATTGAAAAATGATAATTAAACGCCGACAGTTTTTTTCAGTGAGTGCCGGTGCGCTGATTAGCGGATACAGTGGAAATATTTGCTATGCTGAGGAGACAAAACACGACTCAACCGTTTACTTCAGTGCCGGATCTGACTTAGAGGAAAAACATTTTTTTAACGGATTGAGTGTTTCCGGAAATGAAAACTTTCGTTTGACTCTGCCAAGCCGGGGACACGGAACAGCCCTCCGACCAAATTCGCCTGAAGTGGCCACTTTTGCCCGTCGTCCAGGAAAATATATTTTCGTTGTTAATACCTTTAGTGGTGAAAAGCTTGCCCAAATAAACAGTATCGACGGCCGTCATTTCTATGGACATGGAGTTTATTCTCCAGATGGACTGTGGCTGTATGCAGCCGAAAATGAGTATGAATCCGGACGCGGTGTAATTGGTGTTTATGATGTTAGCGACAGTTACAGACTGGTAGAAACTCTACCAACCCACGGTATCGGCCCTCATGAAATTGTTTTATTGGGAGACGGAAAAACAATGGTGGTGGCTAATGGCGGAATTTTGACTCATCCGGAATCAGAAAGGCAAAAACTGAATTTGTCAGAAATGGATTCTTCGCTGGCATACATAGAAATCGATTCTGGAAAACTACTTTCCAATCACAGATTAGCTCCCGAACTACAGCTGATGAGCATTCGGCATTTGGATGTTGGGCTGGAAGATAATATAGTTCTTGTCATGCAGTATCAGGGGCCACGGCGTCATCTTCTACCCCTGGTAGGTTTCCAAAAAGGAAGTTCCGCAATTGAACTGCTTTCCGCTCCCCAAAAGGTAGGTTACCGCATGAAAAATTATTGCGGTAGTGTAGCTTTTGACAAAAGTGGAAAGTTTGCCGCAGTAAGCTCACCACGGGGCGGAATCATAACCTTTTGGTCAGTTTCTGAAAAACGTTTTCTCAGTTATTTAGAAGTCAAAGACGGATGCGGAGTTGCCGCGGAAAACACTCCGGAATGCTTCCGCATTACAAACGGACTTGGCCAAATTATTAGACATTCTCCATTAAATCAAAAAACTGAGATTCTCACTTCAGCCGCAAATACACGATGGGATAATCACCTGTTATTTGCAGGCGGTTAAGATGCAGTAGTGGCCTGAAGCTCTCTTTCGTATTGCAGATTATTCAACTGCTAAATCCAGTTGAGTTCCGGCAATGAGGAAAAATGTTTTTCTTAAAATTCCGCCGACTTTCAAATAATATGCACCCGCAGGAAGATGCATAATGATTCGGTTGTCTTGATCGCTATGGTAAGTTTTCCATGGACCACTTTCTTTGCGCAAACGAAATGCGGTCATACCTTCATTTTTCCAGGTCTGTGCTTTTTCAAGATTTATTTTAAGCATTCCAGTCGGAATTTTCTTTGCCCGTTCCTGTGTTGCCATCGCCATACGTGAAGACGCATGAGGAGTGCCGGAATCAATAACCCGTTTAATTTCTGCAAACATCCTGTTTTGGAATTCAAACTCTCTTAATCCTATAAAATCGCGCAAGTCAAGCATGCGTGCTGTTGAAGTAATCTTTGTTAAAAACTCATCGGGATAACGTAAGTTGCGTGAAATTTTCCCTAAACTGACGGGTTCTGATTTTCCTTCGCAATTTGTTAATTTGATTTGCTGTTTATTGCCGCGGCGTTCAAAGGATTGATCAAAAACATCAATGAGTAAATTATCAAAAATATTTCTAATTTCCAGAATGGAAAGATAGTCATAACGCTCAGTATCAAGTTCCGCGAAATTTCCTGCTCTCAGCAGCAAGTGCATATTTGTAAAATCCCGTTTCAAAATAGAGGACTTGAGCATTGCGTGAAAAGCGGCCAGGTCATTAGGAATCATGCTTAAAATTTTCAGAGCCAGTTTTTCCATTTCTGCGATATGCAGGCAGGTGTTTTTGCTTTTAAGCAATTGATTGAGACGTTTCTGCTGTTGAAGATAATCCGCAGACAATTTGTCTGTTTCAGGTACAGCATAAGCGAGTAACTCTTCCGCGGTCATCGGCTGTTTTTCTTTTTCACTCAAATCCGTTAAATCGATCACAGAATTTTCAGCATCGTTCAAAGCTGAGTCAGCTGCTTGCGTCTCAGCTGAATTGGCCACATCCCCGGACAGCGAGTCTCCTGCAGTTTCTTGTAATTCCGGAATATCATTTGGAAATTTGAGGATAAAAATGTCTTTTGTGAGGTTGCTTAAAGCAATTAATTTTCCGTCCGGACTCATTGCTGCTGCAACAAGAGGAGTCCTGTCACCATGCAGGATACGCAGCATTTTTCCGCTTTTTATTTCCCAGAGACGCGCCGTTTTATCTTTTGAAATTGAAATTAATGCTTTTCCGTCTTTGGTAAACAGCACTTGATTTACGATGAATCCGTGTCCTTCCAGTTTCCGCAAAGGAGTCTTTGAAATTTCAGGTTTCAGTTTCCACAGGATAATTTGATTGTCCTGAGCACCACTAGCCAACATTTTCCCATCCGGACTAAAAGCCACAGTTGTGACTGCTTTCGTGTGTCCTTTTAGTTTTATAAGAGGTTCTCCCTGAGGGTATTTCCAGAGAATTATTGAAAGATCACTGCCCGCTGTGGCAAAACTCTTACCATCAGTAGAAAAAGCCGTAGTCAATATCTGCGAGGCGTGACCACGCCGTGAGTGCAGTAACTTTCCTGAATCCAAATTCCACAGTGCCCACTGTTTGTCGGAACCGGCGGAAAGCAGAACCGGATCCTGAGGATGAAAACTGAGGGCATTGATTTTTCCTTTATGAAATTTCAGCTCACGGATACGACTGCCGTCTTTTGCATTCCAAATTATCACCGAACTGGCCGTTCCGGCTGTGGCAAAATCTTGACTGCCGGGAACAAAACGAACGTCCTGCACCCTGTGAGTGCCCATCTCAAATTTTTCCGGAACTTCTTTGCTTTCCAGTTTCCAGATACGTACACTTTTATCCGCAGCAGAGCTAATCAACCGTTTGCTGTCTGCAGAAAATTCCAGCGATTCGACTGTTCGTTCATGTCCGCTCAGTGTTTGCAGATGTAGGGATTCGCCATATTCCCAAATATGCACACTGCCGTTTTCAAGCGCGGAAATAATACGCTGGCCGTTGTTGTCAAATGCTACCTGAGTAAGCGCAGATTCGAACTTGTTAATATTGTGCAGCTGTTCACCTTTTTCCAGACTCCATATTTCAAAATTTCCGCCTGCTGTACCAACCGCAATTTCTTGCTGTTTTGGATGGATTTTCAGGTCCGTAACAGCATCTTCAAATTCTATGACTGAACGTTTTTTTTTATTTTTCCAATCCCAGATTATCAATTTTCCGTCCTGGGAGCCTGAAACAAAAACATCGCCACGAGTATTAAATTCTCCTGCAGCAACCGAATTTTTATGCGCGGGCAAAGTAGAAATCAATTTCAATTCAGGAACACTTCGGAACTGCAAACTCCCATCCTCACCTCCCACTGCAAGGATATTTTCCTGTGGATGGAAAGCTAAACTTTTTATGCTGCCTTTGCTGATCAGTTTTGCGGATTTCAGCATTTCCTGTCCCTGCATTTTCCACAAAATAACTGTTCCGTCCTGACTTCCGGAAGCCAGAATTTCTCCGCCGATGTTCAAAGCAAGTGTGGAAACCGTACCGAGGTGACCACGCAGAACTCCCAGTGCTGTGGCCTGTTGAGTGTCCCAAATTCTAACCGTTTCATCCTGACCTCCGGTGATCGCTAATTTTCCGCCAGGATGAAGAACCAGAGAAATCGCCTTTTGTTCCTGACTTGAAACCACGCGCTGTCTTTTACCGTTCTGAGTCCTGTATATTTCCAGAGAAGAATTACCAGACAAGACCACCACACGCTGATTATCCGCAGAGATAAAAGCTCCCTGAACCGGCTTCTTACCCAGCTTCATGCTTTGTGAGAGCAAATAAATACCTTTATGCTTTCCTGCTACAACCTCCTGCGCCAAACTTGCAAAAGACCAACAGAAGCAGGCAAAAAACAATAGAAATGTTACCCAGCTGTTCCGCGAAGATTTAGTCACACTAACAAAAAGTATTTTCACAAATTTTACGTACTGCATAGTGGATTCGTAATTAATCATTTCTTTATCGTGCAAATAAGAACAGTTTATGGTACAAAATACGTTCGGCGGTTAGCCCTTAACGGTTAATTTCTGAGAGAGTTTTAGAAAATATGGTTGACGGTTTAAGGCAGAAGTCTGTGCGTGTTCAACACATAAAATCAATAATCACGTCATTCTTCGTGTCGTAATATAATGAGCAAACAAAATCCTGAGCAAAAAGAAAAGTCTAAGCGAGAAGAGCATACAGACGACGTACCGATGCCTCTGACTTCTCATTTAGGTGAACTGCGTAAGCGTCTCGTTCATACGTTGATCGTCATAATTGCTGTTTTCGTGGCTGCAACTTCCATCGAGATGGAACTGGATCAACCGATACTTTCTGCTTTCCGTGCCCCGCTGGACGCACGTAATATCCCACTGGTCTTTCTGGAGTTGACAGAACCGTTTTTCACTTATTTGCGGATAGGCCTTTATGCCGCGCTTTTTTTATCATTTCCGTATTTACTGGGTCAAATCTGGTTGTTTGTCCGGCCCGCACTTTTTTCAAAAGAACGTAATGCGATCTGGCCTTTCATTTTGTTTTCATATCCGCTTTTTGTCGGCGGAGGCCTTTTCGGCTATTTTGTTGTGATACCGTATGGTTATGATTTCTTTTTAGGTTTTGAAAATAAATTCACTCTGCCCTCCCTGAGCATGGCGAGTTATTTGTCGCTCACTATCCATCTTTTATTTGCTTTCGGACTGATCTTTGAATTACCGACAGTCTCTTTCATTCTGACTAGACTCGGCATCATCAATGCGGCCTGGCTGCGTGAAAATCGAAAATATTCTCTGGTAGTAATTTTTATTACAGCAGCGGTATTGACACCTCCTGATGTTTTCACACAAACTCTCATGGCCGGACCTCTCATTATCCTATACGAAATAAGCATCCTTGTCTCAAAGATGGCCGAACGCAAAAAAGAAGAAGCTGCGTCGGAAACGGCAAATGTTAAGGATGCAAAATCTAAATCATAAAACTGCCTGATTTAAAGAGCAAGGCAAGGCCTATCAAACACCAAAGGGGAGAAAGTCGCAAGTGAGAAGCAGAAAATTTTCAGTATCTTACTGCTTCATTTCGGCAGTAGCCCAGCGAGTTCATCCAGTGAATTAACCTGAATATCCGCCAGTTCGGGCCAGGCAAATTCTCCGCTTGGATCAACATGAACCGTTGCTGTTTCCGCGGCACGTCCAACTTGCAGATCATAAAGAAAATCTCCCACCATCAGCGCGTCGTTTGAAGTGACCTTCCACTGTTTCAACATTTTGTATATACCTTTCGGGGACGGTTTTGGTTCTTCGCACCAGCGTCCGATAACAAATTCTTCACTGAAGTACTGTGCTAAACCAAGAGCTTCAAGCGTAAACCAGGCATTTTCTCTTGTATTCAAAGTGAGGATACCCAGACTGTAATCTCCTCGCCGCAGGTTTTCCAGCAAAGTTTTAACTCCCCTCGCCGGTCTCGCGTTGCGTGCAAGTTTTTCTTCTATTGAGTGCAACTTGTTCTGTAATAGTACTGATTCTTTTTCCGGAAGAGACTTAATGGTTTTGATAATTGGCAGTCCTCCTGGAATTCCGAGCTCTTCTCGGATAGCATCAAAATCATGAACTGCCACAGTAAGTGTACCATCAAGATCAAAAATCCAGTGCTTGCGCTCCAAAAGTGAAGAATTAACTGACATAAGGAATGACTCGGAAATGAATTAAGAAAAGGCTAATGTGTTGCATTTGCGGATTGCTGATTTGTGTCCGGGTTAGATTTATAGACTCTTTTTGAGAACATCACTCCAACCCGTCAGACTTGCAGATTCAAAATCTTCGGCAGGACTTCAAAAGTCGCTTCCAGATATCCGGGAGACTCGCCATCGATATCCAAAATAACCTGTTCAGAACTTTCAGCAGTGAATTTACGTACCTTTTGAAAATGGATTTCCGGAAGTTCTAAGTGTGTTCCCTTGTAAATTTTCGGCAAATGCCAGAGAAATCTTGCCAGAGAAATTTCTTTCAGCATTAACAAATCAAGCAAACCGTCATCAAGTTCTGCTTCCGGAGCCGCGTGCATCGCACCGCCAAAATAACGACCGTTGGCTAATAAGCTGAGTCTTGTACGGATTTCCTCCTGCGGTCCATCGTCTATGCGGTAGCGGATTGCCTGGTTGGGGTGACTGAAAACGGTTTTGATTGTGGCCCACAAAAACAGCATGGTCCCGCCAAGATAGTTGCCCAGCCGTGAATTATCAATGTAATGATCAACCGCTCCGCTGAGACCGAAACTTGCGATGTTGTCAAAATAGCGGATTTTCTGCGTCTTATCTGCTGCAGTGTAAGTGACTTTTCCGACATCAATTTTGCGCACTTTTGCATCTTTCAGCTCTGCTACAGCATTCTGCCACTTACCGGAAATTCCAAGCGAGCGCTGAAAATCACAACCGGTTCCACTCATCACAAAACTCAAACTTGCCTGAGGATTCAGCTGAACATCATTTTCAATAAATCCGTTCAGCACTTCGTTGAGATGACCATCTCCACCAACCGCTACTATTCTTGTCGTGCCGTCTTCAAGAGCCTTACGTGTCAACAGAACAGCATCTCCTTGAGACTTTGTCTGTTCAGTTTGAAAAGGACCAATGCTTTGTTTTAAAGCAGCCTCAATATCCGGCCAGAGCTTTTCCGTTCGCCCGTTTCCCGCATATGGATTAATAATGACAGTAGTCTTCACAAAGCACCTTAAAGAATTGCGACAAAAAACTTGCTACAGTAGACAGAGTTTTTTAGAGTGGTTACACTAATTAATATGAGTATATTAAAAAAAGGTAAAACTAAATGAAGATTAATCTTACAATCATTCTGCTCTGTGGAGCAACACTGATGCTACTCTCCGCCTGTGACTGGAACAAAACCGAACTGGCACAACAGCAGAATTATGCTCCCGGACCTGAAGCGCCTTCCGCGCTCAGCGGAACTCTTCAGCGTAATCAGGATTATTTTAAAAAATCCGATGGTGACCTGCTGAAAAAAATGCGTTGATTTCAGCTTCCATTTACCAGTTTTTCAAACTGGTCCCGTATTTTTTCCACCCGTTTCCGGTTTACTCCAAAATCAGTATATCCCCAGCGGGACGCCGAACGCAAATGAATCAGCGCCTCGGATTCCGGAAAATAGAACTCAACATCGTCTATAAAACGCAACCAGCGTGTTATGAATTCGACATGCCAGTAATCTCCGTTTTGCGTGATTACCCGCGCGTTTTTCAGGGACATAAGTACCTGGCTAAGCCTCTCCTTCGCGACTTCCAAAGATCCTGTATAAGCTAGCGGCTGAATCCGGTGTTTTTCATCACTCTGCTGACTCAAAACACAATTTGGGCTCTTTGGACAAGGCGCAAGCAGCTTATTTTTTAGACCCAAATTTACAGGTCGATCTGCAAAAATTACGCTTGAGCTCCACAACATTATAACTCCTCCTATCAAGATTGTTTTATTTATTTGAGCAAGCTTAAATTTGTTAGGGATTTTCATAACAACTTGGTTGTATTTACTCTAAAGTCACCGCTTATGTCGTGTCATTCCGAAAGTATGTGAGGGACCTTGTACAATATCAGCTTTTTCTTTGTACACTCTGTGGTGATGTTTCATTTTTAAGGAGTTTTTAGGAATAAATTTTTTTGATGACTAATCTAAAAGTAGCGCCCGATGCAGCCTGATTTGCCACTGCTTCTGTTTGTATAAAGTCGCAAAACCTTCAATTTGCAGAAAATCGCCTTTCCGGATTTTATTTAGCCCAAGCCAGTTCCGCTGATTTTCAAAGCTGATCACCGCCAAGCCTTTTTTCATACGCTGATGATACAAATAAATCAGCTTCGCGCCTTTTCCGAGGGTATTTATTTTTTTAATTTTACCCCGTACCCTGACAAAACGTCCATTGAATTTTGATAAATTGATACTTTGCGCCTCTTGTATTTTTGAAACAAAGTAAGGATTTTTGCGTGAATAAACGGTCTTGCCTTCTTTACGCATGCGCAGCAAATATCGTTTGCGTGATTTTTTATAACTCCAGATCCCGAGGTGTTTTTCAAAAGCATATGCTTCTGCTTTTGCGTATATTTTGAAATCCTCCGGCCACGAGTAACGTGTATCAAAATAACTGTGCCCTTGTTTAATCAGCGCCAAATTAATGTTATGACCCTTAACTTCCAAAACTGCGAGCAACCGTCCATAATTACCGGTACGGTTGCTTGGATCAATCCACAATACTGCTGCTTTTTTCCTAAGTACTGAACTTAAAAATCCTTTAGCGGGCAAGCCAAATTTCGGATCTTTTCCTTTGTGCGATTTTGATAATTCAGGCGTATCAACGTAGAGCAGACGAATCCGCTCTTCAGGATTAGAAAACTTCCCGTTACGGTTAAGGTCCGCGTCAAAAGTGTCTCCGTCAATTACCTCCGCCTTCATTTTCTGGAGAGAAATTTTTTCCCAGTTTTTGGGCAATACCTGTCCTTCAAGCGCAAAAGTCTCCTGTGTGGAAAAAATCAGACTTAAGCAAAAGCCCTGCACAGCCAGAAAATAATTTAAACGCAGAAAATAATGGACAAGTGATTTCAAATTTCTAAATGGATTTCGAGTTTGTTTTGAAACTTCATTAAATATTTCCCAGTCTGCGTTCCGGCAACATGGAATCTCAAGTCAAAACATCAGGATTTGGCTGGATTCTTGTATTACACGGAGAGCAACTCAAACTATGATGACCAAAGCAGGAACCATGCAAGTCTCCTCTAATACTCCTCCGGCGGCAAATAAGTCGAATCCGGAAAGACAGAATGCGCCTCTTGAAAAAAAAGAGCTGCAGGATCAAGCACAAACTTCGCTCTCGAAAAAGACTTCGAGCTTTCCGGGCAACTCCAAACTTGGCAAAAAAAATATGCCGCCCAATCCTGAACTGAACAACATCCTCAGAGCAGATACTCATAACAATACAATGACTCTACGGCGTACCTACGGAATGGTAGTTTCGGGTTTTGAAAATGTGGCAAAACAGCAGCAGCTAACTTCAGACGCAGCTGAACAATTTGGTAAAACTATAGAAACCCGCATCAAGGAACTGAACGGTGAGTCGATCCGCCAAATTAAGGAACTACCAGAATATAAAAGTTTTGCGTTGGATGATATAAACGATTTAGGTGACGAAATTAGTGATTTGATGCAGGATCCGGAAAACTATCTCAAAGCTTTTGCCCTGCTTAAAAACTCCAAATTTGCTGTGCTGATGGAATCAACTGAGAGCGTGCACCGTTCCTTTGCAGAGTCCATGAAAGATAATGGAAAGGAAAAACTGATGTTTGGAATGTTGGACATGATCAAGGATTTAGGAGGTTTGGTGGGTTTTCAGGAGTCCACTCAAATCAACCAGAATAAAAGCAGCATCAATATCCGGGCCTGAGAAACGCCAAAAATAATGAACTGGTAAACAGACAAACTCTCACAAATGTTAGTGCTTCCAGAAAATGGGGTCGTTCATTATTTTATATACTTACAAGTTTCTGGATTTCCGCTTTCATGGGAATTATAAATTTTAACAAGATTGTCAATAGTCCTGGCTTAAGTCATATCCACATCCTTCATTATCCATAAAAGTACCGCAGCCATCCGGAACAATATTTTCGTAACACGTTCTGTTTCCCGCAATTCTGAAACAATATAAATGAATATTCCCGCTTCTGCAGTTCCAGTCGGAATTCTTGGATTAGGTTTTTTGGGAAAGATTCTCGCCGCGGAATTAAAATCCGTTTCAGAATCATGGGGTACATGGCGTGAAACACCACCTCCAGAACCACTAATTCCTGTTTTCAATTTTGACTGGGCTGATAAAAATTTCTGGCCGGCCATGCCTGAAAAACCCGAAACACTGGTGCTGACAATTCCGCCACTGCTGAAAAATCTAGAAGCGGAAACCGAGCGCCTGCAGCTTTGGGGGACATGGATGAGGCAGAATCGGCCGCAATTGAAACGTCTTATTTACATTTCAACCACCGGTGTTTATCCCAAACGCAATGGAATATGGACGGAAAATTCAGAATTTGAAGCAGACACACTATCCGGAAAGCTCCGCCTGCTGACCGAAAAAATCCTTTCCCAGTATTTTCAACTGCAAATAATCCGTCCGGGCGGAATTTATGGCTCCGGACGTGGAATTGACTTTCGTCTCAAGTCCGGAAAGCCGATTCCTCTTTCCATCACGCCGGTTCACCGTATCCATGTTGAGGACCTGGCGCAGATTATTCTCCATCTGCTAGATAATCCGGACGCCCCCAACTGCGTTAACGCAGTTGACCTTGAGGCAAAACCTTCATGGGAGGTCGCGAATTGGCTGATAGAAAACCGTGAGGATTTAACTCAGGAAATGTTTCAGGATAATACAGATAATCTTTCGGGATCTCCTCAGCGAATTATTTCAAATCAACGACTGCTGGAACTTGGTGTAAACCTTCGTTATCCGACCTTTAGGCAGGGAATGTTGTCAGCCTATTAATTTATTCTTTTTTTTACTTGCATTCTTATTATTTAGGTATAAACTTGGAACCATAATTTCCAATGTGCTAGATGTGTTGCTATTACAAATGCGTTTTAGCACTCTAAAAATAAACAACTTTTCCTAAGAGGCAATATGAAAAAGATTGTATATATTATAGCACTGATTGGAATAATGAGCTTATTTTTTGCCAGTTGCGCCAAGAAAGACAGTGATTCTTCTTCGTCTTCCTCAGCCTCAACCTCAACCTCAACCTCATCTGATGAAGATGAGACTATCGCTGCAGCTTCTGGCAGTAGTGCACTTACACTTTCTTCAAAAGTGAGCCTGGTTTCTGCTAATGGCGATGCCTCAGCTTCATCGAGAACAGCATTTTCTCACTTTAGTACTGATAACTTCACATCAGGCGAAGACATTACTGTTGACGAAACAGAAACGTTTGTCTATGAAAGGTCGGCTGAAGCATTTCAAACAGCTAATAGTATTTTATGCTGGATGGGGCAGACAAGGGCAGGCAAAATGATTGGTCAAGGAAATTATAAAGCTCAGATTGATAAATCAAAATGCGGCGAATCCTCCGGAAACAGTAATGCGCCACAATAC
>Ga0208962_1000081_pt1 | contig 20494 bp, 51 predicted proteins | sample AOAMet2_C43A7_80_2_FD_188076 | JGI IMG/M metagenome (GOLD analysis project Ga0208962, IMG submission 188076) | Ammonia-oxidizing marine microbial communities from Monterey Bay, California, USA - C0912_C43A7_80 (SPAdes) | ecosystem: Environmental > Aquatic > Marine > Intertidal zone | place... | reverse complement strand
TTGCTATTCTTCCCTAGCCGCGTTATAAGGGTTACCAACTCTTTGAATGTGAAGTTTTGCGCCTCGTCTGCTACTACTATTTTATTTTTCCAGCTAGCGCCTCTGAGGTAGTTTATGGGCATCGCCTGAATTCGCCCACTATCGAGCAGCTCGCGCCTCACTGTTTTGTTCTGGGGCAGCATCTCCATTAGCTTGTCCTCCAGTGGCGCCATGTAGGGGTTGATCTTGTCCTCTATCCCTCCGGGAAGGGCGCCGAGGCCTTTTTCCGCGCTCTCTATGACGGTTCGCACGTAAAGCATGTCCAGTTCGTCATCTGAGCTTAAATGGCGGAGTGCAGCGTATACCGCCATGTAGGTTTTTGTTGATCCCGCCGGACCGCTAATGAACATTATGTTGGTTTTGTCCCGAAGAGCCACTGAGAGAAAAGTCTTTTGCTTTTCGGTTAACCTAAGGTTGTTAACCTTAAACGATAATTTGAGTTGAGGTATCTCTACCTGTTTTGGGTTAAGCATTGAATTTATAATTAATTACACCCGTCTCTTTAAAATAGCACTCTTTTTGTATAAAATAAATAAATAAGTGTATATAAGCCTGTGGATAAAAAGCCAAAAAAAACGTCAGTTACCAAAAACAGCAAAAATATAGAATTTTGCTTAGGCGACGCGGGACCCACTAAGTATAAAATAATGAGGGCTATCGCTAAAAAATATAGCGTTTACGGCGCCACCGTCTGGCTGAACGAACCATCCGAAGCTCTAGGGGGGAACACCCCAGCCGAACTCATGCTCAAGGGAGAGTTCGATGCGGTTGCCAAGCTAATTGAAGATCCCAATGACAGACGGAACCTCGGCCTCTAATATCTGCTGGGAGTTCTGTTACGAAGTTTTTTCCGTCAGCCCCAACGGCGCCCCTGTTCCCACTAGTTTCATCCTCAACCTCCCATTGAGCTTTGCCGTACCGCTTCAGCAGCTCTTAGCAAAACAGAACTTCCGCTGCACCCGATTTTTCCCTCACGGCCAATCTGCCGTAATCATGAGGTTCGAGAAAGCTTCGGTCCCAATCAGCTGTTAAGCTGATTTCTAGTCATATTCTAGGGGGCTAGTTTATCGGGGTAGCTTCGACTTCTTCAACCTCTTCAGTTGCGTCGGTCTCTTCAGTTGTCTCGGCGGTAGATTCAGCCGCAACTTTTTGCGCTGCTTCTTCATTAGCGGCTAGCTCAGCATCGGCGGCTATAACTTTCTCTTCGAGAGCTTTGCGCGCTTCTTCATCTAAACTATCATAATATGTCTCTGCCTGAAACAATGAATGATTCTTGAGTATCTCTAGAATCTCGTTAGTTCGCAATCCATTAAGTATACCATTGGCTACTTTGAATATTAATTCTTGTTTATCCATAATCCTATACTATTAGAAAAAACCCCAGATTTCAACATGGTGTCGATTTTTTTTTGCTTTTGCTTTTTTGTGAATTAACTGAATTCCAAAATTAAATTGAAAAAAACCACCCCCCGCCAAGTTGTCAAGGCAAACGCCCCTCGATCTTTTAAAAAACACGGGTATGCCCATTGTACACAACGCAACCACATCCAAGAGAATAATGCACAAACAAAAATTGAATAATCTATTGCGAAATGAGTAAAACCGTGTTATGTTATAGTATGTTAAAAACAAAACTAGAAAGAATCCTCAAAACCGAAAAAGCCAGTTCACCTCTTCACACTTGGGCAAAGGCTCAGCTTGACACAGTCAAGACGACTCGCTCAATAGATGACAAGATTGCTCAAATGGATATACAAGTCCGAGCAATGACTTGGCAAAAAAGAGAACAAAATGCTTAGAATCGTTTGACAAATCAACAAAACTGGTTTACCTTTATACTATGAACAAAATAAAAGAACTAAACGCCAAAATTGGAGAACTTGCTTCAGCTATGGAAATTATGAACGCAAAAGCTACGCCAGCAACAGCGATGACTGTAAAGGTCGCAAACGAAGTTTTTGGCAAAAAGCTTGCTGATATGCAAAAACAATTAACTGAATTAAAATCAAACGCTTAATAATATGCAAACATATAAAGATCTATTCCTTTGTTTAACGCTCTACAGTTTATCTGTAATCACTCTTTTAGGGTGTGCTTTTCTTGCCTCTTTAATAACTAATAGCTAATAAAATAATGAACGATAATAAAACACCTAGGAAATTAAATAGTAGCGAATTCCATCTCTTAAAATGGAATCTGCAAAAAAGTCGCTCTGTTCTAGAGTATAAATTAGACGCTCGAAAAGAGTCTATGGCTAGTCAATCGTCTAGTCTAAAAGAGTACAACGAATGCCAAATAAGGCATATAAAGGCAGACATAGCAGAATTGACCATGCTAATTGATACCCTGCAGGATAATCGCCGTGCTCTTTATGAAATAGACGCTCAATAATGGACATCCTTACAATTAGCACGCTCGTTTTAGCTATCGCCTATATATGGGCATAAAATAACAACACTACTAACGAAAGGTAAAAGACCGCTCTATAATGGGCGGTCTTTTTTTAGGCGTGCAATTCCCCCTAAGCCGTTGACTATCAAGCACTTACGACGGCGCGCCCCCGCGCCCAGCGTCGTAAGTCGTTGGCTATCAGGCACTTGCGCCACATCCTTACACAATAGCACCGCTTGAACACAAACGCACCGATTGAACACAAAAGGTTTTTTGTGTTTAACGCAACCAAACGCAAGAGAATTGTGCAGAAAATTAGGCGAATCTTTCTTGCCGAATCGCTTGACATATGCCGTTTTCTGTTGTATTGTATAGTATAAGTTAAAATAAGAAAGAAAAAATTATGACAATCACACAATTAGAAAATCGCCTCGCCAAACTCAAAACAGACCTTGCATGGTGGGTCGCCAAGCTTGCCACATCTCGCACAGCGAGCAATGTCGGAACTCGTTCCGTTCAAGTCAATTGGCATCGTCAAGAAATTGGCAATGTTAAGCGTGAGCTTTTCGCAAGGCATTGCAACGAGCAAGTCTAAAAAACTTGCAAATAAATTTGACAAATCAACAAAACTATAGTAAGTTTATAATATGATTAAAACAGTAACAGTAGAGTTTAGCGAAGCTAAAGTAGAGATCACCCGATGGAATTCCATCACTAAGCAAGAAGAAAAGTTCTTTGCTTTGGCTCGCATTGGCGTAACCAAGAAAGCCAACCCGACAGAGTTGGACTTTTGCGAAAAGGCTTTTGCCGATTGGAAGCATCCACGCAAGCCAATTAAGCTAGTGACTTTTGAGAGTCACCACGGCATTCAATCAGCCACAAGGTAAATCACTATGGACAAAATAACAGAATTAGAAATAGATCTTGCCGACCTTGAACTTCAAGCCAAGGAAACCGAGCTTGCCGTCAATGAGGCACTTGCTCAAGAATGGACTTTCTTGGCTAGGTCAGCCGAAAGGCGTAACGATACAAGCAAAATGCTTTACCGCGTTAGCATGGCGAACAAGTACGCCAAGCTCGCCCTCGATAATAAGGCAGAACTTAATAACTGGAAATAAATACAAAAAACACAAAAAACATGATTGACTTAATAATCACATTGTCACCAATTGCAATCGCTCCACTCTGTGCCGTTGGTCTGCTGATGCTCCTCGACTCCATCTGATGTAAGTCGTTGACTATCAAGCACTTACGACGGCGGGCGCGGGCCTGCGCTGTCATAACTCGTTGACTGTCAGGCACTTATGACTAATCCTTACACAATCGCACCGCCCCAACGCCAAAAAACTTTTGTGTTTAACGCAACCAAACGCAAGACAATCGTGCAGAAAATTAGTTGAATCTTTTTGCCCGAATCGCTTGACTTCCGAGGCAAATGGCTTTATGTTTAGGTATGATTAAAACAGAAAAGAATGAAAATGTTCAAGGTTTCTTTAATGTCTTTGCCTTTGGCAAACTTGTTCGTGAGGTGCAAGGTCGAGTGAAGGCAAAGGCTTTCGCCAATGAGCTTGCAAGACAACACAAGCAAACGCACTTTGTGCATAATGATAATGCGGTAAAAGTTTCTTAAAAAACTTTGTAAATCGCTTGACAAATAGGCAAAACTGCTTTAGGTTATAGGTATGAATGACAATAAGATAATAAACTTAGATGTGCTGAAGATGATACTGGATGCTACTACTCCAGCGAACCTTGCCCGAATACACGCCAAGGATACTGCACCACGCACTGCTACTCCATTGACTAAGGCTCAAGCTGGTCTTGCTCGCAAGAACAACGCCCGCTGGCAAGCTCATCGTACTGGTGATGCCTATATGCTACAAGTACAAAACCGCACTAGCTCGCACTCTTTCCGAGTACAGTCCTACGGCAAGAATGTCTGGCAAGCCGTCTTGCGATACTACAAAGGTATGGACGGAGGCACTTGGGTCTGGAAATGCACTAAAGTCATATCCGTAACTAAAATATAAAACTTCAAAATAAATTTGACAAAGTAACAAAACTCGTTTAGTTTATAGTCTAACAATCAATAAGAAAGAAAAAAATATGACCGCAATAATTCAAGATCCAGACCTAACTTTAAACCGCCATCCCGACCTGTCTGACCGACTCGAAGAAGTCGAGCAAATTATAGACCGAGAAACGCCTCTTGCAAATGCAGGTTGTGAAACGGCAAAGCAGTTCGTGGTCAACGCTCATCTTGAGCAAGAAAAGATTTGGGAGGAACTTGAAGAGTTGGAATTAAGTTTTTGGGAGGACGAAAACGCTTGGAGACTTTAAACATTTAAAACACAAAAAAACATTATGGACATACACCACCACATTGCCCGACTTCAAAACCTCTTGAACTCTTATGCCTTTTCCCCCATTGAGAGAGAAAAACTTCGCGAAGAGATCGCCCAAATGCGTTCACTGCTCGCACTGAAAAAATATGCTTACGCCGTTTACTAATCGCAACACAATAAACACAATAAACACATGAACGAACTTAAAACACCAATCACAACCTTGCTCTATTCAGTCAGCTTATACATCTGCCACATTGTTCTAATGGACTTGGCTCGCTACATAAGTAGCTAACATATCATCCTAAGTCACTGACCCTCAAGTACTTACGACGGCGCGGCCTCGCGCGCAGCGTCGCAAGTTGTTGACTGTCAGGGGGTTACGCAACAGCCTTACACAATCGCACCGCTTGAACACAAAAGGTTTTTTGTGTTTAACGCAACCAAACGCAGGAGAATAATGCACAAAAAAAAGTTGAATTGTTTTCGCCGAATCGCTTGACAAATGAGTAAAATGGCTGTATGTTTATAGTATGTTAAAACAAAGATTAGAAAGAATCCTCGAAACCGAGAAAGTCGGTTCGTCTCTTCACGCATGGGCAAAGGCTCAACTTGCCACAGTCAAGGCGACTCGCCCAATTGACGCCAAGATTGCTCAAATGGATGTGCAAGCTCGCGCGATGACTTGGCAAAAAAGAGAACAAAATGCGTAGAATCGCTTGACAAATCATCAAAAATCGTTTACCTTTATAATATGAACAAAGCAACAAAAGAATTTTTCGCCTCCCTTCGGAGAAACGCCAACGCCGTGCAAAAGCTCGAAGAGCCAAAGCATCTCAAAGCAGAGAAAGAGGCAAACCGCCGACTTGCTCAAATGCTCGGGTGGAATGCTTCGCTTGAGGATCTCCGCAAGCCAATTTCAAATATCAACTTGGACGGTTTTGACTTTTCCAAAATCAGACGCTAAAACACAAAAAACACAAAAAAAATTATGGATACTTTTAACATACCTAAACAAATCGCCCACCACGAAAAAGAGGCTAGCCAATGGGTCGAGGTATCCAAGAGAGTCAGCAATCTTCAAGCTCTCTTGCTATGCATTGAAAATGCCAACAACGAAAGCAAGGAAGTCGCTCGACTCGTTGCCAAAATGAACGGATGGGGCGAGACCCAAATCAACCAACTTTAATACAAAAAACACAAAATGAGAAAAGTAACAGAACAAATCAAAAAAGCCTTTGAAAACGGCGAATCCTTAAAAGTCGGAAACACTCGCACAGATGGCACGAGCGTTTTCTTGCACGGCAACGAAATCATCCGCCGAGACATTAGCGGAATAGTTTTTGCCACGCTTGCAGGTTGGAACACTCCAACGACACGCGAACGCGTCAACGGCATTACTGGCATGGGTTTTCACCAAGTCGGATTCGTGGCTTGCCTTGATGGCGAACCAGTTTGCGAGGATGATTGGTTCGTAAAAACACAAAACGGAACTGCAACCTCTTTGCCTCCAACACCCAAGGCGATCACCATATAAACACAAAAAACACAAAAAACATGATTGACTTAATAATTACATTGTCACCAATTGCAATCGCACCCTTGTTCGCCATCGGTCTCTTGATGTTCCTTGACGCCATGTAACGTAAGTCGTTGAATACCAACGACTTAGGCGCCCGGCGCCCCCCGCGCGCCGTCGTAAGTCGTTGAATATCAAGGCTTTACGACAAAACAGATACAAGTTTCGTGCCAATTCCTCACGATAGACGCGAGAGAATAATGCACAAACAAAAGTTGAATTGTTTTCGCCTAATCGCTTGACTTTAGGGCAAAACGGGTCTATTGTATAGTATAGTAAGTTAAGAAAGAAAGAAAAAAATTATGATTAGTACAGTACACATCCCACAGACCCGTCACGGCATTACAGACGCCATTGCTTACAGGATAAACATCCTTGCCCAGTGGAATGCAAAAATAGCAAAGAGCCGTTGCAAGGTTCGGCGTCATTCTCGCCAGTTGCAAGCCGATTGCACTCGCGCCCAAATTGCCCAACTTCGCAAGGCTTTAGATCAAGCCTAAAACTTCGCAAATCGTTTGACAAATCAGCAAAACTAGTTTACCTTTATAATATGAGCAACACAATAGAATTCAGACAAGCAAGAGTTAAAGTCAAGAGAGCTAACGGCGAGATCCTAAGCGTAATGCCTACGCATCCTTTACAGGATACCGCCCCGACTGCATCGCAATGGCGAACAGTTTTGGAAAAAACTTTCTCTGATCGTTTCCACATCTTGGAAATCACCGACTGGGGTATTCAGTCGGCAACCCTTTACCAGAGATAATCCCATGCAAGCCTTTTGGGTTTTAACTAAACTAGGCAACAACGGCATGCCTATAATCTGCTCCAGCGATCACCCCGACCGAGAACCCGAAAAATATGATATTCAAATCGGGCAACCATGTTTTGAAAAAAATTGGCAAGCCAATCGTCTTGTGGATATATCCGACCGCGTTCCGTTGACGCAAGGACATTATGTCTTTGCGTTCAAGGAATGGCTTGACGAGGCAGGGATCTCTTTACCGCAGTAAACATAAAAAACACAAACGCACCAGAAAAACACAAACGCACCAGAAAAATACAAAAGATGAGCGAAACACAAGCACAGCAATTAATTAGAACGCAGGGCGAGCCACCCCCAGCACCCCCAGAGCCACCTCTCTTAGTTCTGTAAGTCGCTGACTATCAACGACTTAGGCCGGCGCGGCCCCGGGGGAATCGTCGCAAGTCGTTGACTGTCAAGGGGTTCTGGAAAATTGCACTACAATAAATAATTAAGCGCACAATAAAAAATATTGCACGCTCAAAAACCCCTCTGGGCTGGTTATTTGAGAAGGGCGTATTTGCTATTTAGCGGTTCCCTATTTGCTATTTAGCGGTTCCCTATTGCCTATTTAGAAGGCTTGAATGACCAAGCCACCCAGAGGCAATTCGAAAACTAAAGTTTCGTTCTGGAAATGCTCCAGCACGTCTTCATCGTCTTCCATTCCATCGGGAACGGAATGAGAATAATCTGACTTCAGCTCGTCAAGGTCGTCGTATTCTGAGAACTCGCAACAAATTGCAATGACGTCCAGCTCCATCGCTGGATCTTGCTCTTCAAAGAAATCGAACAATGCTTTCCGCCCTTCGACAGAAAAGTTTGCTGACCGATTCATCCGATCAAAGGCTTTAATAAAATCCCATTCTGTGATTGTGCTTATCATAATTATATTCTCTCTATTGTATATGGTGAATGCTGTGTGTAGCGATCAAGCCCGCTTTCTAATACTCTAATCCAGTCAATGACCTCTTGCAAAGTCCCTTTGGACATTGGGACTGGTACTCCGTTTTTTAAGGCTTGGTAATTCTGTAGTTGCGTATCCATGTTGTACATCCTCTCAGTTTATGTGTGGGTTGTCAAGGTCTAAATAAGATCTCATTTCACTCTTTGCAAGATGTAGACCATCAATGAAGTCGCCAACCTTGTCTGGGTCGCCTTGTAACTTGCTCATAAGGTCGTTTATGTCATCCTTGGTTTGCCAACCTATAACATCATCCGCAGTAGAAAGCGGAACGAAATCATCATCTTGAAACACTGCGACTTCGTAAGTGCCATTGGATGCGTTTCCATAAAGACCGCCAAAGCTCGGCTCGTTGTCCTTGTGGGATACAACAGAAATCTGAATTCTGTTGCCAAGGTCAAGCTTAGCTTGAATCGCATTACGGGTCGTGCGATGTGCGTGAAAATCTAAGTCGGTAAAGGTCTTATTCTTTGTATCGTTCATAATAATAATATAGAGGCATTTCCCGTAAAACGCAAGCGAAAAAACACTTTTTTTAAAAAATAGTTCTAAACTGTTGAGCGCCAACGAGTTGCGCCAGCGCGCGCCCGGCCGCGCCGGCCTAAGTCGTTGACAGTAAACGACTTAGAGAACTTCTACCCACCAATAGCCTTCAGATTCTGTGACGATAGCGTCCCAGCCATTTTGCCCTTGTTGATACGCGAATGTTCGCGCGGCGTGTTCGTATACGAATTTATACATTTTACTTTACTCCTACAATTATCCAATCGGGTTGATAGTCAGCGATTAAGTTTTTAGCGTCTTCCGCGTTGGGTGCGTAGATCAATTCAACGCGTGGTCGCCCCGTGGTCTTCTCCACGGCAACGACATGAAACGGAAAATGGGGGTAGTTCATCGAAGAGCCCCCTCGATAACTGGCGTGGCTACAAGGTTGCGAATCGCAACGCCTTCGCCGTACTGCCCGCCCTTGACGACAGACTTAAAACTGCGAGTGCTATACTCGTAAAAGGCATTGACGGCAACGCCCCCCTTATTGACATAAGTAAACCAAAGCTTATCGCCTTGACGATTTACATTTTGTGGCTCGTAACGAGCAACGGCGTTAGACTTTTCTACGAATGAGAATTCAGATTGCATGATGTTGTCCTTGTTATGATTAAAGGTCTAGGAAATCGACCCAAGTGTTAAAAATTACTATGCCCAAAGGTGGCAAGAGAATGCACCCGAAGATTAATACCGCTTCCATTATCGCTTGCCCTCCAACGCCTCTTTTAGTTCTGGACTGACGGAGAAAACCGATTCCTCCTCTTCGTCAAGACTCTCGGCTTGATCCGTGCCAAGGAACTGCATCTCGTCTTGAATATCTTCCCCTTGAGCATCGAGCAATCCATGCTCTGCCACTAAGGATTCTGCCAAGGCATCTTCCTTGATCTGCTCAACCTCGTCCAAGGTCAAGGGAGGTTTGCTCTCCCCTACTCGTTGAATAGTCTCGGTAAAGACTCGGCGTTCCCATTCGGTTAGTTCTTCTCTTTGTGTTTCCATAATATATAATGTACCCTAGTTTAGATTAAATTGCAAGATCTTTTTTCTCTTTTTCTCGCTTTTCTTTCTGCCATTTGGCATCATAGTAAGCATAAGTAGACTGGCGTTTTTCTTCCAGTGCGTTGCGTTCTGATACTTTTACAATATCATCGCAAAGCATTCCGCATTGTTCGAGCAAATCCGCGATGCGTGATTCCTCTTCCTTTTTAGCGATGGCGAGCATTTGTGCGTGAGTCATAATTTTACTTTCCTTGGTTGAGTGCTTCGCTATGAGAAATTAATTTAGGAGAACCTAAAAATGTATATCCCTTTTCCTGCCGTTGGACGGCAAGGTCGCTCGCAATCTTCATTGCGTTAGCTCGGCTTTTAACTTGATCAAAGAGAAAACCACCAACAAAAATGTTTAGGTAACCTTTGAAATTTTTATTCTTTTCAATCTTAATCATACTAACAATATAGACCCATTCGCCCCAAACCGCAAGCACAAAATGCAAATAAATGAAAATAGTTCTAAACCGTTGACTATCAAGGGTTTACGACGGCGCGCGCCCCGCCGCGCCCGCCTAAGTCGTTGACTGTTAGTCACTTAGGAAAGTGGACGATAGTGATTAATATCCCAACCAGTGGAGAACATCTTGTGCTGAATAAAGTTTTTTATCACCTAAATCATCAAAGAATTCTTTTAAGTCTACAACGCCATGATCTTTTAACTCGCATAGCACTCTATCTCTGGAGATCTTTACGCCCTCGGCTGAATCGTAGTAATCGCTCATGAGTTGACCCCCTCTTGAACGAAACCCGTTTCGTCTTTCTTGGCGAGACCTTTTTCAATTAGCCCGACAACAACGCCTTGCTTGTCACGAAAACGCAAATCGTTTTCATCACCATTGATAACTTCGTGACCCTTCCAAGTCTTGGGCAGTTGACCACGAAAAACAATTGCGACATTACCGCCCATTTCCAAAACCATTTCCACCAACTTTTGGTTATGCTCGGAAGCTGAAAAAGTCAAATGGTAGTTGCTTGGAAAATCTTTTCCATCAGTTGGAACATTCATTTTTTGCTTGGAAATAAATTGAGCCATACGCATGAATGACTTGGTATAATCATAAAATTGTATGTCGGGAAACTTTTGCATAAGGGTTTGCCCGTTTGCATCTTCAATGTTTTCCCAAGTCAAATCGCTTGTAAGGTTGGGGCGAAAGACTGCAGTCATCTCTTTCTTGACTGCTGACTTTATACTGGAAGCGATTTCCTTTGAAAGCTTTTCCATGAACGCAAGCTTTTGCTCGAAGAAAAGTTTTGTCTTGGCAATGCGAGAATCTTGAGTGTTTTGCATACGCCCACGACCTGCCGTGTTCAAGCAAGCCATTGTGCAACCTTTGCTTCTCCATTGGCAAACCTCATAGCCCGACAAATCTGCTGGGGCTAAATGAATTCCCTTGGTAAGGTAACCAAGTTTTTCGCCTTTTACAATTTTGGCATTTCCTGCCGTGAGTAGAGTTTGCTTAATCATGTCTTTAATATAGTATAGTTTTTAATTGTTGTCAAGGTTTTTTGCTACTTTATGAATATAAGTTTGCCGTTGAAGATTATGGGCGCAAGCGCTGGGTCTGGATTGTTTACCAGTTTGTCCAGACGACTTTGAGCTTCCACGACTGCCATTTGACTAGCGATAGAACCGTCGTTTGCTTCGGCAAGGTTTTGGTCAATAATGTTTTGTAGCTCTTTCTTTAGTTTTCTTTTGTCGTTCATATATATAATGTAGACCCCTTTTACTTAAAACGCAAGCAGAAAACGCATTTAATTGAAAATAGTTGTAACTGCTTGAGTATAAAGGGTTTACGACGGCGCGGCGGGGGCGCGAGCGGCGTAAGTCGTTGACAGTCAAGGAAAAGGGAAAGAATTGAGAGCCAAGTCGCCACACTTGGTAAAGCTTTCAAGGGTCGTCCTACTAGGCGTAGTACTGCCTCCCAAAGTTAATAAAGAGAGTCAGCAATGGCAGGAGTCGAACCTGCTGGGGCTACCCAAGTCTGCAAACTTAGTCCCCAACCTCCACGAAAATTGCAGTAATCGTTAGGTCTTGCTAACAGAATCCCCAGCTCAGATGTTCGGTTGCCCGTTTTCAAATAAGTTTGCTTTATGTCCTCTATATGCATCGGCAAGTGACTTACGCCTTTCAAGGGCAACCGCTCCGATGTGATCATATAAGACTACTGAGCTAGGGAAAGATAAATTATCTAAAGAACAAAATATAATATAACCCCGTTACCAAGAAAACGCAAGCAAAAAGTTAAGATAGTTGCAACTGCTTGAGTGTCAAGGGTTTGCGCCAGCGCCGCCCCCCGCGCGCCGTCCTAAGTCGTTGATAGCCAGCAACTTAGGACGATCTGTTAACCTTAATGCACGGCACAAAAAAATCCCCCTCGGGAAAGATACCAAGGGGGATTTATTTGAGGGGACTGTATTTCGCTTTTAAGCGTTTACTGTTTCAGCCTCCACTTCTACAACTTCCTTTGAAAGCAAACCTGCGAAGGGATCGAAAACTGAATGCAGTCCATCGGATCGCTTCACGAGATTAGCTCCTCCACGCAAACCCAGATTGCCTTTGTAGACTTCCGTGAAGGCGTTGTAAAGAGAGTTGACATTCCTATCCCAAAATTCGGGGTGATCGCTAGATTCCCATTGGTTGAGAACATCTGGAATTTGCGTCACATTCAACGCATCCGCTTGATAAGCCTTGATGATTAGATCGTTAGCCTCGCTGTTGGAGATTTCCCGATTCTTATAGGCATCAATGCGACTGTCTTGCTTGTTCCACATTCCGAAAACCTTTCCAAGTGCCTCTTGGATTTTAGAACTAACTTTCTGCAAAAGGTGATCGTAGTCGCCAGTATGCTTGCGACTCATAGTCACCTCATTAGAGAAAATTAGATTGTCGCAAACGAAAGGCGAATCCCCTGCACAAATTCCTGCGGAGAATGCTTTATCGTGAGCGTTACGCAAGCCTATAATGGTTGCCCTTTCATTGTTTCCTTTACGCAAGCCATGACTGACTTGGAACAAACCGAAATAACGATCACCCTCGTTACCACTTTTTCTGTTGTGGGCGAGGTTGTGGCATTCGCCTTGAATTTGAAAGTCTCGGCGTGTTAGTTCTCCACGCAGGCGATTAATCATCTCAATATGAGGGATGCACTGATGCGATACGGACTTTGTTCCATCCTTGCGGAGCTTTGACCGATAAGTGGTATCGGGAGTTTTTGTAGCCTTTACTCTTGAGAGAGTCACTACATCGTGATCGCCACCGCAAATTGAGAGATTGGATTTTTGAGTTATCATAATTTTTTCTTTCTGGTTCTTGTTGTTAATGTTAAAATATAATATACAGTAAGTTTTGCTTTAAGTCAAGTTTTAATTTAAAGAATTTTCGTTGTTTTGTCCTTTTTCGTACATATCCTCATATGCCTTTGCTTTGAAGGCAATGATCTGTAAAGCTTTGCCCACTACCCCTAGCATATCCAATTCGCTTTTGCTTAGTTTATCTTGGTTGGGTTGAATGACAACATCCCAAAGGAATCCCATAGAGTGTTCCATTATCAACTCGGCATCTTGTACATCGTCAATAAGTTCGTGGTTGTCTTCTTCGTTGCTTAATCTGTTGATATTCATTATAGTTGCTCCTTGTGCTTTTGTTTCCTTGGTAGGATTTTGTTTTTCATTTTGAAAGGTCTTGCCTTAGTGAAAAGGATCGGCTTTCTAATCTTTAATTCCTTAACTTTCATAATAAACAGTATGACAGAATTCGGGGCAACCGCAAGCTTTTTTTTCTTTTTAAGAAAAATAGTTGTAACTCGTTGACTGTCAAGGGTTTACGACGGCGCGCGCCCGGCCGCGCCGGCCTAAGTCGTTGAATATCAAGAACTTAGGACCGGCTAAGGGTCAGGCCTTTTTCTGCAGCGCGTAAAGCTTATTGAGAAGATTTCTGTGTTCGTCTTTCTTCCTATAATAATCGGGAGTATTTTCTCCGTAAATTTCACGGCAAGCAAGCTGATACCCTAGGGCTCGCACTGCGTCGCTAATCTTCGCGATGGTTTTTCGTTTATAGATTTCTCGGTCGCTCACTCGGCGACTGGAAAGAAGTTCTGGAGATACTGACATGATTAAGCCTTGTTTAGAGCGGTTATGCGGTCGTAGCGAAAAGAGCGAATCGCGCCTCGGTTATGACAATAAGCCCGAAAGCCTGCCGTCCGAAGATTCTGGGAGACATTCCCAAATTCATTGGCATGGCTTGGCTTGTCGATGGTGTACATTTCTGTTCTGCCCTCCTTAGTTGTATAGACAACGCTATACAAAGGGTTGAAGAAGCGTTTGATTCGGTTTATTAGTTTACGCATTGGTATTGTCCTCTGGCTGGGTGTTCAAGTAAGCTCGGTTCGCCTCATCAACTGTGTCAAAGGGGACGCAAATCAAGTCTCTGTCCAAATGATATGGGCAGGAGGTGGCACTCGCTTCCTCGTAATATAAATCGTAGGTGTCGGAATCCTTGTCGTAGATTGGTTTATCTAAGGCAGGGAGAACGCAGTTGTCGTGTATGTAGCTAATCATCTTTAATTTTCCTCTAGGTTATCTTGTAGTTCTGTTACTCTGTCAACGATAATTTGGCAAACTTCCTCAAGGTCAATTTCCCCTGCGTAGTCATCAGTTCGATTATGCGATGCGTCAAAATAAGCAAACATATCCTCTTGGAGTTTCTCTCTTAGTTCTGTTAAGTTATTCATGCGTGTATTCTCTCAAATTAAGGGGTGGTTGTCAACTCTTTTTCTTCGTGCTTTGCGATAAGCTCCTCTTGATACGCTTCGGCATCTTCAACTGCCTCTTCTAGAGTTTCAATTAAATCTCGTGCATCTTCGGCAGTCATAACAACTCTGTCTGCGTCACCCATAGAAACAAAACCTAGGGTCGCGTGTTCAAGCGTTAATTCTATGACGCCCTTTCTTTCGCGGGCAGATGCGTAGTTGAGTATCTCGCAATGGTGACTTCGGAGACCGAAGCCGTTACCGTGTCCATAAAACTTAAGTTTGTAATCTTCGGCATCAATGCCCCCGTTGTAGTCTACTAAAAATCCTTTGCTCATTTTATTCTCCTAGTTTAATTGTGAATGTTTTGTGTGTGATTAAGATTTCTCCCCCACCTGCATTTTGCAAGCGAGCTTGAAGTTCTGTGATTAGGTCGTGTACTTCTTTCATTGTTTGTTCTCCTTGATTGTGGGACAATACTTGTCTACTGTGTAAGGGTTTTCACCCATCTGAAACTTTTCCCCATCCCACTCAAGACCATGCTCGGTCTCAAGATAGTGTTCAATTACTATGGCGTCATTATCTGTCTCGGCAGAACCTTCGTGATCTCCACCTTGGGAAAGTTCTAAAGCTCCTGCGATTAAATCTTTGTGGTGGTCTATCAATACATCCACTATGTCTCTTTTTTCCCATACTCTCATTTTTGTCCTCCTGCTGGGATTTGTGGTCGATTAGGGATATCGCTTACATCTAGCCAATATGGTCGCCCTTCCTCTTCCTCGAATGTTTTTTCTTTTAGCTCATGCAAAGACTTGAAGGTTGGATACCAAGGGTCGCTATAATCAACCTCTCCTCCCATCTCAGAATAGAGAAGGTGTTCTATAACTTCTTCGATCTTTTCGTATGTTTTCATTGCTCCAATATATAGTGGTTAAGGATTTTATGCAAGCCTAAAGATAAAATCTTCAAAGTAATCTGGCTCAAGACCAAACTCTTGGACGAAGTCGTTCTCCCAAGAGAATGGATCTCCACCATCTACAATATCAGCTTGCATAGACTTGAAAAAGGTTACTACTTGTTTGACCGCCTCGGCTTGAGTTAAACCATCGCGGGACATTAGGACTTTTACTGTTTCTTTCATAATAACCATCATGACAGATTCGGGGTTAAACGCAAGCTTTTTTTTCGTTTTAAGTAAAATAGTTGTAAGTCGTTGTCTATCAAGGACTTAGGCCGGCGCGGCGGGGGCGCCAGCGGCGCAAGTCGTTGACTATCAATACTTTACAACACTTTCTTTAGTTTGTAAACAGTATAGTTTTCGTAGCACCCGCACCAGTCGGTCGCCCCCTCTATTGACCTGAATGCAACAGGCTCTTCGATTTGATCGTCGTCAACGAGAAGATAGCACCCATCATGGGGGCCAGTTGGCTCAAGCAATCGTTCTTCCTCGATTTCCTTTTTTAGTTGGGCGTATTCTCTGGCGTCTTGTTCTTGTTCTGCGTAGCTGCTCATGGTTTTATTGGTTATCTTTGATTGCTTCCTCAACGGAGAATCCGTTTGGTCGGTAAATGGATTGTTTAATTTGCAATTCTCTTTGCAAGCTCTTCAAGTCTACGATAATGTCGTCAAGGACTTCTTCTGCGGATTGAATTGTATATCCCTCTTGCCCTACTTTGTCTTTGTTGTAACGAGCAGTCGCCTCTTTGCAGATGTCGTCTTGAGGGTCGGCATACCTGAGATTGCCTTTGGTTATGTCGAGTATGAGTTTTCTGAGTTTTTCTTGTTTCATGATGGTGTTACTAGTACTTTGTTAGGTTTAAGGCGAACTTGATTGGCGAACCAACGGGAAGCTTCGGTGTCTTTCATGACGAAGGACTTGTACTTATATGGGTTGTATGTTACCTCGTCAAATAAATCTTCGGGGTAAGTGTCCCAAGTTGATTCGCTCATGTAACCACGAACTCCTGCGTGAACATTCTTCCTCTTCTCTCGGAGAACTTTTTCTCTACCTTTTCGGTTGACCTTGAAGTCGCACATCCAGAGATTAAGCTCGGTAGCATGAACCTTCACGAGTCCTCCTTGTTTGATAGACCAGCAGTCTTGATGGAGATTTTTGTAAACAAAAACCTTTTTGGTAATATCGATCTTATATCGTGGGTCGTTTGGATTTCTTTGTCTTAGCATTCCTATATACTGACAGATTAATGGGTAATCGCAAGCTTTTTTTTCACAAAGATGCAGATAGTTCTAAATCGTTGTCTATCAAGGGGTTACGCCAGCGCTGCCCCCCGCGCGCCGTCCTAAGTCGTTGATAGTCAGTAACTTACGACTATATGTTAACCTTGAATTCAGACACAAAAAAACCAGACCAATTAAGGTCTAGTTTAATTATTTAATATTTTTATATTTAAGCTAAGTCATTTCATCTATGTATTTGAGGTATATGTATTTGTTATTCCGCTTGTATGAAGTTATCATAAATCATCATAGCTAATGCGAGCATAAGGAGGGGGAGGTATATTACTACATTGGCAGGATTCATCGCGGAGGCAAAAATTAAGGCACAGATTGAGCTTTCTATCATATATTATATTATTCATATTATTGTTGAGGAACCTCAAAGACTTCTCTGAGATATTTAACATCATCGGCGGTAAACCATACTGAGCGAACATAGTCGCCCTTGTAGGTCTCTACCTCTTTAATTCGTTGGGCAACTCCTTGAGCAGGACACGCCTCTCTGGGAAGGCATCCCCATTGTATGATTAGTTGGGCATTAGGGAAGTAAGAGGCTAGCTCTTCGCATTGCTCTGCGTCCACATAACCCATTTGTTTGAGAATTGTTTTGATTAAATTTACGGGCGTTTTCATCTGTAGTAAGTTCATGTTGCATCCTTTGTTGGTTAATGATTAGGACAGTATGTCAGATGGTGGGGTGATTGTCAAACAAAAAACCCTCCCCGAATTAACGAGGAGGGTTCCAATCATAGAAGTCCACGAACATAGTAGACTTGGGAGGAAAAAGATGTGGGGAGGGACTACTGTATACCCTCGACTTTTCGGTGTGAACATCAGTTCAATGTTCCTACTTCGCACCACGAACAAGAATGGGAATTCTCTGGCTCATCCGATTGGACTCTACCACCCCCACCACAGGGGAATCGTGTACCTTAGCCCGCTCACAACAGGCTTACTCAGTCACCCACAGGAAGGATTATAAGCCCTTCCAAAAGATTCTACAAACAAGGAATCCCAATAGAACTCCCACCGAAGATAAAGGTTAAAACCTTATTTGTAGATAAAATCGTTTGCAAGCAAGTATCGAGCTAGTTCCTAACATAACCACATAAATTATTTATTTGATTATTATTAAGTAGATCCCTACTTACAAACTTAAACTGTAAAAGAACAAAAATATTGGGGCGATTTTATTTAATTGAGTTACCCCTTCTCAACTACTTGAACAGAATAGAATTCTAATTCTAGCAATACATGCCTGAGTATATATAATACTATATAAAGTGTTATTTGTCAAGCGCTTTTTTGCTTTTTATTTAAAGCGTTTGATATACTAATTCTATTAATCCACAAATAATAATAATTCCTATTACTACTTGCATAGTTAGCTTGGTGTCTTCTTTAACCATTATTTAAAAAAAATGTATTCAGCTTTTATGTGATTACTGAATGGGCGATGAAGTTTGACCACAGAAAGAAGCATAACTGCGCCACAATACCCATAGGGCTAAGTTGTGCGTACCTTTCGTTGTGCTTGTATTTCTAGTAGTCGCGCATCTGCCTGTGCCTGTTGAGCTTTGATGCTGTCCTCCACCACCGAGCCATAGTTGGCGAATTTGAATTGTTTGACATACTTGCCTTTCTCTACATCTCTGGCGATTTGTGATGCTCTGGCGTTGCTTGCGGTACTCATAATGTTTTCTCCTTGGTTTTCGATTGATAAAAATACAGTATATGTTACTTAACTATAAAGGTCAACACTTTTCTTTCACTTTCTTGATTTCGTCTGGCAACTTGATATGGCATATAAGGTATAAAGGTAGGTTGAGGGGTAGGAGTAAAGGCTGGCGCTTTATTTGGCGGTGTCACATTAGGTGGTGGTGGTACTACAATAGGGTATTGATAATCATTATTTGACTGACATCCAACAACAGATAGCGCCGAAATTATTAAAATTATTTTATTTATCATATTAAAATTTTGGGGCTAATTATTTGAATTGTCTTCCAATTCGCTATACAACTCAGCAATACGCTCATCAAAAACCAGATGGTCTTTGGAATCATTCTCTCTCTTGACCTCCTCTGCTCTCAACTGTCTATCTTGAATCATATCATTTACATAATAATCATTAGTAAATATATCTCTTATATTCTGACCATTATTTGTAATTTTATTTATTTCCTGCTCTTTCTTTGTTATTTCACCACAGGATAAATCTTCTATGTCTTCCTGCTCTAGCTTTGAGCGATGCTTCTTGAGCTTATCATCTCTAACTTTATTTATTTCTAAAATATCATCTAAAAGATTGTTTATTTGTCGCCCTAAGTTCATTGTTGCACCTCCATTAACAGTTTATTTAATTTATTTGTAAATATTTGCGCCTCTCCCTCTAGTCGGGTCGGGTCGTGAGTGATAAAAAAAGATACGGTGTCTATCATGTCTCCTTGGATGGCGTGAAAGCGTTCTAGCATTGAAAGGTGATCCCCTAGGGCGATCTCTATGTCCCATAGCGCAGTCACGATGTCTTGAGCTACAAAGAAGTTGAAGTCATCATCCTCCACCTTATCCTTGTACTGTTTGCGAACACCATTAAATAATGTAGGTAATACTTCTTCTCTAATCATGGTTTTACATTATGCACACATTCAGAAACAAGTCAACAACTTTTTTTAATTCATTTATATAAAAAAATATTAAGTTTTGGCGGTCTTATATGTGTTATTTGCAAATTTTCTCAAAAACTGGCAAAAAAACTAACTGCTATAAAAAGCCCAAAAAAGCTAAAATATTTAAAAAAACCCTCTTAAAAGGCGAAATAAGCCGAAAAAATATGAAATTATTATCTCTGCTTGACGCAGGGGAATCCCCATCGGTTGCGCTCTTCTTTATTTGGCTTCGGCGGTTTCTTATTTGGCGATTCCGCATTCGCCTTTCGCTTACCCCCGAAATTTAAAACTTTATTTAATTTATTTATTAAGTTTCGGGCGCTACTTTTTACTCTGAGCAATAATTCCATGATCCATTATTTAATTTTTCTAAACTAATTATTTCTATCCCATCTATTCCTATTTCTTCTTTAAATTTATTTCTTATATTTGCGCCAGAATTTATTGATAATCTTTTTTCAATTACTTCTGATGGATTGGACATTAAAAAATATTTAATTCGATATTCTATTTCGGGTATATTCATTTGTCTCTGAATTCATATATCATTTTAATAATTATATATTTTATATATTTAAAATGAGTAGGTCACATTCACTAAACCCATTCAATTCATTAAAACAATTCATTTTTGTGTATTTTCTTATATTAACCCTGTATATTTACTTAGTTATGTATGTTTTTGGTTGTATATTGGTCTATATAAAGGTTATAGATTGTATATTGTATATTATAGGTAAGGGGCGCAAATGTCAAGCCAAACCTTGAAGATAAATTATTTAGTAATTGCTTACGACTTACTTATGAAGTATGCGCACGGAGGAATCGTTTTAAAGTGGTACAGGGAGTCCACCTTTGACCCTCCGTTGCAAGTGGCTTGAGTGGTCTTCTTGGCGATTCTATGGGGTATTATAATCTCACCTTGAGCATTGGCGATTTTCATTCTCAGAATGTATTCATCTTGCATTAGATTCACGAAGATAAAGAAAGGTATTTCGTGTTGGGTGCTTATCTTTAAACAACGATTTATTTTATCTGCTGAAATTATGTATTCGCTATTGTAATCCTGTTCTAGTTTTGCTCTGGTTAAATTGCGTGACTTTATTTCTATTAATGCTATTCTTCTGCC
>Ga0208962_1000079_pt1 | contig 20740 bp, 20 predicted proteins | sample AOAMet2_C43A7_80_2_FD_188076 | JGI IMG/M metagenome (GOLD analysis project Ga0208962, IMG submission 188076) | Ammonia-oxidizing marine microbial communities from Monterey Bay, California, USA - C0912_C43A7_80 (SPAdes) | ecosystem: Environmental > Aquatic > Marine > Intertidal zone | place... | reverse complement strand
TATCGATGAACTTTGTCTGCAGGGCGGATTTGACCGCTGGCAATTCCGTTTTGACAATGCTCTCCAACCGGGAGACCGTACCTCGACCGGCCAAAAGATTACTTCCGGTATCGGTATTCAAGAGACTTTGCTGGCGGTTAAGGATGTTTTTCAAAGTGCTAAATTTGCTGGAATTGCCTGCGGTATGAAGAACACCGGTATCGGCAACGGGGTTCCGGATGAAAGCAAAGTCAGAGTTGTGATTGAGTCGCCAACAGAAATCACCATTCATCACGGCTGGACAGAAATGGGACAAGGCGTTTTCACGATGGCGGTTCAATTTTTATGCGAAGTAACAGGCGTAAATCCGGATTTTGTCAAAGTCAAAGTTGATACTTCAAAAGACGCTCCAAGCGGAATGACTACTGCCTCGAGAGGAACTTCGCTGATTGGCAACAGTGTTTTGGATGCAGGTAAAAAACTGAAAGCCGATTTGGACGCACATTCTCTGGAGGAATTAGTTGGAAGTGAATATATTGGCGAATGGATTTGTGATTGGACAACCGCTATTGAAGCCGATGTTCCTGAACCAAAAACTCATTATTCATATAGTTATGCCACGCAAGTAGTCACGCTGGATGATTCCGGAAAGGTAGAAAATATATACGCTGCACACGATGCTGGAAAAATTATCAATCCAACTTTGTTTGAAGGACAACTTGAAGGCTCGGTCCATATGGGACTGGGCTACGCGCTGTCAGAAAAATTTGAGATGGAAGGCGGTTTTCCGCTACATACAAAATACGGAAAACTGGGTATGATTCGTGCGGCAGCTACACCCAATATTAAAATTATTGGCATCGAAGTGCCCGACGAAAACGGACCTTTCGGAGCAAAAGGTGTAGGCGAAATTGGTCTCGTTCCAACTGCTTCTGCAGTTGCAAACGCCTTTTGCCAGTTCAGCGGCGAACGACAATATGTGTTGCCGTTAAAAAAAATTAAATGACTGAAAAAGCGGGGGATTTTCTTGTTTGACCACTCACTCCTGGTATAAATAAAGTTGAGGTATTTTAATGACATTAGCTAATCTTAGAATAAATATTGGCCGTCTTACCGCAAAAATTGAAGACCTGGCAGAAATTGGTGCAATTGCTGGCGGCGGTGTATGCAGAATGGCACTAACTGATGAAGACCGCCAGGGACGTGACATGGTTGTTAAATGGATGCATGAACTCGGTCTGGAAGTTACAGTTGACCAAATTGGAAACGTTATTGGCATCCGTGCAGGGCAGGAATCCGGAAGACCGGTGATGACTGGATCACATATAGATACGGTAGCAAGCGGTGGACGTTATGACGGTAACCTCGGGGTTCTTGCAGGTTTGGAAGTAATAGCTACCCTGAATGACGCAGAGATTACGACACGAAAACCGATTGGAGTTGGATTTTTTACCAACGAAGAAGGTTCCCGTTTTGCTCCGGACATGATGGGAAGTGGAGTACATCAGGGTGCTTTTGAACTTAAAAGCATGTTGGATGTCCTTGACATTGATGGAGCACGCGTTGGGGATGAGCTAGAAAAAATAGGTTATGCGGGTGAAACCCCAACAGGTGATTTTCGTGCAGATAGTTATGTTGAACTGCATGTAGAGCAAGGTCCAATTTTGGAGTTGGAGGATTATGAAATAGGTGCAGTTGAAGGTGTACAGGGTATTTCGTGGAACGAATACAGAATAAGCGGAACAGCAAACCATGCCGGAACGACACCGATGCGGCTCAGACATGATGCGGGTTTTGTAGCAGCGGCTATTTCAGTAGAGACGCGCCGTCTTGCTAATGAAATGGGAGCTAATCAAATTGGAACTGTCGGGGTGACAAAACTGAATCCCGGATTGATCAATGTGATTTCCAAAGAAGCATTGATTACCATTGATTTGCGTAATACAGACGAACAGAAATTACAAGAAGCTGAACAGGCGATGAGCTCTTTTATAGAACAGCTTTGTAAAGCAGAAGGGGTGACTTTTTCAAGTCGAACGCTCGCCCGCTTTGAACCAGTTTCATTTGATAAAGAAATGGTTTCATTAGTTGCAGAGACAGCATCAACACTTGGTTTTAGGGTAAAATCGATGCCGTCCGGTGCTGGGCATGATGCACAAATGTTTGCACCAAATTGTCCGACTGCCATGATCTTTGTCCCCAGCAGAAACGGTATAAGTCATAACGTAGCAGAATTTACTGAGCCAAAGCACCTTCAGGCGGGTGCCGATGTGCTCCTGCAAATTATGTTACAAAAATCATCATAATCAATAACAGTTTGATGTCAAGAATCTTAAAAGTAGCGGCCGCACAACTTGGTCCGATCGCATTAGCAGAACCACGTTCCTCAGCAGTCGGACGTATGATCGCTCTGATGCAAAACGCAAAAGCACAAGGCGCGGAGCTAGTTGTCTTTCCGGAACTGGCGTTAACGACTTTCTTCCCGCGTTGGTATACCGAGGAACAGTCAGAAATTGACAAATATTTCGAAACAGAAATGCCTAACAAGGCTACTCAGCCTTTGTTTGATGAAGCACGGAAACTAAAAATCGGCTTTAATTTCGGTTTTGCGGAACTTGTTATAGAAGACGGAGTCACCCGGCATTTTAATACAGCAGTGATTGTTAATAACCAGGGTGAAATTGCTGCGAAATACCGCAAAATTCATTTGCCGGGACACACTGAAAATGAACCCTGGCGCGCTTTTCAACATCTGGAGAAAAGATATTTTGAAAAGGGTAATTTAGGTTTTCAAGTTCATCCACTATTTGGCGGTAAAATCGGCATGTGTATTTGTAATGACCGTCGTTGGCCGGAGACTTTTCGGGTCATGGGACTGCAGGGAGTTGAGCTTGTAGCGCTGGGTTATAACACACCAAAACATTATCCGCAGGCACCGGAGCATGATCATCTTCAGGAGTTTCATAACCACCTGGTTTTACAAGCGGCGGCGTATCAAAATGGTACCTGGATTGTCGGAGTTGCAAAAGCCGGCAAAGAAGAAGACTGTGATTTAATTGGAGGCACCTGTATCATTGCGCCGACAGGTGAAATTGTTGCAGAATGTAAAACGCTGGCAGATGAGGTTATTCTTGCAGAATGCGATTTGGAGCGTTGTAAAGAAATTCAGGAAAACATTTTTAATTTTAATCTACATCGCCAGCCTGAAGACTACGCCTTAATAACCGCAGCCAAAAAAGAATCTCACTCAAATCATTAAAATCCACGCAAGGGCATTTCCGGAGGGCGCTGTAACCAGTTCCACTCTGGATAATTTGCTGTACCTTCAATAAGATGGAGTGTATAAGCATGCCTCGTACGGGCGGAACGGTTGGCGTAACTCATGTGGGGCAACAGTCCGTGGAGGACCACCATTGTTCCGGTTTTTGCTTCCAGGGGAACCAGTTTGGAAGTCTCCCAGGCTGAATCATCAAAGACCTCCATTGCGGTTCCGTCACCACTTTCACTGCGGAAAAAACGTGATTTTAACGGGCTCTTGTGACCCCCCGGAATGGCCCACAAACAACCGTTTTCCTTTGTAGAATCTTCCAAAGCAAACCAGAAACCTTTCACGCTCAAAGGCTTAGTATAAAGGAACGTTGAGTCCTGATGACAGCTGACTTCCCCGCCGATCTTCGGTTGTTTGAAAATGAACATGGACTGCAAAATCCTTGGATCTTCAAATCCTACATCATTTGCGATTTCTGCTAACTCAGGTGTTCTGGAGAATGTTTCAAAAACCGGATCCAGATCATGCATGGCGTGACCGATTTTATTGATGGAAAGTTTCTTCGCCTGCCGCAGTTTTCCATTTTCGCCAAAGGATTCCTCCTCAAAAAAACAGCGGATTTTATCACCTGATTCCAGAAAATATTTGTCCGAATGCCTAGTTTGCTCATTAGTGGTAAAAATGGAAACTGATTCAGCAGGATCGAAGTCTTCCACAATTTGGGCGGCTCGGTCACGCAGTGATTCACAGGCCTCCGGGCTGACAAAGTCCTCTAAAATTAAATATCCATCCTCTTCAAATAATTCAATTTGCTTTTGTGTCAATAACATAGTTTCCTTGATCTTACTTATAAAAAAGAGTAGCATTTTCGTGTAAGCGAATTTCCGCTGAATTCAAAATACGTACACGTATAGACTTGATCAGCTCAGGTCTATTTTCATTTCTCAGCTTAGATTGACATATGTTGTGGGAAGGACTCAAGCTAATGGGTGTCGGTATGGCGACAGTCATGTTATTTTTGATGTTGATGATTGCCTGTATTGAATGGGTAAAACATCTCAACCGCAACTCCACTGCGATTGAACAACAAGCTCAAAAATCACGTCGAAAATCGAGTACTAATCCTGCAACACAGCAAACAAAGTCCGCAGTTCCGGCTGAAGTTTTCGCTGCGGCAATTACTGCTTTCGAAACAGATAATAAAACTTCTTAACTTATATATTTCATTAGCTGAAATTAAATCTCAGAGGAAAAACATCATGGCCAGGAAACGCATTGAGTTTATGGACACCTCTTTCCGCGACGGCTTTCAGTCAGTTTTCGGTGCACGAGTAGCAACCAAAGATTTTCTACCGCCTTTAGAAGCTGCGGTTGAGGCCGGAATCACCTACTTTGAAGCAGGAGGAGGAGCGCGTTTTCAAAGTCTGTTTTTCTATTGTAATGAATCCGCCTTTGACATGATGGACGAGTTTCGAAAAACTGTTGGTCCGAACGCGAATTTGCAGACACTCGCACGCGGAATAAACGTGGTGGCGCTCAGTCAACAGCCACGTGACATGATTGATCTGCACGCAAAAATGTTCAAAAAACACGGTATCACGACTATCCGCAACTTTGACGCATTGAACGATTTACGCAATCTTAAATATTCCGGAGAATGCATCACAAACCATGGTTTGCAGCATCAGATCGTGATTGCCATGATGGATTTACCTCCCGGCTGCGAAGGAGCGCATGATACAGAATATTATTTGAAAACCCTGCGTAATATCCTGGACTCGGATGTGCCTTTTGATTCAATCTGCTTCAAAGACGCCAGCGGTACTGCGAATCCAAGGAAAGTTCACGAGACGATCAAAGGCGCGAGAAAAATGGTTCCGGAAGCTACAATTCTGCACCTGCACACCCATGATACTGCGGGTACGGCGGTCAGCCAGTACATGGGAGCGATTGAAGGTGGAATTGACCGGATTGATCTGGCAATGAGTCCGGTAAGCGGTGGGACCGGACAGCCTGATATTCTCACCATGTGGCACGCTCTCAAAGGGACAGATTACACTCTGGACATTGATCCGGACAAAATCATCAAGGTAGAAGAAATCTTTGCTGAAAGTTTCAAGGATTATTTTTTTCCACCGGAATCAAGAATGGTTTCACCGTTGATTCCGTTCTCACCAATGCCCGGAGGCGCGTTGACCGCCAACACGATGATGATGCGTGATACCGGAACTTTGCACCTCTATCCGCAAGTCATCAAGGAAATGTCGGAAGTAGTCCGGCTTGGCGGTTTTGGGGCATCGGTCACACCTGTTTCACAGTTTTATTTTCAACAGGCTTATCTCAATGTGACCCTCGGCAAATGGGAAAAAATAAATCCATCATACGGAAATATGGTACTGGGTTATTTTGGCCAAACTCCTGTTGAACCGGATCCGGAGATTGTAAAACTGGCTGCGGTACAGTTGGACAAACCCGTTTTCAAAGATGACCCGCTAGATTTACTGGAACCGGGAATCCCAAAAGCAGAAGAAGAACTTAAAAAACATAACCTGCCTGAAACTGAGGAAAATCTCTTCATTGCTTCAAGTTGTGAAGCAAAAGGTATTGATTTTCTTTTGGGTAAAGCTAAAACCTCAATCCGGAAAAAATCGGACGAAGTCGCAAAAGAAGTTCCACCTGCTGGGAAATCAGCCGCACCTGCTGTTTCCGGCCCAAGAGATTACACCATCACTGTTGACGGCAAAGCCTACCAGGTTCAAGTCAATATCGGTGGAAATGTAGTTGCACCGGTTGTTTCCGGAAATACCCCAGAGTCCACTCCCGCGGCTCCGCAGATTTCCGGAATAGACATTCCTGCTCCCACACCCGGAAACATCGTACGCCTGGAAGTAGCGGTCGGTGAGTCCGTTGTCAAAGAGCAAACACTGTTGGTGATGGAGGCTATGAAAATGGAATCCGAAGTCAAATCTCCGCAGGCCGGAGTCGTACAAGCCGTTCATGTACAAGCTGGAAATACAGTGCAAACTGGAGATACCTTAATCACCATGAACACTTAAGACAATGCAAAACAGTAAAAAGGTATATCTGTTCAATTTATCCGCACTGCAAAATTTACTAAAATCAATAATGATGCTGGTACGGATTTTTGCGATTTTGTTTTTTTTAGGACTATCCGGGACTTTGTTTGCGCAATCCGAAGATGAACGAATCAATATCGTAATGCCCACCGATGCACGTGTTATACGGGTTGACGCAAAAATCGATCAGTGGGTCTATGCTGGCGATACTTTGGCAGTACTCAAGGATTCAAAAGGCGCCAAATTTAAGTTTCGTGCAGGGGTTTCAGGACAGCTGGTGTTTTGGCGATTACGAAACCTCAAACATTATGGTGCCGGTGAAACGGTGGGAATTCTCCGGATTGCGCCGGTTATTGTTGAGGAAGTAGAGAGTGGTGGATCGGTAGTGGCATTACCGGCTTTTAATGAAATGCTGCTCAACCTTTACAATTCTACCGGAATGGCCGCGCTGTTTCGTGGACAGGGTATGGATTGGACGGAAGGTTTTGGGCGTTTGATCATGATTGGTGTTGGAATAATCCTGCTGTATTTAGGAATTCGATACCAGTTTGAACCGTTGCTGCTGGTGCCGATTGGTTTCGGTGCAGTGTTGTCCAATATCCCCTTAGCCGGACTTTCGGAACCGGGCGGACTGTTGTATTATGTTTACGAATTTGGTATCACCACCGGAATTTTCCCATTGATAATTTTTATGGGCGTGGGTGCGATGACGGATTTCGGTCCAATGCTGGCAAATCCCAAAACAGCTTTACTCGGCGGTGCCGCACAGTTCGGAATTTTCGGAACTTTATTAGGTGCACTTGCTTTGAACAACATTCCGGGCATTGATTTCTCACTCCGGGATGCTGCTTCCATCGGCATAATTGGTGGAGCAGACGGACCTACAGCAATTTTTCTTTCCAGCCAACTGTCTCCGCGTCTCCTTGGCTCGATCGCAATTGCTGCCTATTCCTACATGGCGCTAGTGCCGATCATTCAACCGCCGATCATGCGTTTTCTGACATCACAGAAAGAACGTGAGATAAAAATGACTCAGTTGCGCTATGTTTCCACGCGTGAAAAAATTCTATTCCCGATGCTTGCGTTGGCTCTCTGTGCCCTGCTGCTGCCTTCCGCAGCTCCGTTGATAGGCATGTTCATGTTTGGAAATTTGGCAAAAGAATGCGGTGTGGTCAATCGACTTTCAGACACTATTCAAAAATCACTGATCAATACTGTGACTATTTTTCTCGGCCTGAGCATCGGCAGCAAATTAGCCGCAGGAGAATTTCTCAATCTCGAAACGGTGGGAATTCTCATTCTAGGTATGATCGCGTTTTCGGTGGGCACCGCAACTGGTGTTTTGATGGCTAAGCTGATGAATAAGCTTTCCTCCTCACCAATCAATCCGCTGATTGGCGCCGCTGGGGTTTCTGCGGTTCCCATGGCAGCGCGTGTAGTAAATCAGGTCGGACTGGAAGCCAACTCGCAAAACCATCTACTGATGCACGCTATGGGACCAAATGTATCTGGAGTTATTGGCTCCGCTGTCGCGGCAGGAGTTTTGCTGGCAATGCTGTAAATAACTGGAAACTTAACTCCTCCGCGATAATAACCCTGGACAAAAACTCAGCTACGCACCTTGCCTTTCCACAAATTCCGGATAAGCATGCAGGCCGAATTCACTTACATCTACACCATTGTATTCATCTTCCTCAGCGATACGGATTCCGACAGTATATTTCAGCACAGCCCAGACTGCCAGACTACTAAAAAATGTAAAAGCGCCAATTACAACTATGCCTTTGATTTGGGCAAATAAGGCTACATCCGGATTGAATATTCCTACGGCTAAAGTACCCCAAATTCCATTCACCAGATGAACAGATAAGGCCCCCACAGGATCGTCTATTTTGAGTTTATCAAGCATCGGAATTGCAAATACCACCAGAAGTCCACCAATAGCTCCAATCAGGATGGCTAAATTCATGCTTGGATAATCCGGTCCGGCGGTGATTGCTACCAGTCCGGAAAGTGCTCCGTTGAGAACCATTGTCAAATCAACTTTTTTGTATAAAAGTTGAGCCATAACCATAGCCGCCAAAGCCCCTGCACAAGCAGCAATATTGGTATTTGCGATCACAGCAGAAACTGCGTCCACATCGTCTTTTGAACCTAAAGCCAACTGGGAGCCTCCATTGAAGCCAAACCAACCCAACCACAACACAAAAGTACCTAATGTGGCCAAAGGTAAATTGGAGCCCGGTATTGGGTGAATGGAACCGTCTGCACCAAATTTTCCTTTTCTGGCACCCAATAATAAAACACCGGCAAGTGCCGCCCAACCGCCAACAGAGTGAACTATCGTCGAACCCGCGAAATCGCTGAAACCGTCAATCATTCCGCCCAGGCTCGTTCCGCCCCAGGACCAGTGACCCTGAATTGGATAAATAACCGCAGTTAAAACCAGCGTAAATCCCATGAAGGGCCAAAACTTGATTCTCTCCGCAACCGTTCCTGAAACAATCGAAGCAGCGGTGGCTACAAAAACAACCTGAAAAAAGAAATCCGAAAGCAAACTGTGACCGTCTGCAGAAGTCCCTGACATCATCAATCCACTTCCAACAAAATCGTTTCCACTTCCATACATTAAGTTGTATCCCACATAATAATATGCCACACAAGCAAGTGCGTAGAGGGTTATGTTCTTAGTCAGGATGGCTGTTGTATTTTTTGTGCGTACTAATCCTGCTTCCAGCATGGCAAACCCAGCTGCCATCCACATGACGAGGCATCCACTGATCAGTAACCAAAAGCTGTCCAGTACGTATTTCATTTCTACTGAAAATTCCATTTCATCTCCTTTATGTATTGCAAATTTTTGTTATAAAATATTAAAGTGCGTCGTTACCTGTTTGTCCGGTTCTGATTCTGATAGTTTGAGCAACGTCATAAACAAAAATTTTGCCGTCACCGATTTTGCCGGTTTTCGCTTTTTGCTCAATTGTTTCCAGAACAGATGCAACTTTATCATCAGGAACTATAATTTCTATTTTAGTTTTTGGAATAAAGTCCACTTCGTACTCTGCGCCTCTATACAATTCCGTATGTCCTTTTTGGTGCCCAAAACCTTTGACCTCTAATACCGTCATTCCGACAGTACCGATTTCTGACAGACCCTGCTTGACCTCATCAAGCTTAAATGGTTTAATGATCGCTTCTATTTTTTTCATATCCTTCCTTTTTAATTATTAACAACTTAACTTATGCATACACTTACTATCTCAAGGATCATGCCCAAGGGTATTTTTTCCAAAAAATATCTCTAATACATTGTTTTAATGAAAGTAATATAAATTATTAACAACCTTTATTTACGATTCAGTAGATTTTATTTGCTAATATTTTATACAAAATGATTTTTTTTGATTATTTATTAATCATCAATAATCTTAATTTATAGCTACTATCACGGTCTTTATTGCTTAATTTTACATCAAAACATATTATTAAATATAATTGTTTTGACCTGTAAAATTTAGTACGTGATAGTTTTTTACTGAATAGCCACGGCGGAAATGGCCATGGTCGATTTGGGTTTTCCTGTTTTTTTTGGGTTTCGTAGTTTCAACCGCCCAAGAATTTTTTTTCAATTCCATAAAATAAAAGGTGATTAACATGTACATTCCAACATTCATTGATGTGGAAACGGCACAAGAGCGAATCAAGCCTCACATTCACAAGACACCGGTTTTAAGCAGTTCTTTTTTGAATGAAATGAGTGGCGCGGAATTATTTTTCAAGTGTGAAAATTTCCAGAAGGCAGGGGTCTTCAAAGTACGGGGAGCCGCGAATGCAGTTTTTGGTTTGAGTAATGAAGTGGCTATGAAAGGGGTGGCAACTCATTCTTCAGGGAATCACGCTCTCTCACTGGCTTATGCTGCAGGGAAGAAAGGGATACCAGTAACAGTTGTTATGCCGCATACAGCTCCTGAACCAAAAAAAGCAGCTGTGCGAGGATACGGCGGAACCATAGTCGAGTGTGATCCCTGTTCTAGATCGCGCGAAGAAACTTCCGCCAAAGTTGTGGCTGAATCAGGAGCGGATTTTGTGCATCCTTACAATGATCCGAGAGTTATATCCGGTCAGGCAACATGCTCATTGGAATTGTTGGAGCAAACGGAAGGCTTGGATGCAGTAGTAGCGCCAATAGGCGGCGGCGGGATGGTTTCCGGAAGTTGTCTGACCTTGTCGAATGTTGCTCCAGAAATAAAAATGTTTGCGGCAGAGCCGAAAAATGCAGATGATGCATACCGATCTTTCAAAGCTGGACACATCATTGCAGATGAAGATCCGGTTACGGTGGCTGACGGCCTGAAGGTTCCACTGAAAGATTTGACGTGGCATTTTGTTTCAAAATATGTCGAAGATATACTGATTGCTACCGAGCAGGAAATTATTGATGCAATGAAGCTCATTTGGGAAAGAATGAAAATCGTCATTGAACCTTCAAGTGCAGTACCGCTAGCGACCATCCTAAAAAACAAAAATATCTTTGCAGGAAAACGAGTCGGTGTGATTATTACCGGAGGCAATGTTGATTTAAACAAACTGCCCTGGATGAGTTCTTAAACAGTAAAATGCAATCAATGCATCAAATTATGAAGGTATGGAATTCGGATATGGTTTATATATTCTGCCTGAGCCTCTCTCAAAAGATTCACATGTTCAAAATTATTCTATTGATACTTTTATCATTTTCAATTATTCTTAACTATTTGAAAATGTACAATTAATTAAGAAATTTATGGAATCCATCACGATTGCCGGAAAAATGCATCCGGGTTTTGACAAAATACTGACAGAAGATGCGCAGGAATTTTTAGTCAAGTTACACCAAATGTTCAACGGCACCCGCAAGTCCCTGTTGGAACGCCGCTCGGAAACTCATCAAAAAATTCTTTCAGGAATGAATCCTACTTTTTTAAGAGAAACGGAGTCAGTTCGGAAAGGCGACTGGCAAGTGGATCCAATTCCGGAAGATCTGCAAGATCGGCGTTGTGAAATTACAGGACCGGCTGAAGCAAAGATGATGATTAACGCTCTTAATTCCGGAGCAACAATATTCATGGCGGATTTAGAGGACTCGATTACGCCCAACTGGTACAATCAGATCCAGGGACAGGCCAACTTGTCCGCTGCCTATGAACGAACGCTTGAATTTACTAGTCCGGACGCTAAGGAATATCATCTCAATGACGGAGAATTGGCTACACTGATTGTACGTCCACGCGGCTGGCATTTGGAAGAAAAACATATTCTGATTGATGGTGAAGTTGCCTCAGGTTCACTGGTGGATGCAGGGCTCTATTTATTCCATAACATTAAACGGACATTGGAAAAAGGTACTGGCCCTTATTTCTACCTACCAAAGCTGGAGAATCATTTGGAGGCCCGTTTATGGGATGAGGTCTTCGCATTTGCGGAGCAGGAACTTGGCGTCACTTACGGAACTATCAAAGCCACGGTTCTGCTGGAAACTGTTTTAGCGTCTTTTGAAATTGAAGAAATTCTCTACGAGTTACGCGGTCACATGGCGGGAATTAACGCAGGACGGTGGGATTATATGTTCAGTGTGATCAAGAAATTTCGACATGTGCCTGAGTTTATCTGGCCGGACCGGGCGCAGGTCACGATGACAGTTCCTCTGATGCGTGCATATACTGAATTGCTGGTGAAGACTTGCCACAAACGAGGCGCTCACGCGATTGGGGGAATGGCCGCGTTTATTCCCAGCCGCCGTGATGCAGAAGTCAACCGTGTTGCCATGGAAAAAGTTCAACAAGACAAAGAACGGGAGGCACAAGACGGTTTTGACGGATCATGGGTCGCGCATCCTGATCTTGTTCCTGTATGTACTGAAGTCTTCAGCAAAGCCTTTGAAGAAGGCCGCGTAAACCAAAAACATCGAATGCGTGAAGATGTTCAGGTTAGTGCGGAAATGCTACTGGAATTTCAGATTCCCGGAGGAAAAATAACGGAATCCGGCTTACGCAACAACATCAGTGTAGGCATTCAATACATAGCAGCATGGTTGGGTGGCACAGGAGCCGTGGCTATTTTTAATTTGATGGAAGACGCAGCAACTGCGGAAATTTCAAGGTCACAAATTTGGCAATGGTGCCGTCACCAGCAAGGTAAACTGGAGGACGGGCGCAAAATAACAATTGAAATGGTACAAAGCATTATTCCGGAAGAACTAGCCAAAATCCGGGAAACTTACGGAGGAGCCTACAATGAAGAGAAGATGAAGCAGGCGACAGACTTGTTTATTTCACTGGTCAGTGAAGATGCGTTTGAAGAATTTCTCACCATACGAGCCTACGATCAGCTCGAATGATTTTTTGGTTTTAGAGCTTGAGGAAGTTCCTCGTCATTCGTTTTCAACCATTTTTCCCACAGCATCCGGATACTATTCCCGCTTTCCGGATGCACCCAATCCGGACTGAGTTCAAGCAACGGCAGCAAAACAAAACTGCGTTTTTCCATTTCCGGGTGCGGAATTTTCAATTTTTCGGTATCAACAATTTCATTACCGTAACTTAGAATATCAAGGTCAATTTTTCTCGAACCCCAGCGTTCGTTGCGGACACGCCCCAGCCTGTTTTCAATTTGCTGACAATTTTCCACCAGTTCAACAGGAGAAAGTTTGGTCCAACCACAAACAACCTGATTGTAATAATTGGGCTGTTTCATCTTCAAAAGTGGTTCACTTTCATAGATTGCGGAAGCGCGAAAATCACGCAAAGTCACTGCTGTTAATTCGCTGCAGGCCCGATTCAGGAAATCCAGGCGATTTCCCAAGTTGCTGCCCAGTCCCAAATGCACTAAAATAGCTGTTGTCATTGTTAATTCTTTAGTTGAAAATTATGAAGTATGAGCTTATCACAATCGTTGATGCAGTCGCAAACAGAAGCAAAACCGGATAACTAGTAATGTTACGCATTATCGGCGGAGAATACCGCGGCAGAAAACTAAAAGTTCCTACCGGAAATGATGTACGGCCAACTTCGGATCGGGTTCGGGAAGCACTTTTTAACCTTCTTTCTTCCCTGTTAAGCTGGGACGAGCTAACCGTGCTGGATCTTTACGCAGGCAGTGGAGCGCTGGGTTTGGAAGCATTAAGCCGCGGTGCAAAGCACGCGATATTCATTGAAGCATCCCGCAGGCATCTGAAAATTCTCCAACAAAATGTTGAATTGATGTCTCCAGGGCAGGGAAGATTTGAACTTGTGCAGGACCGTGCTGTACATTGGATTTCCCATTTTGCTGACCCTGAAAACCCTTGCCTTGCTTTTCTTGATCCGCCATTTTCAGGGAAAGAATATGATCATATGCTGGAAAAACTGGCATTTCTTCCTGCAATCCGGACAGGATCAATCATAGTAGTTGAATCACAAGACTCCAGAGAAATAAAGTTTCCAGAAATTATGGATCTGCTGAAACACCGACGTTACGGCTCAGTCACGCTTGATATTCTGCGTAAATGCTGAGCAGACAGTTCTACAATAATCTTGCCTTGACTCCAGTACTAGCCTAATCTGAAACAAGTAATTTATTTCCTGAGAGAACATATTTCATTTTCCGCAATGAGTTTTTTAGACAAAATTGACAAAGCAGCCCTGCCTGAACATGTCGCCATAATCATGGACGGCAACGGACGCTGGGCCACACAACGCCGCATGCCAAGATTTGAGGGGCATCGCTATGCCGTCAAGTCGGTACGTGCCTGTGTTGAAGCGGCAGCTGAGTTAAAATTACCCGTTCTGACTTTGTACGCATTTTCAACAGAAAACTGGCAGCGGCCAAAAAAAGAAGTTTCGACACTGATGAATCTTTTTTTTGAATTCCTCAAAAAAGAACTGGATACAATGCTCAAAAACAATGTGCGTTTTAAGCTGATTGGTGACCGTGACGGTCTTCCGGATTTTCTGCAGGAACGCTTAAGCCACGCTTTGGATTCGACTGCAGGGAATAGTGGTTTATTATTGAATTTAGCATTGAACTACGGAGGACGGGACGAACTCGTGCGTGCAGTCAGGATGCTGGCGGAAGAGGTTAAAGAGGGAGCTTTAGAACCGGAAAATATTGATGAGTCTTTAATTTCCGCAAAAACCTACACAGTTGGTGTGCCGGATCCGGATTTGATTATTCGTACAAGTGGTGAACTGCGCCTCTCCAACTTTTTGATTTGGCAGGCAGCCTACGCTGAATATTTTTTTACAGATGTTTTATGGCCTGATTTTACTAAAGAGAATTTACATGAAGCACTGTTTGAGTACCAGCAGAGAAAACGCAGAATGGGAGGCGTAACTGCTTCCAGAGCAGATTCCAAATTCTCTGCGGATATTCCACTGCCTGCTAACAATACTAAAAAATCCAAAATTTCCGAAACCTCTGCCTGAGATTTTTTATGAGTGATGCCTCATCTCCATCTGACTTGTCCGCAAGGGTCAAAACCGGATTCCCACTGGCTGCAGGAATTGCCCTTCTGCTCTTTTCTCCTACTTTTGTCGTTGGACTCCTGGTGCTTGTGGTTACGTTCATCGGAGCACAGGAACTAACCAGTATGCTTGCTAAAGCTACGGGTGATGAAACTCCAGGATTACTTCCGGAATGGCTGTTGCCGGGAACTGCAGTACTGATGGGTTTAGGCGCGTTAGCGGGGCAGACAGGACTTCATGCCGCCTTATTGATCAGTGTAGTGGGTTGGATATTTTATGAATTGGTATTTACACCTAAAAGCGAACTCACTAAATTATCAGCTTTGGGCTTCGGTTTATTCGGAATGGTTTGGGCAGTCTGGAGCGTGCTGCACATTACATTGATCAAAGGTCTTCCGGAGGGTACTCCCCTGCTTTTTTACCTATTACTGGTCGTTAGCTTCAGTGATATTTTCGCATATTTTGGTGGAAAACGTTTTGGAAAAACACTGCTGGCGCCTAGTATCAGTCCGAAAAAAACATGGGAAGGCAGTTTTTTCGGAGTTGTAGGCGGAGGAATTGTAGGTGCGGTTTTTGGCGAACTTACGATGTCAATGTTCTGGTTCTACGGTCTACTGCTGGCCATGCTGCTGGCGGTTGTGGGACAACTTGGTGATTTGGTTGAATCAAAAATAAAACGACTCTGCGACGTCAAAGATTCCGGAACTCTGCTGCCCGGACACGGAGGTATCCTCGACCGGATTGACGGTCATATGCTCGCTGCACCTGTTTTTTACTATTTACTGCAACTCGGATGAAACCCTCTGCAAGTTTATCCAATTGTTCCGAAGCTCAATCTTCCGCTTTTAGAAAAGTTGCGGTACTCGGCGCAACCGGATCTATTGGTTTAAACACGCTCGATATTGTCCGTCAGTTTCCGCAAAAGTTCCGGATTGAATCCCTCTCTTGCAGGAATTCAATTGAGAGACTGTCAGAGCAAATAAAGGAATTTAATCCACGTCTGGTATGTGTGGATACTGGCGATCAAGCACGTGAATTGCGTGAGTCGTTCCGCAGCGGAAATAGCTGTCCGGAAACAGAATTTGTCTGGGGCACGGAAGGTCTGAAACAGATTTCCAGTGATCCGGAAGTAGATCTGGTAGTGGCCGGAATAGTTGGTGCCGCTGGTTTGGAACCTACATTTGCTGCTGTTGAAGCAGGAAAAATCGTCGCCGTTGCCAATAAAGAACCGTTAGTGATGGCTGGCGAACTCTTCGTGCAGACCGCCAAAAAAACAGGCGCAAAGTTGCTGCCAACCGACAGTGAGCATAACGCGATTTTCCAGGCACTGCATAATGAGCCACCAGAGGGGATCGCACGGCTGATCCTGACTGCATCGGGAGGCCCATTCCGTGATCTTCCACTGGATGAGTTTGAACAGATTACTCTTACCGAAGCACTGAACCATCCTAACTGGGAAATGGGCCAAAAAATCACCATTGATTCCGCGACAATGATGAACAAAGGTCTGGAAATAATGGAAGCACACTGGCTGTTTAATGTTTCGGTTGAAAAGATTGATGTCCTGATGCAGCGTGAAAGCATCATTCATTCGATGGTGGAGTTTATTGACGGTTCTTTTTTGGCGCAAATGGGACTTCCGGACATGAGGGTTCCGATCGCTTACTGTCTCGGCTGGCCTGAAAGACTGCCTTTGAAAATTCCACGTTTAGATCCGGTTGCGCTGAATGCACTGCACTTTGAGGCCATTGATGCGCAACGTTTTCCATGTCTGCCGCTATCCCTCAAGACTGCTAAAAAGGGAGGCGGAGCACCTGCAGTTTTGAATGGTGCGAATGAAAAAGTGGTTGCAGCTTTTCTAAATGAGGAAATCCGTTTTGTTGACATTTCCAAAACTTTAGCTTCCGTGATGCAAGATTTTGATGAAACTCTGCAACATACGGCACAGGATTGTTTAGATGAAACTCCGAATTTTCTGTTGAAAATTCAATCACTCGAAGATGCATTGCAGGCAGATCAGTGGGGACGTAAACAAGCAGGCAAAGTGCTGGAACACCTTCAATAGATGAATTAGGAAAAACAAATAATATGGAGCCGCCGAAATTAGTACTGTCAGTTCTCAAAGAAACTTTTAGCATTCACAGGCTTGCTCCTGATGCTTCTTTACCGGAAGCTGTTAATGAATGCGATTTTTACAGTCTGAGCAAAACCGCAGACGAATTGTCCCTGGTTTGTCCAGAACATCTTGCAGTACAAAGTGAAAAAAGCAACCCGGATTGGAAGTGCTTCAGAGTAGCAGGTCCACTTGATTTCAAGTTGACCGGAATTCTCGCAGGTATTGCTGATATTCTGGCAAAAGAACAAATCAGCATTTTTGCAACTTCTACATTTGACACGGATTATATTTTGATCAAAAAACGAAACCTGACAACTGCAGTATCTGCACTAGAACGTGCTGGATATCACTTTAATTAATCCTTAAATTATTTATTAACGCTTTATGTTGACAACTATTTTATCTTTTTTAGCAGTTCTTGGAGTGCTGATTTTCATTCATGAACTCGGACATTATCTTGCCGCACGGCATGTAGGGGTACGTGTAGAAGCATTCTCAATCGGATTTCCGCCGACTGCGCTGGCAAAACAAGTTGGAGAAACTGAATACAGGATTTCATGGCTGCCTCTCGGAGGTTACGTTAAATTATACGGCCAGAACGTAACCGACGAAGATCCGGAGGATCCTGCAAATTATGCGGCAAAATCCCTTTTTCAACGTCTTTACATTCTTGCCGCGGGACCAGCAATGAATCTTTTGTTTGCCTTAATTTTTATGCCTTTGGTATTTTGGATAGGTATGGACATTCCAGCCTATCTGAATAACGCGCCATACATCCAAAATGTTCAACCGGGGAGTTACGCATATCAATTGGGAGTTCGTGCAAACGATGAAATAATCACTGTAAACGGCAGCGAAGTACAAACCTGGGAAGAACTTCACAGCGCGCTGGGAGAAATTTCGTCTGCAGAAAACCTGAGCCTCGAAATTGACCGCGCTGGAAATTCCATGATTATGGAAGGTTCCGGGATTGAAATGCACCGCGCCGCAAATATGGGCTGGTCACCTCTGCTTGCTCCAATTGTTGGAGGATTTACCGGAGACTCTCCAGCAGAAAAAGCAGGTATACAAGCAGGAGACAAAGTAAAAGCCATCAATGAACTGCCTGTTCAGGACTGGATGGAAATTTCACCTGCAGTTCAAAAATTCATGAAAGACAGCAGTAATACGGTGGATAGTTCTACTAAAAAACTCATGGTTGAAATTGAGAGAAATGCTGTTGTTCAGTTTGTCGAAGTAGCCCCATATTTGGAGCCAAAGTCTCAAAGATGGCTTTTAGGCATGAGTATGCAACAAATTTCCCGATCACATGCTTTTGGTGAGTCTGTTGTTCTGGGCAGTGCGCGTTTATGGTTTTTAACAAAAGCAACCTTCAGTTTCCTGGGACAAATGTTTCAGGGTGAAGGCTCAATGGACGATCTTGGTGGGCCGATAAAAATTGGCATTGTGATTGGTGAAGCAGTGCGGAGCGGCATCGCTGACTTGTTTTTCCTTATGTCGTTCATAAGTCTGCAACTCGGTATTTTCAATTTGCTGCCGATTCCGGCACTGGATGGAGGACATATTTTCATGCTGCTGGTGGAAAAATTCAACAAAGGGCCTTTGAGCATTACTATGCGGGAACGTACACAGATGATTGGTTTTTCTGTACTAATTTCTTTAATGGTTTTTGTGACTTGGAATGATCTGATGAGTTTGCTGTGAACCTGCCACTAATTTTTCAAAATCAGACATCTTCCAAGTAAAATCCACATTCTTGTAAAACAAATTGATTTGTGTTACTTTAAGGTTGATTAAAATAATTTAACCATAAAAATATATGAGATATATACTCATCATTGCCTCTGTTATTCTTCTGGCTTCACCTTTGTTCGGTAATTCTCATAAAGTAGAAAACCTTTTCGGTTGGCATACTTCTTCCGGTGTTCAATTGAGAAAATTTGGTGATAGTGACATCCATCCCGTTTATAATGGGGAAGCTGAAAATGGGCAACCACATGGTATGGGTATAATGACTTTCCCTGATGGAAGAAAATATATTGGTGAATACAAAAATGGGAAAAGACACGGTCTGGGAACAATCTCTTATGTAAAAGGCGAAAGAAAAGGAGAGAAGTATATAGGGGAATTCAAAGAGGGGAAAATGTGGAGTATAAGAAAATATAACGTAGACGGAAAATATGTGGGGGAATACAAGAATGGATTAGTTTGGAACGGTATAGTATACGAAAACGGCAACGTCATAGGAAGGTGGGTGAATGGATTGAAACAGTAGTTCCTGCAAAATAGGCCATATCATCCCCAGTGAGTAACTCCCCACTAAATTCTTCACAGTCAAACAACATCCCCAAACAGCCCTGATTCATGATTAACCTTCCAGATTAACTAATTGACAACCCTTAGTATTTGGAGTACCATCCCAAATCGACAGACATACAAAGGATACATTTCAAAAACCAACCAATGGTGAAACCATCGTATCACCTTTAAATGCCGTGCACTGAAGGATCTGAATACAATGGGGGCACTGTGACTTAGCAGTGCATGTCACCAAAATCACTGATGAGTATATGACCTGCCTCTAAAATTGGTCCGGGTTTAGTTTGACAGTCTCTGAGATCCGTGGACCTTACAGGGGGACCACCCTTAGATACATCTTTTTAACCAACAGAAAAGGAAAGAGAAAGAATCATCATGGGAGAAGACACCTTTCGCAGGCCGAGCTGGGACGAATATTTTTTAGGATTGATGGATGAGGTAGGCAAACGAGCAACCTGCGACAGGGGCCGCAGCGGATGCATCGTGGTCCGTGACAAGCAGATCGTCTGTACGGGCTATGTTGGTTCTCCTCCAGGATTTCCCCATTGTGATGAGGAGGGGCATTTGATGAAGGAGGTCGTGGATGAGGATGGCACGTCCCGGATGCATTGTATGAGGACCATTCATGCGGAGCAGAATGCGATCTGTCAGGCCGCTAAGCACGGGATTCCGCTCAAAGGAAGCACCTTGTACTGCAAAATGGAGCCCTGCCGCGTCTGCGCGATGCTGATCATCAGCGTGGGCATCACTAAGGTGATTGCCAAAAAAAAATACCATGCCGCTCAAGAAACCCGAGACATGTTCCAGCAGGCCGGCGTAGAATTGGCCGTGGTTGAGGATGAAGTAGAGCAGTATTCTGTTCAGTGAGGTCCTCCCATTTAATAATTCCAACCGATTGCTAATACAGTGAATGTTATATGACTTGATTCATTGATAAAAATTTGTAGATATTTTTAATTTCTGTGTTATTAACTTCTTGCTTCTCAGGGTTTTGAAAATTACATAAAAAACCATCCCTCGTAAAACGCCCAATTACTGTAAAATCTTCTAAATGATGTTAGGATTCGAGAAGCTCTTGGAAGTTCTCTCATCGCGCTATGAGAAAATGGAGGGACTTAGGGAATATATGCTGCCTCCGAAACCAGAAGAACATGTACTACAGACATTTTGCGGAACCTAAAAATACTAGTAATATAGAATTTCAAAGGAATGATGATGCTGAATATTATATTCCACCAAATTTAGAAAGTTATAATCATATAACATGTATAGAAGCAACATATAAACCTCAGACAGGATTAATGCTTATATTTCCTAGCTGGACTAGACACGGAGTTACAACAAATAAAGGCAATGGAAATAGAATTGCAGTATCCTTCAATTATGGAGTTAATAGAAGATAAGTAGATATATGAAAAATTTCTTAAAATGGCATAAAGGCAGAATAACTTGGTTTAAAGAAAAAACTGGTATTTCTGATTATGGTCTATTATGGTAT
>Ga0208962_1000061_pt1 | contig 23243 bp, 21 predicted proteins | sample AOAMet2_C43A7_80_2_FD_188076 | JGI IMG/M metagenome (GOLD analysis project Ga0208962, IMG submission 188076) | Ammonia-oxidizing marine microbial communities from Monterey Bay, California, USA - C0912_C43A7_80 (SPAdes) | ecosystem: Environmental > Aquatic > Marine > Intertidal zone | place... | reverse complement strand
ATTGGGCTCCTCACTCATCACATCCAAGATCCCGTCAGTAAGCATCACGACGATTTGATCTCCCAAGTCGATTTCGTGCGTGTCAAAAGGATAATCCAGCGGTGTCCTTGAGCCACCAACGGATTTTCGGTTACCATTCCACTCAAGGGGCTCACCATTGTTCTGAAGCAAAAAGACGCTGGAGCGCGCTCCGGCAAAAGAGAGTGTCTTAGTTTGTTTGTGAACCAGGCAGATTGATCCGTCAAAACCATCGTTGGATTTTGCTTTACTATCAACATGCTGACCAAGCATCGCTGAAATTAAATTATGAGCTGCCATCAAATACTCACCTGCCATATTTACATTTGGGTCATGGATAAGTCGGTCGAAGATGGAACCGGTAAGAGTGGATAGTAAAGCTCCGGGAACACCGTGTCCTGTACAGTCAATTACAGCTATCAGGATAGTCTCACCCAAATCCTTGATGACATAAAAATCTCCCCCAACAACATTCAGAGGTTTCCAGATAGTAGCTAATGTTAAATCATCCGGCAACGAGCTTGGCAGCATAGCCCCTTGAATTCTAGAAGAATACTGAAGTGACTTTTTCACTTCCTCCTGTGCTTCAATGGCTAGTGATTTTTGTCTTTCGAGTTCCTTGGCAAGATTTCCACCTAACTTAATCTGCATTTCCAAATTTTTAATCCTTTTATTTTGTTTGGAAACTTCCTCTTCCAGCTTCGCTATTTCACTTAAATCCGTTTTTTCTTCATGATTATTGCTAGTTTCCATAATTGAATTAATTTTTCTTGTTTGATTGCTGAATGATTTTTTCTAACTGAGGGATCAACTCCAGAATTGTTTTTTTGGAATCATCACTCAACACTAAAGGATCAATTTCCAAATCCAGTCCTTTGGAGTGGAAAGACAAATTAGCTGAAAGGTCTTTAGCTTCTTTCAGTCCGGTGACTGTATAGGTTTTAATAGGGCGTGCAAAGCCTTTGACATGAATTTCCTGATTTGGCTCAAAATCAAAATGTTCTTGAGTCAGTAGCATAGTTTCCTCGCTTATGAGAACCTCACCAACTCCAGCAGCAGATTCAAGTCGCGAAGCCAAATTCACCTGATTTCCAATTGCCGTGTAATCCAAGCGGTTTTCTGAACCAAAATTTCCAACTGTGCAGATTCCGGAATTGATACCGCAGCGAATGTTAAACGGGCGCGTGACTCCTATTTTGTTAAGTTCATAATTGAGTAGTTTTACTTTTTCCTGCATGGACAAAGCCATCGTTACACACTTTACCGCGTCATGCTGCGGTCCCAATGTCTCCGGATCACCAAAAAATGCCATGATGGAGTCCCCGATATATTTGTCAATCGTCGCACCGTAAGAAATGGCAACAACCGCCATTTCATTAAGGTACGCGTTGAGTGAACGTGTCAGTATTTCAGGTTCCAACTGGTCGGTAATTTCCGTAAACGAAACAATATCCGAGAAAAATACTGTCAAGTACTTTCGGTCGGCCCCAACCCGGACTTCCGATTTTCCGGAAAATATTGATTCATACACCTGGGGAGAGAGGTATTTGGATAGCTTGACTGAAAGGGTTTCGAGCTTAGCGTTCTGTCCGCTCAGTGTTTGGTTTAGCTCTATCTGCTCTTTAGACATGCGGTTGAGCTCTGCTTCGTTACGGTCAGACATCTTCACCAAACGTCTTGTCTGTTTCAACAGCTTTTCATAACCATTTAGTAAAAGCTGATATTTTTCCGCATCAAAAATTTTGTCCGCCGCTGACTCTTTGGCATTGTTTAGTAATAATTCTTCCTGCTTAAACAGACCTCCACTCATGGGTCAATCCATGCTTTAAGGACAAAAAGCAGCTCAGGGCTTTCAACAAAGTCGAATTCAAATTTTGAGGATTTTCTTGCAATCTCAATGAACCCCAAACCCGCACCCTTGCTGCCTTCGGGGGGACCTTCCCTTAAACGTTGCTTATATGCTTTCCTGAGATCTTTCGGTTGCATTTGCTGCAGTTTGTCTAAATTTTCTTTTAGTGACAACATATTATCCGATTTCATCGGATTGATGGCTTCAACAACAAAACCTTCGCTTGTATGACCGATTGCCACCGTCCCGATTCCGCCCTGGGCCAGTCGTTCGTCTGAATAGCGTATGATATTTTGGGCCTGCTCGATGAAAATTCCGAAAACACGAGTGGTAAGGTCTTCATCGTGGTCAATATCTGTAACTTGCTCGCGGACAATGCCGGAAATCGCAGACAAGACTTCCTCAGATAAAAGACCAGAATAACAAAAGAAGGTTCCCCGGCTGAGTAACAATTTATGAAAATCATGTGAGTCCATGTTATTTCCTTTTTTAGAAATCTTCTAAGGGAGCATCAAATTTCCACTAAATTATAATCCGCCTTATCCATATCTTCTTCAAAATCTTCACCCGCTTCCTTCATGGAATTATCACTCGAGCGGTAACGCCACTCGATGGATATACTTTTGCCGCCCTCTGCAGCCTGTTCCAATACTTCAAAAAAATCAAAAAAGAATTTTGCCGAAGAACTGTTGAAATAGCGCAATTCCAAGCTAACTGAATATGAATCGCAGGGTTCCAGTTTCTCTTCGAGCGATTCCAGAATCGGCTCCGAAAAAGCAGTAATGTCTTCGGGATAGCATTCCCCTTTCATTTCCAGAGCAGATTCCGAAATCGAAACTTCGGGAGTTCGGTTTGTAGCTTCTAAGTGCATAATGTTTTGTCCAAAATGATTGTTAACATTCGTCTCTTATTGCCGTTGATCCATGTTTTCCATCAGCATCTGAATTCGCTCAAGAGATCCGTTGTCCTCAAAGGACTCGACGATGCACCCCTCACTCTTAAACCATTCGGGCTTGGTCTTGTTCCAGATTTCAACCTTAGGAGTGAATGCTAGTGGGTTATCAAAACTTCCAATGTGCATATACAGAATCCCGGCAATAAGAAGCGGATACGTCGCGATGTTGTTTCCACAGTTTCCACAAAAGTCATAATGCAACTGATTGCCGCTGCTTCCAAGAGCAGAGTAGCGCTTAAGTTCTCCCTCAAAGATCACCTCTTCTTCACTAAATATTGCACTCACTGCCGTGCCAACACCCAGCATTTTATCACAGGTTTTGCAGTGGCATGCCATAACCAACATTGGGTCATAATTTGTGGTGTATCTAATATTGCCGCAGTGGCATCCTCCCTGATGTTTAATCATGTTCCCTCATATAAGTTTGATTAAATGAAAAATTACACAAAATATACTCCGACAAGCAGAATTGTCAAATTAAATACTCTATAAGTTTATGAACTAACGTGGATCATCAATTTACCAAAGTTTTTTCCTTCGAGGAGCCCGATGAATGCTTCAGGGGCGTTTTCAAGCCCATCAACAATATCTTCACGGTAATTAATTTTTCCTTCCTTGATCCATTTAGCAAGTTCAGACAGAGCTTCTTTTTCTTGAGCAGCAAAATCCCAGACTATGAAGCCTCGAAAAGTAAGTCGCTTGACGAGGATGTCCCGCATCAGCAAAGGAGTCAGGTTTGGACCAGGGGGTAGTTCGGTTGCGTTATATGCTGATATAACTCCGCAAACAGGAATTCGGGCAAAATCGTTCAACAGCGGAGACACTGTTTCAAATACTTTGCCTCCTACATTTTCGAAATATACGTCAATTCCTTCTGAACAAACAGTTCTGAGCGCTTCAGCGAATTCCGGACTGTTGTGATTAACACATGCATCAAAGCCAAGTTCCTCTTTGACATATTTACACTTTTCCGCAGAACCGGCAATGCCGACTGCACGTGCTCCTTTTATGCATGCGATCTGTCCAACTACAGAGCCTACAGCTCCGGACGCGGCTGCCACAACCACCGTTTCTCCTTTTTTAGGTTGCCCAATGTTAAGTAAACCAGTGTAAGCAGTAACTCCCGGCATTCCCAGAACGCCGGTTGCAGTAGAAATGGGAGCAAGTTGTGAATCAACTTTTTTCAATTCCTTGCCCCGTTGTACCCAAAATTCCTGCCAACCGCCGTAACCAACAACAAAATCCCCCTCACTGAGTCCAGAATATTTAGATTCAATTACTTGACCGACTGTACCCCCGCACATTACTTCATCAACTTCAACCGGTGGAGCATAGGATTTTCCAGCGTTCATGCGCCCCCGCATGTAAGGATCAAGCGATAAAAAAATCGTTTTGCACAAAACCTGTCCGTCTTCAGGAACCGGAACGGCGGATTCGTCCAGACGGAAATTAGCGGATTCAGGTTTTCCGGTTGGACGTTTTACCAAAACAATTTTGCGATTTATTTTGTTTGACATATAAAACTTTTTTTAAGATTTAATAATTTTGAATGTTTTCGGACGGTTAACCAAAAATGCACTTAATTCATTAAGATACTTTACTGGCTGTTGAAATTACTATATAGAATACAAGTTAAATCTAATCATCTCAAGATTGTCTTGACCACTGATCCGCATACCACCTAGCAAAGGAAGCAACATTCGCTTCCAGATGCGGCTGAAATCGACCCTGACAAGCATCGGAAGAAGTGAGTCCATGATGTTGGTTCACCAATGCCGGAATGTCTTCTTCCATTCCGGCATCAAAACGTTGATAATAAGAATCTATTTTTTTCTCGAAGTCAGGAAGTACGGCTGTTCCCGGGGGAACACAAATGCTCTGGAAAACTTGGCAGCAATCCACGCTGAGTGGATAGGCTTCATATATCCAGAGTACGTCCATACCTGCTGCAAAGCTCATGTTTGGAAATACCCAGGTGTATTGGACACCGGAGGTTGCACGGCCTTGAAGATTCGTCATACTCGGCAGGGGTTGTTCTTTTGAATCCTGTAAGAGCCCTCCAGAGCCTTCTGTGTTTCCAAACTGACTGGCAAAGGCTCCAGTAACTTCGTCGGCTGTAGTTGGAAAATTGTAAATATCATCAAGTGAATCAGGATGGACAAAAGGCAAATGGTAGTATTCATTGAATACATCCAGAAAAGCTTTCCAGTTGCAGTCAACAGTCAACGATCTTCGCCGTGTTGTAACCAGTGATTCAATGGGCCATGAAGCATGGAATTCTGCAAAATCACCAAGGTAATCATCAAGATCGGGCGCAGAATGATCTAGACAGACGAAAACAAAACCAAGCCGCTCTTCGGCATGATAACTGATCAGTCCATAATCTGACCTCGCAAAACCGGAAACATTATTCATGTGTGGCGCACCGGAGAGAGAGCCATCGAGTTTGTAAGTCCAAGCATGAAACGGACAGCATATATGTTTACAGTTACCGTCACCGTTCAAAAGGCGGGCACCTCGGTGGCGGCAAGTGTTGGCAAAAGCCCTCAAGATTCCATCATGATCCCGTAGTATAATGACGGGTTTTCCACCAAGATTCATCGTTTCATAATCTCCGGAGGTTGCAAATCGATCCGCACGACCTAACCCAATCCAGTTGTATTGAAATATTTTTTTGAGTTCCTCCTGAAAAAGTTCTTCAGAAGTGTAACATTCCGGTGGAATTGAAAAGGATTGCTCTGCCGGCAGTTGGCAATTGGCAAGTTGTTCACGCAGAGATTTCATTTTAGCAACCATTGAGAGAACACTGCAATGTGGTTGTTGATATTCAACTCTTGAACAGTTGAATTCATTGGGGTTTAATTATGAAATGGAGTGTGAATTTTGTTCAGTTGGCATCATAAACTTCATGTTTAAGACGTTCCACTTCTTCCTGGAATCTTAGCATTTCTGGAGCGAAATCTTCTGTACAGATCGGTTCCGGACGGAAGTTCCCATAACGGTCTTCCCCTCGTACTAAAGTCGCTGATTCACGGTCTATGTGCTTCTGCCGAACTGATGGAGCAAGATATTGAAGTGTTAGACCGATTCTCCGCTCCTCTGAAAAATTCGGATGGGAGGCATGAGCTACCCATCCATGATGTAATGACACCTCCCCGGCCTCAAGTTCTAGACCCACTGTTTGTTCATCGTCAATTTCAGCACTTAATTCCTGTCCACGGTGAAGTATATTATCTTTGTTATAGGTGCTTCGATGATGTTTTTTACCTTTGTGATGTGACCCGGGCAGCATTTTCATACAACCGTTTTGAGTCGTCACAGATGAAAGCGCAACCCAGGCAGTCACTAATTCGTCACTGTCCAAGCCCCAATATGTCAAATCCTGATGCCAGGAAACATACTTGGGGTTGTTCGGTTCTTTGATAACATAAGCGGAATCCCAAAGCATAATGTCCGGCCCTAAAATACATTCTACTGCATCCAGCAAGACTGAATTATTTGCAATCTCTGCGGCGGATTTCAAGAGTAAGTGAGGTTTTACTTTGTAGTGCATTGATCCGTTTAGGACCTCCAGATTTTCCAACTGTTCTCTGTGATATGCAGCTTTTTTAGTTGAAAAAATACGTAGAGGGAAGAAAAATCCATCCCGTCGATATTGTTCCTGATCGGCTTGGCTAAGTTGTTGTCTCATTTTCTTCCTTTCCGCTGGGTCAGTTTCCCTTCATCAATCGAAGTGGTTCCACGGCTCGCTGATAACACGCCTAACAATTGGATCAAAATGCTCTATGGGTAGGGTGTCGTAATCCGGATCAAAAGAACATTGATCCCATTGGTAACAAAAATCAACACAGGCTTGATAAAACTGGTGATCCTTGAATTTATCCCGGATATTGCGGTCTTTATTTATGTGATGAAAATAGTAGTAACCTTGAAATAAGCCGTGATGTTTGAGTACCCAATAATTGCGTTCGCTGATGTAAGGTTGAAGAATAGAGGCGACGACTTGGCTGTGATTGTCAGGAGATAAAACATCCCCGATATCGTGAAGCAAAGCACAGACAACCGTTTCTTCATCTGCTCCATCTCTTTCTGCCCGAGTCGCTGATTGTAGAGAGTGTTCATAGCGGTCTATTTGATAACCAAGACGATCCCCTTGCATTTGCTTGAGAAACCCCATTAATCGATCAGCAAGATCATTACTGCATTTGGTATTAAGTGGTTCGAGAAAAGTATATTCTTCTGCTGTACCGTCCTCCATTCTTGTAAAACTGACTGTCTCCATTATCTTCTCCGAAATTATTACATTTTGAATAATTTACCCTTTTTTATCGTCCTTCAATGTAAAGTTATGATTCTTAGTCCGAAATATCATTTTGAAGTGATTCAATCCATGTTAACAAGTTTACAAACAGTAAGACGGTTCTTCTTCGTCAAGAATCGCTTTGAGTTCCTCAAAATATCTTTGGCTGAATTCAGGATAATTATCCCATTGTCCTGCAGTTTTTTCTGCAATCTCATCTGAAAGCACACGCAACTTTTTACCTGTCCAGAGGGCTTTGATGTATGTTTCTGCTGCACGTTCAAAATAGTATAGACGATTGAAAGTGTCCGCCACATTATCACCAATAATCAGCACACCATGATTGCCCATGATCAGCACTTTTTTTTCTGGATTAGTAAGTAATGTGGCACAGCGTTCACCTTCCTTCTCAAACGCCATTCCACCATAGCCTTCGTCAATCACATAGCGTTGAAAAAACAGAGCCGTGTTTTGATCGATTGGCTGCAAATTACTGTCAGCCAGTGAGGCCAGTACAGTGGAGTAAGTTGGATGTACATGGATTAAACAACGAGCATGTGGACAGTTACGATGAATTGAACCGTGAAGTCCCCAGGCAGTCATATCAGGAGCATAAATATCTTTGAAATCAGGAGGGTCATTGCTGTCCAGCAACAACAAATCACTGGCCTTGATACGGCTGAAATGCTTTTTTGGATTGATGAGAAAACGGCTTCCGTCAGAATTGACCGTGATGGAAAAATGGTTCGCAATTGCTTCATGCATTCCCATCCGAACCGTCCAACGAAAAGCACAGGCCAAATCAATGCGTTCATTTTCATAGTTCAACTTAGCCATAGATTCTTTGGAAAGTTGTTCTGACATCATAAATTTTGTATGTGAGTTGATATTGGCTCACTGTTTTTTCAAGTCTGGTTTTTGTCGTGATTCTTTTGGACTAATGTTCTGGATTCCATTTCCGGAATAATCTGGAACAGTTAGATTTTGGTGCCCTCGCCAAATTTTTTCAAGCTTTTCGTATAGTTTTTTCCCTAGAGGAGCAGCGCACTGTGCTTCTGTGTCCACATGCAACAGCATGTGTTCCCCCGTCGCCAGTACATCTCCGGAATAGGCATGAAGAATTTTATGAACAATCCGGAGTCGTTTTTCGTCGAAACCGAGTAGTTGTGTCTCAACAGTAAGCGGTTCACCGCCTGCGACTTCTAGTAAATGCCGGATGTGGGTTTCAACCGTGTAAACCGATAATCCCTGCGAACGATATGATTCGTCCATACCAACAAAATTCAGCAGCGCGTCAGTGGCATCTCCGAATACCTGGAGATAACGGCTTTCAGTCATATGCCCGTTATAATCCAGCCACTCTGGAAGCACTTCAGCATCAAACAAAGATAAAGGTTTGGAAAAGTCGGGATCACTCGAAACAATTCCGGAATGTGCTTTTTGGTAGAGACGTTCTTCATATTCCTTGAGAAGTGCTCCAGCACCCCAATCATGGAGTTTGAGTCCCTGCATGATGGCCACCAGATTATCATCACGGATGCGTTCTAATTCACGGATGGAATGCATTCCGGACTGCGTGTCGGACTGCGTAACAATTTTCTCAATCAATTCCTCATTCAAGTCCGGAACATCCATAAGTTTCGTCCACGGTAAACTTAAAGTCGGGCCGAATTGTGAAATAAAATGACGCACTCCAGCTTCACCACCGGCCACGCGATAAGTTTCAAACAATCCCATTTGTGCCCAACGCAGACCAAATCCAAAACGAATCGCGTCATCTAATTCTTCCGTGCTTGCCACATCATCCCGAATAAGCCAAAGTCCTTCGCGCCAGACTGCTTCCAGCAACCGGTCGGCTATGAACGCATCAATTTCTTTGCGCAAAATCAAAGGCTTCATACCGACTTCACGATAAAATTCAGCGGCGTTTTGCTTGGCTTCCACGGAAGTTTGTTCACCTCCGCAAATTTCAACAAGGGGTAAAAGATAAACAGGGTTAAAAGGATGACCGACCATGAAGCGTTCCGGATACTTCATTTCGGATTGCAGTAGGGAAGGTTTTAAACCGGAAGTAGAGGAACAGATCAGTGCGGTTTCAGGAGCATTCTGGTCGATTTCATTTATAATGGAACGCTTCAGATCGAGACGTTCCGGCGTGCTTTCCTGAACAAACTCTACATCTTGAACTGCCTTTTCAAGGGAATCCAAAAAAACCAGTTTGCCCGGCTTTAAGAGCGGAGCCATTGTCAGCTTCGAATAAGCTCGCCTAGCGTTGGACAACATCTCATTCAGACTGCGCTCCGCACTGTCAGACGGATCAAAGACGTTCACGTCAATACCATTCAACAAGAAACGTGCGGCCCATCCTCCGCCAATTACACCTCCGCCGATCAAAGCCACTTTTTTTATGAGCCTACTCATCTTTAAATAATTTCATAATTCTGCTATACACTAAAACGTTTAACAACTATCTGCAAAAGCTGAGGTAATACAACGCCTATCATAACCAAGACTGCTCCTGTTGTCTTGAACAGGGTGATCTCTTCTCCCGTGAAAATTGCTGCAAACAAAAATCCTAAGGGAATGACCAATACGAGAAACAAACTGGCCATTCCTACTGGAATATGGCGCATTGCCTGATTGTAAAGGAAGAAAGGAATAGCCAGTGAAAAAACTAAGTATACAAAAGTCATTATTGTTCCAGATGAAGCCTGAAAAGGAAGTTCCAGATTTCCGAAAAACATTAGATTCAAAAACATAATTACCGAAGCTGAAACCATCTGACTTGAAGTGACTACAAACGTTGAAATTTTTGTTAACATTATTTTACGTGTTATCAATTGGCTAAAAGTAAACAAGAAAAAAACTGTCATTAAAAGTACGTTCCCCAAAAGACTATCTTTAGTTATAATATTTTCTCCTAAGAAAAATAAAGAAAATCCAAATAAAACTATAATAGCCCCAAACCAGATAGAAGGCTGGATCTCTTCCTTTAACACTAACCTGGCGATGATCGGCTGAGAGAATGGCATCAGTGCCATCACTAATACAGTGTTTGAAGCACTCACTAGTGTAAGCGAAGTCACAAAAAGAAGAGACGTCAAACCTGGATCTAAAACTCCCAACAAAAATGGCCTCCAACCAATCTGCTTTAGTCGAAATCCGTGCCCCATACATAATGTTACAATCAACATGATTATAGCTGAAAGGAATGTTCTCATAAAAACAAGCTGTGGTACAGCAATTTCATCAAGCGCAATTTTATTGGCCACTGGATTAAAAGACCAAAAAATGCAGGCAATGATTAGAAATATATATGCACGGACTATCATGAAAATTCTTTGGGAAAGTATATAAATTAATTGCTTTTATTTGAAACCATTCTGCAGGTGTGACAGGCCATATTCGTAGGCCAAAACTAGACGATGGGGCCTAAAACATTTTTGTTATATGAGTTTGTATTAAAGTCATAGCAGTTGCGGTCGCAGGAATAACACTTCCTAACATAACTGCTTTATCGTTCCAATAAAAACCTACTGCGGTCCAGGAAATTGCTCCTAATATATAGAAGATCTGACCATAAAGTACTAATCCTGCATTCTGTAAAAATATACCAAACACGGCCGCAAGTACACCTATCCATTTAAGATAACTATCTGGCCCGCCTGTCGGTGTTGAGGGTGAAACTTCTTCGAACTGTACCTGCAGTTCATCAAACTCTGCCTGCATCCGTTTCTTTTCTTTTAACAGTTCCATAGCAAGACTTGCCGCCTTGCTCATTGGCTCACCATTCTCTTTACTCATTATAGATTTTTGGATATTTTCTTTCACAGCTCAAATTATACTTGATTTTTTCCTATTCCTGTTGCTCCCTTACCCTATATATTTTCTTGTAGGATAATCCCAATGTGTTTTGAAATGAAAATTATTATCAGGTCTTCTATTCTGTTTTGTGAGGTTTTATTTCCCCCATTTGTCCTCACCCAATGTAGTTCCTGTAGCTGTTTCTGTTTCATAATAATCCCAGCATTCTTTCTCTGTAACGACAATTATAAATTACCTTTACTGATCAATATGACAAAAAAACTAATCAATAGTTAAAATTATTATTTTCCCTCTTGATACCTCTAAGTATTTGTTTTACAAGTATTGGGTGTTAATTACAATTGATCTTTTTTAATATTATAGATTAGAAATATTTATGGATAATCTTAAAGGACTTCCTTCACTTAATTTTCTTCACACTTTTGAGTCCGTTGCCCGTCATCTAAGTTTTACCAATGCGGCTAAAGAACTCTTTGTGACACAAGCTGCGGTGAGTCACCAGATCAAAGCTTTGGAAGACTATTTGGGCGTGAAACTTTTTTACCGCGAAAAACGTAAAGTATTTCTTTCTGATGAGGGCCAAAAATTATTACCGTCTGTTGTGAGCGGATTACAGGGAATAGCAGACAGTCTTGAGAATATACGTAATTACGATTCGGAAGACACAATAGTGGTCGGAGTTGGCTCATCTTTTTCCGCCAACTGGCTTGTACACCGTTTGGGGGCATTTTACCAGAAGTTTCCGGAAATCAATCTTCATCTCAAAATTTTTAACAATGAATCTGACTTTAGTTCAGGTGGAACTGATATGGCAGTTGTCTGGGGTATAGGAGATTGGCAGGGACTGATGTGTGAAAAATTAATGGTCGTAGAGTTTACACCAGTGTGCAGTCCTGAGTTAATAAAGAAAACACATCCACTGAAAACCCCGGAGGATTTGATTCACTATCCGCTACTGGATGATCCGGATTATGATATTTGGCAGCAATGGTTGGAAGAAGCAGGAATACCTGAGAGAAAATATAAACGACGCACGGTCATCCGCGATGCCAATGTAGTAATCCACTCAGCTTTGGAGGGGCACGGAATTGCACTCTGTGCGGTGGGAATTGTGCAAGAATATTTAGATTCAGGACGACTGATCCGTCCCTTTGATCATTCAATTACTGGAGGAGGTTTTTACTATCTCGTATATCCTGAAAAGGCATTGCGCAAACCACCGGTGCGTTTGTTCAAAACCTGGCTGGTCCAAGAAGTCCGGAAAGCTGAATCCATGGATCACACTCAGTAAACTCTATAAATTATGCAAATCGAATTACAGCAATGGATCGGGCTCAGTCCGATAATGTTACTTTATGCATTTTTCGCGATTGGAGTCGCGGCTTTCATTCGCGGCTACAGTGGTTTTGGTTTTTCCGCTTTGACAGTCACCAGCTTAGTACTGATCTTACCACCCTCAGAAGTAGTGCCCACTGCATACATGCTAGAAGTCGCAGCCAGTATCCACATGCTACCTTTGGTTTGGCGCTCTATAGATTGGAAAATTCTACGCTGGCTGGTTTTTGGAACTGTCATGGGAACGCCTTTTGGTATTATCTTTCTAGAGGTAGTTCCACAGGAAATAATGCGGCTGGTCATATCCGGAATTGTGCTAACTGCCAGTTTATTACTCTGGAAGAACATTCAGTTTAGAAGTTCAGCAAACTGGTATTCGATTCTCGCTGTCGGAATTTTTTCAGGAGTGATCAATGGAGCAGCAGCAATAGGAGGATTACCGGTAGTTTTGTTTTTACTTTCCATTTCAGCGCCCTCCACATTATCACGTGCCACAATGGTTGCCTATCTTTTCATCAGCGGTCTTTACGCACTATTCCTTCCCGGTAGTCAACAGTTGATTTCAACTGAACTTTTCGGACGTACAGTCCTTTTTTTAATTCCTCTGTTGTTTGGAATTTATTTTGGTCACCGCAGTTTCGTTAAAACTACTCCGGAATCCTTCCGTAAATTCGCGCTGAGTTTATTGATCTTATTATCTGCTGCGGTCATCTTTCGTTCAGTCCTAATTTAGAGTTTCTATAGTTGCATCCCTGCTTTCCTCTTGACGTTTAAGTTCTATAAGACGCAGAATACACCTTTCAAGTTTTATCAACGGTCAACAATCTCAGCAGGACTATAACATAATCCGGAAAAAATTTGCTTCAGGGAGAACAGCCAGGACCAAGAAAAACATCTTCATAGTTGGACTGGGTGATTTCAATCTCGAAAAATAAGATGAGTCTTTAGCAATCCTCCATTTTTAATATTGAAAAGTACGAGTTTTTCGAAATTGTTTATAATTGAGTTATAAGACAACATAAAGAAGTCAAAACTTCACACTTTTAAATTTTACACTCAATGAAAATCAAAACAGAATTCCCTTACAAAACGCGCATAATCCGGCACTGCTGGATCAACATGCCGGATGGATGTCGTCTGTCCGCACGCATATGGCTCCCGGAGAATGCCGAGAAGGAGCCGGTTCCTGCAATTATGGAATACATTCCATACCGGAAAAATGACGGGACTGCTTTGCGTGATTCCCTCTATCATCCTTACTTCGCTGGACATGGCTACGCCGCCATACGTGTCGATATGCGTGGAAGCGGGGATTCTGAAGGGGTTATGTTAGATGAGTATTTAGCCCAGGAATTAGATGATGCTGTTTCAGTTATTGACTGGCTCGTACAGCAATCGTGGTGCAACGGAAAAGTAGGTATGATGGGTAAATCGTGGGGAGGTTTTAATTCATTGGAAGTCGCTGCCCTAAAGCCTCCGGCCCTCAAGTCAATTATTACCGTTTGCTCATCTGATGACCGTTACGCTGACGATGTTCATTACAAAGGTGGATGCGTCTTGAGTACCGATATGCTCGGCTGGTCCACTACCATGCTTGCCTGGAATGCTCGCCCACCAGACCCTGCAGTACTTGGAGAAAATTGGCATGATCTCTGGTTGGAGCGATTAGAACAAACTCCATTACTGGTACAAGAATGGATCAGACATCAGCAAAGAGATTCTTATTGGAAACACGGTTCTATTTGTGAAGATTATTCAGCTATAGAGTGTGCCGTGTATGCAGTTGGAGGATGGGCGGATCCATACAGCAATGCAATTCCCCGGATGCTTGCTGGTCTTTCATGTCCAAGAAAAGGATTGATTGGTCCATGGGCTCATGAGTATCCTCAACGCGCACTTCCTGGACCACAGATTGGTTTTGCGCAGGAATGTCTACGGTGGTGGGATTTCTGGCTCAAAGGTGCTGAGACAGGAATTATGGAGGAACCTATGATGAGGGTTTGGATGCCAAAAAGTGTTGCTCCTAAAACATATCATGAATTCCGCCCGGGACGTTGGGTGGGTGAAGTCTTATGGCCGTCCGAAAATTCCGAAATACAAACTTGGTATTTAAACCGGAACGGTCTCAATCAATCGCTGGAAGCTGAAAAAGCTATGCTTTTTCCTACATCACAGGTTGTCGGATTAAATGCCGGAGTCTGGTTTCCAATGGGAGCAGCTGGAGATTTCCCCGGAGACCAACGTTCAGCAGATTCTGGGTCATTGTGTTTTACTTCAGAAGTCTTTGAAGATGGAATGGAAATATTGGGGAATCCTGAAGTGACAGTCAGGCTGAACTGCGATAAGGCCAAAGCACTGCTCGCAGCTCGTTTGTGTGATGTGGCACCAGACGGCACGTCACTACTGGTGAGTTGGGGTTTGCTAAACCTGACACACCGTAATGGTCACGAAAATCCTGAAGAGCTAATTCCTGGAATAAATTTCAAGGCGACGGTTCAGCTCAATGCATGCGCCCATGCTCTCAGTCCAGGGCATCGTTGGCGGATTTCACTTTCATCAGCTTATTTTCCACATGCGTGGCCCAGTCCGGAATTGACAACACTGCAGATCTTTCCAGGGGATGAAACTTTTCTCAACCTGCCGTTCAGAAAATCACCTCCGGAAGACGCACAGCTTACAGATTTTTTAGATCCAGAATGTTCCCCTCCTTTGCCAACTGAAGAGCTCAGAACAAACAGTCGCAAACGAACGATTGAACATGAGGTGATTGAAGATCGCATCATTCTTACCGACAAAGTTGACAGCGGACGATACCGTTTTATGGAAGATGGACTGGAAACTGAAGACGTAGGCTGTGATACTCTGTCGCTGAAAGAAGGCGAGCCTCTTTCTTTAAAGGTGAATTGCGAACGTACTGCAGGGATAGGCCGTGGCGATTGGCAAACTCGTGTTGAAGCTTCTGGAACTATGACTGCTAGTTTGGAAAATTTTGAAGTGATTTCCCGGTTGGAGGTTTTTGAGGGGGGGCAGCGAATTTTTTACCGTACTTGGGATTTTCAAATACCTAGGGGTTGGGTTTAAAGAATTTTTTTAGCTTCCTGATATTTCTGTTGACAAATTAACTTGTAAGGGATAGCTTGTCATATGATTTCATGTATTGTATGTTTAGAAAATGATTTGTTTTAAACATCATTATTTTAGTTAACGAATTGAACTCGAGGTATTTCTAGTATTTTGGCGTCAATTCTTTTTTAAAGAGGTTCGTATGGATAAAAAGATAGATAAAATCAAGGAACAATTGATATCCGGCAAGATCACCCGCCGTGATTTTGGACAATTTTTAATTGCACTCGGGATCACTGGGGCAAGTGCAGGAACTTTACTTTCCTGGGCCGAGCGTAATGCTTTTGCCGCATCGCCTAAGCGTGGCGGACGATTACGTGCCGGAATTGCCCATGGTTCCACAACTGACACATTAGATCCAGCAGCCTATGAAAATGGATTCATGCAAGGTGTGGATTATGCCATACAAAATCACCTCGGAGAGGTTGATCATACTGGAGCTATGAAACCTGAATTAGCTGAAAGTTGGGAAGCCCAAAACAATGCTCAAACTTGGGTCTTTAATCTCCGCCGGGGGGTTGAATTTCATAATGGAAAAACACTTGATTCAGATGACGTAATTGCATCGTTCCAGCACCATATGGGAGAAACAAAATCGCCCGCCAAGTCACTATTAAAACAAGTAAAAAATATGCGCCGTGATGGTAAATATAGTGTAATTTTTGAATTGAGTGGTGGAAATGCTGATTTCCCTTTCGTTGCTTCAGACTACCATGTTCCTATAAAACCTTCCAGTGGAGGGAAAATCAGTCCGAATGACGGTATAGGAACGGGCCCATACGTACTAAACGAGTTTGAACCTGGAGTGCGCTTCTTTGCTAAACGCAATCCAAATTATTTTAAGGAAGGTCGTGCTTGGTTTGATGAATTAGAAATGCTTTCAATAGTAGATCCAACCGCAAGAACAAATGCTTTAACAACCGGCGAAGTTGATACAATAGACCGTGCTGATTTAAAAACTGCACATCTACTGGCTAGAAAACCAGGGATAGTTCTTAAAGAGGTCACGGGAACAAAGCATTATACTTTTCCTATGCTAGTTGATGTTGCACCTTTTGATGACAATAATGTACGTCTTGCGCTTAAATACGCTCTTCCTAGAGAACAAATTGTTGAAAAAGTACTTTTTGGTCATGGTGTTGTAGGAAATGATCATCCAATTGCGCCCTCCAATCCATTTCACGCATCTAGCTTACCACAAAGAAAATATGATGTTGATAAAGCTCGTTTCTATGCAAAAAAAGCTGGAGGGGTAAAAGTTAAATTATCTGCTGCAGATGCCGCTTTTCCTGGGGCAGTAGATGCTGCAGTTCTATACAAAGAGTATGCTGCTGCTGCTGGTATAGAGATTGAGGTTGTTAGAGAGCCAAATGACGGCTACTGGAAAAATGTTTGGATGAAAAAACCATGGGGTGCATGCTATTGGGGTGGAAGACCAACCGAAGACTGGATGTTTTCTACTACTCACTACAGCGGAGCTGACTGGAATGACACGCATTTCAAGGATGAAAAATTCGATAAAATGCTCATTGAAGCTAGAGCTGAAACTAACCAGGATAAAAGACGGCAGTTATATTATGATATGCAAAAAATTGTTAGCGATGAAGGAGGTACTGTAGTACCAATGTTCGCAAATTTTGTTTTTGCTGCCCACAAAAAAGTTCAGCATGGCACCATGGCAGGAAACTGGATGATGGATGGAAACAAATTCCACGAACGCTGGTGGTTTGCCTAATCAAGGAACGAGTGGCAGTATTTTGCTTTAATTGCCATTTCAAGTATCAAGCTATACCTTGGAACTTTGTGTGAACCTTGATTATATATAGGAGAAGCCATTGAGCCACATCCTCAAAGTTATAGCCCAGCGTATTTCGCTGGGCTTCCTCACCCTCTTTACTATTTCACTGCTAATAACATTTGGTGTAGAACTTTTGCCGGGAGATTTGGCAGAATCTATTCTAGGTCAGGGAGCAACCCCGGAAACGGTAAAAGTTTTTAGGGCTGAACTTGGTCTTGACGAACCTGCGCATTTGCGATACCTCAATTGGCTGGGAGGAATAGTAACAGGAGATTTGGGAGTATCCCTGGCAAGCAAACGTGAAATTTCAGAGTTGGTTGGCATTCGGCTCGCTAATACTATTTTTCTAGGAGGCTTCGCAGCAACAATTGCTGTTCCTTTGGCTCTATTTCTAGGGATTTTAGCTGCTCTTTTTCGTAACACTCTCTTTGACCGAGCCATCAACACCTTTACTCTAACAACCATCTCTTTCCCAGAATTTTTCGTTGCATATATCCTAATTCTCTTTTTTGCCATCAAACTGGGATGGTTTCCAGGAATTTCCAATATCAGTACGGATTTGTCTTTTGGTGACAAACTTTACCGAACTTTACTACCTGCAACGACTCTGACACTTGTAGTCTTGGCTCACATGATGCGTATGACAAGGGCAACAATCATCAATTTATTAGCAAGTCCATACATCGAAATGGCACGGCTAAAAGGAATTAGACCCATAAAAATTATCCTACGACACGCATTACCAAATGCACTGGCTCCGATAGTAAATGTGATTGCATTAAATTTGGCTTATCTTGTAGTTGGAGTGGTTATTGTCGAAGTCGTTTTTGTCTATCCGGGGCTCGGCCAGTTAATGGTTGATAGTGTTTCCAAACGAGATATTCCGGTAGTTCAGGCCTGCTCAATGATCTTTGCCTCAGTTTACATTTTACTCAATTTGTCGGCAGATATAATCTCAATTGTTACAAATCCAAGAATACTTCACCCAAGATGATGAACAAACTTAAAACAGTTTTATACTCTGCTCCGTGGAGTGCGAGATTTGGAATTGTTGTCATTTTGATTTTCTCTGTTATTTCTATTTTCGCACCTTTAATTGCGCCTTACGGGGAAACAGAAATTATTGGTAAATCATACGAATTATGGTCTGAAAAACACATCCTTGGTACTGACAACTTAGGCCGTGATATGCTTTCGAGGCTGATCTTCGGAGCAAGGAATACTATTGGAATGGCACTTTTAACTACATTCCTTGCCTTCCTAATCGGAAGTATTACTGGAATGATTGCTGCTGTTTTAGGAGGTTGGGTTGATCAAATTTTTGGACGGATCGTAGACGTACTCATGTCCATTCCTTCTTTAATATTTGCGCTACTAATACTTTCATTCTTTGGTACCTCAGTTACTTACCTTATAGGCACAATCGCCATTCTAGAAGCAACCCGTGTTTTCCGATTAGCTAGGGCAACAGGTATGAATGTAGCAGTTATGGATTTTGTTGAAGTAGCTAAGCTACGTGGTGAAAAATTAGGATGGATTATCCGAAAAGAAATTTTGCCAAATATTACTGCTCCTTTATTGGCTGAATTCGGACTACGTTTTTGTTTTGTTTTTCTTTTCATTTCAGCACTAAGTTTTCTAGGACTTGGAATTCAACCTCCATCGGCAGATTGGGGTTCAATGGTTAGGGACAACGCAACACTGATTTCTTATGACGATATAACCCCGTTACTACCTGCTGGAGCAATTGCACTTTTGACAGTGGCCACAAATTTTGTAGTAGACTGGATGCTTCATAAATCAAGCGGTCTAAAAGATGTTAACTGACACAAATAAAGTAGATGACGAACAATTGAACAGACCACTTCTGGAAATGAAAGGTCTGCGTATCGAGGGGCTTTCAGAAACAGGTTGGCAGGAAATCGTTCGCGGTGTGAATTTACATCTCAAGCGTGGAGAAATTTTGGGTTTGATCGGTGAGTCCGGCGCTGGAAAGTCTACCATAGGTTTAGCTGCGATGGGATATGCCAGAGACGGATGTAGAATCACAGAAGGGGACATCCTTTTTGATGGAATCGAATTAAGTTCGGCACCAGAAAATGAAAAGCGCAAACTCCGTGGAACCAGAATTTCTTACGTTGCCCAAAGCGCTGCTGCCGCATTTAACCCAGTACACAGATTACTCGACCAATTTGCCGAAGGGCCGATAGAACATGGCGTCATGTCACGGACTGAAGCGATGGAAAAAGGTCGTGCACTATACCGGAGTCTCGACCTACCTGACCCTGAAAATATCGGCGAACGATGGGCACATCAAGTTTCAGGTGGACAGCTTCAAAGAATGATGGTGGCCATGGCAATGTCCTGTGGGCCGGACTTGATTATCTTCGATGAACCTACAACAGCACTGGATGTTACAACTCAGATTGAGGTTTTGAAAACTATCAAGGAAATTGTTAATAATAGTAATGTAGCTGCTCTTTACATCACCCATGACCTGGCGGTAGTTGCACAGTTAGCAGACCACTTGATGGTTTTGCGCCACGGTAATCTGGTAGAAGTAAACAGTACCGGTCAGATTCTAGAGGCTCCAAAAGAAGATTACACTCGAGCATTGCTGGACGCCCGCACCCGTCACGAAAAAACTGCTGTACAAATTTCGGATGCAGAAACTCTTCTCAGCATCAATTCGGTTACTGCCGGTTATGGCAATGGATCGGACATTTTACAGGAGGTCTCGGTCTCGGTTGAGAGAGGGCGAACTGTTGCCGTGGTCGGAGAGTCCGGAAGCGGAAAAAGCACCTTGGCCCGTGTAATTACAGGACTGCTTCCTCAACGTTCCGGCGAGATACACTTTGAATCTGAATCACTTCCATCTGCACTGGCCCAACGCAGCAAACAGCAACTCAGGAAAATTCAGATGATTTATCAGCTTCCTGATGTAGCCCTTAACCCACGTCAGCGTGTCCGTGATATTTTAGGACGTCCTTTGAATTTCTACCTAGGTTTACGGGGAAAGGAATGTGAGAGGCGTATTATCGAACTGCTTGAACAAATTGAGCTTTCTGAAACGTACATCGATCGTCTACCAGACGAACTTTCAGGAGGCGAAAAACAACGCATATGTATTGCCCGGGCACTGGCGGCAGAACCGGAATTGATCATCTGCGATGAAGTAACATCCGCACTCGATACCATAGTAGCCAAGGCTATTTTGGACTTGCTTCAACGACTACAACACGAGCTGCTGTTGACCTATTTGTTCATCAGCCACGACATTGATACCGTAGCCAGTATAGCCGATCAGGTAGTGGTACTTTATGCCGGGAGGGTTGCAGAGCAAGGTTCAAAGTTGGCTGTATTTCAACCTCCATTTCATCCCTATACGCAGCTCCTTCTTTCTTCCGTACCGGAAATGAAGCTAGACTGGTTGGAGAAAACACTTTCCACCCGGGAAGCGCAGGCCGGAATTGCCCGTGAGGTGAAAATAACTGAACGCGGCTGTCCTTTCGTGGAACGCTGTCCAGAAGCCATTCCGGATATTTGTGTTAATGACCGCCCCCCTTTGCAAACTCCTTCTTCCGGACACTTATTCGCTTGTCAACACAGTCCACAAGATTTAACTTAACTACAGAATTATTAGGTTTTCTGACTGATGATACTGTTATTAAAGATTCTAAAAATGTGTCATTTCAAATAAAGGGAGTCCCTGCAAAGTTACTAAATTAATATTATCAATATTTTTCTACTGTTAAACAAAATAATTTAAGCAGAATCAATAATAATTATGATCAACGCAACTTTGAGGATATTAAGTTATAACATTTATTGGGGTGGGCATCAGAAAGATCTTGAAGAAACTATTGAGGTAATCCGTAAATCGGGGGCTGATTTGGTGGGCATTCAGGAAAATGTAAACCGGGAATACGAAGACCAAACTCCAAAAATAGCTAAGGCCCTGGGATTTTCCTATGTGAGACACGCTGTTCTGGACGCGCTGGAAGAATTTGGTGCAAAGGGAAACAAGCTCCGTGCACGCTGGACTCAACAGGCCGGACAATCCACTTTGAGCCGTCACCCGATCACGGCACAATCTCCCGGAGGTTCCGGTATTCAGGTGGAATTGCCTTCCGTAGAGAAAGTCTGGATGTTCAACACACACCTCTGGCATTATCCTTATGCGCCATATCAGTTGATGAACGTTGGCTATTACCAGGGCGACTCAATTGATCCGGACACGCCCGAAGCTGAACTACAGGCAATTAATTCAGCACGAATTGCTCATGAAACTGAAATCAACAAAGTTCTGTGGGATATAAAAAGCATCCTTTCCAGCGGAGAACCGGTTTTTCTCACAGGCGACTTTAACGAACCGTCTCATCTCGACTGGACTACAGAATCTGCTCTAGCTGGGCTCCATCCCCTCAAGGTATCTTTCCCGACCTCAAAACAAGTAACTGAAGCAGGGTTAAAGGATGCGTTCAGGGAATTATTTCCTGACCCTGTTACTGTTCCGGGTTTTACCTGGCCTGCTGGTAATTATCCTGAAACTCCAGATTCATCCGTTGCTGATCCAGAGGACCGCATTGATTTTATTTACTTCACGGGTGAAAAAGTGCAGGTAAAAAATGTTCAGCGCCTTGGAGAGGCTGCAGATTCTTCTGATATATCCTTTGCAAATTATCCTTCCGATCACAGGGCGGTGTTGGCGACTTTTGAACTTTAGTCTGGTTAACAGATAAAAATTGGTAGTATCTTCAATTCATAAGCTGAACAGGTTAAAATCTTAAAGTTGTAATAAAGAATAAGAAGGGCTAATTTAGTTTTGGTTTTGATTTTCAGATCATAAAACGAAGACTCTCCTCAAAAAATCTGCTCCCTGACCAAGTGCTGATTCAGAAGCATCCAGCATGCGGCTGTAGTGCAAAAAACCGTGCAGAACTCCATGATGCAGATGCATTTCAACAGGAACTCCCGATTTCTCCAGTAATATGGAAAGTGCCTTACTGTCATCGAGCAACGGGTCCATGTCGGAAACAATCAGACAAGAAAAAGGCAGACCACGCAAATCCGCGTTCAAGACATCCAGTTTCGGATCAAGCAAATCTTCCGGAGAACGCAGATACGCATCCTGATAAAAAGCACGATTTTCTTCACTCATCCCATCTTCCGTACCACCGTATAAGCGTGAGGAACATGAATCACGCAATCCAAACCAACCGTAGTAGAGCAGCAACCCTGTCAAATATTCTTTGTAATTTAGGCCAACCCCCATGCACAGGCTTGCTCCGGCAGAATCTCCACCGAGTACAACACGTTCCGGATCTATGTTAAAAGCTGGATTATCTTTGCGCGGCATATCATTTTTTAACCATTTCAAAACTGATATTATTTCCTCTAACGCAACTGGGAATTTTTGTTCCGGAGATAAAGAATATTCCACACCAACTACCGCACTTCCTGAACGGAATGCCAGTTCACGCATGATACGGTCATGTGTATCGTTGTTGCCAAGAACAAATCCTCCTCCATGAAGATAAACCAACAGGGGCAAACACTGCTCCGGATCAGGATGATAAATCCGGATTTGAATAGCTCCCGCCGAACCTTTAATCTGCGTGTCCAAAATCGCGGAAAGTTGCGGTCCTCCGTAATTCCAGAATTTCCTTTCCTCTGCATATAATTCACGAATTTGCGGGAGCGGAGTTTCGGTAAATGAAAAAGCAGGGATCAAGGAAGAGCTCTTTTGCAGGACTTTCCACATTTGGGGTTGAAGTTCGGCCATTTTTTCAAGAGTTAAAATTACTGATCAGCTAATTGAGCTTCGCATTAAAGACTTGCTTTAACAGTATTCATTGATATAGTGTAACATTTTAAACGCTTATTGCATCTTTCGTCAAAAAGTACAGGAGAAGAACTTAATAAATTTCTACTCCCTTTTTTGGTGTCATTTTATCTCTGCATGAATAATGGAAAAGACACTTAGTTAATTATTCATTAATTTTGAATTAAAGAAAAGTCATGAAAATAACAAAGAATC
>Ga0208962_1000057_pt1 | contig 23587 bp, 26 predicted proteins | sample AOAMet2_C43A7_80_2_FD_188076 | JGI IMG/M metagenome (GOLD analysis project Ga0208962, IMG submission 188076) | Ammonia-oxidizing marine microbial communities from Monterey Bay, California, USA - C0912_C43A7_80 (SPAdes) | ecosystem: Environmental > Aquatic > Marine > Intertidal zone | place... | reverse complement strand
AATTTTCTATGATCCAACATTTTGTTTTTATTATCCAGAAAATTTAGCAGACTTAAGGGAAAACGGCGCCGAGTTGGTTTTGATAGATTCACTGCATGATAATTCACTGCCTGACCTGGATGGACTTTACATCGGCGGGGGTTTTCCTGAATCATTTTTTGAGGAAATAAGCGCCAACCGCAAGTTGCTTTTAGAGGTGAAGGAACGTGTCCGCAGCGGAATTCCCGTTTATGCGGAATGCGGTGGTTTAATCTATCTCTGCGAAACAGCACATTTCAAAGGTAAAAAATTCAAATTAGCAGGGGTTCTACCTTTTGAAATCGGTTACCAGAAGAATCCTGTCGGTTACGGATATCTATCTCTCAAAAGCCGTTGCCAGAGCAGGTGGTTTGACGAAGGGGCTTTGATAAAAGCACATGAGTTTCACTACTCAAAACCACTTTCTGCAAGTAGAACAAAACCAAGCCTTTCGGCAGCATCCTCGGCGGACCGCTATCAATTCAAAGTAATAAGAGGATATGGAATTGATGGAAAGCAGGATGGAATCCTGCATCAAAATATTTTTGCGTCTTTCGCACATTTGCATGCAGCGGTGAATCCGCAATGGGCAAGAGGATTTGTAGAGCTGGCAACAGAATACCAGCGCTGATATAAAACCCTAACATAAGGAGTTACAAATGAGTTTTGACTATGAAGGAAGCACCATTGAAACTGATGAAAATGGTTATTTAATTACACTTGAAGATTGGAGTGAAGGAGTTGCTGGGAAACTTGCAGAAGATGAAGAAATTGAAATGAACGATGAGCACTGGGAAATAATCAATTTTCTCAGGGATTATTATCAGGAATTTCAAATTGCGCCTGCGGTTAAAGTTTTGACCAAGGCAATTGCTAAGAAAAACGATATTCATAAGAAAGAGGCATCGGTTTTTTTGTATGAACTTTTTCCAAACGGACCAGGGTTGCAGGCCTGTAAGATCGCGGGATTGCCTAAACCTACCGGTTGTGTTTGATACCACTACAGTCAAGATTTTTGCAGCAATGAGGCGCACAGAATGCCAGTGGTGTAGGTTGCAAATGACCTTATTATGTCTCAATTTCAGGATATAGAGTTGCTACCTGAATATTAATTAAGTCTTAGAAAAGGAGTTAATATGGATGATTTAAAAGGAGCCGGTTCATCAGGTGATGAAAAAGATACTGGCGATAATAAAGGAAAATTCCTCAACCCTACCCCCATTCTCGATGAGTTGGAAGGCGGTAAGTGGCCAAGTTTTATCACGGGATTTAAAGAACTTGGAGAACGTACTGAAAAACCCATGATTCGTGGAGTTATGGATCAACTGGAATATTCCTATAAAACGAAAATGGGATACTGGAAAGGCGGGTTGGTTACTGTCAAAGGTTATGGTGCAGGAATTATTACACGCTTTTCAATGATCAAAGACAAATTTCCCGAAGCAACAGAGTTCCACACTTTTCGTGTACAACCTGCTCCGGGACTGCATTATAATACAAAAATGTTAAGAGAGGTTTGCGATATCTGGGAAAAGCACGGTTCCGGATTTATCAATATGCATGGTCAATCCGGTAATCTACAATTGATTGGTATTGAACAGGATAAAACGCAGGAGTGTTTTGATGAACTCAATCAAGCAGGTTGGGATCTGGGTGGTGCAGGCGCAACAGTCAGAACAGCTGCTTCATGTGTAGGTCCCGCCCGCTGCGAACAAGCCTGTTTTGATAACCTGAAAGTCCACGAGAAAGTTCTCAAAAATTATGCAGGTATGACTCACCGCCCGGAATTCAACTATAAATTAAAGTTTAAGTTCTCCGCTTGTCCGAATGATTGTGCCAATGCAATAATGCGGGCAGACGTGGCTTTGATTGGTACCTGGCGGGATTCGATTCAAATCGAACAGGAATACGTCAAAGAGTGGATCGACGAATATGGGGAAGACGCTCTGTTTGATCAGGTCGTCAATATGTGTCCGACAAAAGCTATTTCACATAAAATAGGAACGTCCACAATCGAGATTGACAACAAGAATTGTGTGCGCTGTATGCACTGCATAAACGTGATTCCCAAGGCTCTTTCTCCTGGAAAAGAAAGAGGTGCCTCCTTGTTGATCGGAGGGAAAAACACGCTTAAGGTAGGTGTCAACCTAGGCTCGATGATGATCCCATTTATGAAACTTGACACCGATGAAGAGGTTGAAGAATTCATTGAAATGATGGATGAAATCATTGACTGGTGGGATGAAACTGGTTTAGATCATGAGCGTGTTGGAGAAACCATTGAGCGTGTCGGGATGAAGCAATTCCTTGAGGCCGTCGGTATTGAGGCGAACATTGATATGATTGTACGACCTCGAGACAATCCATATTACAAAAAACAATACGACAGCGCGTCTTAGCAAATTACTTTGTTGTTAGAAGAGGATATGCAGTTATAAAACAGTACTATGAAAGTACACCTTCTGTATTAATTTACACAAATAATTAGAGGAGTTTGGTATGAATGCCCCTATAGAAAGAACCTGGAAAACCGTTGAGTCAGGCCCACATACGCTTGAGGGCACACTGCATCCTGTGGTTGTAAAAAATTACGGTAAATGGAAATATCATAAATTGATCAAACCTGGTGTGATGGTTCATTATGGACTCAGTGGTGATGAGCTATACACAGTTAGGGCAGGAACTCCACGTCAGAACACGGTTGATCTTGTCCGGCAAATTTGTGACCTGGCAGATCAGTATGCAGATGGATTTATGCGATTCACAATTCGGAACAGTGTGGAATTCATGTTTTCTGAAGAATCCAGAATTGAGCCGTTGATCAAGGATTTGGAGGATATTGGTTTACCAGTTGGTGGAATAGCAAACTGTGTTGCTCCGATTGCACATACTCAAGGTTGGCTGCACTGTGATATACCTGCAACCGACGCTTCAGGAGTAGCGAAAGGAGTTATGGATAATCTTTATGATGAGTTCAAAACTTTAGAGATGCCGAACAAGGTCAGGCTTTCAACTTCCTGTTGCTCCATCAACTGTGGTGGACAGGCAGATGTCGCGATCATAGTAAAACATACCCGACCTCCACGTATTGACCACGCGAAACTGTCAACACTATGTGAACTTCCTAAAGCAGTGGCACGTTGTCCTGTTGCCGCAATCCGTCCAACTATTGTAAATAACAAACGTTCATTGATGGTAGATGAAGAAAAGTGCATTGTCTGCGGGGCCTGCTTTGGTGCATGCCCTTCCATGGAAATAAATCATCCTGAACATTCACAATTTGCGATTTGGGTTGGTGGCAAAAACAGTAATGCACGTTCAAAACCTCAGTCCATGAGCCTTGTTGCAGAAGGAATTCCTAACAATCCTCCACACTGGCCTGAAGTAAATGATGTGGTCGGAAGAATCTTGAAAGCATACAAAGCAGGAGGTAAACCATGGGAACGTATGAACGAATGGATTGAACGTATTGGTTGGAAACGCTTTTTTGAGGAGTCAGAATTGACCTTTGAGGTGGACATGATTGACAGTTATCGTCATGCGAGGACTACTTTTAACCAATCGGCCCACGTTAGATTTTAATTTTAAAAATAGATTATGAAATTCGAATCAAATCCAATTCTTGATTTTGCTAATAACTATGAATTCCCTGAATATTCTGATCAGGATGGTTTTCATAAGGTTGTTGCTTTTGGTGATGAAAGTCACAAATGCCCAATTTATGTAAAACAGGTCCCGCCATGTACTGCAGGTTGTCCTGCTGGTGAAGATATCAGGGGCTATCACAACTTGTTGACAGGTGTTGAAAAATCAGAAAATAAGTGGGACGAGGCCTGGTACAGGATTGTTGAAACAAATCCTTTTCCGGCCATCATGGGCCGGATTTGCCCTCATCCCTGCGAAAGTACCTGTAACCGCCAGCATCGCGAAGAAAGTATTGGAATTAATGCAGTTGAGCATGCAATCGGGGAACATGGCATTAACGCAGGGTTAAAACTACATCCCCCAGGAGAAGATACCGGAAAACATGTTGCAGTTATCGGAGCAGGACCAGCGGGACTTTCTGTTGCCTATCAGTTGAGACGCAAAGGTCATGCAGTAACAATTTACGATTTCAATGAAAAGGCCGGTGGTATGATGTTATACGGTATCATGGGGTATCGTGTAGAACGAAGAGTACTTGAAGCTGAGGTAGGTAAAATCGTTGATCTCGGTATTGAAATGAAGATGGGTGTTCGTATTGGAACAGATGTCTCTCTACAACAGCTTGAAACAGATTATGATGCTGTTTTTATAGGTGTTGGGGCACAAACCGGAAGAAGTCTACCGATTAAAGGTTTCACGAACAGACCAGAAACAACGAATGCCATTGAATTTCTACGAGCTTATGAGATTCATGGTGATGCTTTTAAGGTAAGGAAAAAAGTCATCGTTATTGGAGACGGCAACGTAGCCATGGACGTAGCCCGTTTGGCATGTCGTCTGGGATCTGAAGCGACCATTATTTCAGCAGTTCCAAGGGAGGAAATGAACTGCTATCCTGATGAATTCGATGATGCAATTGAAGAAGGTGCAAAGATAGAATATTTGACAGGTACGCTTGAAGTCCTTGAAAATGAAGAGGGGGTAAGAGGTGTAAAATGTGCCAAAATGGTGAAAAAAGAAAATGGTGAAGAAGGCTGGGATGCAAAAATACCTTTTCTTCGCTACAAGACTACCGATGAAATATTTGAAATAGAAGCGGATATGGTTGTCGCTTCTATAGGTCAAGTCACTGATATGAAAGGCCTTGAAGACAGCATTCATGAACAAACTTCTTTGCTCAAACTTGATAAAAATTTACGTGTCGTCGGAAAAGAAAATGTTTTTGGTGGTGGAGACGCACTCAAAGTCGATTTAATCACGACAGCAGTGGGGCATGGACGAAAAGCAGCTGAATCAATTGATGCATTTCTAAATGGTTTAGAAATGCCCGAAGAACCATATAAAAGTGTTATTAAAGTCAAAGAACAGGACATAAACTATTTTTTCCACTCCAAGCAGATAAAGCGTAAACATAATGTAGCAAAAAATATTGTTGGCAATCATGATGAAGTCCTGGAAGCTCTGACTAAAGAACAGGCAGAAGAAGAGTCAAAACGTTGCATGAGTTGTGGATTATGTTTTGACTGCAACCAGTGTGCGGCTTTTTGTCCACAGGAGGCGATTTCACGTTATCGAAGTAATCCAGTTGGGGAAGTAATGTACACTCATTATACAAAATGCGTTGGATGTCATCTTTGTGCGCAGGTTTGTCCCACCGGTTATATTCAAATGGGAATGGGAGACGGACTTTAACATTATTAAGGGGACTGTTATGTATGATGATTTGATCAAAAAAACAGAAACTGCGATTGACAGTTCCTTACATTGGGCTGAAAGAGGCTGGTCTGCTACTTTTGGCCCGAGACAGACAGAAATCAATTCACTTCAGGCTGCAGAAGAACTTCCAGATACATATGTATACCGTATGGAAGCGATCAATTATTGGAAGCAAGTGCGTTTGACAGGTCACGATGCAGGAGTTTCCGGACAAAAAGCTTTAGAATCTCTCAAAAACGGTGATCTTAGAGATGCCGAAGATCATCTTTATTTTTCTCAATATGTAGAAAAACCATTTGCGGAGTTTTCTAAAACGTGGGTTAAGGTATATGAGGCCGCAAAAGCTCAAATGCTAGAAGATCAATAATTTCCCATGTTCAAAAAAACAATTTATGGAAGTCAGTCCATTCAACCTTGAGGATAACGATACTTATTCACGCTGGAGGGATAGAAAACTCAGGAATTATCCTCAAAAGATTGAAGATCTTCTGGTGGAAATCAATGATCCTCGTAGGTTAAAAACAAACGAGTTTGAAGCCCTGCTGAAGCGTTGCCGTAAAACGAACATGGCTTTTTATGTTGGTAGTACGGGGGCAGACCAGGATCCGGAAATTCCTTTTTCGATTGGACGGCGTTTCGGAGTCTGCGGACTAAACAAAAACATGCTGGCAGATGAGAACTCCCTAACTTCACTAAAGGTTCACGAAGACGGAATCAAACAGCATTATATCCCATACACAACCAATAATATGAACTGGCATACGGACGGTTATTATAATACTCCGAATGAGCAGATTCATTCTATGATGTTACACTCGGTTCAGGGAGCGGCAAGTGGTGGTGTAAATAGTTTGCTGGACCATGAAATTGCTTACATCAAATTGCGGGACGAAAATCCTGAACACATCCACGCATTCATGAGTCCAGAAGTTTTGAGTATTCCTCCAAGAATAGGGGAGCAAGGTTCGGTTGCCCGAAGAACTGAGACTGGTCCAGTCTTCAGCATAACACCATCCGGGAAATTACACATGCGCTTCACTATACGGAAAAAGCATGTAATTTGGGCAGACAATTCACAAACTAAGGCTGCTCTGTCAGCACTTAGAAAAATCCTGGCTAGTGATTCACCATATATCTTTAAGCTTCAACTAGAGTCTGGTATGGGACTGTTGAGCAATAATGTCTTGCATAACCGTAGCACGTTTTTTAATGATTCTGAGCACGTTAGACATTTTTATCGTTCCCGTTATTTTGAAAGAATAAAAGGTACATAAATATCGCTAACAGGTTGCCTTTTTTTAAACCCGGCATAGACAATAAGAGTTGGCTTCATCTTCAATAATTAGGTTAGTTTTAATTTCTTAGAGATGACTACCTTAATAGAGTCGAAGGCAATTCAGACTTGATTCTGGTTTCGAGTCCACTCACCCTGCAGATAAAAAAAGTTTAAGATATTTCTAATTACTTCAATAAAGGAGTTTTTAGATAATTCAATAATAACCCTAAATGACTACATCTTTATGAATATTGGAATATTACTAAAGGAGGGTCCATATAATCATCAGGCTGCGGATACGGCATACAAATTTGCTGAGGCAGCAATCAAAAAAGGGCATACGATTGACGCTGTGTTTTTTTACAATGACGGAGTAATCAATGCTACCAAACTGATGGATCCACCTCAGGATGATCGGCATATTGCCAACCGCTGGAAAAATTTGTGTCAAAAGCATGGTGTGCAGATTTTAGCATGTGTTGCAGCGGCAAAGCGACGTGGGATCAATGATGATGTATTAATTGATTGCGGAACCATTACCGGACTAGGCAACTTGACTGATATTGCAATCCGCAACGATAGACTAATCACCTTTGGAGATTAAGGAAATGGAAGAATTTGAAGATGATGAAATAGTGAAAAAAATAATGCACGTCATGCGAGAAGCACCCCACGGGACAATTTACACCTATGAGGGGTTAGAAATGATTTTGATTATGGCTGCTTACGATCAGGATATTTCGGTCGCATTTATTGATGACGGTGTATATGCTCTCAAAAAAGATCAAAATACTGAAGACATTGAAATTAAAGGATTCTCCAAAACTTTTGGGGCATTAGACGGTTATGATGTAGAAAAATTATACGTTGATCAAATATCTTTGGAAGAACGAGGACTTACTGAGGATGATTTGGTCGTCGATGTGGAAATTTTAAGTTCTGCTGAAATAGGGAAATTGATGACCGAACAGGATGTTGTGGTTCATCATTAAATACACTTTGTAATAATTCATATCATGTTTAAAAATGTTACATACAATTAATAAATCTCCATTTGGAAACAATAGTTTTGAAACATCTTCACGATTTCTTCAACCGGGAGATCCAATTCTTTTTATCGAAGATGGAGTATACGCAGTGCAGGCAAATAATAAATTTTCTGTAGCCTTAACAAATATTCTTAATGATAATCCGGTGTATGCACTTGGTCCGGATCTTAATGCAAGAGGCATTACAGAAATAACGCCTGGTGTAAAGTCTATTGGGTATGAAGGTTTTGTGGAACTGGTGGAGGATCACCAGGTTAATAGTTGGCTTTGATTTTAAAATTAGCTGAATAAACCTTAATTATTTTCAGTCGTATTTAAATTGTATGGTTTTTCAGCCATAATTCCTAAACTTGGAACAAGAGTATTATTTGGATGTACTATACAGACATATGACTGTTCAAAAAATTGAATTAATTTTTTCAGGCAAGACGAATGACGATTTGTGTGATCAAAATCAACTTTGTGATAACATAAAAAATTTATGACAGATACTTTAGAAGATTTACTCGTTAATCCTGAAAAGACGATGACGTCTATCATAAAGCGTGTTGCCACTGGGCCAGAACTCAGCAAGAGTATTTCTTACGATGAAGCTCGTGCCGGAATGTTGCTCGTTTTGGATGAATTGGCTGACCCGATTCAGGCTGCAGTGTTTTTGATTGGTTTGCGAGTGAAACGTGAAACGGATGATGAAAACAAAGGTGTATTGCAGGCTATTCTGGATAGAACAAAAATTATTGAAGCTGATGTGGATGAGTTGGTGGACATTGCTGATCCTTACAACGGTTATGCTCGCAGTCTTCCATCATCTCCATTTTTAGCAGCACTGTTGGCAGAATCAGGGGTCCCTGCGGTATCGCATGGTATTGAAACAGTCGCTCCTAAATTTGGCGTGACTCACAGTCAGATATTAGCTGCAGCAGGAGTGTCTGTAAATATGCCTGTAGAAGGAATCGCTAAACAAATTAGCAATCCGGAAATCGGCTGGGCTTATGCGGATCAAAGCGCATTTTGTCCAAGTTTGTATGGACTGACGGATTTTAGAAAAAGGATTGTAAAACGTGCGGCTATTTCCACGGCAGAGGTTTTAACTGGACCGATAAGGGGCCGTAAAAAGACACATCTGCTTAGTGGTTATGTACACAATGAATATCCGCCGATTTATACAATGCTGGCCCGGCATTCTGGATTCAATTCAACACTTTTGCTCCGTGGAACAGAAGGCGGTGTTACCCCGTCTTTACGTAAACGAGGCGAATTTGTTCGTTACTGGGAAGATAGTAAAGACACGTTTGTAGAGGCAGATCCAACGGAAATAGGTATTGAAAGTGAAAATCGTCTGGTACCAATTCCACCAGCTCTTCTACCTGATAAAGATAGAGACTTTGCTCCTGCTGAAAGCAATGGAGAAATCGCAAGGCTTTCAGCAAAAGAAGGCCTCGACGCTTTACAGGGAGCAAAAAGCGCTACAAGTGATGCTTTGCTTTTCAGTGCCTCTCTAACGCTTTGGCATTTGGAACGTTATAGCTCTGTCAAAGAGGCTGCAGTTACTGTCCGTAAAATACTGTCCAGCGGAAAAGCTGCTGAACGTTTTAAAAGAGCAGAAAGTTGCAAGGCGGTCGTTTAGATTTCTGTGACTTAGGAAGAGAGTGATGACTAATTCGTTAAATACACTGATATCACAAAATCATAAGCAGATACTTGAATTGTGGCTGAATCTCAGACTTGAGATATTTTCTAAGCAGAAACAGTCTTTAATCATGACACAAATGGATCAGTTCCAAAACCCAATCCGTCATCAACTGCATGAAGGCTTAAAAGTTGTTTTGGAAAATTTTGAAAAAAAGGGTGAAAAATATACAGAGGCATTAGAACAGATATGCAGGATACTCGCGATTCAGGATTTTCCACCTTCAACTGCAATGGCACTTTTTTATGAGTTAAAGGAAATTGTACGGAAACTGACAAAAAAAAAGGGGGTTGGTTTTAATGCAAAAGACTGGGTGGAGTTTAATTCTGCTATTGAATCAATGACACTTCAAGCATTTGATTGTTACAGTGCTCAGCGGGAAAAAATCTATCAACTCAAAGTTGATGAAAGTAAAAACAAAGCATTTATGTTGTTGAAGAAGGCAGGAATATGAAGGTTGTTTATCCTTTTGTTGCGGTCTTGCTGTTGTCTTTAGTAGCTTATCTCGGTGCTGCCGCAGGTATGGAGTATTTGTTTGGAGTTATCATCCCCTATGTGTCCGTGCTGTTATTCTTAGTGGGGTTCAGCTGGAAAATTTATGATTGGGTAAAATCGCCTGTGCCTTTCCGAATTCCTACAACCTGCGGACAGGCGAAATCACTTGAATGGATCAAGCGTGACGAACTGGAAAGTCCCTCAGGTTTTTGGGGTGTCTTCGGCAGGATGTCAATGGAAGTTTTGTTTTTTCGTTCATTGTTCAGAAATACAAAAGCGGAACTTGTTCCAGGTCCCAGCCTCGCATATTCATCCAGTAAGTGGCTCTGGATGGCAGGTCTTTTATTTCACTGGTCTTTACTGGTGATTGTGCTGCGGCATTACCGCTTTTTTTTAGCAGCAGTTCCGGGATTTGTTGAATTACTTGAAAGTGCTGACGGTTTCTTGCAAGTTACCCTGCCGACACTTTATATCACTGATTTGCTGTTGGTCATCTCAGTCACTTTTTTGGTGTTACGAAGATTGGCCAGCGCACAAATGAGGATTATTTCTCTTTCCACAGACTATTTTCCGCTTTTTCTGATTTTAGCAATTGCTCTGAGCGGAATAAGTATGCGTTATCTGGACAAAGTTGATGTCGTGGCAATCAAGGTCTTAGTACAGGGTCTTGTCAGTTTTCAGTTTGATGCCCCAGGAGAAATAGGAGGTATGTTTTATGTGCATCTATTCCTCGTCTGCGTGCTGGCGAGTTATTTCCCGTTCAGTAAACTGATGCACATGGGCGGGATATTTCTCAGCCCTACCCGAAATTTAGCCAATAACAGTCGAGAAAAACGTCACATCAATCCCTGGAATCCCGAAGTACAATATCGAACATATGCAGAATATGAGGACGAATTCCGCGAAAAAATGGTCAAAGCGGATTTACCTACTGAATTTCCGCTACCTACAGAAAAGGAATAAAGATGTCAACAAACCCGCCAAAATTGACGGAACTCCAGTTGGAGTATGAGCAACAGCCTAGTCTCTTAAAAGGCGACAGCCCAGGCAAAGAGTGGCTCGATATTCCGGTTGAATTCCGTGACGGAAACTGGTGTCATGCCGCAAAGCCGAATGTGATTGAAGATCTTGGCTTCAATAATCCAAGAAAATGGAGCCCTGAAGATGAAGACTGGCAATTAGAAGATGGTTGGCAAAAAATAGTCAAAGACGGAATGAAGGAACGTTTAGATAAATTCCGATCCTTCAAACTTTTCATGGACATTTGCGTCAGGTGTGGCGCCTGTGCTGATAAATGCCATTTTTTCCTAGGTAGTGGTGATCCAAAAAATATGCCTGTTGTAAGACAGGAATTGATGCGTTCAGTCTATCGGCACGAATTTACCTGGTCCGGAAAACTTTTTAAAGGATTGGTAGGAGCAAGACCACTTTCAGAAGAAGTGCTCAAAGAATGGTTCATGTATTTTCATCAGTGTACTGAGTGTCGCCGCTGCTCAGTCTTTTGTCCATTTGGGATTGACACCGCGGAAGTCACATTGATGGGACGTGAACTACTCAATCTGGCAGGAACTAATATCAACTGGATTTCAGAACCAGCCTCAAACTGTAACCGTACAGGTAACCATTTAGGCATTGAACCACATACCTATAAAAATGTGGTTGAATCTTTGGCGGAAGATATTGAAGACCAAACTGGAATTACAGTCAACCCTACATTTAACCGTAAGGGTGCGGAGATACTCTTTATCACACCGTCTGGTGATGTTTTCGGAGATCCAGGAATTTACACAATGATGGGTTATATGATGCTGTTTGAGCATATAGGATTGGATTACACACTAAGTACTTATGCTTCTGAAGGTGGAAATTTTGGATTGTTCACTTCAAATCAGTCGATGAAAAAAATAAATGCAAAAATGTTTCACGAAGCGGAACGTTTAGGAGTGAAATGGATTTTAGGTGGCGAGTGTGGTCACATGTGGCGTGTTGTACATCAGTATATGGACACTATGAACGGTCCGGCAGATTTTCTTGAAGAGCCAGTTTCCCCAATTACCGGGACAAAATTCCGTAATGCAACGTCAACTAAAATGGTTCATATCGCAGAATTTACAGCAGACTTGATTCATCAAGGGAAACTCAAACTTGATCCGAGACGCAATGATCATTTGAAAACAACATTCCACGATTCATGCAATATCGCCCGAGGGATGGGGATGATGGAAGAACCGCGTTATGTTTTGAGAAATGTTTGCAATAATTTTAATGAAATGCCAGATCATACTATACGTGAAGAAACTTTTTGCTGTGGTTCAGGAAGTGGGCTCAATACAGATGAATACATGGATGTCCGAATGCGAGGTGGATTCCCACGGGCAAGTGCTGTTAAGCATGTGAAGGATAAATATGACGTGAATGCACTTGTTGCGATCTGCGCGATTGACCGTGCGAGTCTTCCGCCTTTAATGAATTACTGGAATCCTGGAGTTTCTGTTTATGGACTTCACGAATTGGTCGGAAATGCTCTGGTCATGGAAGGTGAAGATGAGCGTACAGAAGACCTGAGAGAGGACGAAATGGTGGATTTTGAAGCTGAACGTGCAATGCGGGAGGAGGATGAATGAAAAATTTTTCATTCTTGCTGGCCTAGTAACTTTTTTGCTGGCTGTGTCATTTCCTTTCTGGCAAAGCACGGAAGTTGAGGTCTTACCGCAAATTGCTATGCAGACCAAAGGAGAACAATGTGTCGCACCGGTCGAATACATGCGGAAGAATCATATGAAATTGCTCGAAATATGGCGTGACTCAGTGGTAAGGGATGGAGAGCGTTTTCATATTATGCCTGACGGAAGCAAGGTTGAAAAAAGTCTGACAAAGACCTGTCTCGATTGTCATGTGAGTAAGGAAAAATTTTGTGAAGAATGTCACTCCTATGTCAATGTAAAGCCATATTGTTGGGAGTGTCACGTAACTCCAAAAAGTGGAGGGCATACTGAATTGTCTGGAATTGATGATGCTGAAGAGAACAGACAAAATCTTCTCAATAATTTACTAGCGAGGAATCAACCTTTGGCTGAAAACAATCAAAGATTTAAGGAAGGGAAACAATGATTGAGAACCGGCGAAAATTTCTTAAAAAATCTGCTGGCTTGATAGCTGGAGCAGGAGTTGTTTCGGGATTTATTAGTAAATATACGACTGGATTTGCTAACGTATCAAACGAAAAGCCTGCCTCCAAAAAGAGCATCCGCTGGGGGATGGTTATTGACATGAGGAAATGTATAGACGGCTGCGTGAAATGTATAGAAGTCTGTCATGTAACGCATAACGTTCCAGAATTCGATAATCCTAAAGACGAAATAAAATGGATCTGGAAAAGTGATTACGCAAAAGTATTTCCCAGTAAAAACCAGCAGTATGTCTCTGAAGAAACCAGGCAAAAACCATTTTTATCGTTGTGTAACCATTGTGCTGATCCACCATGCGTTATTGTTTGTCCAACAGGTGCAACATTCAAACGAAAAGATGGAATTGTTGAAATGGACTTTCACCGCTGCATTGGTTGTCGTTTTTGTATGTCAGCTTGTCCTTATGGTTCAAGGAGTTTCAATTGGAGAGATCCACGCCCAGCAATTGGAAATATAACTCCAGAATATCCAACACGTGAAAAAGGTGTAGTAGAGAAATGTAATTTCTGCTCAGAGCGATTGGCAAAAGGACAACAGCCTGCTTGCGTTGAAGAATGCCCAGAAAACGTTTTAACATTTGGCAATTTGTATGACCAGAATACTGAAATCAGAAAAATTTTAAAAGAGAATCCAACTATTACAAGAAAACCGGAATTGGGGACAAATCCTTCAGTTTTCTATATAACCTGAGGCTCAGATGATTGAAAAGGCATTAGCAGGGAATAGATTTTATTGGAGCTGGATTACTATATTACTGGCTTTAGTATCATTGGGGGTCTATTCCTATTCTCAGCAACTGACTTATGGGTTGACAGTTACCGGAATGGGGCGTGATGTTAGCTGGGGTGTTTACATAGCGCAGTTTACTTTTTTGGTTGGGGTGGCAGCATCCGCGTTGATGGTTGTATTACCCTACTATCTTCATGATTATAAAGAGTTTGGAAAGATTGTAATTATCGGCGAATTTTTAGCTGTTTCAGCGGCTACTATTTGTCTTTTGTTTGTTATTGCAGACATGGGTCATCCGGATAGGCTTTTTTATGTTTTGCTGTATCCTCATCCAAAATCAATGGTTTTTTGGGATGTGCAGGTTCTGAATGGTTATTTACTAATTAATATTGTAAGTGGTTGGACTGTTTTGGAAGCAGAGCGTAAAGGTGTTTCTCCTCCAAACTGGGTGAAACCAATTATTTATCTTTCTATCGTTTGGGCAGTAAGCATCCACACAGTAACAGCATTTTTATATGCTGGAACTCCTGGGAGACATCTTTGGCTAACCGCAGTGCTGGCTCCAAGGTTTTTAGCCTCAGCATTTGCGGTTGGACCTTCTTTACTGATATTGATATCCTTTATTTTACGCAAATTTGCGGATTTTGATGTGGGCGAAAAAGCGATCCAGAAACTCACAACGATTGCGACCTACGCGGCTATCGCTAATTTTTTCTTTGTGGGAGCGGAGTTTTTTACCGCGTTTTATAGTAATATTCCGGGTCACAAACATAGTCTAGAATATTTATTTTTCGGACTTGATGGAAAATACCAGCTTGTACCATGGATGTGGTTTTCGATGATAGTTGGAATCACGTCAGTCATAATTCTATTGTATCAGCAACGCAGACCTTCAAAAAAATTGCTTATTGCTGCTTGTAGCGGTATTGTTGTTTCTCTCTGGATTGATAAAGGAATCGGATTGATCATTGGAGGCTTTGTCCCATCACCAATGGAAGAGGTTGTAGAATATTTTCCAACTTTCATTGAGATAACAGTCACCATAGGAATATGGGCGATTGGCTTATTAATTTTAACAGCACTGCTGAAAGTGGCGGTTAGCGTTAAGAAGACTGCTTAGTGAGGTTTAACATAATAACGATGGTTTTATGATGTTTTAAAAATAGTCTTTAATAAATGAAGGTCAAAAAATATCTTACCAAAAAGGAGAAAATATGACTGAAGAGAGACCTAAACGAATGGCGCTGATTGCGTCACAGGGAACTTTGGACTGGGCTTATCCACCTTTTATTTTGGCATCGACAGCAGTGGCAATGGAAATGGAAGTAGCAGTATTTTTCACTTTCTACGGACTAACTCTGCTAAAAAAGAAAATTGAAGCAAAAGTCGCACCGCAGGCAAACCCTGCTATGCCTATGAAAATGCCTTTTGGACCAAAAAGTTTTCAGAATATAGAGTGGCCAATGCCGAACGTACTGATGGGAAATGTTCCCGGATTTGAAACTATGGCAACGTCGATGATGAAAGACACATTCAAAAACAAGGGTGTCGCTTCTATTGAGGAACTCCGCGAAATTTGTGTAGAATCCGGAGTTAGGATGATAGGTTGTCAAATGACAATGGATGTTTTTGGTTTTGCTAAAGAAGATTTCATCGAAGGTGTTGAAATCGGAGGTGCAGCTACATTTTTGGAGTTTGCCGCTGATTCTGATATTCAGTTATTTGTTTAATAGTTTGTGTGCAGGGCAGAGTGTAATAACAGCTTTCGGGTAAACTACTCAAAAGAGTTATTTCCCCTGCCTAAATGGGGGTTGACAAAGATTTTTGGTATTGCTATAAATTGAGGTACAAAATTATATGAGTTTATTTAAATATACTAATTATACGGAATATCTTTATAAACCTGAATTTACGTTTGATTTAACCTGTTGAAAACAGGTTAAGAGCATTTGATTGGATTACATTTATTATTTTGTGAAAAGCATTTTTTATTCATCAGCTTAAATTTGTTGAATAATAATTTGTTTGTTACATTTGAGTCAGATACTTTATAGACTTTCCAACAGAATCAGGTAAAGGCGAGTTTGTTGATGTCAATGAAGATCAAAGTAAAGATCCAGCTTGGGGACTGCAGCATGGGTATGCCAGTAATCCGCACATGGCAGGCCATGAAGAAATTAGCTGTCGGAGACATTTTACAAATGAGCAGTTCTCACCCCTGAGCAGAGCCTGATATAAAGGCCTGGTGCAGGACTTCCGGACACAAACTGCTTCAAATAGTGATAGAAAATGGTGAAAGGCACTTTTACGTGATGTGCACAAAATAGGCATCTCACCGAGCGAGAACGGCGAGTTATAAAATGTACTTACTACAAAAATTTGTAAAAATGTTTTATTAAATAAGAAATAGATATGGCAGAAGCTTTACTTACAAAAGATCCAGAAAACTTAAAAGAGGTCATTTCTGTTGGTTATTCGAAGTTGTTTGATCGGCAATGGCCAATGTGGGTGGGAGGACTTTTATTTGGTTTTATAAATGTTTTTATGTTTGCTTTCGAAAAAGCATGGAGTGTTGCAGATGGTGTTAGGAACTGGGGCAACTGGTTTTTTAACAATGTTGAAATTACTGATATTACAATTATAAACCCCCACCTTTATTCAACTTCAATTTTAAATTTTGGTATAATTGCAGGCGCTTTAGCTTCAGCACTTCTAGCCAAACAATTCCAAATCAGAAATGCACCTAGTAGAGAACTCTACAAAGCAGTAGTTGGAGGAATTCTAATGGGAATTGGATCTTCTATGTCGTTTGGCTGTAATATTGGAGGATTCTTTAGTTCTATTAGTGCTTTGTCTATGGCTGGTGTAGCTATGATGGGGGGGCTTCTCATAGGTACCTTTATAGGGTTAAAAATTTTAGTATGGGAAATAACATACTGGAGCCCAGCACCTACAGCATCCAAGAATGTTTCTGGTAGGAATAATAAAACAAATCAACCAATAATTGGTATATCAATTATAATTCTTGGAATACTGCTAGCTTTAGTATATGACAATCTAGATTACTCTATTAGGGGCGGCTTTCTCTTCTTCGGTCTAGTTCTAGGAATTATAATGCAAAGAACAAGATTTTGTTTTGTTAGAGCTTTTCGTGAACCTTTTATGACAGGAGATGCGAGCGCTACTAAAGCAGTCGTTTTGGCAGTTATAATTAGCGCAGTTGGTTTTTCAATCCTTAAATGGTCAGACATGAAGGATTGGGAGGCACAAGTATCAGCAGGATTTTGGATTGGCAGTCTGGTTGGCGGCACTATTTTTGGCATAGGAATGTCACTAACAGGAGGATGTGCTTCTGGTACTTTGTGGCGAGCAGGTGAGGGTCATATAAAACTTTGGGTGGCCTTGATTGCATTTGCTCTTTCTGGATCTTATTTCAGGGAATGGCTAAGTACAAGTGGCTGGTCAACTAAGTTAGGAGATGCCCTCTTCATTCCAGACTTAATAGGATGGAAGATGGGTATTTTTTCTATTTGCTTGCTAATGCTGCTTTGGTATATAATTGTCTCATGGAACGAAGCAACTAGAAAGCTGGTGATCGTTTAATCATCGGTTGTTAATAATTCTTCAAAGTTATTTTTCATGTGCTATTGGAGATCTGAGTAATTAACTCTAGATAGGTAGAAAGGGAATTAATATTTTTATAGAAACCATTACTGAAATATATACTCAGTTATTAAACTAATCAATAAAATGGAGAAAGTTATGAAAAACAATTCAGTTATATTGATGGCATCAGCAGTGATATCTTTAATTATTGCCGGATGCACACCTATGGCACCTATGGCAGAACATGACCATCATGCCCACCTAGGAGCACCAACAACAGGGATGAGTTCCAGTGAATATCAATCACTAGTTAGACTGGATCCTCAGAATACAATGAAGGCAAATTATTCTGCAGTAAAGGGTATGGATGGTTATTTCCTTATTGACAACCAAGGGGAAGGTACTATTTCTGTTGTTGACTATAATAAAGGTGAAACAATAAAAAAAATTAAGTTAAGCGATCCCGCAGGTACTTCTTTTAAAAAGGCGGGTAATCATCACATCTTTGTGATTCCAGGAGGAAGATATGCTTGGTCTTCTCAACGTTATGCGAAAGATGTAATGTGGACCATTGATTTAGCTACTCATGAAGTAATTGATACTTTTCAACTGAGTATGGGTGGGAAAAAAATTATTGCTCCATTGCATTTTGGATTTGCTTATAAAACACCATTAGCTGTAGGTGGAAACATTCTTGACAAAAAGAATGGATATCTTACTTTTCTACGAACTGACACCCGTCGCCCATCACATATAGTTAAACTAAGCTGCCCCGGCGCAAGAGATGCTATGTTCACATTTGATGATTCAAAAGTGTTTACTACATGTCAGCAGGAACCAAAAGGGGTTTCAATTGTTGATGTTAGTGGAAGGAAAGAAATCAAATTTATCCCCATAAAGGGAGGAAGAGCCGGAGGAATGACTGTAGATGGTAAATATTTTTTAGCTAGCGCCAAAAATGCAGTTGTCCTAATTGATACCTCTACAAATGAAATACATAAAACAATTAAAGTTCCTGTTGGTGGAGGGAATTTCACCTGTCTTCCAGATGGTTCTAAATGCTATGTTGGTTTGAGAAAAGACAATTCAGTTGGAGTAATTGATATGGCTAGCCTTGAACTTATAAAAACAATAAAAACTGGTAAAAATGGAAACCGACTTTATTTAAATCCGGCAAATCCTAGATACGGACTTTTTGCAAATGAATCTAATAAGTCTGAAACTGTATCTATTATTGACACCCAAAAAGATATCAAAATTACTGATATAGAGACAGGTTTGGGGCCTCATAATATCGCTTTTAATCCAGAAGGTACGCGAGCAATTGTTTCGACAAAAGGTGAGGATGTTGCAACATTAATTGACACATCTTCAGCAAATCCAGCACAATGGGATGTAATTACTACAGACATTGCCTCAGGTATAGAAAATAATGGGGTCCGCTGGGTACCAAGCCCGAGTGCTATAAAAACTTCAATGAAAGTGGATTCATCTGATAAAGATAGCCTTTTTATTGAAATTGCTTCATCAAATTAAATTTATAAAGGGTGGTCGAATTCTTTTAGTAAAGTTTCCGACCACCTTTTTTTATAGATTTAGAACTATGTTATTTTCTAATCATCTAAAGGAACCTGATTTAGTTTAAAAAGTTGGCATAGCCAGGTTAAAAAGAAGGAGAACTGAATGAAAAATATAGAAAATTTTACAAGAAGAAAATTTCTTAACTATACAATGGTAGGGGGTGTCGCAATACCTCTTTTTTCTATAATTCCTAATTCAAATGAAGCATATGGCGGAGTTTTTCAAACCGCAAAAGATCTAGAAAATTTGACAGAACTAGAAAAAATGCATTTGCCTAAAATTTCGTTACCACCTGTTGTAGAAGATGGTAGTCAAGCATCAATAGTTTGCAGCGTTGACCACCCAATGGATGAAGATCATTACATTAAAAGTATACAAATTATGAATTTTGCTGATCCAGTCGTAATAAAGGGCAAATTTTACTTAACGCCTAATAACGGAGAAGCTTATATAAGTACACAAATTCGATTATCAGGAGGAGAAGGTACTGTCTGGGTAGTTTCGGAATGTAATAAGCACGGGAAATGGGCTTCAAGTAAAAATGTGAGTGTTGCAGCTGGGGGTTGTTGAAGTGCTTAGCAGCCTTATAAGGTTAAGATTTCTATTTTTAAGTGCTTTTTTTATATATCTCTTAATTTTTAGTATCTCTACATTCGACAAAATTGCATTTGCTGCAGATACTGAAAGTGTAAGGATAATAACTACTAACGACATACACTCATATCTCAAACCTTTATATTATAGGTACCTAGATGATATTAAACCTTGGGGTAAGGTCTCCCGAGAAGGCGATTATGTCAATAAAGCTAAGATAGAAGGAAAAATTGGTGGAATGGCATATGTGGCCTCCACAATAAAAAAACTTAGAGCTGAAAAACCTGGGAATAATCTGTTACTAGATGCTGGTGATACCTGGCATGGAGGAGGAATAACTTTTTTAGATAAAGGGATTTCTATGGTAAAGATTATGAACACGATTGGCTATGATGCAATGGTCCCCGGGAATTGGGAGTTCTTTTACAAAAATGATCATTTACTTGACCTGATAGAGTTGGCAAATTTCCCTGTGATTGCCTATAACCTTACAGATAAAGATTGGGAAGAACCAGTACTTGATCAGTATATAATCCGCAAGATAGGGAAATTAAAAATTGCTATTATTGGTTACACTTACCCGTGGACAGCACTCACATCAGCAATCACTGGTGCTGCTAAAATGTACAATTTTGGAATCAAGGAGGACGCAGCCAGAGAGTTATTATCAGAAATCAGAAAAAAGGAAGATCCAGACTTAGTCATTTTAATATCTCACGGTGGATTTGGTCTTGATCAAAAGTTTGCTAAAAGAGTTGATGGTATTGATATCCTTCTAAGTGGACATACCCATGATGAGGTAGCAGATCCTGTAGTATGGAATAATACGATAGTTTTTCAGGGAGGTGCTCACGGCAAATATGTTGTTAGTTTAGACTTGGACGTAAAAAATAAAAAAGTTGTTGATTTTGAGTACCGACTCAATAAGGTTATGCAGAAAAGGATTAAGGCTGATCCTATAATTTCTAAATTAATAGAACAGGCATACCATCCCCATCAATCGGAACTTTCTAAAATTATAGGCAAATCTAAAGGTTTGTTGCATCGACGTGATTTTTGGCAAAGTACTCTAGGGAACTTGATAACAGATGTTATGAGGGAAACACATAAAACAGATGTTGCTTTCTTTCCCGCCTGGAGATTTGGGGCTTCTTTGTTACCAGGTGATATTACAAAGGAGGATATATATAATATGCTTCCAACACAAGGCCATATTTTCACTTTCTCTATGAGAGGAAAGGAACTCAAGAACCTCCTTGAAAATATTTTAAGCTCTGTTGTAAACAAAGATGCTTATACCAGGGTAGGTGGGGATATGATTAGATTTTCCGGAATGAAACTTATATGTGATCTGGCGAAAAGAGCAGGTAATAGAATAGTAAAAATGAGTGTTGGCGGTGAAGAATTCTCTGAGGATAGTGTTTACAAAATTTCCTCTGCACACACAAGATTTCAGAATAATCCTTTGTTTGGTGCAACTCATGTAAAAGATACAGGGAAGAAGATTGTAGAAGAATTAATTAACTATATTGAGAGGAAATCAAATATTACTTCATCGTTAGACGATAGAATCAAAGTATTAGCTTTTGAATAAAAAATTAAATCTAATAAATCTTATTTGTAAAAAAAATGGCCAAAGAAATTAAACCGCCTCGCATAAGGATTTCTAGGCGGATAAAAAAAGATAAAGTAATCAAAGTTAAGGTTAAGTTTAACCATCCTTCATTCACGGGATTGGCAATGGCTGATGATGCATCAGAACCTGTATTTAACAGAGTAAAGCCAGTAACATTTATCAGGAATATGCTGGTCTACTATGGTGATGAGCTTGTGAGTCGATTGCGGATAGCATCAGGTATTGCGGACGATCCACTATTTATATTTAAAATAAAGGCGACTAAAGAGGCTGATATCAAAGTTGTTTTCATAGATAATTTTGGAAAAAAGTGGGAAGCTTCTAAAAAAGTAAAATTTAAGGGCTGAGTTCCTTATTAAACAATTTGTTAACTAATAAAAGGCTATTTGAAATGGAATTTTTTACACGAATATGTGTGAGTTGCTTTTTCTTCGCTTTTTGTTCTTCGTCTTCAATCATGGCTGAGACATTGGAGGAAGAGTTTAAAATAGAGGGGATAATTACTATAGCGAGTATCAAGGCATTACAGGCTGAGCTTCCAAAAAAATTAGATTTAAAAATAATAGATTTAAATTTAAAAAAAACAGATTCTGGATGGCCAGTGCTCCGAGTTCAATATAATTCAGATCTAATTACAAAAGATAAGATTGAAACCGCAATTGGAGAAATTGAAGATCCCGCTGGACATTTTTATAAAGTTCACAACGGACCTCTCATTACGAATGCCGAGTTATCAGAAGAAGAGATCCAGGCAATGTCAGTTATGGGAGATGTAGTAGGCATTAGTGAAGTTAAGAATCCCACGGTCGATTTCGAAACATCAGTAAAGCGTGGCGAAGATATGTTCAAAAAGAATTGTGCTAAATGTCACGGATTAAACGGTAATGGTTACGGCGTAGTTGCTCATGGGTTTACAACCTGGCCAAAACAGTTGTGGGCATGGAATGGTGCAGATAGTGGGGCTGATGGATATTTATTCTGGATAATAGAAAATGGCAAATCCGATATGCCTCCATGGGGTTTGATATTATCTGAAGATGAGCGTTGGGACTTGATAAATTATATAAAAACAATTAAAAAACCTGAAGGAATCTAATTAGGCAATGCATTTATAAATTATAAGCAGAGTAAGATCAGAATATGAAATAATGAACATTTCTGAAGACATTGTCACTAAAGTTTTTTCAGATATAGATTTTGAAGAAATTCTTGATTATTTAATTCAGGAGATAAAGGCTAAGAACTACCTAATTACTCGCGTCAGTAATATAGATAATATTCATGATCGCCCTATTTTAAAATCATCGAGTAGTCTTAAATTCAAATATTACAAAATTGTCGAATTTTGCAATCTAGAAAGTTGCAGCCAGTTAATTTCATCAAATTTACTAGCTGGCGTTTTTATGCCGGTAAGATTTATTGTCTACCAGCCTCTAGGAAAAAAACAAATTTTTATTTCTTTTTTAAGCCCTATCTCATTTGCTCGCCTATTTAATTCTAAAGAAATGATGTTTATAGCCAAAAACATCGAAAATGACATGTATGATGTACTTGAAGAGATTGATTTTTAAACTTGGTAAGTCTTATCTGGTTTTTGCAGTTTTATTTTTAACATCTGTATTAGTTTCTAAGTCGGCAGCCCATAATAATTCTGAGCCATTGAAAAAAGACTTCTCTGGTGGTGATTTTACTTTAAAATCAGCTGCAGGTCCTTTATCACTCCAGGATCTCCGAGGTTCGGTTGTGTTAATTTTTTTCGGTTACACAGCCTGTCCAACAGTATGTCCTATTTCGTTAGCAACTATCGCAAATGTCTACAAGAGGATGTCTCCAACTGAGTTGCAGGGGACACGGGCACTTTTCATCAGCCTTGATCCTGAGAGAGATAATCTAGAGTTGCTCGATCGATATACAAATTATTTTCATCCTAACATCATAGGACTTACAGATGAAATATCTGCCCTTAAGAATGTGGCAGAAAAATATGGAGTCAAATTCAAAAAAACACTTGTTCCGGATTCCACTTTAGGTTACGTAATTTCTCATTCATCTGATATTATTTTAGTTGATCGCGACGGTGTATTACGTATGACAATCCCTCATGATACAGAAACTGGTCATCTTCTAAAGCAGCTTAAATTACTATTGTGATTAACAATCCATTGGTTTTAAGAAGAGTGTATTTTAGTCCACTTAAATTTAGAATGATTGAACTCAAAAAGTTATTTTCATTTCCTATAGTATTCTTTTTGTTGACGGCAACTTCCTTTGCTTTTGAGCACATAGAATCGAAGGTTAACTTTGTGGAATACGAACCTAAGGTTATCCAAAACAACCTTCACAAGAAAAAACCTTTTTTCTTGT
>Ga0208962_1000052_pt1 | contig 24006 bp, 23 predicted proteins | sample AOAMet2_C43A7_80_2_FD_188076 | JGI IMG/M metagenome (GOLD analysis project Ga0208962, IMG submission 188076) | Ammonia-oxidizing marine microbial communities from Monterey Bay, California, USA - C0912_C43A7_80 (SPAdes) | ecosystem: Environmental > Aquatic > Marine > Intertidal zone | place... | reverse complement strand
TATTAAATATTCCGGCACGGAGCCCTTCTGTACCACCGTCCACTCCCAGTAAATATTTTTTACTCATTCAATTCTAGCCATTTGTTGTGATCATGTCCTACCGCCCTGTCAAAATGTGTATATCCTCCATCGACGTAGACGAGCTGTCCTGTTGTATGAGAAGAACACTCGGAAGCCAGAAAGACAATTGTTTGCGCGATTTCTTCAGGTGTCGTTAGCCTTTGTGCAAACGGTACGAGGTCAGCGATGGCTTTTTTGGCAGCATCCGGATCAGTTTGGGATTGGAAAAACTGCTCGTATTGATCTGTCAGGCACTCAGCAGGTATAACACAATTAACACGAATTTTATCCGGAGCCAAGGCCACAGCCCACTCTCGGGTAAGAGCACTTATGGCACCCTTTGCAGCGGCATATGCGGAAGTGTGCCCCTGTCCAGTTTCAGAGACCTTTGAGCCAAGGTTGACAAGACAACCAGGCCCCTTACGGAGTTGTGGCAATGCATAATGCGTCATTGCATAGACATGCAGAAGATTATTTTGCACAGAAATCATAAAATCTTCAGGAGGTGTTTCAAGACCCAAACCGTCATTAAATCCGGCATTATTCACCAGTACATCCAAGCCTCCGAACAAAGAAACCGTTTGCTCGATAGCTTTTTGGCAAGCTTCTAAATTTGTGAGGTCCGCTTCAATATAACTGACTCTGGAACCTAAGAATTTCTCCAAAGACGTTCCAGTTTCTGTATCCCGGTCGACCAACACCACTCGACAATCTTCTGCTGAAAATGCCTCGACCGTTGCGGCACCGATGCCTTTTGCTCCCCCTGTAACGAGTATAATTTTATCTCTTAGTCCTAAGTCCATCTATTACTTTTATTTTAAGCCAGGTTGGTTTTTCCTCTACATTACATTTCCATCAGGTCCAATCACTCCTTTTGTGATCATAAAACAACCATATGGTCGACGCTCTGCGGTGGCAATGACCGCATAAGTTTTACGAGACAATTCATAAAAACTGTGTCGTTCCACGGAATCCATCTTCCATTCTCGATCAGAATTAACCAAAGCAATTCGATGCAAATCAGTATGTACCTCAAGCGTGGTTTCAGGTTCTCCCACCACCTGCATATACTGAATTGGAGCTTCAATGAAACTGTCCAGTGGAAAAACAGAAAATATTGCCTGGGCAACTTCCGGAATTCCTGCGCCATCGAACCTAATCACTTCGCCGTGAACAGTAGTCGACGCCACAGAATCAGCAGGGAAATTACTGTCAACAATTGTCAGCACGTCTCCATGTCCCATAGCACGGAGAATATAAAGCAAGTTTGGATTTAATAATGGATCAAGATTTTTTAGCATAATGTTTCCAAGGTTTATGGTTAATGGTTTTAGCCACAGGTTTTCGCTGAGGCACACGGATTTTATTTATCCGTTCTTATTTGTGAAAATCTGCGACCAACTTCTAAAGTTGGTAGAGTCGTTCGGCATTTATGCTAAACATTTTCTCTTGAACAACAGTAGGACGAGTTGAAACAATTTCCTTAAGTGCTGCGATCCATTGAGACAAACTTGCGCCAAGGGTGCATACTGGCCAATCTCCACCAAACACAACTCGATCTTCTCCAAAAGCCTCAAGGCAGGTATTGACTGTCGGCGCCAGAGTTTGTGCATTCCAGTCGGTTTCCGCACGAGCTACTATTCCGGAAATTTTGCAGTAGACGTTTTCAAGTTCTCCCAATTTGAAAATTCCTTTTTGCCAACTTTCCTTGGAGTGTACATAAGTGGTGTCAGAACTAGACGAATCGATTTTACGATGCCCGTTGACAACGTATGGATCAGCGTTTCCGCAATGGTCTAGAACAAAAGTTGTCTCCGGAACCTGACGGCATAGCTCAACTGCATCATGAAGTTCCGCAGGACGTATGCAGATGTCAAAGAGTAAATCCCTCTTGCCCAAAGCACGAATGCCCTGCACAAATTCCGGAGTGAGGCAATATCTAGACGCTTGTTCTGGATTGTGAAGAACTTGGCGCACACCTTTGATAAACGGATTACCGGAATTAGCACCCAGAAATTCAGTAAATCCCGGTTTTCCAGGATCAGCGGAAACGACCATACCAAGCATTAAATCCGAGTCTTCCTGACAATGCAGTGTCATGTCGTCAATCTCTTTCTGCTTGTGATCCTGATGTGCATCCACCTCCATATAAACAGTTCGAGTTACTCCGGAAATTTCTGCTGCTTTGAGATAATCATTAAATTTATAACTCCTGTTCAATTCAGGAACCCCATTAACCCAGGGTAATTTTAATCGGTCTAAATTCCAAAGATGCTGGTGAGTGTCAATAATGTCGAGCATTTTTTTTGAATAGAATTTTTTTTACTTCTGTCTGTTCCTATTTCGCAGGTTATCACACGAAACCATAGAGATCAAAAGAATTAATTGATTGTATTGAGAGAAATATAAACGACTGGTTGGCAGTCCTTTTAACGGACCAGGAGTAAAGGACAGTAAATCTTATAAATTACGGTGTGCTTTTGATTGTCTTTTTGTTCTTTAGAGATCAGGTTGAGCAATAATATTTTTCCATTTGCGGGCGCATTGGCCTGCCGTAAGAAAAACTGCCTCTTTGGATTTCAGCCAGTCTATCAGCAGTTCAACCTGCTTCAGGCAATATTTACCGCAGCCTTTGACCAGGAACGGGTCCGGCAATACTCCGCCTTCACCAAAATGTATCACGCCATCCGGCATTTCCCAAAATTCCCAGGGATGAAAATAAAAACATAAGACAATCGGCTTTTGGCTTTGATCATTCTTTTCCACATAACTCATGAAGGATTCAATGTGCGGAGTAAAAGCAGCTGTGGATTTTATGCGGTAGAGTGGCCATTGGTCCTTATCGCGTCCGTATGCATCTTTTGATTCCATCGCCATGTCAGCAAACTGGACAATTTCAATCAAATTTAAACTCCCCTGCTCCGTCCAGTTTTCCTGGCTGGGATGATATGGAAAAAGTTGTTCATTGTAATAATACATGGGGTAAGTGGCATCACACTCATAACCAAGTGACTCAAGGGCGTTTGTGACATGAGTTCCACCAAATAATCTCGGACAGCGCCAGGAAACAACTTTGTGACCAACAATATCTTCCACGATATCTGTGGCAAGCTTAATTCTTGGCCGTACTTCTTCAGGTAAAAGAGGATAAATTCCGGGGATCTCAAATAAACTGTCTCCCAAAGTTTCATGATAAAGAGAGTGAGCTCCTGTCTCATGACCTGCGGATTCCATTTCCCGTACAATTTCAGGAAAGCGCCGGGCAGTGTCTCCAACCCAGAAAGCTGTCACAGGAATGGATTTTTTGGCAAACAGATTTAGTAACAGCGGGGTTCCCTTAGTGACTCCTTCATAAAAAGGAGTCCAACTGCCGATATCAGTTTCCATATCAATTCCAAATACTACCTGTATCTCTCTCATCCTGCATACCCATTCATTAGGAAATTTAATTTGTATATTTTAACTTTCAACATAATTTTACTATACTTAGTGTCAGGAAAGCTAAAAATTTATTACATAATTTATGGACTCCACTTAAGTACATGAATCGTTCCCTTCCAAAACTTCCAGAGACAGACTGAAATGAACCCTTTTGAAACCAGGCTTCTGGGTAATACTGGAATTAAAATTACTTCACTGGGATTTGGTGGTGCTCCCTTGGGGGAATTGTTTGAAAAGGTTGAGCATCTGCAAGCAATTGAAACACTCGATGAAGCTTATGCTTCAGGAATTCGTTACTACGATACTGCACCTTGGTATGGGCATGGCTTGAGTGAACATAGGCTGGGTAATATGTTACAGCAAAAGGATCGTCATGACTTTGTCCTATCCTCTAAAGTTGGAAGAGTTTATAGCCCTTTCAAAGGAGATCCTGCTCTTTTTGACGGATCACCATGGGTAGGAGGGTTGCCTTTCGATTGGCGTTTTGATTATTCCGCAGCAGGGCTTGAGCGTTCTTTTATTGACAGTACAATGCGTCTCGGATTGAACAGAATTGACCTTCTTGTCATCCATGACCTGGATGCAAGTTACCACGGTAAATCAGTGTCCAAAAAACTAAAGGAACTGGAGTCCGGAATGGAATGGCTTAAAAAGCTGAAGAAGTCAGAAGTTATAAGGGGTTTTGGAGCAGGCATTAATGATATGGCAATGATTCCACTTTTTTTAGAACATTTCGAACTGGATTTTTTCCTGGTTGCCATGCCTTACACCCTGCTGAATCAGGAGCCGCTTGAAGATATATTTCCAGAGTGTGAAAGGCGTGGTATTGGGATCATTATTGGTTCACCCTATGCGTCAGGGGTATTGGCTAGCGGCTCCACACAAGAATCCAAATACGGATATGCCACGGCCAGTGAGGAGATGCGGAAAAAGGTTAGGTCTATAGAAGTGATTTGTGAAGATTATGGAATTCCACTTAAAGCGGCCGCATTACAGTTTCCATTGGCTCACCCTCAAGTTTCGTCAGTCATACCAGGCTCACTGAGTGCTGCTCAGGTTCTGGACAATATTGAAATGCTCAAATGCCCTATACCGCCAGAACTTTGGATTGAACTCAAACATACAGGATTGTTGCATCCTGAGGCGCCGGTAAAATGAGCTTCAACTCTATTGAGTCCATTAACGTGTGTAGCGTAATTATTGCTCCAATTCCAAAGCCTATGTGAAAAATCTTCAATCAAAGATACCACATCGGAAAAGATAATTTTTTATTTTCTACTTGTCCATACACTACCGCGAGGGAACTCAAATTCCTGCAAACTACTTGTTTTCATTGTGATACTGTACCCTGGATCAAGTGGAGGCATATATCTCCCATTTTTTATTTTCACGGGAAACTCAAAGTGTTCATGAAGGTGATCTACATATTCAATTACCCGATTCTCCAAACTGCCTGATACACAAATATAATCAAAAATAGAGATGTGCTGAACATACTCACAAAGCCCTACTCCACCCGCATGTGGACAAACAGGGATATTAAATTTTGCCGCCATAAACAAGACTGACAATACCTCGTTTACTCCACCTAGACGACAACAATCAAGCTGACAAAATTGCAAACCATTAGCCTGAAAAAACTGCTTAAAAAGAATACGGTTTTGGCAATGTTCTCCTGTAGCTACTCCAACAGGATCTATTTGTGTTGAAATTTTTTGATGCCCAAGAATATCATCGGGACTCGTCGGTTCTTCTATCCACCACGGATCAAACTGAGACAATAATTTCATATTTTCGATGGCTTCATTTACATCCCAATTTTGATTTGCATCAAACATAAGCTTATTCTCTGAACCAATTTCATCTCTTACAATAGATGCCCGCCTTATGTCGTCTTGAATATTGTTCCCCACTTTTATTTTAAAATGAGTCCAGCCCTTTTTTATAGAATCTCTACACAAGGATTTGATTTTCTCATCAGAATATCCCAACCAGCCTGCAGAAGTTGTATAGGCCGGATAGCCTTTTAAACGCATTTCTGCTTCACGTTTCTTCCGTGAAGAAAATTTTTCTTCAAGCATTTTGATGGCTTCTTGAGGAGTTATTACATCAGTAATATATCGAAAATCAACAGCCTTCACCAACTCCTCTGGCGACATATCAACTAGTAGTTTCCAAAGAGGTTTTCCTTCTATCTTTGCATATAAGTCCCACAGCGCATTTACAATTGCTGCAGTAGCAAGATGGATCACTCCTTTTTCTGGACCTACCCAGCGAAGCTGTGAATCACTCACAAGTGAACGCCAAAAATCTCCCATATTACGAGTAATTTCAACAAAGTCCTTGTTTACAAGCAGATACTTTAAGGCATGAACAGCAGCTACACACAGCTCATTTCCTCTGCCAATAGTAAAAGTCAGACCATTCCCTTTTAACTCAGAATTTGTGATTAGGGTAACGTAGGTAGCGGAATAATCCGGATCCGGATTCATAGCGTCGGAACCATCGGATTGACTGGATGTAGGAAATCGTATATCGCTTACAAGTACATCTATGATTTTTATCACAAAGCTCTTCCTAAAAAATAACTCAAAAATTAAAGCCTAACATGTTGATGTTGTCCTTTAAACTTAATCCGGCAATTATGTAAAAACAAATATGATTCAACGCACACGACTCAAGCGTGGATCGAGAATATCACGTAAACCGTCGCCCAGCAGATTCAAACCAAGAACTGTGAAGACAATAGCGAGTCCAGGCAGAATTGCGAGTTGAGGCGCAAAAAACATCATCGTCTGCGCTTCGCTGAGCATTTTACCCCAGCTTGGCATAGGAGGTTGTGTGCCAAGTCCCAGATAACTCAACCCTGCTTCTGCAAGGATTCCCAATGCGAATTGAATAGTTCCCTGTACGATGAGGACACTCACGATATTTGGTAAGATATGTTCAATAGCAATCCGCACCTCACCTTTACCAGCTGTTCTGGCAGCCAGAATGAATTCACGTTTGTAAACGCTCAAAGCGCTTCCTCTGGTAATTCTGGCAAAAACCGGAATATTGAAAATACCGATTGCCAGCACAGAGTTTATCGTTCCAGGACCATAAACCGCTGAGAGCATAACTGCCGTCAACAAGGCAGGAAAGGCAAATGCAAAGTCATTGAAACGCATCACAGTTTCTTCCACCCATCCTCGTTTTGCTGCGGCCAAAGCTCCTAGCGGGACTCCGATTCCTGCTCCAAAACCAATCGCAAAGACCGAAACCAGCATTGAGTTCCAGGCACCTACCATCAACATTGAAAAAACATCGCGTCCAAAATGATCAGTTCCCAGCCAATGCTTTGCGGACGCACTTTCCAACTTGTGCGGTATGTCCAGCAGTTCTACAGGAAAAGGTGTCCAGAACAAGGAAAGTAGACCGGTAAATAGCATAATCATACTCAGAATCAGCCCGATCACAAAACTGCGGTGACGCATACTGTTTTGCCAAAATTCACTAAGTCTTGATTCATTCATGCGCTAGCTCCACGCAATCTTGGATCAAGCGCCACATAAAACATATCAACCAGGAAATTGACAGTCACTACAGTTGCAGCCAGTAAAATAACTATGTTCTTTACTACCACCAAATCTCTTTGCGCTATTGCCTGAAAAAGGAGACGTCCCAGTCCGGGCAAATAAAAAACATTTTCTATGATGATGGTTCCTGCCAATAAAAATGAAAGTTGTAATCCGAGGATTGTGACTACCGGAATCAGAGCATTTCTGACAGCGTGTCGCCAAAGTGCAGCATTCCTGCTGAGTCCTTTTGCACGTGCGGTGCGTACAAAATCTTCACGAACTGTTTCCAAAACCGCAGAACGTGTAACGCGGGCTAAAATTGCTGCCTGGGGCAGGGCCAGGGCAATTGCAGGCAAGGTCAATGATTTGAGAGCGGCAGTCAAACCCATTTCCCAGCCGGCGAAACCTCCTGCTGAATACCAGCCCAGTTTGACTGAAAAAAATAAAATCAACAGAATCGCAAACCAGAAATTTGGAATGGCAACCCCTAATTGAGCAAAGCCCATGATTCCCGTATCAGCGATACGCTTATGATTTGCTGCAGCAAATACTCCCAAAGGAATGGCGAGAAAAGTCGATAGCGTAATGGCCAGCAAAGCCAGCGGCAAACTGAGGGAGAGACGTTCTAGAATTAACTCGGAAACCGGAGTGTCATAAGTGTAACTTCGGCCGAAATCACCGCTCATGATACCACGTATCCAGCGGAAGTAACGTTCCGGAGCAGAAAGATCGAGTCCCATTTCGGTGCGGAGCGCAGCCAGAGTGTCCTCCTGAGCGCCGACTCCAAGAATAATTGATGCGGGATCACCTGGAAGGATTTCCAGCAGTAAAAAAATAACCAGTGAAGCCACCAGCAAAGTGATGACTAAAGCAAAGAACCGTTTTGCGAGGAAGATTGTCATTTAATTTGGAAAGGATGGCGTTCCAGTGATTTTGCTGAAACGCCTTTTGTGCAACTAATTATTCCAGCTTACACCGGTCAAATCATTGGCTTGAACGGGGCTGTTTTCCCAGAGTCCCATTACGTTTTTGTTCCAAATTCCCAGTTTTGCCAACTGAAAAAGGAAGCCGTTGACGGCATCTTTAGCGAGAATTGCCTGTGCGGCACCCATCAACGCATAACGTTTCTTGGGATCTGCAGTGACATTCAAGTCTTCAATGACTGCATTGAAACCGGGATTCCGGTATTGAAAATAATATTTCGGACGGGTGTAAATCCCGATGTCCATTGGTTCTGTGTGAGAGACAATGGTCAGGTCAAAATCTTTATTCTTGAAAACCTGATCCAGCCACTGTGCCCACTGTACAGGGATTATCTCCAGTTTGATACCGACTTTAGCCAATTGCGCGGCTATAATTTCTCCTCCACGTCGCGCATAACTCGGTGGCGGCAATTTGATAGTCGCCTTGAATCCATTGGGGTATCCTGCTTCTGCGAGGAGTTGCTTGGCCTTTCCCGTATCATGCGGATAAGTTCCGGTCAGATCAACATAAGCAGCATGATGCGGCGCAAAATGAGTTCCGATTGGAGTTCCAAAACCAAACATCGCACCGTCAATTATTTCCTGCGAGTTTAACGCATGGGCAATGGCCTGACGTACGCGAAGGTCATCAAATGGTTTTTGCAGGTTGTTGGTGGAGAGGATTGTTTCACCCTCAGTACTGCCGACTTTTACAGTGAAACTAGAATCGCTTTGAAATTGAGCTGCCATTTCAGGAGCAGGAAAGTTGGCGAAAGCATCGACATCACCTGCCATCAAAGCCGCTACTGCTGCCGCAGGATCCGGAATGATTTTGAAAGTTGCGGTTTTCAACGCAGGTTTTCCACCCCAGTAATTCGCATTATGTCCCAACTCAATCCGGTCACCTTTGACCCAGCGTTTGAAAGTAAAAGGCCCGGTACCAACAGGTTTACTTTTGTTTGAAGCTGCACTCGCGGAATCAACAATCACAGCATCCCCCCAACCCATGTTGAACAGGAAGTTTCCGGTTGGTGTTTTCAAGGTGACAACCACTGTATTTGCACCCTGTGCATTTACGTCTTCAATCGCGGCGAAAAGCGCTTTTTGCGCATTTGTACTTTTTTCCGACCTTGCACGGTCCAATGAAAATACCACATCTGCGGAATCAAATGTTGAACCATCATGGTACTTAACTCCATTGCGGAGTTTAAATGTGTAGGTCAGTCCGTCTGCTGAAATTATCCACGACTCCGCCAGCGCGGGTAGTACTTCCGCGTTTTGGTTGATCCGGGTCAGTCCCTCAAAAACGTTGGCGTAAACCACTTCGTCAATCGCGGCCGCAGCTCCAGCGGTAGGGTCAAGATGAGGTGGCTCTAAGACCATTCCCATCGTCAAATGTGTTTTACCGGCAAAGGCTGATCCGGAAAAGATCAGTACGGATCCACTGATCAGCAAAAATTTTGCGTATCTTTGAATGATGTTTTTCATGATTTCTCTGGAAAAATGTTAAATATTAAAAAAGACCTCCCTTGCGGAAGGGGGGAAAAAGAAGAAGCTGTATCATCACAAAAACTTTATTAAATTGCAAATATAATTATAATTTTACTGAATTCCTATAGCCAGGCCATACACCTAAAGATTCTGCTGCATAAACACCACGGGCAATTGCTCGGGCAACACAATCAGCGGCCATCATTCCCAAGCGGGCGATGTCGATAGGCGGCATTATTGAAAGTGAAATTTCCCCGGTTGCCAGAACGAAGACTGTGTCCCCGTCAAAAGGCGTATGTACCGGTCGAATTGCGCGTGCAAAACCATCCTGCGCCATAATTGCAATCCGCTGAGCCTGTGCCTTGGTGAGTACAGCATCAGTCGCAACTACGCAAAGAGTGGTATTAGTCGAGATGCTATTCGCAAGAGCATCATTCCCTGATTTGTCTGCATTCGCGGAGGTCTGTTCCGCATCTTTGAAAGGACTTTCGAAATCAAAATCCAGCGATAATTCGTTGAGATTACTTATTTCGGAATTTTCAGTTTTTGAGAAAATAAATTCAGGTGCGCCTCTGCCGCCGTACTCTGCATTTCGTTCAAAAGGCCAGGCCCAGAAATCCGGAAGATCAGGAAGTGTCACAGAACCAAAGGGGTTTACTGCTGCTAAGGCACCCACCGTAAAACCTTTTTCAGCGGAATTCTCCGGATTTTGCTGTAGTGAAGCAGTACCGATACCACCTTTAAGTGTTCCAGCTTTTGCTCCGGTTCCGGCACCAACGTTGCCCAGCGGACATTCGTAGCTTGCGTCAGCCACAGCTATTTTCCCAAATTCAAAATAAGTATGCTCATCCATTGCAGACTTTTCACCGCCGTTGAGTATGTCAAATAGAGTTGCCGCCGGAACTATAGGCACCGAAACATTTTTTGCTACCGGAAATCCGCGTCCTTGTGTTTTTAACCAGGACGCAACTCCGCCGGCAGCATCCAATCCCATTGCAGAACCACCGCTGAGTACGACAGCGTGCACCTCTTCAACCAGATTTGCTGGATGAAGAGCGTCTGTTTCACGTGTTCCGGGACCTCCTCCTCTGCAGTCCACTGCAGCTACTGCAGCGGAGTCCGGAAGAATTACTGTAGTTCCGCTCATCAATTTCATATCCTGTGCGTGTCCTACTTTGATGCCGGAAACGTCGGTAATACTGTTTTTTGGTCCTGGCTGCATATATTTTTATATTTTAGCTGATGGGTTATTGTTGTTTGGTGCCTAATGGAGGAGCCAATTTAATTAAGAGGATGAACCTGGTTAGCTCATGTTCTTTGATCCTTGTTTTCTGCTGCGATTTAAAATGTACACTGTCAGCTTCAGGTATTTTCGACAATTTCAAAAAAAGATCAACCGCATTGATTGGTGCTAATGCCAGTAAGTGCAGGCGCAGGTTTCGTCCTTCGAAATCAAAACGCTCCAACCATGCGCCTTCGATTGATGACAAGAGAGTTTGCAGAGTTTGATGTTTCCAAAAAGATTCCTCTACCATTTGTTTAACAAGTATTCCAATTCTTCCAAGTGTTTTTCACGAGCGGAGTAAATCAACGCAGGAGAATTGTTTATGTGCTGTTCCAACTCCACTTCCAAACTGGACAATTCCTGTTGCAGAACTTTTCGGTGTTTGAGAGTTTCATGATAAAACAATCCTGTGCCAGCAATTACGGTTAAAATCAAGGCTCCAGCCATAGTCCACCACGAACCAACGTGCCTTAAGCGCCGCTTATTATTGGGCGCAGCCCACCAGAATCCAGATTTTGGAGAATGCGCCAGGCCTTTCCATTCGGACACGACAGTTTCCAGTGCAACTGCGTTCTGAATGTCAACAGGTTCCGGCATTGTTTTTTCTGTCTCAGTTGCAGAATTATTTTCAACAAAAGCACCTGCCTTTGCTAGAGGAATAAGTCGAAATGTTTGCGGTTTTGTTTTTTGCGGTAACTGATCCGCAACAAAAAGTTCCTGTGAAACATTACTAAAAGACGGTAATTCAACTAATTTCGTGAGGAAGGAATCAGTTTTTTCCAAATAAAACGATTGCTCCAAACCTTTGATAATCATGGAGCTCGCAGGATTTCTCAGTAAGATAGGCACGCAGGCGCTAATCAGCGGAACCAGTTCAACAGTTGAAGTGAATTCCTGTTTTAGCATATTTTTTAAACTCAGACTTTCTGCAGGCAAAGTTGCGCAAAGTAAACCGACACGGTCAGTTTGTGCTTGTTCAAAATATATTCCTCCTACAGGAAACTCCGTGGAGAAAGAGTTGGCTTGCTTTGCCTGCGCTGAACTTTGAAGCTCACTTTCCGGAATATCCTGAAAGGCAAGCTGCATTTTGGCATAGGATTCCAGCTCTTCCGGAGAAAGTGTGATCGTAGTTTCAAAATGAGTTAGTACCCAGGGAAATTCAAGGAACAAGACTATTTTTGAAGGATTCCATTCATGACAAAGCTCGATAATCCTTTTTGGAGAAAGATGCTTTGCGACAGATTCGAGACAGCGCGTTTTCCCGTCGAACCAAAACCAGACAGTCTGTTTTGAAAGAAAAATATAAAGCGTTCTTTGCTGGATCATCCGGGGCAAAAAAATGGTAGTAAACGCTGACACCAAAAGCTCAGCGTTTAAAAAAATCAAGTGGCTGCGTATTGGCCGATTCCGCGTTCTTGCATTATTTCACGAATTTCCTCCAGAATCAGAGGATCATCAATAGTAGGCGGAACCGCAACTTCAGTTTCACAGGCTAGTTTCCGAATTGTTTTGCGCAGGATTTTTCCGGAGCGTGTTTTTGGCAAGCGCTTGACGATCCCTGCTTGTTTAAAACAGGCAACCGCGCCAATATTTTTACGGATGATCGCAATCAATTCCTCCTGCATTTTATCTTGTGAAATTTGCGTGCCGTCCTTGAGAACTACAAATCCAACAGGAACCTGTCCACGCAATTCATCATCGATTCCGGTAACTGCGCATTCCGCGATGTCAGGATGTCCTGCGATTAACTCCTCCATTTCACCTGTTGAAAGCCGGTGACCGGCAACATTGATCACATCATCAACTCGTCCCATCACAAAAATATAACCGTCTTCGTCCTTAATTCCTTCATCGCCGGTAATGTAATACCCAGGATATTGACTTAAATATGACTGCTTGAAACGTTCATCATCATTCCACAAAGTCGGCAGGCAACTCGGTGGTAACGGGAGGTGAATTACGATATTGCCGGTTTCACCAGGTTTGCAGGTTTCACCTTCCTCATCCAGCACTTGCACATTGTATCCGGGCATTGGAAAAGTGGGTGATCCATTTTTCAACGGCTGCGGTTCAATACCCATTGGATTGGAGCAAATCGCCCAGCCGGTTTCAGTTTGCCACCAGTGGTCGATTACCGGAATTTCCGGCTGTGAACCGTCAGATAAAATTTCCTTCAGCCATTCATAAGTTGGCGGATCCAGCCTTTCTCCTGCCAGAAAAAGTGTCCGGAGTGAACTGATATTATACTGCTTTTTAAGTTTTGCTTGCGGATCCTCTTTTTTTACAGCCCGGAAAGCGGTGGGTGCGGTGAAAAAAGTATTCACCTTATGCTCTTCAATTAAACGCCAGAATGCACCTGCATCCGGTGTCCGTACAGGTTTTCCCTCGTAGAGGATGGTTGTGCAGCCATGAATCAGCGGTGCGTAAACAATGTAAGAATGGCCAACCACCCAACCGACATCTGAACCTGCCCAGAAAACATCTCCGGGATCAGTATTGTAGACAGCCTTCATACTGTATTTTAATGCAACCGCGTGTCCGCCGTTATCGCGGAGCACACCTTTGGGAAGTCCTGTAGTTCCTGAAGTATATAAAATGTATAACGGATCAGTCGCGTCCAGAGCAACCGGTTCAGCCGGTTCAGCTTTTTTCAGCAGCTCATTCCAATCATGGTCCTGTCCAGATTGCATTTTTGCTTGAGCTTGAGGTCGCTGTAAAACAACAGTATTTTCCGGTGGGGATTCCGCAATTGCAATAGCTTGATCCACCAGCGGTTTGTATTCAATTACTCTGGTAAATTCAATTCCACAACTTGCGGTTACGATTACTTTTGGTTTGGCGTCATCAATCCGCACAGCCAGTTCATTTGGTGCAAAACCGCCAAATACCACTGAGTGAACAGCGCCTAATCTGGCACAAGCAAGCATAGCAATCACTGCCTCCGGAACCATCGGCATGTAAATGATTACACGGTCACCTTTTTCCACACCTAAATTTTTAAGTCCGCCTGCGAATTTTGCAACTTCGTCACGTAACTCCAGAAAGGTGAATTTCTGCTGAGAGTCTGTTGCAGGTGAATCATAAATCATTGCCAGCTGAGCACCTCGTCCTTCTTCGATATGTACATCCAGTGCGAGATATGACGTGTTTAGCTTTCCGCCGGAAAACCAGCGGTAAAACCCATGCTCGTCCTGAGAAAGAATTGTTTCAGGTAATTCATACCACTTGATCTGCTCAGCTTGTTCTCTCCAGAAAAGCTCCGGCTGCTCTATAGATTGCTGATATATGTCAAGATAACGCATTTTTTATCGTTTCAGAATACACGGTTTGAAATTCCTGCTTCAGGACAATAAACTTTTTTCTAAATTCAGGTAGCAGGGCTGTTGGCAATCAAATCTTCAACAACAGAAGGATCAGCGAGTGTAGATGTATCGCCGATACTATCGATTTCATTTTCCGCAATTTTACGCAAAATACGGCGCATGATTTTTCCAGAGCGTGTTTTCGGCAACCCGGGTGCCCATTGGATTACATCAAAGGTGGCAATCGGGCCTATTTCTTTTCGTACCAGTTGCACCAACTCTTTTTTCAAATCATCAGTTGGTTCAATTCCGGAATTTAAAGTCACATAGGCGTAAATACCCTGTCCTTTGATTTCATGCGGAAATCCAACAATTGCCGCCTCCGCAACCTTTTCATGGAGAACTACAGCAGATTCAAGCTCCGCAGTACCCATCCGGTGTCCTGAAACATTCAGCACATCGTCAACCCGTCCGGTAATCCAGTAATAACCGTCTTCGTCGCGTCTGCAGCCGTCTCCGGTAAAATAAAGCCCTTTGTAGGTACTGAAATAAGTTTGAATGAAACGTTCATGATCACCATAAACGGAACGCATTTGTCCGGGCCATGGATGTTTAATACACAAATTCCCTTCAGTTGCACCTTCCAGCTCATTACCGTCTGCATCCACGAGAAGTGGTTGAATTCCAAAAAACGGACGGGTTGCTGAGCCTGGTTTTGTGCGTGTTGCTCCCGGCAGCGGAGTTATCATAATCCCACCGGTTTCTGTCTGCCACCAGGTATCTACTATCGGACAATTCTCATGTCCAACAACACGGTGATACCAGAGCCATGCCTCCGGATTTATCGGTTCCCCGACTGTACCCAGCAGACGCAGTGAACTTAAATCCCGTTTGTTTACTAATTCATCTCCTTCTTTGGCAATTGCTCGAATTGCCGTTGGGGCAGTGTAGAAGATGTTGACTTTGTGTTTGTCGCAAATGTCCCAAAACCGTCCGAAATCTGGATAATTTGGAACACCTTCAAACATGAGTGTAGTCGCTCCATTTGCCAGTGGTCCATAAAGAATATAGCTGTGTCCGGTAACCCAGCCGATGTCCGCGGTGCACCAATAAATATCGCCATCATGATAGTCAAATACATATTGATGCGTCAGTGATGTGTAAACCAGATATCCCGCTGTAGTGTGTAAAACGCCTTTTGGTTTGCCTGTGGAACCTGAAGTGTAAAGAATGAAAAGCGGATCTTCCGCATCCATTTCTTCTGCAGGACAATCTGCGGAGGCGGTTGCCATATCTTCATGATAGAAATAGTCGCGTCCTGACTCCATGTTACATTCATCAGCCGTGTGTTTTACCACGATACAGCTCTCGGTACCTGTACCCTGCATGGCCTGATCTGCATTCTGCTTGAGTGGAATACTCTTTCCTCCACGTACGCCGGCATTTGCCGTAATCAGCATTTTACCGCCACAGTCAATAATTCGGTTTTTAAGAGCTTCCGCGCTGAATCCACCAAATACCACAGAATGTACCGCACCAATTCTGGTACAGGCGAGACACGCAATTGCCAGTTCCGGAATCATCGGCATATAAATCATCACCCGGTCACCTTTGACAATCCCGCGATTTTTCATCACATTGGCAAATTTGCACACCTCGGTGTGCAGTTCTTTGTAAGTGTAGCTTCGATCAACGTTTGGATCATCCGACTCCCAAATCAGCGCCTTTTGATCACCTTTTTTTTCTAAATGACGATCGATACAATTATAAGAAACATTAAGCTTCCCTCCTTCGTACCAGCGGATATGAGCCTTGTTGTAGTCCCAGTCAAGTGTGTTGTCCCACTTCTTGAACCAGTCCAGCCGCTCTGCCTGTTTGTCCCAAAAAACTTTTGGGTCATTCACAGACTCTTCGTACATTTTTAAATATGTTTCGTTATCAATCCAAGTATTTGCTTTGGCTGCTGCCGGAACTTCAAAAATTTTATACTCACTCATTTTTCTCTCCCAAATTTGGAAATTAATTTTGCAGGTGTCCTGAAACCCCACCATAGCAAAATTATTTTATTATGTCTTTAATAAAATGCAATTCAACTGCGTTGATTTCGCTAATCATTAATTAACCTTGCACCTTTATATGGTTTCTGCGAGTTTTCGACTTGTAGGAGGCTGCGCAAAATCTGCTAAGGCAGGGAAGGTAGCTATGTCGAATTGGCCGTGGAAATTGTTGACAGGATTACTGCTGATCATCCTGAGTTCAGCTTCCTGTAGCAAGGATTCGTCTGAAGAATATGCAGAAGGCGGAAGCGCGGTTTCGCCTGCCAAGGATTTTATGGTAATTTCAACCATACCTGAAGATAACGCTACCAAAGTCTCAGTGAATGCCTCCTTCGTGATTTCATTCAGCAATGAACTTAAGACAGGCAGTGTGAATGAAAATAATTTTTCCCTCACTACAAATGGCAGCGCGGTTTCAGTAACAGTCTCTATCTCGAAGAACATAGTTGTTTTGCTTCCGGCTTCTTCTTTGAGTGAAGGTACAATTTACACTGCATCTGTTTTGAGTGAAGTTCAGGACACATCCGGAAACAGCCTGGGGCAGGACAGCAGTTGGAAGTTCACCACAGTTTCCTCTTCAAGTGAAGATTCAGCCGAAACTACGGTAGACACCACCAAACCAAGTTTTATCTCAATCGCTCCGGCAGACAATTCCAGTAGTATTTCGGTAAACACTACAATTAGCGTTGTTTTCAGCGAAGCAGTTTCTCCGGTAACTTTAAGTTCAAGCACTTTCAAGTTATTGGATAACACGAGTAATTCTGTCAGCGGCAGTTACAGTTTAAATGGTTCAACGGTCACTTTCACTCCTACTGATAATCTATCGTATTTTCGGGATTACAGCGTTTTATTGACAATCGGGATTCAGGACACTGCGGGTAATGCGCTTTCTTCGGCAAGCTCATCTAGTTTTGAAACTTTGGGTGGTGTTGTGGTTACTACTGCTAACAGCAACGGGATGGTTTTGCTCAGCGGAGGAAGGTTTCAAATGGGTGCAGATAATCAATCAATTGCAGATGGAGATAATGAATCCGATGAAAACCCTACTCACACTGTACAATTAACAGGGCCGTTTTATATTTCTGATCATGAAGTTAGCTCAAGTGAATTCAAAGCATGTGTAGATTCCGGAAGCTGCAATTACACTTACAGCACGAGCAATGCAAAAAAAACATACGCAGTTTCCGGTAAGGAAAACCATCCGATGAACTATGTCAACTGGAATGAAGCAGTAGAGTATGCAGATTGGCTGACTGGTACACGTTCAGGAACTTATCGACTTTGTACAGAAGCAGAATGGGAATATGCAGTACGTGCCGGTACAACAAGCAAATGGTCTTGTGGAAACGACACTTGTACAACAAGCATTGCCTGGTATGATAACACCGGCGAACCACAGGAAGTGCGAACTAAAAGCGCCAATCAATGGGGCTTGTTTGATCTGCATGGAAATGTCAGGGAGTGGGTTTCAGATAATTACAGTGACGTTTATTACAGTGAAGTTACGGATGGCGTGGTAAATCCGCAAGGCCCGGCAGCGCCAAGCAGCGGAACAAAACGTAGTCAACGCGGCGGATATTATGGTAGCAAAAAAGCTGACATTCGATCAGCGAATAGACATTCAAGCACTCAGACGACCCATTCCTCAACCTCTGGTTTCAGGGTATGCGCCGATCCCTGATGTTACAAATTATAATCTGAATTAACATGCGAGGATTTTTACTGATTACAGTACTGATACTGACTCTACTGATTGGAGGTGTTATCTTGAGTTTTTTCCAGCAAAGTATCCAGCAGCGTTTTCAGAGCCAGGCTTTTCTGAAATCACAGATTCTTTTTCAGGAACTGAATGGCGCAGTAGTTCAGGTGCAGAATTATTTACAGAAGTTCACTCCAAACCAACTGCAGGAAATTCCGCCTGTGCTTGAAAGTAGTGTATTTGCAGAAGGTTTTGAAAACTGGTCAGCAAATGTTAAAACATCCGGAAGCGATCTGCTGATCAGTCTGCATGCGCCGAATGATTCAGGAGGTACGGATTTTCAACTGCTCTTGAGAAATGCAGACAATACTTCAGGAACTGAATTTTTGAAAGCGGACGGTGTGCTGATCCTGGAAAACTGAAAATGTGAGGAGAAAAAAAACAGGGTTGCGGCTCGTAAGCTGAGCCGCAGAAAATGAGAGCTTCAGATTTTACCCTGCAACATAAACGCAATCACAAGTGCGTAAATTACCAGCGACTCAATCAGCGCCAGACCAATAATCATTGGTGTAAAAATTTTGTCGGTTGCATTCGGGTTACGTGCAATGCCTTCCAAAGCACCGCGCATAGCCAAACCCTGACCAATTCCTCCACCAAGAGCCGCAATTCCAATTGCCAAACCTGCACCTAGAGCAATTCCGAATGTAGCCATTTCTCCCATTTCTGCTGCATACAGAGGGAAACTCGCTGACATAAGCAACGCCAACAATAATAATTTCTTCATGACATCCTTTTTGATGTTAATTAAATCAGCGCAATCAGTGAGCTTCACTCATTGCGAGTTCAAAATAAATGGCAGACAGTAAGACAAAGACAAACGCTTGTAAAACTGACACCAAAATTCCCAATCCCATAAACGGAATGGGTAGGCCGACGGCCAAAATTGACGTGAAAATCAAAACTACTTTATGATCTCCTGTCATATTCCCAAACAGCCTGATCGAAAGGGAAAGCGGGCGCACACAATGGCTGACGATTTCAATCGGCAGCATCAGCGGCGCAAGTAACGGCATGGGACCAAGAAATTGTTTTATGTAACCGGCTCCATGTTGACGAATACCCATAACATGAGTCATTATAAAAATGATCAAGGCAAAGGCAATGGTAACGTTAAACTGATCTGTAGGTGGATTAAATCCCGGTACCAGACCGATAAGATTCAGCAACAAAATAAATAAACCATATGTGCCAAGTAATGGAATAATGGGGCGTGCCCCTACTCCATGGCGGATGGTTCCGCTTAAAAAATTCAGAATTGCGCTGACTAAAACTTCTGCAAAATTAGAAAAATTGGCTTTACCTGAAGGTTCAAGTAGATCAGTTTGTCTGAAAGGTCTGCCTGCTAAATATGCGAAAACAATGAGAAAGACAGCTACTATCACCAAGTCCAGAAATGGCACTGGGTCAATACCAAGATCCACCAGTGGCTGTTCTAATCCGCTAAATAAAAAGTGGGCCCATGTGAATCCCTCCGCTGCAAAAACAGGGGCGGCTAACAGTAAAAAAACACTGATTAGTGCAAGTCTCTTGTTCATTCTGTAGTATTAGTTGGTTGACTTATACAGATTATTGAGGGCGCATTACCCTGATAAAAGAATAAATGAGGACAGCTAGCGCAATATTAGAAAGGCCGATCAAAAGCCCCTCCGCTGAAAAATCAAAGTATTGCATTGCGACAAACAATATGATTACTGAAATTCCGAATTTGGTAAAAGAAAACAGCAGATCAAGTGCTTGTAATTTTCGCTCTTGTAACAGCTTCCGGACAAACTGCATAGTCCAGAAATAGTTAAATCCTATAACCCCACATCCTAACAGAACAGAGGGCAAAAGGTCAATACTAAATATTGCTGTTCCCGCAACTAAGATGACACTGGCAACGAAAAGCAGATTCCTGAAAACATATGCTTGCTTGAGCTGGTCGGCTTCCTTAGTGGGAGCAAAGTCTTGAGGAACTTCAGAGAAATTTGAATTTACCGTAACAGTGGGATTTAAAGGTTTTTTTTTATCTATATTATCTTTTGTATCCACTAACTTTGAGTTAGGATTTGATTTTTCTTCGTCCTCAGGCTGCATATTTTATTTCGGATATTAGAGATGGTTTAGTTGTCCTTTTCAGAATCAGCATCCGCTTGAACACGTTTTACCAGGCGAAAAATGCTCCTGTATCCTGCTATTATTCCCGCAATTCCAAAGATCAGTAAAAACCATGGGTCTGTTGCTAACCACTCGTCGATCCAACTACCTATTAGAAAACCGACGACAACAGACAATCCAAGCTCCAAACCCATGGAACTATACATGACCCATTTTGGACCGGCTTTGTGAAGTTGTTTCATTTTGCAGAACTGTTTCGAAAATTACTGTTTCCTGATAAATCTAAATGGAAAAGAATCCAGCATCAGTCTAGTGTTAATAGCCTGAAATTGCAAGATTAGGGCACCAAGTTTCTTGCACCTTCATCGTTAAAAGGTTATGCTGAAAGGACTTTAAAACGAGCAAATCAAGTAAGCTAATCAAGATAAGCTAAAAATGGGTGACAGTTTAGGACAAATATTTCGAATCACTACATGGGGCGAATCCCATGGTGGAGGAGTTGGAGTAGTAATTGATGGTTGCCCTTCCGGGCTTCCGCTGAGTGAAGATGATCTGCAATATGAACTTGACAGGAGGCGCCCTGGACAAAGCAAAATAACAACACAGCGTAAGGAAAGTGATTCTGCGAGGATTCTTTCCGGAGTTTTTGCGGGACGTACCACAGGCACTGCAATTTCTGTGATGGTCTCAAATCAAGATGCAAAGTCGCATGCTTATGATCACCTCAAGGATTTGTACCGTCCGAGCCACGCGGATTATACTTTTGAGCAGAAATATGGTTTAAGAGACTGGATGGGAGGTGGCCGTTCTAGTGCGCGTGAAACTGTAGGAAGGGTTGCTGCAGGAGCAGTTGCAAAAAAACTTCTGCACCACTGGGACAAGATTCAGACGATTGCGTGGGTGGAGCAAATCCATGAGATAAAATCTTCTGTAGATAAACATACTGTCAGTGAAAGTCAGATCGAAGCCAGCATTGTACGTTGTCCTGATCCGGAAGCATCCGCGGCGATGATCGAACGCATACATGAAGTCCGAAAGTCCGGAGACAGTGCAGGTGGAATCATACGGGCGGTTGTCCGCAATGTCCCGGCGGGATTGGGAGAACCGGTATTTGATAAACTAACCGCGGATTTAGCAAAAGCCTTGATGTCTCTGCCTGCTACGAGAGGGGTGGAATTTGGTCTTGGATTCGATTCTGTGGTACTAAAAGGTTCAGAACATAATGACGCATTTGTCATGAGTGAAGGGAACATCCGGACCAGTACAAATCGTTCCGGAGGAATTCAGGGAGGAATATCTAACGGAGAGGAAATTGATTTGAGAATTGCTTTCAAACCAACTGCCACGATAAACTTTGAGCAGGACACAGTCAGCAGAGACGGCCGGGAAGTCAAACTGAAAGCCAAAGGTCGCCATGATCCCTGTGTTTTGCCTCGCGCTGTACCAATGGTAGAGGCTATGATTAATTTGGTTTTAGTTGATCATCATTTACGTAATCAGAAAAAGCGAATTTAAGGTTTTTTTTTGGGGGGGGGACTTTTTATTCTGAATAAAGTGAAAAAGTTGGTTCTTTTTTTGCAAAATGTTTCAGTAGTAAATAACAGTAGGAAAAAATAACAATTAATTATTAGATTTATGCCTCCTAAAATTAAACCCGAGAAAGTATCAGCAAAAACTATTCGTCCTTCAAATTCCAACCGCATTAATTCTCTTGGAGCAAATTCGGATGATAGATTTCTCACTCCGGGATCTATAGCTGTCATAGGAGTCCTCCTTTTTTTTGCCTTCGTAACCGCGCAAATTATTTTCATCAATTGATGAATCGGACAGGCTGCCATGCCTTACATTGACATCTTCAATGGGGATGCCGATGGGATATTGGCCCTCCATCAACTGCGTCTGCAAAATCCTCTAAAAAGCCGTCTTGTCACAGGAGTAAAGCGTGACACCCTGTTGTTGCAGCACGCACTCTCCGCACGTGACAGCGTGATTACAGTGCTTGACATTTCTTCTCATGCCAACCGTGAACCTCTCCTGCAGTTACTGAATCAAGGTAACACCGTTCACTATTTTGACCACCATTTTGCAGGGGAAATAGTAGAATCCCCACTTTTTCACTCACATATAGACACCAGTCCCGGTGTTTGCACCAGCATTTTGGTTGACCGTTATTTAGCAGGAAAATATCGACTCTGGACTGTAGCTGCTACTTTTGGAGATAACCTTCACGCTTCCGCTTTTGAACTGGCTGAGAGTCTTAAACTTGATCCGAAAAAAACTGAAGAATTACGGGAATTGGGAGAGTTAATCAATTACAATGCATATGGTGAAACGTTAGCTGATTTACATTTTTCACCGGAAACTTTATTTCTGGCTCTGCATCCATTTACTGATCCGTTTGAATTTATTCAGTCCTCCGGAGAGTTGAAACAATTACGCGAAGGCTTCCGGAGTGACATGCAAAAAGCAGAAGAAAAACAAGCTTTGAGACAAAGCTCTGCGGGCAGGATTTTCCAGTTTCCGAATGCTGCCTGGAGCAGGCGCGTTGCCGGAGTTTTCAGTAATCATCTTGCACGGGAATCTCCCGAACAAGCACATACATTGTTAGTTGAACGTAAAGACGGCTCGTTTCTGGTAGGTGTCCGTGCCCCGATTGCCAGGCCTTATGGTGCAGACACATTATGTCTTAAATTCTCAGGTGGCGGAAGGGTTGCTGCTGCAGGCATAAACCAGTTGGCACCGGAAGATGTTGAACGTTTTTTTGATGCTTTCGAAAAGCAATTTTAAGTCATTCTTCCTTTTGTAGTAGCATTCAGTTTTTTGGCGCTTTATATTTGTTTGAAATTTCTTCAGCTGTTTTCTTCACAAGTTCTTTCAAAATTAATTCCAGCTTTTCACAAAAAACCGGAACGTCTTCAGGCAGCAGCTTTTTTGGAACGTGAAAAGGCTCTCCGAATGCTTCGATAATTTTTGAAAAAGGCTTGGGTATTTTGTGTCTGTCCCAACTATTAAGATTCCACTGATGAGCGGCTTCATAGTGCCATGGTATGATGGGAACACCGGCATATTTAGCAAGCAGGATCACGCCGGACTGAATCTTTTCCGGAGGGCCAAGCGGACCGTCCGGAGTAATGGCAACCGAGGTTTTTTCCTTAAGTAATTTTATCATTTGTTTCAAGGCTGGAATTCCACCTCTGGTTGTTGAACCCCGCACCGCCTGATAGCCATAGTGGGCAAATACATCATAAATTGCCTGACCGTCATCACTGCTACTGATTAAAGCGGTTAGTTCTTCTTTACGTAGAAGCCAGATGCTGAAATATATGTTTTGGTGCCAGGTTGCAACAATCACACTGCCGTACTCCTCGAGAGTTGATTTCAATACTTCGTGATTTAGACGTCGTACACGTGTTGTACTTGCTGTAAATCGAATCAGCACCACCAGTATCCTAGTGATCAGCCAGTGCTGAATACGTTTTGTCCAGGAAGTTTTTGCTGCTTGCATGGTGAAAATATTTTTAAGTTGAATGAATGGCTAAGTAACTTTACAATACCAGTCTATCACGAACGGTGTCAGCTAAACAAATCAGATGAATGGTTAATTGATTTTGGTGGTTGTATATTCGCTGTTATATATTTTAAATATTATTATACTTATGTTCTATGGGATTGTTTTTCAAAAAAAAAATAATAGGCGAGCATCCTCACGAGGTGTTCCGAAAAGACTGGGAAAATGTTATGGACGCACTTTTCAGAAACGTGATTGCTAATAACCCAAAAGGCGCTGCAGTTATTTGCAACACCGAACGTCAAAATCAAGAGGATGGAGTAGGCGCAGTTCACCCTGGATTAGTCTATCGTATCAAGGCACAACGCGTTGATGAGATCAGGGAGGATCTGAAGAAGATAGACAGGCTTCACTTTGAAAATGTTTTCAAGACATATTTTGGCAGTGAACATGAAAAAAGTCTTGATTTTTATCGGATGAGAAA
>Ga0208962_1000050_pt1 | contig 24059 bp, 22 predicted proteins | sample AOAMet2_C43A7_80_2_FD_188076 | JGI IMG/M metagenome (GOLD analysis project Ga0208962, IMG submission 188076) | Ammonia-oxidizing marine microbial communities from Monterey Bay, California, USA - C0912_C43A7_80 (SPAdes) | ecosystem: Environmental > Aquatic > Marine > Intertidal zone | place... | reverse complement strand
ACCTGAACCACCAAGCCAGTTACTACCAAGCTGGTTGCTAACTGATGGGAATACAAATGTAGACATTGTATCTGCTGTAGCATCTTCATCCATACCAGCATCTCTTGCAATATGAGGAAGCATTAGTGAAGTAAATCCACCAGAATTCCACATAGCATTAGAAGCTGCAGTAACACCTAAGAATGTAGCTAATACTTCAGCGTTCTCATCAGCAAAACCTGCTGGAGTTGAAGTGACATCCCAAACTAGGATACCTAGAGCTGTCTTCTCTGCACCAGACAAAAGAACATTACCATGCTCTAAAGCACGACGAAGCGATCCACCCCATCCACAGAACATATCAAGCTCACCTTGAGCAAAAGCAGCCGCACCTTCAGGTGGAGCCATATCAACAACTTGCATTGAATCAACTGAAACACCAAAATGCTCCATCTGCTTTAAGTAACCGTAGTGAGCAGCAGTACCGATTGGTACAGAAACTTTCTTGCCAGCCAATTCAGAAGCGTTGCTTGCATCAATCTCAAGAGCTGAAGCTACAACACAGTTATCATTGTCAGCGTAGCTTACCGCAACGTCAACAATTTGAATGTCTTGACCTGTAGAAGCTGCAACAATAAACGGCGGAACACCCTGACTAACTGAGATATCGATATCTCCAGAAGCCATAGCGGCCGACATTGCAGTACCAGTTCCAAAAGCACTCCAGTTAACTTGCATACCCAAAGCTTCATCATAAGCACCAATTTGCTTTGCATACTCAAATGGCATTGGCCACTCTTCAAAATAGGCTACATTTAACTCATCAAGAGCCATAACGTTAACAGTAGCTATTGCACTGACAACTATTGCCCCAATTTTCTTATAAATACTTTTCATTGTTTCTCCTCAATTTTATAAATAATTAAACTTCCTACTCAGTAAAAAAAATAATTCAAAAAGCAGTTCAATACGAACCGTTTGAATAGATTACCCATATTTTTTCGAAACTGAAATGAGATATTACCATGAAAAAAACAGGAAGTATCTCAATTTTCAAAAATCAGTTTAATTTATTTGAACTCATTATTAAAAAAAAAATATAGAGCCAAAGTTGGATTAATTAATAGACCAGTTGAAATTAACTCAATTAAGTAAAAGTATAAATGTAATTAAAACTAAACAGTTTAGGGGATTTATTTTGCTAATTCAAGCGACCGAAGTTCTTTCGCAATTTTATCGAGAGAAGTGTTAATTAGCTTATAAGCGCCATCTGCCCCATAAAGTTTTGTTAATTCAACGGCTTCATTAATAATGACTTTATAAGGAACCTCAATTTGAAACTTTAATTCATAAACTGCTAAGTACATCACAGCTTTTTCGGTTGGACCTAGTTCACTAAAATCTCTATCTAGAGATGGCTCTATGATTTCATCTAATACTGAAATATTTTTAGGAATATTTAAAATTAAGTTAGAAAAGAATGCTTTAGAAATCTTTCCTTCCTTTTGATTAAGAAATTGTTGCTCAATTTGCACAATTTCTCCACCAGAAGTTAACCACTGATATAAAGCTTGTACTACCCTAGCTCGTGAGCGTTGTTTTGGTGTCACAGCTTTTCGAGCAAATTTATCATTCTAATAACGCTCTCTGCTGCTTCAGCACCTTTATTCTCAGAGTTAGCGCCTGACCGTTCAATTGCTTGCTCTACAGTATCAACCGTTAAAACTCCGAAGGCAATTGGAATTTCGGAGTCTAGTGAAACTTGAGAAATTCCTTTCACGCACTCACCAGCTACATATTCAAAATGAGGAGTTCCACCACGTATAACAGCTCCTAAAGCCACAATACCGTCATACCTACCAGTGCTAGCAGTCTTTTTAAGAGCCAAAGGGATTTCAAAAGCTCCAGGTACGTAAAAAAGTTCAATATCAGTCTCATCAGCTCCATGCTTTAATAAAGCGTCTTTGGCACCATTAATTAAATGTTCAACTACAAATGAATTAAAACGACCTGCAACAAGTGCAAACTTTTTATTCCTAATAGTTAAATCACCTTCAATAGTTTTCAATTTTTTTACTCCTTTATATTTATATATTCAGTAATAGTTATCCCAAAGCCTTCTAATCCAGGCCACTTTCTAGGTTTACCTAATGACTTCATATTTCTCACTCCTAAGTCAGCAAGTATTTGTGCACCTATTCCAAAGGTTTTTCCATCATCATTACTGCTATAGTCTTGATTATCAATATTTTCAAGGATAGCCTGGTTGTCTTGCTTACGTAAAAGCAAGAAAACTCCATTCTCTACTTTGGAAATCATATCAAGCGCACTATTAATACTAAAGCCACGCTGAACCTCCTGCAATACATCCTTAAAGATATTTTCCATATGAACCCTAACATGAGGCTCATTTGACTCGTTAATAACTCCCTTAACTAATGCAATATGAATATCATTATGAATAGTGTCAAGATAAGAATAAAGCTTAAACTCACCATATTTAGTATTAAAAGGTCTCTGACTAATTCTTTCGATTGTCTTTTCATTCTCTACTCGATAATGAATCAAGTCAGCAATATTTCCAACCTTAATTTCATGTTTTTTTCCAAATTTCTCTAAATCAGCGCTTCTAGCCATTGATCCATCTTCATTTAAAATTTCAACAATGACAGAAGCTGGCTCAAATCCAGCTAGTCGAGCTAAATCACAACCAGCCTCAGTATGACCTGCACGTATCAAGACGCCACCTTGTTGGGCCATTAATGGAAAGACATGTCCTGGCTGAACAATGTCAATTGGCTTTGCGTCTTTGGCTACTGCATCTAGAATAGTTCTAGCTCTATCAGAAGCTGAAATTCCTGTTGTAACCCCAGAAGCTGCCTCAATAGAGACAGTAAAATTTGTTGAATGAAGATCACTATTTTGAGAAACCATTAAAGGAAGATTTAACTGCTGACAGCGTCCTTGTGTCAACGTTAAACAAATTAATCCACGACCATGAGTAGCCATAAAATTAATATCCTCTTTAGTAACTTTTTCAGCTGCAATTAATAAGTCGCCTTCATTTTCTCGACCCTCATCATCCATTAAGATGATCATTTTGCCTTGTTTATAGTCTTCTAAAAGTTCTTCAATTGATGCTTTCATAACGCCCTATTGTTTGTAGTGATCAAGTTAAAAGTATTCATTTTTTGCCTAAGGTAGATATATCGATTTCTGAATTAGAATCATGACTAATTAATTGCTCAATATGTCTAGCGATTATATCTATCTCTATATTGACTTTAGAGTTTTCAATTAACTCCCCAAAGGTCGTCCATGATAATGTATGAGGAACTATATTTACATCAAAAATATTAGTCTCAATACTATTAACAGTTAAGCTAACGCCATTAATACAAATTGAGCCTTTTTTAGCAATATACTTAGTAAGGTCCTTATTAACTTTGATTTTTAAGCGAGTACTACTACCTTCTTTATCTATAGAGATTACCTCACCAACTCCATCAATATGGCCACTTACTAAATGACCATCAATTCCTTGGTTAAGTCGTAAAGATCTCTCTAAATTTACATTTTGTCCTTTCTTTAAGTCTGAAAAGTTAGTGCAGTTCAATGTTTCTTGAGATACATCAGAAGTAAAAGAATTTTCCTTTAGCTCGGTTACAGTTAAACAAACCCCATTAACTGCAATACTATCGCCTATAGAACAATCAGAAAGATCCAAGTCATTACAACTAAAGACTAAAACAACACCTTTATCCGATGAATGCACCTCGACTACATCGCCCTTAGATTGAATAATTCCTGTAAACATTTATAAAATAGATTTTTTAGTTAGAGTAAATTTTATGCTTAAACGTATTTATTGGCTTATTTAACCATTTAATTAAAGTCTATGTAGTCAATAGATTTCATATCAGCCTTTAATTAAATTCACAACTGGGTTAATAAATAATCTTCGTAGTTACCAGAGTAATAATGAGCACCATCCTCTTTAAGCTCAATAACCTTAGTGGATAAGGAAGAAACAAATTCCCTATCATGACTTACAAATATCAAGGTCCCTTTATAGTTATCTAGAGCAAGATTTAAGGCCTCAATAGATTCCATATCTAAGTGATTTGTAGGTTCATCCATTAATAAAATATTTGGTTTTTGAAGCATTAATCTTCCAAAAATCATCCTACCTTTTTCGCCTCCAGATAGAGACTTTACAGATTTCTTGACATCCTCTTTTCCAAAAAGCATTTTTCCTAATACCGATCGCATCATCTGAATATCGTCTTTTTCATTCTTGAACTGAGTCATCCAGTCCAAAACACTCATGTCTTTTTCAAATTCTTCACTATGGTCTTGAGCGTAATATCCAATATTTGCATTCTCACTCCATTTAGTTTTGCCACTATCAGAATCAATATCACCAAACAAAGTCCTTAAGAGGGTTGTTTTTCCAATTCCATTCTGACCAATAATTGCAACCCTTTGGCCCGTTTCAATCATTAAATTAATATCCATAAAAACTTTCTCATCACCGAAACTTTTACTGAGATTTTGAACCTCTAAAATATTTCTAAATAGCTCTTTAGATTGATTAAAAATAATATAAGGACTAACTCGAGAGGATGGTTTAATGTCATCAAGTTCAATCTTATTTAACTGTTTAAGGCGTGAAGTTGCCTGCCTTGACTTAGAAGCATTTGCAGAAAATCGAGATACAAAGTGCTTTAAATCTTTAATTTTTTCTTCTTTTTTAGCGTTATCGGAACGCATCCTTTCTTGGATAGCTGTTGCCGCTATCATAAAGTCATCATAACTACCAGGAAAAATATTTAGCGCACCATAATCAAGGTCAGCCATATGTGTACAGACACCATTCAAAAAATGTCGATCGTGAGAAATAATTACCATTGTTGATTTTCTAGAACTCAAAACACCTTCCAACCAACGAATTGAGTTAATATCTAGATTGTTAGTTGGCTCATCCAATAAGAGTACATCTGGATCAGAAAAAAGCGCTTGAGCCAATAACACTCTTAGCTTCCATCCTGGAGCAATTTCACTCATCAAGCCATAGTGCTGCTCTAAAGGAATGTCTAGTCCTAACAACAACTCACTTGCAGAAGACTCTGCAGAATATCCATCCATTTCTGCAAATTCCATTTCCAATTCAGCCACCTTAATACCATCCTCTTCGCTCATCTCAGGGAGTGCGTAGATTCTATCTCTTTCTTCTTTTATCTTCCATAATGCCTTATGCCCCATTATTACAGTATCTACAACACGATACTTTTCAAAAGCAAACTGATCTTGAGATAGAATTCCAAGTCTTTGACCATCACCTACCATAACTGAACCATGAGTAGGCTTTAACTCTCCAGTCATTATTTTCATTAATGTAGATTTACCACAACCGTTAGCACCAATTAATCCGTATCGATTGCCATTCTGAAATTTAACAGATATATTTTCAAACAAAGGTTTTTCACCAAATTGCATGGTGACATTAGCAGTAGAAATCATTATCTTGTCTAAAATTATAAAATAAAATATTATCCCATATAGGCTAGTAAATAGCATAACTTTTAAACATTAGGATATGCAGAGAAAGTTATCAATATTAAGTATAAAATATAATTCAAGATGAGAGTAAATCCCACTACTAGAACCAAACAGATGCCAGATAAGTCCTTATTAACGGCAATCTTAGCATTATTAATTTTTGGATGGATTATGTCATTTTCTGCATCTCTATCTTATTTTTCTAGTTACACCTTCTTTGCGAAACAAACCCTTTTCATAGTAATGGGTTTATGCTCAGGTTTAGTTATTCTGAATACACCAATCTCTGTCCTGCAAAAATACTCAATTCCATTATTTATATTAACTCTATTGTTGCTAGTTGTTGTCTTCCTTCCAAGCCCCATTGGTCACGAAGTTAAGGGATCAACTCGTTGGATTAATTTTGTTTATTTCAAGTTCCAACCTTCCGAGTTAATGAAACTCTCAATGGTCTTGTTTATGGCAGGCTTCTTAATACGCCAAGAAAGTGATATTAGAAAACCTTGGATCGGCTTTATTAAGACAATAGCTATTATTGGTATTACTGGTCTCTTATTATTGCTTGAAATGGATATTGGAGCCACGCTTATTATTTCATTAACTGCAATGGCTATGCTTTATGCTGCTGGCTCATACATTAAGCAACTTACTATTGTCACTGCAGGATTATTTGTATTATTAGGAATTATCATTACTCTTGTTCCCAATAGATTTGAACGCTTTATGTCTTTTTGGACTGATGATTTCTGGAGTAGTAGTGATCCAAGACTTGACCAAACAAAAGCTGCTTTAATTGGCATCGCTAGAGGTGACTGGTTTGGTACTGGACTAGGTGGGAGTATTCAAAAATTCAAAGCTTTACCAGAAAGACATACAGATATGATTTTTGCTGTAATTGGAGAAGAGCTTGGTTTATTGGGAATGCTATTCGTTCTTTTATCATTTTTATATATCCTTCTAAAAGGTTTTTCAATTGCCAAACTTGCACTTCAAAAAGGAAGGAACTATAGCTCTTATGTTGTCTTTGGAATTTGTACTTGGTTCGCGATGCAAATAACTGTTAATATTGCTATGAATCTTGGCCTTATACCACCCAAAGGATTTACATTGCCTTTGTTAAGTTATGGAGGTACCTCTATGATTTTTTCTATCATCTCGTTAGCAATATTATTACGAGTTGATATGGAAAACAGAACTAAATATTCCAAGCAGCAAAATTATGTCTAAAAAAGTTTTGATTATGGCAGGAGGTACTGGTGGCCACATCTTTCCAGCTCTTGCTATAGCAAAAGAACTAAAAGCCCGTGGTGCAATCGTTGAATGGCTTGGTGGAAAAAATGGCCTAGAAAACTCATTAGTGCCGAAACATGGATACCATTTGAATAGTGTATATAGTAGTGGATTAAGAGGTAAAAGCCCTCTAACAATATTAAAAGCTGTTTTCTTACTTAGTCTAGGCCTTATTCAAACGATTCTAGTATTTATCAAATTTAGGCCAAACAGAGTTATTGGGATGGGTGGTTATGCATCCGGAATTGGCGGACTAGTTTCAAAAATATTTTTTATCCCTTTAATTATTCATGAACAAAATACCATTCCAGGAACAACAAATAAATTATTAAGTAAATTTGCCAAAAAAAGCTTTCAAGCCTTTGACAACACTTTTGATAATAAAGTAAGCGCTACTACAACTGGAAATCCTATACTTTTTAAGCCAAAATCAAAAAATACCCCTAAATTAGTACAAAACTTACTTGTATTGGGAGGTTCTCTTGGCGCCAGAAGAATTAATGAAACAGTAGCGAAAATTAAAACTCCTCTAAATATCTGGCACCAAACTGGCGCTAAGCACATTGAAGACGTTAAAGTTATGTATGCTAAAGATGTTCATCCTAGTCTCAAGATTGAAGACTTTATAGAAGATATGGCAGAAGCCTATGCTTGGGCTGATATTGTAATTTGTAGATCTGGTGCTATGACAGTCTCAGAGCTAATCGCTACAAACACTCTTGCAATACTAGTGCCATTCCCTTATGCCGTTGACAACCATCAAACAATGAATGCTCAATACCTCTCAAAAAATGGTGCAGGAATACTTATTGAGGAGTCTATTTTTAATGCAGAATTAATCGACAAAGAGATTCTTTCATTAAACTCTGAGAAACTCCAAGAAATGACTAAGAATTTAGAGTTACTTTCAGTTCCAAATCCTGAGATGATAATTGCTGATTATCTTTTCGGTTAATCCCGAGTCGACTAAAAAGAAGCTGGTCATTTGCAGCAGTCGGATTATCAGTAGTTAATAATTGCTCTCCATAAAAAATAGAGTTAGCGCCTGCAAAGAAACAAAGCGCCTGCATACCCTCACCCATCTCCAGTCTCCCAGCCGAGAGTCTAACTACTGAGTTTGGCATTAAAATCCTCGCAACAGCAATCGTACGAACAAACTCACTTTCACTTGGAGGATCAACATTCTCAAATGGTGTACCTGGAATAGGGACCAAAAGATTAATTGGCACACTACTGGGATGCGTCTCAAGATTAGCTAAAGATTGAAGCATTGAAGCTCGATCAGTCTCAGTCTCTCCCATTCCTAAAATACCACCACTACAAACATTAATGTTTGCATTTTGAACTGCATCTAACGTGTCTAATCTGTCCTGAAAGTGTCTCGTTGTTACAACATTAGAATAGTGCTCTTTTGAGGTATCAATATTATGATTGTAGTAATCAAGACCTGCCTCCTTTAGAGTCGATGCTTGTTTTGGTGTAAGCATACCTAAAGTAACACAGGTTTCCATCCCCATAGCCTTAACGCCTTGAATCATCGGAATAACCTTATCAAGGCTTTTGTCAGTTGGATTTCTCCACGCAGCACCCATACAAAATCTAGAAGCACCCTTGTCTTTAGCTATTTTAGCTTGATGTAATACTTGATCAATCTCCATTAATTTTTCACGCTCAAGCCCAGTATCATATTTAGAGCTTTGAGAACAATAAGAGCAATCTTCGGGACAGGCACCAGTCTTAATATTAAGTAAAGAACTAACTTGGACTTGGTTCGGGTCAAAAACCTCTCTATGAATACTGTGTGCCTTAAACAAAAGGTCGTTAAAGGGAAGCGTAAAGAGCGCTTTTATTTCATCTAATTCCCAATCATTTCTAACTTCAATCATTTGTATTTCTATATTTAAGATAATTAATTTTACCGCATACTAAAGAGTCAAAAAGAACAATAAAAAGCCGCGCAATGCGCGGCTTTTTTTAATTCATAAGAATTATTTAACAGCTATAGTATAAATCAAACTCTAGCGGCTGAGGTGAAGCTCTCATAGCAGTAACTTCCTGCATCTTAAGTTCGATAAAAGAATCAATAACTTCATCAGTAAAGACTCCACCCTGCTTAAGAAATTCACGGTCAGCATCTAACTCTTCAAGCGCTATGTGGAGCATACCGCTAACCTTGGGTATACCTGATGTATCAGAGTCATATAGGTCTTGGTCAGCAGGTTCACCTGGATGAATCTTGTTTTTAATACCATCAAGGCCTGCCATTAGCAATGCTGAAAATGCAAGGTATGGGTTAGCTGTAGAATCTGGAAAACGAACCTCGATACGACGGCCTTTTGGGTTTTTAACAAAAGGAATTCTGATTGCAGCTGAACGATTCTTAGCAGAATAAGCCAACATTTCAGGTGCCTCGAACCCAGGAACTAGACGCTTGTATGAGTTTGTAGATGGATTAGTAAGGGCATTCAAGGCGCGAGCATGCTTGATAATACCGCCAATAAAAAATAGCGCTGTTTCACTGAGGTTGCCATAACCATCACCGTCAAACATGTTTACACCATCTTTCGCAATTGAAATGTGAACATGCATACCATTACCGTTATCAACAGCAATCGGTTTTGGCATAAATGTAGCTGTTTTGCCATATAGATGAGCTACGTTATGAACACAATATTTGAGTATTTGAGTCTCGTCAGCTTTTTTTACTAGAGTATTGAATAATGCACCAATCTCGCACTGACCTGCGGTACCAACTTCGTGGTGGTGAACCTCAGTAGTGACACCCATCTCTTCAATTGCCAAACACATTTGAGATCTAAGATCATGCAACGAGTCGACTGGGGGAACTGGGAAGTATCCACCCTTAATGTGTGGACGGTGGCCTTTATTACCACCCTCTATATCTGTACCGGAACTCCAGGCAGCCTCTTCAGAACTGATTTCATAAAAAGCCTTACCCAAACCAAATCCTGCATCCCATTTGACACTATCAAAGACAAAAAATTCTGGCTCATTACCAAAGTAAGCAGTATCACCAATACCGGAATCTTTTAGATAAGCCTCTGCACGAGCTGCAATAGAGCGTGGATCCTTAACATAACCTTTCATATCAGAAGGATCAACGATATTACAACGTATATTGAGTGTAACTTCTTCAGTAAAAGGATCGAGAATTGCTGTCTCCGTAACTGGAACTAGCACCATGTCAGAGTCATTAATATCTTTCCAGCCAGAGATAGAAGAGCCGTCAAACATTTGACCATCTTCTAGCTTCTCTATATCAACTGTATGAGTGGGAACACTGACATGTTGTTCTTTACCTATCGTATCAGTGAAGCGAAAATCTATAAACTTAACATCCTGATCTTTAATCATTTTCATTACATCTTTTGCAGACATAGCTATACTCCTAAATATATAAAATAAATAACAAAGTTGACAGGCATTGTCAGAAGGTCTGCACCGTTGCAAACGATATTGTTGTCTCTTAAAGAGACTAACAAAAATAATTCAGAGCGAGATTATATCCTAATTCTTTTAGATTTACACTACAAAATTATTCAATTCAAGTTGAGATTATAAAATCCAATCTCTAGGTTTTAAAAAGTAACTTGTTAGTTTTTCTTCTTCACTACCTACTTCAATTTTATATTGATAAGACCATTGAGCTTTTGGAGGTAATGACATTAGAATTGACTCTGTCCTTCCTCCACTCTGGAGACCGAATAAGGTTCCACGATCATATATCAAGTTAAATTCTACATATCGACCTCGACGGTAAAGCTGAAAATCTTTCTCTTTTTCACTGAAAGTGGTATTCATTCTCTTTTTAGCAATTGGAATGTATGCCTCAGTAAAATGATTTCCAACGCTCTTCATATAGTTAAAGCACTCTTCAAAATCGCCATTAAGATCATCAAAAAACAAGCCACCAATACCTCTCTGTTCATTTCTATGAGTCAAACAAAAATAGTCATCGCACCATTTTTTATATTTTGGGTAAACGTCTTTTCCAAAAGGTATACAAGCCTTTTTAGCAGTTTCGTGCCAGTGCACTGCATCTTCATCAAAACCATAATATGGCGTTAAGTCAAATCCACCTCCAAACCACCATATTGGATCTTTTCCTTGCTCTTCGGCGACAAAAAATCGAACATTTGCATGAGCAGTAGGTATATATGGATTATCAGGGTGTAATACCAAAGAAACACCAAGAGCAGTATATTGCCTTCCTTCGAGCTCGGGTCTAAGTGCACTAGCAGATTTAGGCATTTTATCGCCACGAATAATCGAAAAGTTTACACCACCCTTCTCAAAAACATTGCCATTGGAAATAATGCAGCTTATACCATTTCCTCTTTGATCGTCTCTTGACCAATGATCTTGCTCAAATACAGTGCCCCCATCAAGCAGTTCAATTTCAGAACAAATAGTTTGCTGAAGGTCAATTAAATATTTTTTTACTTGCTCTATCATCGTTGGCGAATACCTGTTAATAAATTAATTATTCTTGAAGGCTCAGAATTATACTTATTTGGAGGTAATACAAAATCAAGCTCATTACCAAAATACGTTCTTAGTTCGAGTAAAGATTTGGCAACTTTGTTTCCTTGAGTATTAGCGCTCGTTGAAATCAGAGCAGAGCCCGTATTTTCACAGAAATAAGAAATCAGTGGATCCGAAGTAATTCGCACTGCAAGAAGTTCATGATCACCAGTAATAAGACTGGAAACATTTTCAGATTTTGGAACAAGATAAGTTGTAGGCTTATCAACTGGCTTAGTAAGTTTTTGCAATAATTTAATATCTAGATTTGGATCAATATATGGCAATAAAAAACCAATATCAGATGCTAGCAATATAAAGCCTTTGTTGATATCTCTTTGCTTTAAATCTGCCAATGCATGAATCGCACTTTGGTTGTTAGCCAAACAAGATAGGCCATAAATAGTATCTGTTGGGTGAGCTATAACGCCAGTCCTTAAATGGTTAAGTGCCAATCGAATTTTCGGAGTTAATTTCATTTTTTAGCTCTAGGGTGAAATTCATCATAGACTTTAGAGAGCTCTAAAAAATCTAAATGAGTATAAATTTGAGTACTTTTAATACTTTTATGACCCAAGAATTCTTGGACAGTTCTAAGGTCATGACTAGACTGAAGAAAATGAGTCGCTGCGGCATGTCTTAACATGTGGGGGTGAACATTGATTGAGATGCCTACATCAAGCGCCCTTTTTTTGACGATATTTTGTACAGACCGAGGACTAATTCTTAGGCCTTTTTGATTCAAAAATAAGGCATCAGATTCAGATTCTGGTCTTTTAGTAAGATAAGCCTCAAGAATATTTATTGCTGAACTACCAATTGGGGAGAAACGGGCCTTTCCACCCTTACCCATTACTCTTACAAAGCCTTCATTCACATCTAAATCCTTAATATTTATTCCGACAAGTTCAGAAACCCTTAAGCCACATGAATATAATAATTCAATCATTAGTACTGATCGCAACTCTGAGTAATGACCTGTCTTTAAGTTCATCATATTTCTAAGATCATCAAAATCGATTGTTTTAGGTAAAACTCGATCTATTTTAGGGGTTTGAATCGATAGTGCAGGATTTTTAACCATTACTCCATTATCAATTAAAAAGTTAAAAAAACCTCTTATTGAAGACAAATATCTCCTAATGGATTTACCTGACATCTCACTATGCCTAAGTCCCATTACAAATAGATTAACTGTATCACTCTCTATTTCTAACCAATCAGCAATATTCCTATTAATTAAAAAAGATAGAAACTTTAATAAATCTCTCTCATACGAAGCAATGGTGTTTAGGGCATAGTTTTTTTCAACACCCAAATAAGTCACAAATTCTTCAATTTGTTTAACTAATATTTCGCTTTGAGACTTGTTTTTTTCATGATCGACCATATCTTTACATTTTACGTTAAACGATTAAGGATTTTAGATGAGTCAAAAACAAACACACGCCTTTCAGACAGAAGTATCGCAACTACTCCATTTAATGGTTCACTCCCTATACTCCAACAAGGAGATATTCCTAAGGGAGCTGGTTTCAAATGCTTCAGATGCAATCGATAAGCTTAAATTTGAGTCTTTATCTAATGAATCGCTTATTGAAGGAAAACAAGAGCCTAGTATTCATATTGATATTGATAAGGATGCAGGGACTATTACCATAAAAGATAACGGCATTGGAATGACTCAAGATGAGGTTATGGAAAATATAGGTACTATAGCTAACTCAGGTACTCGCAAATACCTTGAAAGTCTAGACAAGAGTCAAACACAAGACTCAAACCTTATTGGTCAATTTGGTGTAGGTTTTTATTCTTCTTTCATCGTTTCTAATACGGTCACTCTTTTGAGTAGAAAGGCTGGTGATGATAAGGCTAACGGCACAAAATGGGTATCAAAAGGAAAAGGCGAATACTCAATTGAAACAGTTGAATTAGACGATTACGGCACAACAGTAATTCTCAACGTTAAGAAAGCTGAAAATGAATTCGTAAATGACTATCGAATCCGCGGCATCGTTTCAAAATATTCTGATCACATTACCATACCAATTATGATGCTGAAATCATCAGAAGAAGATAAAGATGTAATTGAATATGAAACCATCAATAAGGCGACTGCTTTTTGGATGCAAGACAAAAAAGAGTTGTCTCAAAGTGACTACGACGAATTCTATAAATCATTAACCTATGACTTTGAAGGACCATTAACTCAAATTCATAATAGAGTTGAAGGAAAACTTGAGTACTCATCGTTGCTTTTTATACCTAAAAAAGCGCCTTTTGATATGTGGGAACCTAAAAGAAAAGGTGGCGTAAAACTTTATGCTAAAAGAGTCTTTATTATGGAGGGTAATGAAGAATTACTTCCTCAGTATCTTCGATTTGTAAAGGGTGTGATTGATACTGCTGACTTGTCACTCAACGTTTCAAGAGAAATACTACAAGGTAGTAAAGTTGTTGATACTATCAAAAAAGCCTCAGTAAAACGAATTTTATCTTTACTAGACAAAATGTCTAAAAACAAACCTGAGGATTATTCAGTATTTTGGAAAGAGTTTGGTATGGTGATAAAAGAGGGAGTGGTTGAAGATTTTGCAAATAAAGACAAAATTTCAAACCTTTTACGTTTTGCATCAACATCAAATGACACTGAAGAACAGACAGTTTCACTGAAAGATTATGTTGGTCGAATGAATAAGGACCAAAAAAATATATACTACGTTACTGCAGATAATTATGCTGCTGCAAAAGGTTCGCCTCATTTAGAAATCTTTAAAGAGAAGAACATTGAAGTACTTTTACTTTCTGATAGAGTCGATGAATGGCTAGTGGCTAATTTTGGTGAGTTTGAAGAAATGTCACTTAAATCAATTGCAAAAGGTGATTTAGAGGATCTTGATTCAAAAGAAGACAAGAAAAAGAAAGAAAAAACAGTCAAGGACTATGAAAAAGTTATAACTAAGGTTCAAAAAATCCTTGAAAACCAAGTTAAAGAAGTGAAAGTTTCAAGTCGCTTAAGTGAGTCTCCTTCATGCCTAGTTGCAGATGAAAATGAGATGGGTGGGAATATGGAGCGTATTATGAAGTCAATGGGTCAAGATATTCCTGATACCAAACCTATTCTTGAGATTAATCCTGAACATCCACTTGTAAAGAAACTTAAGACTAAAGTTGATAAAGACCTTGTAAAGGTTTTATTTGATCAAGCTGTTCTTAGCGAAGGTGGACAAATAAAAGAGCCTGCAGAGTTTGTTAAACGAATGAACAAGTTGATGCTTGGATAAAAGTCTTAATTTTAAAAGCCCGAATTTCGGGCTTTTTTTTCGTCTACTGAAAATCTAATTTTTATAGGGATTAATTTTATTAAGAATTCCTCTTAAAATTGCGATTTCTTCCTTTTCAGGATGGCTTCTTCCAAACAACCTACGAAGTCGTCGCATTAACAGGCTTTTTGGTTTTTTCTTATCAAAATAATCGATATGTTTAAGTGTCTGCTCAAGGTGCTTATAAAAACTATCTAAGTCGTCAAAGTTAGCAAGTTCGCCTCCAGAGTTATCAAAGCCACCTTCAACATTACTGACATAGTTTTGGTAAGCAAAGACCTGGATAGCCGATGCAACATTTAGTGAAAAGTACTCTGGATTTCCAGGAATTGTCATTAGAATAGTGCATAAGTCTAGTTCTTCATTGGTTAATCCTGAATTTTCAGTGCCAAAAACAACTGCAACCTCTTGGTTAGATTTTGTAATTGATGCTTGTATTTCACTGCAAGTATCAATCACATCTAGTTGCTTCCACTTAATATTGCGTTGACGAGCACTTGCACCAATAACCAAATAAGTACCTAGCAATGCTTCTTCTAGTGAATGGCATATTACTGCACTTGATAAGACGTCATCAGCACCGCTTGCTCTTGCGGTTGCAACCGCAGAAGGGTAATTACTAGGGTTGACCAAAAACAACCGCTTAAGAGACATATTTTTCATTGCTCTTGCGGCTGCGCCAATATTGCCTGGCTCAGTCGTATTCACCATGACAATCCTCACTTTATCAAAATTCGTCAAGGTATAATTCGTTTCTTTAATTATTTGACTCATTAATCATGCATCCTACCGTTAATATTGCAGTCCGAGCTGCTCGTGCAGCTGGTGATGTTATCCTAAGGTATCACAACCAGGTCGATTTATTGACCATTGAAAATAAGTCTATCAATGACTTTGTTTCTGAGGTTGATAAAACGGCTGAAAAAGCCATTATAAACGAGATTAAAAAAGCCTTCCCAAAACATTCAATTTTAGCTGAAGAGAGTGGTGAAATATTGGGTGACAGTGATTTTCAATGGATTATTGACCCTTTAGATGGAACAACGAACTATCTGCATGGCTTCCCTCAATACGCTGTTTCGATTGCCTTACTTGAAAAGCAAGTCATGACTCATGGTGTAATCTATGACCCTTTCAAGGAAGAACTCTTCACCGCTTCAAAGGGAGAAGGCGCCTATCTAAATAATGAAAGAATCAGAGTTACTATGTCAAACGGACTCCAAGAAACCTTAATCGGGACTGGCTTTCCATTTAAACATCCTCAGCACTTAGATTGCTACCTTGAAACCTTTAAAGCAATCCATCCACATGTATCTGGAATTCGAAGAGCTGGTTCTGCTGCACTTGATTTAGCTTATCTAGCTGCTGGTCGATTGGATGGATTTTGGGAGATAGGCCTTAATTCATGGGATATAGCTGCTGGTTCCTTATTAGTTAAAGAGGCAGGCGGCTTTATAGGAGATTTCTCAGGTAGAGATCAATATATGGAGACTGGTAACGTCGTTGCAGGTAATGCAGACGTATATAAAGCACTTTTAAAGAAAATACACCCTCACCTAACTGAAGATTTACAACGTTAAAAAATCTATTCAACAATTGTTAATTGCTCACCATTGATCTTAGAACCTTTATTTGATAAAAGGTAGACAATCACAGAGCTTTTCTCTTCTGGCCTTGGAACTGAAGAAGCATCTTCAGCGGGGTATGCTGTTCTCCTCATTTCTGTTCTTATTTTTCCAGGGTTGATTGTGTTTACAGTAATTTGAGTTTTTTCTAGTTCCTCAGAAAGCGTTTTTGCAAAACCTTCTATTCCAAATTTACTAACACTATAAGCACCCCAGTAAGCTCTTGCTTTTCTTCCAACTGTAGAGGATAAGAAAAGAATTCTAGCGTCATCTGACTTCATTAAAGCAGGTATAAGAAATTGCGTCAACATAAATGGTGCACTTAAGTTTATCTGTAAAGTTGAATACCAGAGCTTGATATCGTATTGATCGATAGGCATTTGCGTTCCAAGAATTGCGGCATTATGTATAAGCCCATCCAACTTTTTAAATTTATCAAGAATATTATCTTGCAGTTCTTGATAATTCTCAGGTGTCGCACCCTCAAGGTCTAGTGGGTAAAGTATAGGCTCCTTATAGCCAGCATCAACCACTGCATCATAGGCATACTCAAGTGAGCCTAAATCTCTTCCAAGCATAATAACAGTCGCCCCTGCCTTTGCAAGATCCATTGTTATTGCTAAACCAAACCCTCGATTAGCACCAGTGACTAAAACAACCTTACCCTCTAGCTCACCCTCCTTAACTTTGTAATTGACAGGGAGCTTCATTCACCAATTTCTTTATTTGATTTAACTCCAAGAGCTTTTAACTTCTCAGCACGACCAATTAAATTACCTGGGCCAGTTTGGAGCTTTTTGCGAGCATCGGAAAAACCTTCCTTGGTTTTATCTAATTGACTCTCAATCTTATCCAAGTCATTGAAAAACCCAGCTAGTTTGTCATACATCTTTCCTGCCTGCCTGGCAATTTCATCAGCGTTTTTATTCTGTTTATCAGTTTGCCACATAAAGTTGACTGTCTTTAAACTCATACTAAGCATTGAAGGTGATACAAGCATAATATTTTTCTTTAGGGCATCATCAAACAAACTGTGCTTTTGCTGAAGAGCTAATAAAAGAGCCCCTTCAATTGGAATAAAAACAAAAATAAAATCAAGGCTCCTTACACCTTCAAGGTTTTCATACTCTTTTATGCTTATATTTTTAATTTGTGTTTCTATTGAAGTAATATGTTTTTTTAAAGCCTCCTCGTTAGATTGATCAGCCATATAATCAACATAATCTTTAAGAGATACTTTTGAATCGATAACAACGTCTTTTCCCTCAGGTAGGTGAAGTATGACGTCAGGTTTGAATTTTTCACCAGCCTCATTCTTATATTGCTTCTGTAAGTCAAACTCAACCCCCTCTTTAAACCCATAGCTTGACAAAAGAGAGCTTAAAATTTCTTCACCCCAGTCGCCTTGTAATTTATTGTCGTGAGTAAGAGCTTTTGTAAGATTTTGAGCTGACTGTTGGGTATCGATGTTTGCCTCATGTAAAGATTTAATTTGTTCTTTTAGTGAGGTTCTTTCCTCGATTTGCTCTTTAGTGATGGTTTCAATTCTTTCTCTAAAACTCTTAAGTTGAGTCTGAAGAGGTGTTAAAAGGTCAGAGTTATCAACTTTCAGTTTGTCACGATCATTCTTTAAAATATCAGAAGCTAAAGTCTTGAAATCACTATTTACTTGTGTTTTAAGTTGATCCACAAATTCCAATTTTTCAGCATAATTTTTTTCTTTTTCTTCAAGTGTGGTTTTAAGCTGAATATTTTTTTCACTCAAAGATAACAGCTTTTTATTAAGAATAAAATAGCTAATAAAAACACCAATCAATAAAGACAAGACTGCTATTACAATATCCATAAACCCTTTCCAAGATTTAAAAATTTTAATAGTATATTTACTCTCATGAAATATATGAACCTATTGTTGGTAATGTTAGTAAAATTTTAATTAGAATAACATTTAAATTATAACGTTAACCCTACTATAACCTATGCTGTTTTTAAGATCTTTATTGTACTTTGTTGGCTCAATAATAAGCATTATTGTTATAACTATATGTGGCTTATTTCTTGTCATTTCACCGTATCCGTATCGTCAAAAATTTCTTTCGCAGTGGGCTATTTTTTGCATATGGTGGTTAAAAGTCACCCTAAATATTACAACTAATATTAAGGGCAAAGAAAACATTAATAGCTCTTCCTGCGTCATTATTTCAAATCACCAGTCGACATGGGAAACACTAGCCTTTCAAACTATATTTCCTGCTCACACATGGGTTCTAAAACAGGAACTGTTATGGCTACCAATATTTGGTTGGAGTCTTGCTCTGCTTAAGCCAATTGTCATAAATCGTGGTGAAAAGTTAAATGCTATTAAAAAAGTAATTAAACAAGGCGCTGATAGATTAAGTAACGGTATTTCAGTTGTTGTTTTTCCTGAGGGTACTCGCCAACCCTATAATCAATTAGGTGAGTATCAAAATGGAGGCGCTGCTATTGCAAAAAAAACTGGCCATGACATAATCCCTGTATATCATAATGCTGGAAAAATTTGGCCCAAGGGAAGTTTTATTAAAAAGCCTGGTGTTATAACGATTGTTATTGGAGAGGCCATTTCAAGCTCAACTATGACGTCTTCTGAAATAACAGAAAAGATTAGAAATTGGACACTAGAGCAAGCAAATAAACACGGATAATTAATAAATAATGATTGAAGTTTACTACAAACTATTTAGTCAAAGGACTGCAGAAAATATAAGGACTGAAGTTAGTCGCCTGCGAGATGCTTTGCTTTTTGGAAGCAAGAATAAAGTTCATAAATTTGGAAAAGTAGATATTAAAAGTGATATTGCTACACTTGAGATACTTCTTTCTGACTATATACTGGATTATAAAAGTGATGAGGCTTCAGAAAGACAATTGACTACTAGGCAAGAATGGCATGATTTTATAGTCAAGACAAAGCATCTAAGTTATAACGAATGCCTTTTGATTCTACTTGGAATTAGTCCTACTCTTGCTGATCTTGTAGAGCCCAAATTATATAAAATAAAATTAAATGACATTGGAATTCTTAAGGGTAAACATTTAAGCTTAATATTTTTTCAAAGAGTAGAAAACCATCTTCTGAGAGAAAGATTTAGAAGCAATAAAATAAATACAAAAGACTTTATTAAATGGGCAATGGATTATAAATTTCTAAGACAAATAGAAAAAGAAACTTAATTTAATAATCTTTAATGATTTCAGGACAATCTCTTTGAATTAAAGATATGACAAAAAAGCTCAGCAGTCTTCTCGGTATCATAAAGAGCAGAGTGGGCCTCGTTGTTGTCCCATTCAATTCCGGCCTTTGTTACTGCTTTAGCTAGAACAGTTTCGCCACAGTAAAGAGCAGATAAACTAACAGTATCTATCGTAGAGAACTGATGAAATGGGCTCTTAAGCTTAACTCTATTTGTTGCGGCTTTAACAAATCCAAGGTCAAAAAATGCGTTGTGTCCTACAAGAATTGAGCGAGTACATTGCTCCTCTAATAAGCATTTATTAATACAGGAAAAAATCTCATTAAGTGCCTCTTTTTCGCTAACAGCGAGACGGAATGGGTTATCAACATCAATGCCATTAAACTTTAATGCTGATGGCTCTATATTGGCACCCTTAAAAGGTGTAATATGAAAATGAAGTGTAGTCTTTGGAATAAAAGATTCATTATCATCAAGACCAATAATAATGGCACAGATTTCCAATAAAGCGTCACTATTTTCATTAAAACCAGCGGTTTCAACGTCTACCACAACTGGAAGATAACCGCGAATTCTGTCTTTAAGCTTCATTAATCTTTAGTGGGTAAATAAAAAGTGATTAGTAATTCAAAAATATTTACAGAACCCTTAAGTAAATAATTGAATTTCTTTGATAATCATAACTCTTTTGCCTTAATAAAGGAAGAGAACTTACACCCACCTCAGCAAAATCATGTCGAAAAAAGAATCGTCCACCATATTTCGAGAGAGCAAAAATACTGTCTAAACCCAGATCAGATGCTTTTTGTATTAATTTATTCATCAATTCTAAGGAAGTGCCAGTATTATGAAAACTCTTGTTAACAGTTAAAGCATATATTTCACCCATCTTTTCAGATTTGTATACCCTTAAACCCGCACATGCAATAATTTGACCAGCATCCTCTATAAATACAAACTCATCGATCGCTTCACTAAGTTGCTCATAACTCCTACTTAACAACTTACCATCATCAACAAATGGTTGCATTAATTCAATTAATTGTTTGACTTTACTCAATTTCTAACCTTAAATTGACAATAGAACCGCACTATTTTAGTCTAAAATTTGTAATTTTTTGCTGATTTAAAAGAGATGTCAAACACTAGAAAATTTTCCTCAGTTGTTGTAGATGGTTATCAACGTGCCGCATCAAGAGCGATGCTTTATCCTGTTGGATTTAAAAAAGAAGATTTCAATAAATCTCAAGTTGGTATTGCCTCAACTTGGTCAATGGTAACGCCTTGTAATATGCATATTAATGATTTGGCTGATGAGGCTGAAAAAGGAGTCAATGGTGCTGGTGGAAAAGCTGTGATATTCAACACAATAACTGTTTCAGATGGTATTTCAATGGGCTCTGAAGGAATGAAATATTCTCTAGTTTCTAGAGAGGTTATTGCTGACTCTATCGAAACTGTTGCTGGTTGCCAAGGGTTTGATGGGGTGGTTGCTATTGGTGGCTGTGATAAAAATATGCCAGGCTGTGTTATGGGATTAGCAAGACTTAACCGCCCTTCTGTCTTTGTTTATGGAGGAACGATTCAACCTGGTAAAAATCATACCGATGTTGTTAGTGTTTTTGAAGCTGTTGGTAAGCGTGCTAATAATGATATCAGTGATATTGAACTTGAGCAAATTGAGTCAACTGCCATCCCTGGCCCAGGCTCATGTGGTGGCATGTACACTGCAAATACGATGGCTTCAGCTATTGAAGCGTTGGGTATGAGCCTTCCTAACTCTTCATCACAGGATGCTATATCTGATGACAAAAATAGTGACTGCTTTCGTGCGGGTGAAGCTGTACTTAACTTGCTAAATAAGGACATTAAACCTAGTGATATTATGACTAAGGAAGCATTTGAAAATGCTATTACTTTAATCATCACGCTTGGTGGCTCAACTAACGCAGTACTTCATTTAATTGCAATGGCTGATGCAATTAATGTTGACTTAACAATTGATGATTTCACTCGCATTGGTGCTAATGTACCCGTTCTTGCTGATCTAAAACCTTCTGGTAAATACATGATGAGCGAGCTAGTTAAAATTGGCGGTACATTACCATTGATGAAGATGCTTTTAGACGCTGGTATGCTTCATGGCGATTGCATCACCGTAACAGGCAAGACTTTAGCTGAGAATTTAAAAGATGTTAAGCCTTATGCAGATGAGCAAAAAATTATAATGCCTCTTGATTCACCTATCAAAAAAGACTCTCATTTAAGAATATTAAGAGGAAACCTTGCACCTGAAGGCTCTGTAGCAAAAATAACTGGTAAAGAAGGACTTACCTTCCATGGCAGTGCCAAAACATTCGCATGCGAAGAGGATGCGCTTCAGGCTATTTTGAATGATCAAATAGTTGAGGGTGACGTAATTGTAATTCGTTATGAAGGACCCAAGGGTGGTCCTGGAATGAGGGAGATGTTAGCACCTACTTCTGCAGTTATGGGTAAAGGCTTAGGTGGAAAAGTTGCACTAATTACCGATGGAAGGTTTTCTGGGGGTACTCATGGATTTGTAGTTGGCCATATAACGCCTGAAGCTTTTAGTGGAGGCGCTCTTGCAATTGTTGAAGATGGAGATCAAATTTTGATTGATGCTGAAAACAATCGCCTAGAGCTTCAAGTTGAACAATCAGTCATTGATCAAAGATTATCAAACTGGAAGAAACCTTCTCCGCGTTATACTAAAGGGGTATTAGCAAAGTATGCAAAACTTGCTCAGTCTGCATCTCGTGGAGCAATAACTGAGTAATCTATTGTTACTAGTTGCGTTTTTTACGTGGCTTTTGTTGTGACGAGACAGACGGAATGAAATCAATTTTTCTGTCATCTAGATTCACTGAAGCAACCTTGACTTTAATCATATCACCTAGGCGATAGATTTTTCCACTGTTCTGTCCTTTTAGTTGATGATGAACGTCATCAAAAATAAAGTAATCGTCCTTTAAATCACGAATAGAAATCATACCCTCCACAAAGACTTCAGATAGCTCAACAAATAGACCAAAACCTGCCACTCCTGAAATAACACCATGAAAGTTTTCGCCAACCTTTTCTCTCATATATTCACATTTAAGCCATTGCTCTACATCGCGAGAGGCGTCATCAGCCCTTCTTTCAGTCATTGAAAGGTGAGCACCAAGTTCAATCATTTTCTTTGATGGTGGCCTTGGCTTACCCTTCAGAACTCTCTTTATAGCGCGATGCACTAGAAGGTCTGGGTATCGACGAATTGGCGAAGTAAAGTGGGTATAGTCTTCAAAAGCCAAACCAAAGTGACCATCATTTATTGGCGTATAAGTCGCTTGCTTCATTGTACGAAGGACCACAGTTTTTATTATATTTTCATCATCCCTACCCTTAGCATTTCTTAAAACTTTTGCAAAATCTTTCGACTCTGGTTCAATACCACCCTCTAACGATAGTCCGACAGCTGATAAAAATTGTCGAGTAACCTCAACCTTTTCAGAGGTAGGTTTGGGATGATTTCTGTAAAGAAAATCTTCGTTATTTTTCTGTAAAAACTTAGCAGTCGCTTGGTTTGCAATCAACATGCACTCTTCTATAAGTTTGTGTGCGTCATTTCTTTTCCTAGCAACTATATTTTCAATCTTACCTTTGCCATCAAAGAGGATTTGACTCTCAATTCTATCAAAATCCATTACTCCTCGTTTTTGTCGAGAAATCCTAAGGGTTTTGTATAAGCCATACAAAAAATCAATATTTGCCACTACATTGCTAAACTTTTTTCTTAGAGGACTTTTTTTACTCTCCAGCATTTCATTAACCTGAGTATAAGTTAATCGTGCATGCGACAACATAACAGCAGGATAAAACTTATAGTCTAATAGCTCACCTAGTGAGTCAATACTCATCTCACAGGCCATACATAGCCTTTCAATTTTAGGATTTAATGAACACAAGCCGTTTGATATTGTCTCGGGCAGCATCGGCACAACTCGGTGTGGAAAGTAAACCGAATTACCGCGATCAAATGACTCATTATCTAGATTTGAGCCCTCATTCACATAATGAGAAACATCAGCGATAGCTACAATGAGTTTCCAGCCATTATTTGATGGCTTGGCATATACAGCGTCATCAAAGTCTCTTGAGTCATCGCCATCGATAGTCACTAATTCAAGGTTTGTAATATCAACTCTATCCTTTTTATCTGTTGCAAGAACCTTGGTTGGTAATTTTGCTGATTCAGCAAGCGCTGCCTCAGTAAAAATAGATGGTATTTGGTGACGATAAATTGCCGAGTCAACCTCAACCCCTTCGTCAAGATAATTTCCAATAATAGTAGTAACCTTTCCTGTTGCATCAGACTCTAGGGTTGGTGAAGAAAGAATTTCAACAATCACTACTTGATTATCCTCACAGCCATCCAATAACTCTATAATTTGAATGTTGTGTTTAATTCTTTTATCATCCACCACAACGTAACAGTG
>Ga0208962_1000048_pt1 | contig 24086 bp, 19 predicted proteins | sample AOAMet2_C43A7_80_2_FD_188076 | JGI IMG/M metagenome (GOLD analysis project Ga0208962, IMG submission 188076) | Ammonia-oxidizing marine microbial communities from Monterey Bay, California, USA - C0912_C43A7_80 (SPAdes) | ecosystem: Environmental > Aquatic > Marine > Intertidal zone | place... | reverse complement strand
GGTCCACACGTTCGTCTACATGGTGCCGTTCGTGTTCTTCTTCAGCATCGGAGTCGTCCCGGCGACCATGGTGACGATGATCTACGCCCTGCCGCCGCTAGTTCGCATGGTGAACCTTGGTATCCGGCACGTCCCTGAGGACGTGGTGGAGGCCAGTCGGGCCTACGGCGCCACTGAACTCCGGGTGCTCACCGATGTGCAGCTGCCATTGGCCAAGCCGTCGATCATGGCGGGCCTCAATCAGACCCTGATGCTGGCCATCGCCATGGTGGGTATCGCAGCCATCATGGGAGCTTCGGGCCTCGGTCTTCTGGTCTTCCGGGCCGTCCAGAACCTCGACGTAGGCCTCGGTATCTCATCCGGCCTGGCCCTGTGGACCGTGGCTGTCGTCCTTGACCGGCTGTCCCAGCCCGAGGAAGGCGGCGGGGACAATCTGCTGACCCGGATCCGTGAGGCCATGGCCAACCGTCGGGATCCCGAGGAACTTCTCAAGAAGATCGAGGCCGCCGAGACTGATGACCAGAAGGCGGCCAAGGTCGTCCACGTGGAGCACGAGGTTGTCGCTGGCGCCCGCGAGCGTCTCGGTATGGCCATGGTGGGCTTGGCCGGGGTAGTGGCCGTTCTCTCCACCCTCATGACCTGGGGCAGCGGTGCGGGACTGTTCTCCAGTCACTCACGGGTGGTCGACATCGACCTTGCCGGCCAGTCGTTCAACGGCTACCAGGCCTCCGGTGGTAGTTGGTCAGGCATGGTCGTCCTGTTCTTGGGCTTCTTCTCGGTCATGGCTGCCGGTTCTTGCCTGACCTGGACGGGGGGCATCGGGCGCCTCCGTGGTCCCGGTGGCCTGGCCGCGGCGGCGGTCGGCGTATTCGCCGCTGCGTTCGTCTACCCGATCTTCGGTCAGTTCGACGGCTACACGACGTTGTCGAATCTCGAAGGACATGAAGCACAGGGTGTCTGGGCAGTGGCCATCGAGGTCCTGACCATTCCGACCATTCTGGGTTTGGTCCTCGGACTGGCCAGGGTGGCCGTGCCACTCCGTTGGCGAACCGTCGGGATCTGGGCGTTCACCGCTGGGATCCTCGGCCACTACTTCGAATCTCCGCTAGGCCTCGATGCCCTCGTGGTGGCCATCCTCGTGGTGGCCGTCGTGGCGGTCGCCGTGAGCCTCCTGGGGCGTACAAACCTTCTTGATGTCACTCGCGGAACTTGGAACGACCTGGCTGCCGGTGGGGCGATCGCCGTGGTGGGTGTCACCGCGGCCCCCGTGACCAGTCTCCTGAATGTGAAGGACGTGGTGGCTCTGGCCGCTGCCGCAGTGATCTACCGGCTGATCGCCCAACGATCGGACCAGCGGACGTCGCTGGTGGTGGCCGTGGTGGGGGCGGTCTTCCTACGCTGGCTCGTAATCGGCAGCGTCGGCAGTGGCGATTCGGCCCTCTTCCTGGACACCCAGATTCTGGCCACGGTGGCCATCGGGTTCCTGGTGGCCGGCATCGTCCGGTCGGGATCCCGCTGGTTCGGGGCCGACATAATGGTCATCACCTCGGCCTGCATGATGGTTGCATCACTCACCTATCTGGTGGCGTCGCCCCATACCGATGTCGAGGGCTACAGCCACGGTGGTGGGGCAATGGTGGCCATTGTGGCCAGCGCCGTCATGCTTGTCGGTGCCCTACTGGCTCTCCAGACGGCCCCGTACTCGGCCTTCCGACCGCTCGAGCGTGTGGTCGCCTGGGGTCGCATGGGTACCGGCATCCTCGCCGTGGTCCTGGTGGTCATCGGTGGGTTCTCGGCGTGGACGTACGACGAGCGTGTCGGCACCGAACTTCCCCCCGAACTGGTGGAAGAGATGGAGCGACTCCGTGCCGAGGCCAAGGAGAACCCGGCGTTGGCCGCTACCAACACCAGCAAGGTCACGTCGCTTCGCAACAAGTTCCGTCGAAGCGCGCAGACGATCACCGACGGCTACAGCGACCAGGGGGCTGGGCTGTCCCGGTTCGCCATCGCGGTGGCGGCCATCGGCGCCCTCCTGACCATTCCGTCTTCTGGGCTTGTGGGATTGGACGAGAACCGGAGATGGAGGTGGAGTGCCGCGGTGGCGGCCGCCGGCGGCGGCCTGGCGCTCATCGGTATCGTCTGGATCGCCAGCCTGGCCCGGGTCTCGGACCTGAACGTGGTGACTGGTGCCGGAGCGTTCCTGACGATGTTTGCCGGGGCCATCCTGGCGGTGACCTCCAAGAAGATCCTGCTGGAGTTCCGTCGGAACAAGACCTACGACGACGTCGAGGCGGTCGCAGTCTGACAAAGCCGATGGTGGCCGTAGCATTGTGCTGACCGGCCCCCGTCGGCTTTCCCCCTGATCGGAACCCCGTGACAGCCACCACCGAGTCGTTCGAGCTTGTCGCCAGCGTCGAGCCCGAGATCGTCCGCCTCATGGACGAGCATCGGGAGCGTCGTCAGCACTGGTACGCCCACGACGTGGTGCCGTGGGAGATGGGGCGCAGCTTCCGTGATGAGCCGTGGGACGAGTCCCAGGCCACGCTGTCACCCGAGGTCCGAACGGCCCTGCAGTTGAACCTCCTGACCGAGGACAACCTGCCCTACTACCACGCCAAGATCGCCGGGAGCTTTGATGAGGGGTCACCGATGGCCGAGTGGTCCCGCCTGTGGACCGCTGAGGAGGGTCAGCATTCCATCGCCATCCGCAACTACCTGTTGGCCACCAGGAACTGTGATCCGGCCCAGCTGGAGGACGAGCGGGTGGCCACGGTCACCAAGGGTTGGACCTACGACTCGCCGTGCCCGGTCGAGGTGTTCGCCTACACATCAGCCCAGGAACTGGCTACTCGCATCAGCCACCGCAACGCCGGCGTAAAGGCCGACTGCGAGATCGCACACGAGGTCATGACCCGGGTGGCGGTCGACGAGAACCACCACTTCATGTTCTACCGGGGCGTCACCACGGCGATGCTGAAGCAGGCACCAGGCTCCGTGCTGAACGCCATCCACCAGGTGTTGGCCAACTTCCAGATGCCGGGCACCGGGATCCCGAACTTCAACCGGCGGGCCGTGGCCATTGCCCGAGCCGGGATCTACAACCTGCGGATCCACGCCGAGCAGGTCGTGCAGCCCCTTCTTCGCCACTGGCGGATCGACGCCATTGAAGGACTCGACGCTCGGGCATCGGAACTTCAGGAGAAGATCCTGACCATTCCCGACACCCTGATCGCCCAGGCCGAGGCCTTTGAGGCCCGCCTGTCCAAGCGCGACGCCCGGACGGCTGCCGGAGCCTGACCCGAGGGTTTAGTCGGTAGCGCTGCCCTCGCTGGCGGCGTCCTTGATCCGACCCCGTAGGTCGGCCAGGTTCTCCCGAATGGCCGGCACGTGGGGGGCAATGGCACCGATGTCGGCCGCGGCCCGGATGGCCGTGCGGGCCCCCATGGCATCCATGGCCCGGTAAACCCAGCGCTTGTTGAGCTGCAGCAGTTCGTGGGGCACTCCGGCGATTCGCTCGGCCACGGCCAGCACCAAGTCCTCCAGCTCGTCGGCCGGGTAGGAGCGGTTGGCGTAGCCGGTCCGGACGGCTTCGGCGGCGTCCATGGCGTCACCGGTCAGAACCATCTCCATGGCGTTGCGTACTCCGACCAGCCACGGGTGGACGGAGAAGTCGGGCGTACCGGCCACCCGCAGCACGGGATGCGAGATGGTGGCGTCGTCGGCCAGGTAGACGAGGTCGCACGCGGCGGCCAGCTCTGATCCACCGGCCATGGCGTAGCCGTGGACCTGGGCGATGACCGGCTTGGCCAGATCCCACAACGAAAGCCAACCGTCGGTGACGTGACGGGCCCACGTGCCGTCGCCGGCCGGCGTGTATGAGGGTCGGTCGGCTTTCAGGTCCGAACTGAGGTCGTAGCCCGACGAGAAGCACGGACCAGCACCTCGCAGCACGGTCACATGGACGGTGTCGTCGCGATCTGCGGCCCGGAGAGCCTCGAAAATGTCGCCCCGTAGGGCGTTGTCCAGGGCGTTGCGCTTCTCGGGCCGGTTCAGGGTGAGGCGACGGACTCCGGGTCGGGGGTCGTCGACCAGAAGGTCGGACATATCGCCGATGTTAGGGGCACCGGTGGTGGGGATTACTCGATTGTCGGACCGCCACGGAGCGGTGGCACGATGTCCCGATGCAGGAACCTGAGTCCCGTCCGGGCATGGAGGCCATCGCCAACTTCCGGGGGATCGGCGGGCTGGCGACCATCGACGGTCGCACCACGGTGGGCGGACTGGTATGGCGGTCCGGACATCTGGGGCGGGCCACCGACGCCGACATGGCCCGCCTAGAGGCGTTGGCTATCCACACGGTGGTCGACCTACGGACTCCGGACGACATCGCTCACGACGGGGCCGACCTCGTGCCGGCCGGTGCGACGGAACACCTGGTGCCCATCCCGGATGACGCCGGAGCGGGTGCCGCCATCAGGGCCATGATCATGCGAGGCGACGAGGATGAGATGCGACATATGTGGTCCGACGGCCGGTCGGCGGAAATCGCTGTGCGTGGGGCGGCCATGATGGTCACCGAACCCAGTCGGGTGGCGGTGTTCGCCGAAGTGTTCGACGTGGTGGCAGAACCGTCGAACTGGCCGTTGGTGTGGCACTGCTCGGCCGGCAAGGACCGGGCAGGCTGGGTCGGCACCGCGCTGCTGATGATCCTCGGGGTGGAACGCGACACGGTGGTTGCTCACTATCTGGAGAGCAACCGTGGCGCCGATGCCCGGGTGGCCGCCTTGGTCAGCAGTGGGTTCGTGACCCCAGAAGCCCTTGAGTTGATGCGACCGTTCATAGAGGTCATGGAGGCTGCCGTTGTCGCCCAGATGGCTGCCGTGGACGAGCACTGGGGTGGCGCCGAGGCGATGTTCCGTAACGGCTTCGGCTTCACCGACGACCGGATCGCAGACCTGCGGGGCCGGCTCCTGGACTGAGACGGTTTACCAGTGGACGGCGATGGGTCGTCAACCGAGCCGGACCCGGCCCGGGTGGTTCGTTGGGCCGGCGGGAACGGGTCTCAGCGGGCCCGGGGGAGCCCCAGGTGTCGTTCGGCCACGTTGTTGCGGTTGATCTCGGTGGTCCCGCCGTAGATGGTCACCACAGGCGAGTGTCGACCGTCGTAGTCGATCCAGCCATCGGCCGCCGCGCCGTCCACGCCGAACGAGAGGAGGCCCTCGGCGCCGGCCATCTGTTGGAACCAACCCACGGCCTGTTGGTAGCGCTCCGTGGCGTACAGCTTGGCCATCGAACCCTCCAGGCCCGGAAGACCACCGGTCGCGGCGATCCAGGCGGCCCGCAGGGTAAGCAGTTGGGAGACTTGGTTGGCCATGGCCGTGCGGGCCAGACGTTCCCGGAGCAACGGATCGTCGAGCATGGTGCCGCCATCGGGTGAGGGCGCCTCAGCGGCCCAGTTCCGGACGTGGTTCAGCAGGGGCACGGCCGGGTTGGTCCCGCCCATGACACCCCGTTCGAAGGCCAGGGCCACGCCCATGACCGCCCATCCGCCGTCCACCTCACCGAGGCGCCACTCGTCGCCTACCCGCACGCCGCTGTAGAAGGTGGCGTTCGTCCGCTCGCTGGCCATGGTCGGCACGGGCTGGACCTCGATGCCTGGAAGACCCATGGGCACCAGGAACATGGTCAGGCCCTTGTGCTTGGGGACATCGGGGTTGGTCCGGGTCAGGAGGATCACCCAGTCGGCCTCATGGGCCATGGTGGTCCACATTTTTTGACCGTCGATCACCCACTCGTCGCCATCGCGGACGGCCTTGGTGGTGATGGCCGCCACGTCCGAACCATGGTCGGGCTCGCTGTACCCGAGGCAGCAGTTGAACTGACCCGTTAGAAGCCGTTCGAGTACCTCGGTGTGGTGGAAATCGGTTCCCACGGCGTGGATGACCCCTGCCACCAACATGGTGACGGCCAGCCCGTCGTAGGGCGCTCCGGCCTTCTCGAGTTCATTGAACAACACGTACAGCTCGATCGGGTCGCGGTCGCCATAGCCGGGCACCGCACCGGCCAACAGCCCGGCCTCGGCTAGGGCACCGTTGAAGTCCTTGTCGTTGAACGTGCCGCTGGCGTGCATCCGCTCGATCACGTCGGCCGTCAGGTGCTCGTCGAGGAAGGCCCGCACTTGGACCCGGAAGGCCTCGGTCCGCTCGCCCAGGGAGAAGTCCATCAGGACCTGCCTGTTTCCGGATTCGCCTGCGGCGAATCGTGGTGGGCCGAAGCTGCTAGCCGGTTGTCGTCAGCGGCGAGGAACATCCCGGCGAGCCGTCGACATTCACGGGCCGGATCGTCTAGCAGCCAGGTCAGGGCCCTGGCCCGGCGGTAGTACAGCTGGATGTCGTACTCCTCGCTGAAGCCGTAGCCGCCGTGCACGTGGAGGCTCCGGTCGGTGGCCAGCACAGCGGCCTCGCCGGCGGCCACCAGCGACATAGCGGCCAGTACCGGGAAGTCGGTCACATCGTTGGCGTCCACGTCCAGGGTCCCGGCGATGCCGGCCGTCGCCCGGTCGCCGGCCCACGCCGCTTTGGCGGTCAAAAGGTGGGCGCCGTCGATCAGGCCCGGGAGGTCGGCCAGTAGGTGCTGGACAGCCTGGAAGCTGCCCACCGGCCGGCCGAACTGTTCGCGCTCCTTGACGTAGTTGACGCCGAGGACGAGCGCCTCTCGGGCCATGCCGACCAGCGTGGCCGCAGTGAGGGTTCGCCACTCGTCGACGGCCCGTGCGTGGGCGGCAACGGCCGCGGGGCCCTCGGCCAGGGTCTCGGCGTCGGCTAGGTCACGGTGGGCCAGGGGGAGGCATCCGTGGTTGGCCAGATGGGCATCGAGGAGATTGTCGGTGTGCTGGTCGATCACCAATCGGTCACCGTCGAGGGCCACCACCCGATGGGCCACGGCGCCGTTAGGAACGGTTCGGGCTATGCCTCTGGTCGCCGGTCGTAAGGCCAACCCGACGATGGCGGATCCGGCCAGCACGTCGTCGTTGCAGGCAGACGGATCGGCCAACCTGGCCAGGAGGCGGGTGGTCACTATGTGATCTACCAGGGGGAGGGGGGCGATGCGGCTCCCGGCCTCGGTAGCCACCACGGCCAGGTCGGCCAGCGATGCCCCACCACCGCCGACGGCCTCCGCGACGCCCATGCCCGGGGCGCCGGTCTCGAGCAGGCGTTCCCATGCGGTGGCGTCGAAGCCGAGCGGTTCGGCGGAGCGGGCGCGTGCCGGCCCGGTCTCACCGTCGAAGAACGCCGCGAACACCTCGCGGATCGTTTCCTGATCCTCCGTCAGATTCAGGTCCACGGGCCGACCCTACCGAGGGAGCGCCGGGCCGCCCGCTCCGGCCTCCCGTGAGGTCGGATTCGCCGGACGGGTCGACATGGCGGATTCCGGTCTAGCGTCGACCCATGGCCGAACAGCAGGGACGTCTCGATTCGCAGGAACACACGGGTGCCGAGGGGCTGGATGTCGAGCGGGCCGGAGGCGTGGTCACCGTCACGTTGAACCGCCCCGAGGTCATGAACGCCATGACCGGGACGATGTTTGCCGAGTTCGGACGGATCTTCCGGGACCTCCACGCCGATGAGACCGTGCGTTGCATCGTGCTCACCGGGGCAGGCGGGAACTTCTGCTCGGGCGCCGACGTGGGCGGCCAGTCGAAGCGGGCAGTCGGAGCAGTGTCCACTAACCCGCTGCGAAACCTCCGCCAGATCAAGGCCTCGGCTATGGCCCTGCACGACTGCCAGCATCCGGTGGTGGCCAAGGTCCACGGGGTGGCCGCCGGAGCCGGTCTGAACATGGCCCTAGGTTGCGATCTCGTCTATGCCGCCGATACCGCCCGATTCTCGGAGATCTTCGCTCGCCGGGGCCTGACCATCGATTTCGGTGGTTCGTGGGTGCTTCCCCGGCGTGTCGGCCTGCACCGGGCCAAGGAGCTGGCTCTGCTGGCCGAGGTGATCGATGCCGCGGAGGCTGACCGCATCGGGTTGGTGAACCGGATCCTGCCCGAAGCCGATCTGGACGCCCACGTGGATGACGTGGTGGCCCGCATCGCCGCTGGGCCGCCGCTGGCCCTGTCGATGAGCAAGGCGTTACTCAATCAGGGGTCCCAGACGTCGATGTCCCAGGCGTTAGAGGCCGAGGCGGCTACCCAGGCCACCAACTTCGGTACCGAGGACACCCGTGAGGCAGCTCGGGCTTGGATGGAGAAGCGGTCGCCCGACTTCCAGGGTCGATGACCGCGCCGGTTCGGACCGGGAACCTCTGAAGACACCACCGGCGAATCGGGTCAGGGGCCGGCGGGGAGCACGATCTGGGTCTGGGTGGTGATGGCCGCTATCTTCCCGTCGTCGCGGATCACCTCGGTCTGGACCACGATGGTGGTGCGACCTACGTGCACCGGGGTGGACACGATGGTGGCGGTGCCCGAGATGATGGGTCGAAGGAAGTTGGTCTTGGATTCGATGGTCGACGTGCCGGCTCCTGTCGGGAGGTTCTGGGCCGCGCACAGGGCACCCGTCGAGTCGGCCACGGCCATGACGTAGCCGCCGTGCAGTCCGCCGAACACCGTGGTCCGCTGTTCGGTCCATTCCACGGTGGCCTCGACCCGGTCGGGTGAGGCCTCGACGACCGTCAGGCCGAGTACCTCGCAGAACGGCATGATCCGGCGGATGGTGGCCGTCAGGTCAGCGGGCGATTCCTGTTTCATTGGTCGAGTCTGGCAGGCGGCCAGCGGTTCAGAGCCGTTCGAAGCGCTCTAGGTCCAGCGTCCACGGGCTGAGGTTCTCGTGGCCCGTCTCGGTGATGAGCAGCTGGTTTTCCAGCTTCACGCCCTGGCCGCCAGACCGGGCCCCCACGTAGGACTCGACGGTCAGGACCATGCCGGGTTCGAGCACTCCGTCGTAGCCGGAGTTGTCCCAGGCGCTGGGGAACGGAAGCGACGGGTATTCGTCGCACTGGCCGACCCCGTGGGACAGCACCGAGTAGTGGCGGTACTCCTCCTCGGGTGGGTACCACGCCTTGTGGACCAGTTCATGGAATGTGGCACCGGGTCCGAAGAGTTCGGTGTTGCGGGTGATCTGCTCGACAGCCAGGTCGTGGGCGTGGCGGGCCGCTGGCGTGGGCGGGGCATCACCGCACACCCAGGTCCGCGAGATGTCGGTCATCATCCCGAAGGCCCCCACGAGGTCGGTGTCGAAGGCCACCACGTCTCCGTTCCCGATGACCGCGGCGCTGCACTCCTGGAACCACGGGTTGGTGCGGTCCCCAGCGGTCAGCAGCCGGCATTCCATCCACTCGCCGTGGCGGGCCAGCATCTCGGCCCACAACACACCCCACAGCTGGTTCTCGGTCATGCCGGGATGCATGGCCTCGAACATCCTGTGACACGAGACGAACGTGGCGTCCACCGAGCAACGCATGGCGCGGATCTCGTCGGGGCCCTTGATCTTTCGGGCCTCCTCCATGATCCGTGTGCCCTCCACGAGGGTCAGGCCCTGGTCGAGTAGCGACGTGATGCCGACGGTGGTCGAGGAATCCACGGCGATCCGGCGGGACCCCATTCCGTGAGCGCGGGCCGTGTCGGCGATCTCCTGGGCGAAGACCTTGGACTGCTCGTCGATCCGGTCACCGGCCAGGAAGTACGTGAAGGTCCGGGCCGGACGGACCTCGGTTACGAACTGGTTGTGGGCCGACAGGAACTCGCAGCCGGGGTAGTCGAACAGGATCAGCGTTCCGTCGGCGCCCACGAAGGCGTAGCGGGCCTGGTTGTGGAGCAACCAGACCTGCATGTTGGGTGCGTACGTCACGTACATGACGTTCATGGGGTCGAACAGCAGAATCCCGTCTACCTCGGCGTCGGCCAGCTGGGCGACGGTGCGGTCCAGTCGGTAACGCATCATGGCCGTCTCGTCGGGCAGATCCAGGCCGGCGGCCGCCCATTCGGAAAGCGCCGGCTCGCCGGGACCCATGGCCATCCGGTGGCCGGTGGTGGCCGCCCGCCGGACCATCGGGTCGGTTGCCTGGCCCCGTGCCGGGGTGTCTCCGCTCATGGATTCCCTTCCTGCCGTTCTGGTTCTCGGTGGCCGTCAGCCCCGCATCCGGATACCGGTCGGGTCGAACAGCGGCTCGTCTCGACGGGTGACAGGGCGACGCACCCCGAGCACCTCGATCTCGAAGGCATCGGGCGGTGTAGCCGGGTCGGCTGCCGCTGCGGGCACGTAGCCCATGGCGCACGAGGCCTGCGACCAGTGGGCGTAGCCACCCGACGTGGCCCAACCCACCACCTCGCCGCCGTGCCAGATCGGCTCGTCGCCCAACACGTCGGACGCGGTCCCGCTTTCCGTTGTCCCGTCGTCGCTGTTCCCGGTCGGCGTCCCGCCGTCGTCGAGGGTGAACGTGCAGAGGCGACGTTCGGGGCCGGCAGCCCGGGCAGCCGCCGCAGCGTCTCGGCCGATGAAGTTCCGGTCGGAGCCGTCCGACGACGTGAGTGCAACGAACGAATCGAGCCCGGACTCGGCGGGCGTGTAGATGGGCCGGAACTCGCTGGCCCAACCCCCGAAGCCCTTGTCGAACCGCATCGAGTCCAGTGCCCGCAACCCGAACAGTCGAATGCCGTACGGTTCCCCGGCTTCCATCAGCAGGTCGAACAGCCGCTGCTGCAGCGAGGTGGGAACCCAACACTCGTAGCCAAGGTCGCCGGTGAAGGTGATGCGGCCGACAATCGCCGGCACCATGCCCAGATCCATCCGCTGGATGTCCCGGAACGCGAAGGCATCGGTCGACACGTCCGAACCCGTTCCACCGGAGCTGGGGCTGGTGGGGCCCACCACGGCGGCCAGCACGTCGCGGGCCTTCGGGCCGGCGATGGAGAGCCCGGCCAACTCGGTGCCCAGCGGTCGATAGTTGACGTCACCGTCACAGCCGCCGCCGTCGGCCAGATGCGAAGCGATCTGCTCGCGGAACCAGCGTTCGTGGTAGCCCTCGGCCACGCCGGACCCCAGTACCAGGAAGGTTTCGGCGCCGTCGAACGGATCAGCCAACGTGGCCACCGTAAAGTCTCCGATGAGCTTGCCGTCATGGTTCAGCATGGGGGCCAACGCCATACGGCCCGGCGCCGGGATGCGGTTGGCTAGCACCCGGTCGAGCAGCGCCCGGGCGCCCGGCCCAGTGAACTGGTGCTTGGCGAACCCGGTGGTCTCGATGAGACCCACCCCGGTGCGAACCGCGTGGACCTCCTCGGCCACCACGTCGAAGGCGTTGGACCGGTGGTAGGTGACGTCCTCGATCGGTTCGGCGCCGTCCTGCTGGAACCAAAGGGCGGTCTCGAGCCCATAGGAGGAGCCCCACACGGCATTGGCGTCGTCCAGACGGTCATAGATGGGTGAGGTGTGCAACGGACGGGCGGCCGGCAGTTCCTCGTTGGGGAACGAGATGGAGAAGCGTCGGCTGTAGTTCTCCATGACCTTGGCCCTGGTGTAACTCGGTGTCGTCCAGTCGCCGAAGCGGGCCACGTCCATGCCCCACACGTCGAATCCGGGGTCGCCGGTGGTCATCCAGTTGGCCATGGACAGTCCGACGCCGCCGCCCTGGCTGAGGCCGGCCATCACGCCGCAGGCCACCCAGTGGCCACGCTGGCCCCTGACTGGTCCAATGACTGGATTCCCGTCGGGCGCGAAGGTGAACGGACCGTTGATGACCTGTCGAATCCCGGCATCGGCGTAGATGGGGAAGTGCTCGAAGGCCACGGCCAGTGACGGGGCGAGTCGTTCGAGGTCTGGGGCGAGCAGCTGGGATCCGAAGTCCCATGGGGTCTCCCGTTCGGACCACGGCACGCAGGCCTGCTCGTAGGTGCCCAGCAGCAGGCCACCGGCCTCGGCCCGGGTGTAGATCTCGCCGCCGAAGTCGACCGCCCCGATGCCGTACCCGCCGGTGGCGTCCAGCCACGGTCGGATCTCGGGGATCTCCTCGGTGAGCAGGTACATGTGCTCCATAGCCAGGATGGGTAGTTCGATCCCACACATGCGGCCCACCTCGCGGGCCCACAGGCCCCCGCAGTTCACGAAGTGCTCGCACGTGATGGTGCCCCGCTCGGTCACCACGTCCCACAGGCCGTCAGGCCGCTGGACCACGTCATGGGCCCACGTGTTGCGATGGACCTGGGCACCGGCCATGCGGGCCGCCGTGGCGTAGGCATGGGTGACGCCCGACGGGTCGACGTGTCCGCCCACTGGGTCCCACAGGGCACCCACGAAGTGTTCCTCGACCAGAAACGGGATCTTCTCAGCGGCCTCGGCCACCGAGATCAACTCGGTCTCCATGCCCAGGTAGCGACCCCGGGCGTGGGCCATACGAAGCCAGTCCATGCGATCGGCGTCGTCGGCCAGCATGACCTCGCCGGTCAGGTGGACGCCGCACGACACGCCTGATTCCTTCTCGAGGTCCTCGTAGAGCTGGACGGTGTAGCGCTGCAGGGCTGCCACGTTGGGGTCGCCGTTGAGGGTGTGCATGCCGCCCGCCGCGTGCCACGTGGACCCGGCGGTCAGTTCCCTGCGTTCCAACAGGATGGCGTCAGTCCAGCCGGCCTTCGTGAGGTGGTACAGGACGCTGGCGCCGACGACGCCGCCGCCGATCACCACCACCTGTGCGCTCTCGGGGAGGTCTGCCATGGAAGTGCTTCTCCTGGTTACGGGATCAGTAGTCGGTTTCGACGCCGCCCTCGGCGACCCGGGAGGCTACGAACTCGTCGAGGCTGGCCCGGCGCTCGGGCGCCATGGAGGGCTCGACATGGGCGTCGATCAGGGTGCGGGCCAGGATCTCAGCCCGATGGTGGGATTCGACGCGGCCCTCTTCGTTCCACATCTCGAAGTTGGACCATTTCGAGACCAGGGGTTGGAAGTGCTCGGTGGCGTAGCGGTCCTGGGTGTGCTGGGTGCCGAAGAAGTGTCCGGCCGGCCCTACTTCGGCGATGGCCTCGACGGCTAGGGCAGCATCGTCGATGGTCACAGGTTGGAGCATGGCCGTCACCATGTTCAGCAGGTCGGCGTCGATCACGAACTTCTCGAAGGAGGTCAGCAGGCCGCCTTCGAGCCAACCGGTGCCGTGGAGGAGGAGGTTGACACCACCCATTACCGCTCCCCACACGGCGATGGTGCTCTCGGTTGCCGACTGGCTGTCGACGCTGTTGGACGCGTTGACATTCGACGAGCGGTAGGGCAGGTCGTAGCGCCGAGCCAGCTGGCCGCCCACCAGGCAGGCTTTCCAGTACTCGGGGGTGCCGAAGGCTGGTGCTCCGGAGCGCATGTCGACGTTGGAGGTAAAACCGCCGTAGATGACCGGGGCCCCGGGGCGGACTACCTGCGTGTAGGCGATGCCGGCCAACGCTTCGGCGTTCTGGAGCACCAGGGCGCCGGCCACCGTCACCGGTGCCATGGCGCCCGCCAGGGTGAACGGGGTGATGACGATGCACTGGTTACGGGCCGACATCTCCTGGATGCCGTGGAGCATCACCGTGTCGTAGCGCAGCGGGGTGCTGGCGTTGATGACCGAGTACAGGGACGGCTGGGCGCTCATCGTGTCGTCGTCGACTCCCCGGGCCAGGCGGGTCATTTCGATGGCGTCAAGGTTGCGTTGGCGGCTAAGGCTGTAGACGAATGGCACCTTGTCCGAGAGAGTGAGCATGTCGTGAGTGGCGTGCAGGTGGCGGACCGACGGGTGGAGGTCCATGGGTTCGACCGGGTAGCCGGCCACCGTGTGGACCACGTTGAGCACCTGGCCGAGCTTGAGCAGGTCCCGGTAGTCGTCGCGGTTGCCGTCACGGCGGTCACGACCCAGCCCGGTCACGAACGGGGGGCTAGCCACGCTGGTGTAGGTGATGACGTCGCCGCCAATGTGGAGGTCACGGTCCGGGTTCGGAGCATGCAGGGTGAACTCGGCTGGAGCGGTGGACACAAGCTGCTGGACCAGTTCGGGGTCGAAGCGAACCCGGTTGCCGGCCACGTCACATCCGGCGTCGGCCAACTGTCGGCGGGCCGTCTCGTCCAGGAAGTCGATACCGGTCTCGGACAGGACCCGCAGCGAGGCCAAGTGGATGGCCTCCAGCTCGTCGTCGGACACGGCCCGCAAGGGGTCGAATCGCATGCGGGGCTGCTGCCACGGCGGTTGCTCGCCCGTCACGTCGCGGACCCGGGAACGCCCGCTGAGACGCCCCCGTCGGGAGTCGGCCATCAGGCGAGTCCTTCGTCGAACGGCATGGGCTCGCCGCCTGCCTCCAGGTGGAGTTCTCCACCCTCGTAGGGGTGCGCCCGGGCGACGTCCTCATCGAGCACCGCGCCGAGACCCGGTTCGGTCGACGGGATGACCATGCCGTCCTCCCAGCGGATGGGTGTCTTCAGCAGGTCGGCGTGGAAGCCATCGAAGCGGTCGATCGACTCGAGGACCAGGAAGTTGGGGGTGCAGGCGGCCAGTGCGATGTTGGCGGCCGCCACGACCGGTCCGCAGTAACAGTGGGGGGCCAGCAACGCCTGATGGACTTCGGCGATCGCCGCGATCTTCTTGCCCTGGAGGATCCCCCCGCTGCGACCCAGGTCAGGTTGCAGGATCGATGCCGCGCCGGCCCGGAGCACCGCGGCGAACTCCGACACGGTGGTCAGACGTTCGCCGGTGGCCACCGGGATGGTGGTGCCGGCCGCCACCCGGGCCATGCCTTCGAGGTCGTCGGCCGGGACCGGCTCCTCGAACCAGAGCGGGTCGTAGGCCTCGAGGCGCCGGGCCAGCCGGAGGGCGCCGGACGGAGTGAACTGACCGTGGGTGCCGAACAGGAGGTCAGCCCGGTTGCCGACCGCCTCGCGGACGGCCCGGGTGTAGCGCTCCGAAAGGTCGAGGCGTTCGAGCGACGGCTGGCGGCCGTCGAACACCGTGTAGGGACCGGCTGGGTCGAACTTGACCGCGGTGAACCCCTGGTCGACGGCCCGGACCGCTGCCTCGGCGGCCAGGTCGGGATCGGAGTAGAGGTTCGGCCCGTCGAGCGGGTCATAGGCGTCCCCGTCATCGGGATACAGGTAGGTGTAGGAGCGCAGGCCTTCCTGGACCCGCCCGCCCAGGAGGTCGTACACCGGACGCCCGGTGGCTTTGCCGATGATGTCCCAGCACGCCATTTCCAGCGCGCTGATGATCCCGCAAAGAGTGGGGTCGGGCCGCAGGGCGTAGCCGCTGCCGTAGGCCCGACGCCAGAATGACTCCACGTCGAACGGACGGTGGCCCACCAGGTGACGGTCGGCCACGTCGACGATCATGTCGGCCACCAGGTGCGGGCCGACGGTGGCCACGTAGGCCTCGCCGATGCCCTCGATCCCGTCGTCGGTGGTCAGCTTCACGAAGATGAAGTAGCGGCCACCATGTCGGGGTGGCGGGTTGCCGACCACGAAGGTCTCGACGTCGCGGATCAGCATGCTGCGGGTCCCCCTGCTGCCGTCGAAGCAGCAGCGGTCGTTGGATTTCCGGTGACCGTCCCGTTGGGGAGCACCACGGTTCGTACCACGTCGCCCCGCCAGACCTCGTCAAATGCGTCCTGGATGTCGTCCAGCGTGTGGGTGCTGGAGACCATGCCGGCCAGGTCGAGGCGCCCGGCCCGGTGGTGGTCGATGAGCGCCGGAACGTCGACGGCCACCCGGGCAGTACCCATCTTCGAACCGAGGATCGACTTGTTGGCAGCGGCCAGCCAACTGGGAGCCACGTCGATGGTGACGTCGTCGCCGGCCATGCCCACGATGACCAGCTGGCCCATGGGGGCCAACAGGTCGATGGCGCCGTCGAGGGCCGCCGGGGCACCGGTGGTGACCAGCACGTGGTCGGCCAGGTGGCCACCCGTCGCCTCGGTGATGACGGCAGCCAAATGCCCGCCGGGGTGGCCGCCACCCGTCGAGCCGCCGGTCGGGTCAGCAGTTGGATCTGCTGTGTGGGTGGCGCCGAAGCCCAGTGCGGCGTCGCGCTTGTCGACCGCCGGGTCCACGGCCACGATCGGGTGGGCGCCGGCGAGACGGGCCGCCTGGATGGCGCCAATACCCACACCGCCGCAGCCCACCACGACCACCGTGTCGCCGGCGGCGACCTGGGCCGTGTTGGTGACCGCCCCCGAACCGGTCAGCACACCACAACCCAGTAGCGAGGCGGCCACCAGGTCGACGTCAGCGGGCAGGGGCACGACCTGAGAGCGGTCGACGACCACCTGGGTGGCGAATCCGCCCACGGCCAGGCCCTGGATGAGGGGTGCACCGCCGGCATCGGTCAGCGGGCTGGTGTGGTTGAGGGCGATGTCGCCTGTGCAGGCCACGTCGTGGCCCCGGAGGCAGGCCCGGCAGTTTCCACAGGTCCGGATGAGCGAGATGACCACCGGGTCGCCGACGGAGAGATCGATCAACTCGTCGTCCGCCTCCGGCTCGACCCCGATTTCGAGAATGCGCCCGGTGGCCTCGTGGCCCAGCACGAGTGGGAAGTCGGTGGCCCATGTGCCGTCGAGGTAGCTCAGGTCGGAGTGGCAGACGGCGCAGGCCTCGACCTCCACCCGGACCTCGCCGGGACCTGGGGCGGCCAGATGAACGTTCTCGATATCGGTCGGGATGCCGACGCCTCGGCTCACCGCCGCACGGATGGTCACCCCCCGGCCCGTTGACACGGCGCGGAACCTACACCCGGAACGGGCGTTTGGGCAGACGTTGAGCCCCGCCGCCGATGGGGTCGGTCGCCCCGGTAAAACGCCGGGCGTTCCGGTAGCGAGGCGTTTTCAGCCGAGCAGGATTTCGGCCACCCGGGCCAGGTGACCGGCCGATCGGGGGGCCACGTTGAGCATGGTCACCGGGCTCTCCTCGAAGGCTGCCAGACGGTCACGGATGCGCTCGGGGGTGCCGATCAGCGAGATCTCGTCGGCGAACTGGTCGGGTACAGCGGCAATGGCCTCGTCTCGTCGACCCTCAAGGAACAGGTCCTGGATACGGTCGGCTTCTGTGGCGAAGCCCATTCGGGCCATCAACTTCGTGTGGAAGTTCTGCCCCTTGGCGCCCATGCCTCCCACGTAGAAGCCCAACATGGCCTTCACCGGGGCCAGCGCCGAGGCGATGGCGTCGGGTGAATCGTCCGCGGTGACGGTGACCGCGAGGTTCAACGCCACCTCGAAGTGGGCTGGGGCTCCGGCCAACTGGTCGGCGTACACCTCGGGTCGGTAGGGCGAGTAGTACAGCGGTAGCCAGCCGTCGGCGATCTCAGCCGTCTGGGTCACGTTCTTCGGGCCTTCGGCGCCGATGAAGATGGGGATGTTGGCCCGCAGGGGATGGACCATGACCTTCAGGGGCTTACCCAACCCAGTCGAACCCTCGCCCACATAGGGGTGCTGGTGAAAGTCGCCGTCAAAGGACAGGTGATCGTCGCGCCGGAAGGCTCGCCGCAGGATCTCGACGTACTCGCGGGTGCGGGCCAGCGGGCGGTTGGACGGTTGGCCGTACCAACCCTCGACGACCTGGGGGCCCGACACGCCGAGGCCCAGGATGAGCCGGCCGTTCGAGAGATGGTCAAGGGTGACGGCGTGCATGGCCGTGGCCGTGGGCGTGCGGGCCGACATCTGGACGATGCCAGTGCCCAGACGGATGCGTTCGGTGTGGGCGGCCAACCAGACGAGCGGCGAGAAGGCGTCGCTACCCCACGACTCGGCGGTCCACGCGGCGTCGTAGCCGAGACGCTCGGCCTCCTGGACGAGGTCCACGAGATCAGCCGGGGGTTGTGCTCCCCAGTAGCCGAGGCTGAGGCCTAGTTGCATGGAGAGACCGGTCGCATGAAGAGATCGTCCCAGCGGTCGAGCCCTGGCGCCAATACAGGCAACTGGTCAGAAGCGGGACGGAAGCAGGCAGCGCCCGGTGTCGGCCCTAGTGTCCGGACGTGATCGAAGCCACCGAGACGTTCCCGCGCCAGCATGCACGGACCCGACGCTTCACCTGCGGGGCACCGCGTGACGTCCGGGTGGCCGACGACGGATCCCGGGTGGTTTTCCTGCGTTCGTCCTCGGGTGATGACCCGATCAACGCCCTCTGGTGCATGGACCCAGGAACCGGCGAGGAGCGATTGATCGCCGATCCGGGAGCGCTGTCCCCTGACGACATTGCCGACGACGAAGGGCCGTGCAAGGGGGCCGGCGGGGTGCCGGCGGCCGAGTTGGCCCGCCGCGAGCGGGTCCGTGAATCCGGGGGTGGGATCGTGGCTTACGACGGGCTACCCGACCTATCGCGGTTGTGCTTCGTGCTCGACGGCCGAGTCTTCCTCGCCGAGGTACCTAGGCCGGGCGACACGGATGACGGACAGGGGTCCGTCGCCCGGGTGGTTGAGCTCCCGTCCAGCGGAGGTGCCTTCGATCCACGACTCAGCCCAGATGGCACGTCAGTGGCCTACGTGTCGGGTGCATCCGTCCGGACGACGGGGCCCGGTGGCGACCGCCGGGTGATCGGAGGGTCCACGCCGACCGTGTCATGGGGGTCGGCCGAGTTCGTGGCCGCCGAGGAGATGGGTCGCAACCGTGGGCACTGGTGGGCGCCCGATGGTCGACGGATGTTGATCTCTAGGGTAGACACGGCACCGGTAGCCGAGTGGTGGATCTCCTCGCCGACGGATCCGGCGGAGCGGCCGCGGGCCATCCGGTATCCGGCCGCCGGCACGGCCAATGCCACGGTCGGCCTAGCTCTGGTCGACCTGGATGAAGCCGCTCCCGCTACCGACGGGACCACCGGCAGTTCGACCATTGACGTGGATTGGAGCCAGGGCGCCACGTTTGAGTACCTGGCCGACGTGCACTGGCCAGTTGGGGGACGACCGCTGCTGGTCGTCCAGACCCGGGACCAACGAACGTTGGCCGTGCTGGAGTTGGATCCGTCCACGGGTGCCGTCGAGGAGCGGCACCGGACGACCGACGAGCACTGGGTCGACCTCGTCCCGGGTTCGCCGTTGGTGGCCGATGGCTCCCTCTTCACGGTGGAGTCCAGGGACGGGGCCTACCGCTTGGTCCAGGACGGGGTCGTCTTGTTTCCCGACTCCCTCGACGGGATACAGGTTCGATCCATCGTCGGCGCGGACGTCGACGGCGACCGGGCCGGTGTCGTGGTTCGTGCCTCGGCCGATCCCATGGACGTCGACGTCCTACGGATTCCCCTGGACGACGGACTGGTCGAAACGGTGTCCGGAGGAGGGGGCCTCCGCTCGGCGGTGGTCGGTGGTGGGGTCACGGTGGTGACGGTGGCAGACCTCGACAGTTCGACTACCACGGTCCATCCGGGCGGGTTCGTGCTGGCCTCCCATGTCGAAAAGCCGGTGGTCCGGCCACGTCCGACCTTCCACGTGGTCGGAGACCGGTCGCTGCGAGCCGCGGTACTCCTGCCCGATGGTCACGACGGATCACCGCTTCCGGTTCTGCTGGATCCCTACGGCGGACCGCATGCTCAACGGGTACAGCGGGTACGGGGCCAGTACCTCACCTCCCAGTGGTTCGCCGACCGGGGCTTTGCCGTGGTGGTGGCTGACGGGCGGGGGACGCCGGGCCGCGGCCCCGCCTGGGATCGGGCGGTTCGTGGCAATCTGGCCGTACCGGTACTGGAGGATCAGGTTGATGCCCTGCACGCTGTGGCCGCTACCGACGACCGACTGGACCTCGGGCGGGTGGCTATCCGGGGCTGGTCGTTTGGTGGCTACCTGGCGGCACTAGCCGTGCTACGTCGGCCCGACGTGTTCCACGCCGCGGTGGCTGGAGCGCCGGTCGCCGACTGGCGCCTCTACGACACCCACTACACCGAGCGTTACCTGGGGCATCCGGACGTCGAGCCCGAGAACTACCTGCGGAGTGGGTTGTGCTCCGCCGAGGATTGGGCGCCCCGTGGGGATGACGTGCCGGATCGCCCGCTGCTACTGGTCCACGGGTTGGCCGACGACAACGTGGTGGTCGCCCACACCCTCGCCCTGTCGCGGGCCCTGCTGGAGGCCGGGCGGCCCCATCAGGTCCTGCCGCTGTCGGGCGTCACCCACATGACCCCCCAGGTCGAGGTGGCCGAAAATCTCCTATTGGTGCAGTTGGTGTTCCTTCAAGAGTCTCTGGGGCTGGCGTCCCTGATCTAGTAGCGCCGGTCCAGGTGGCTCTGTTTCAGGCGAGCCGCGTCATTGGGCTGACCCGCATCAGACGGCTGTCCAGCCGCCGTCGACGGCCAGGATGTGCCCGGTGAGGTAGGAGCCGGCGTCCGAGGCCAGGAGCAGCAGGGCGCCGTCCAGTTCGTGAGCCAGCCCGCCCCGACCCATCGGCGTGCCCGACTCGACGTAGCTCCGACCCGCGTCGGTGTGGAACATGTCGTCGGAGTTCATCTCGGTCTCGAACCATGCTGGGGCCAGTGCGTTGACCCGGATTCCCTTTCGAGCCCACTGCACGGCCAGCTCACGGGTCAGGTTGTGGAGGCCTCCCTTGGCCGCGGCGTATCCGGGTACGCGGAGGCGACCGCCGGATACCTGGCCCAGGATCGAACCCACGTTTACCACCACGCCCGGGTGGTCCTCGGCGATCCACCACCGGGCGGCCCGCCGGGCCAGTTCGTAGGGGGCCACCAGGTCGACAGCCAGCTCGTGGCGGAAGCCGTCCAGATCGTCGTCGACGGCCGGGACGACCCTTGAGATGCCAGCGTTGTTCACCAGTACGTCGATCCGACCGAAGTGGTCGATGGCGGTGTCGATGAGGTGCTGCGGTCCGTCGTCGGCCGCCACGTCCACGCTGACGGCGAGCGCATCGGGAAGCTCGTCGGCCAGGGCCTGGATGCGTTCGGTGCGGCGGGCGGCCAGTACGAGCCGGGCCCCCACGTCGGACAACACCCGGGCGAACCGTTCGCCAAGGCCCGAGCTGGCGCCGGTGACCACCACGACCCGCCCGTCCAGGCGGAACCGTTGGAGTACCCCGTCTGGGGTCTGTCCGGAGGTGCTGTCCACGGACCGGACCCTAGAGCGGTGGGGTTCCGGCGATCTGACCGGCGGTGAGCTCCAGCACTCGATCGGCCAGGTCGGCTGCCTCGGCTGGATCGTGGGTGACTAACAGGGTGGCTGGTCGTTGGTCCCGGTTGCCCAGCAGGGCATGGATCCGCCGTCGAGACCCGGCATCGAGCGCCGTGGACGGCTCGTCGAGCAGGAGCAGGTCCGGATCAGTGGCCAGGGCGCGGGCCACTGCTACCCGCTGGGCCTGGCCGCCGGAACACTCGTTGGGCCGACGATCTGCCAGGTCCTGCAGGTGGAGCACTGTCAGGAGGGAATCCACCCGGTCGGGGGTTGAGTGGGGGCTGAAACCTACGTTGGCGGCCACCGTCAGGTGGTCAAACAGCAGGCGGTCCTGGGGCACCCAGCCGATCCGCCGAGAATGGGCGGGAACGAAGCCCCGGTCAGAGCCGTCGTCGACGGTTCTGCGACCGAGGTCCAGCCGTCCGTCGTTGAGGCGGACTAGTCCGGCCAGCAGTCTCAGGAGCGTGGTCTTGCCCGCCCCGTTGGGGCCGACTACGGCCACCAGTTCGCCGGGCAGGACCTCCAGGGCCACCCGAAGGACCAGGTCGCCGACGGTGGCGGTGCCGTCCAGCTTCAGCACCGGTTCCCGGGAGGATTCCCGATCTAGTCCCGGATCTGGTTCCAGGCTGGGTGGCATCGTGCTCATCGTGTGGGGAGCCAACGGTGGCGTGTGGGGAGCAGAACGGCCAGCGACACGGCCAGCAGTACGAGGCTGAGGGCTACGGCGGCCTCCGGGTCGGATTCGAGTGCCTGGAAGGTGGCCAGAGGCAGGGTTCGGGTCCGTCCCGGCAGGTTGCCGGCGAACGTGATGGTGGCTCCGAACTCGCCAAGGGCCCGGGCCCATGCCAGCGCCAGGCCGGCGCCCATGGCCGGGATCAGGCGGGGCACGGTGATGCGTCGGAGAACGGTCAGCGGGTCGGCACCCAGCGTTGCCGCGACCTGTTCGAGATCCTCGCCGGAGGTACGCAGCGCCCCCTCAACGGTGATCACGTAGAAGGGGAGGGCTACGAAGGTGGCGGCCACCACGGCACCGGCCGTGGTGAACGGCAGCGTCACGTCGAACCACCGTTCCAGCCACTGGCCGACCAGGCCGCGGCGGCCGAGGGCGAACAGCAGAGCGGTACCACCAACGACTGGAGGCAGCACCATGGGCAGGACCACGAGTGTCCGGACGAGACGCCGGAAGGGCACGGCGACCCGGGCAAGGACCCAGGCCATCGGTGTTCCCAGCACGAGGACGATGCCGGCGGCCGTCAGGCTGACGAGGAGCGACACCCCGAGGGCCTGGACCACCTCGCGCCGTCGGAGAAGGTCGACCAGACCGGACCACGGTGCCCGCTGCAGCAGCGCTAGCACTGGGAGGGCGAGGAAGGCCATAGCCAACGCGGCGACCACCAGCACCGACCGGGGAGCGTTCGGCGGTCGGGTCATCGGGTTGGCCCCGTAACGAATCCGTGCTTGGTGAGGATCTGCCGGGCCCGGTCGCTGGTCAGGAACGCCACGAATGGATTCCCGGACAGTGACAGGCTGGCGGCCGCGTAGGTGATGCAGGGACAGGTCGGTTTCTGAGGCCATGCTGGGGCCAGGCCTGCATGAGCCGATACGTCGGTGGCGTAGACGATGCCGAGGTCCGCTTCGTCGAGGGCCAGTCGGGCAACCACGGCCCGTGCGCTGGGTTCGAACGAGTCGACGGGGAGGTCGCCGAAGCGGGCTGCCGCAGCATCGCCGCATGGGACCCCGGCGGCGCAGGCCACCAGCACCAATGACGGGTCGCGCAGGTCGGCCGGGCGACGTTCTGGTCCGGTTGTGGGCCGGGCCACCACGAGGTGGTTCATGGCCAGGTCGTGGATGGCGGTCGGCACGTGGTCCGCCACCTGGTCTATCGCCTGGTTGACGATAAGCCGGCGCTGAAGATCGTCGAATAGATCGGCGTCGGCGGTCAGGAACGCGTCGGCGGGCGCGCCGTCACGCACCTGGGCGGCCAGATGGTTGGATCCGCCTGCCACCAACTCCACGACCACGCCCGATGTCGAGGCCCACTCGTCGGTCAGGTCTGCGGCTACTTCAGTCAACGACGAGGCCACGAATACGGTCAGTGCAGCGTCGTCTGAAGCCTCGGTGCATCCCGTGGCACCCATCGAGGCCACGACGGCCAACAGGATCGCCCCAGAGGACGGGTGGGTCCACATCGTTAGTTGAGAAGGTGCCAGTGTCCGGTCAACGGGGGCGTTCGACGACCACGTTGGTGGCCTTGACGGCGGCCACAGCCAGAACGCCGGGCTCCAGACCCAGCTCGTCGACAGCCTCGGCTGAGAGCAGCGACACCACGCGGTGGGGGCCGGCCTGAATCTCTACCTGGGCCATGACCCCGTCCCGGAGCACCCGTGTCACCAAGCCGGTGAACCGGTTGCGAGCTGACAGTGCCGCGCCGGTGTCGCCGTCGGGCGGAGGTGTGCCCTCGGCCGCCAGGTCCTGGGCAAGGCGGGCCAGTTCGGTTCCGGCGATCGTGCGATGGCCTCCGACGGTTCGCCCGGTGGCCAGGCGTCCCGCGTCGGCCCAACGACGCACGGTGTCCGGACTCACGCCGAGCAGTTGCGCCGCTTCTCCCATACGAAAGGTGCTCATACCAGAAAAACTAACCAAAAAAAGGTTGTTTGCGCTACTCGGAAGCGCCCGTCGGTCGGGGAGTCCGGCGAGCAGGGAGATTTCGAACCTTCGGGGAGGGCGACGGGAGACTGGGCTACCGTCCGACTGTGAGCATTCCCGTGTCGGTCGTCGACGTTCCCATCAGGTTGGAGGAATACGGCACAGCGGCGTTTCTTGTCACCGTGTCACCCGACGGCACCCCCAAGGTGGTCCACGTGGCGGTCGTCTGGGAAGCCGGAGCGGCCACCTTCCGATGCGCCCCGGGCAACGGCACGCTCCGGAACCTCGACGGTGCCACGGCTGCCACGGCTGGCTCAGGGGATGGTTTGGGTCCGGCGACGCTG
>Ga0208962_1000046_pt1 | contig 24499 bp, 21 predicted proteins | sample AOAMet2_C43A7_80_2_FD_188076 | JGI IMG/M metagenome (GOLD analysis project Ga0208962, IMG submission 188076) | Ammonia-oxidizing marine microbial communities from Monterey Bay, California, USA - C0912_C43A7_80 (SPAdes) | ecosystem: Environmental > Aquatic > Marine > Intertidal zone | place... | reverse complement strand
AAATTCGCTGAACACGTTGACCCTGGGTACCACGCTTTTGAAAAAAGACCACATTTTCTGCTTTTTGGCGGAACTCTTCCAGTGATTTTTTCTGATCATCGAGGTAGAAAAACCGGGCGTCACTGAGTCGCGCACGCAGTACTTTGGCATTGCCACGTCTTACTGTGTCGAGGCCATTGCTGTTACCATTGCGTACAGTAACAAAATGCGGAAGTAATTTTTTTGCGGCTGAGTCTTGATTTGTATTTTTACTGAAAACAGGAAAATATCGCTGATGCACAGCCATGCTGGTGACCAAAACTTCACTCGGCAGTTCCAGGAATTCTTCTTCAAAATCTCCGAGGAGCACAGTAGGCCACTCTAGCAAATTCGTGACTTCCGTCAGCAGCTTTTCATCCAGTTCTACCACGAACCCAAATTCCTGTTCCAGTTTGCTGATTTGAGATACTATGGATTCACGTCGCTTTTCATAATCAGGCATCACATTCATTTTTTCCAACTGTTCTTGATAATCAGCTGCATCTTTGAGCAGGCCTTTTCCGGAACTCAGGAAGCGGTGTCCACGTGTTTCGTTCCCGGCTTCAACCATTTCAAGTTTCAGCGGTACAACTGTCTTGTTCCAGAGCGAAACTATCCAGCGTATCGGTCTAATAAAGCGCATTTTGTATGAAGCCCAACGCATATTTTTAGGAAAATTCAGCTGCGAAATCCACTGCTCCAGCTGTGCCTGCAGCAGTTCCGGAACGGGCTGTCCTAATTCGATACGCTGCACAAAAAGATAGTCTTTGCCTTCATATTCCCGAATCTGCAGTTCAGCAGGTTCAACCCCGTTTTTCGCGGCAAATCCCAGCGCTGCTTTAGTCCAGTGGTTATCCTTGTCTTTTGCAATAGCGGCCGGAGGTCCTTTCAGCTCAATGCTGCGGTCTTCCTGTTTTTCCGGTAGTCCCTGAATTTGAACAGCCAGTCTTCTGGGGGTAGAAAAGGTACGCAGTTCATTAAAACTCAACTGGTGGTTTTCGCAGGTTTTCTGCACCAGTGATTTCAATTGTTCAACTGCAGGCAGAATCATCTGCGCAGGCATTTCTTCAAGTCCAATTTCCAGTAAATATGTATTCACAAAGCAGTAATCACATTAATTGTCAGGAGTAAGTTCTTCCACCCATTTCCGGGCAGCATCGCGGTCATTCATCAAAGGAAAACCGAGTTTGCAGCGTTCTTCAAGGAAGAGTTTTGCGATATTTTGAGCAAGGTTACGTACTCTTCCGATGTATGCCGCACGTGCAGAAACACTGATTGCACCGGCTGCATCAAGCTGATTAAAAGTGTGGGAACATTTGAGCACATAATCGTAGGCGGGAAAAACCAGCTTTTCCGAAAACGCACGTCCTGCCTCCTGCTCATAATCATTGAACCAGCGGAACATTAGTTCTGTGTCCGCAACTTCAAAAGTGTATTTTGAATGTTCAAATTCCGGCTGCCGAAAAATTGAAGCGTAATTGACTCCTTTTGAGTATTCAAGATCAAATACGTCTTCAACATCCTGTAAGTAGGAGGCAATTCTTTCGATACCATAAGTCAGTTCCGCGGAAACAGGTTGACATGAAATTCCGCCGACTTGTTGAAAATATGTAAATTGTGTGACTTCCATACCGTCGAGCCAGATTTCCCAGCCGAGACCCCATGCGCCAAGAGTCGGTGCTTCCCAATTATCTTCTACAAAACGAATATCGTGCTGCAGCGGATCGATGCCTAAAGCCTCCAGCGATGCAAGGTAAAGTTCTTCCACATTATCCGGTGAAGGTTTCAGAATTACCTGATATTGATGATGTTGATAAAGGCGATTTGGATTTTCACCGTAACGTCCATCAGCCGGCCTTCTAGAAGGTTCGACGTAAGCTACATTCCATTCCTCCGGACCAACCACACGCAGAGTGGTCATCGGATTCATGGTTCCGGCACCGGTTTCAACATCGTACGGATTCATCAGCATACAACCCTGACTGTGCCAGTATTGGTTGAGCTGCATGATGATATCCTGAATTGTAGGTGAACTATTCATGCTGTTTTTTCCGGAAGCGTTTGAAACAAGTTACGGTCACGATATAAAAGTTGTTTAAGAGAAACATACAGCCAGCTCAGGGCTAGATTTTTTTTATTTTTCATGAGTAAAGCAGCATCTGTTATTCCGTGTTCAATTATTTTATTTTGCTCATTAAAAACAGTTTCCGCCCTTTCCTCCTGCTCAATTGCCTGTCTGCAAAGATTTTCCAGGTGTGCACGTGCGGTGGCAGTAACAATAAGGTTTTTCGGTTTCAAATAAGAGATAATCATTTTTGTGTTAAATTGAGTTAAATCTTCCGGCTGCTGAAACTTGAAAGGGTTGATCCAGAGTTTACGCTGAACTTTGCTTAACTTAAGATTCAGCTCTGCAGCAAGGTTTTCTTCTTCACAGAGCAAAAGCGCTCTTGACGTTTTTACCTCCGCAGCATTTTCTGCAGCCGCTTCCCATGTGATGCTTTTGGAAAGTGCTTCAATCAACATTTTAGAAAAAGTATTAATTTTTTGGAGGACATCCCGTTCCTGTCTGTAAAGCATTTGACTGCTCTCAGCCTGATGAATTGTTGTTTCGAGCGATTTTTCCTCAGCCAATAAATTATTACGCTTTTTTTCAAACTCCGCTTTCTGTATGGGCAGTGGTGCTGAAATATTAGCCATTTGGAGATCGTTCAGCTCAACAAAATTATCCAGCGGTGCAAGAATGTGATGCAAATCAGCACACCAGTCAATCAGACACAACTTAATACTTTTCTCAGGTGATTCGTCCAGTTTCAACCAGTAGACGGCATCTTTCTGTGGCAGTTGCACGGGGTCAGTATTTGTCTGCAGTTTAACATTTGTCCGGCCGATTTCTCTGAATAGTTTTTCGAGTAAAGCATTTACTATCAGGTATTTCCCTGAGCCATGAATTGCGACCGATTTTGTCTTTTTATTTTGTTGATTAGCTTTCTGCCACCTTTTGTGCTCACCGTTCATGTCCTCAATGAAACGTTTGAAAGGAGGATTTTTTAAAGTGCATTCGTCAAGGCGGATTAAATGTTCAACCTTAATATTGTCGAAATTCAGCTTTTGGATTGAATTAAAAGGAATTCCCGGAAAAAGATAACAACCTTTTGCTTCACGTAAAATCCCTACTACACGTTCCGGAAGAGCAGTTTTATCTCTCTTCTGTAAAAAATTCTGCAGCCATATTTCCGGAGCAAGGTCTCCATTTTCAGTTTCAAATTTCTGAATGCTGTTCAGGGGAATCAGCGTATTCAGCGGTACTTCCCTTGCGGATTGACGTACCAGGATTCCGGAATGATTTGTGTAGTCCATTGTCTGAAAGTCATTGTCCAAACGAATCCTGGGAAAACTGCGGATGTGATGAGTCAGCAGCATCTCCGGAGCAGAAAGTCTAAACTGCATTTTGTTGACTAGTTCAAGAACTGGCTGCAGTTTTAATAACGCCGATAAATCATGACTCAGATCGTCAAGCACCAACACGTAACTGACATTTTTCTCAGAAACAATTTTTAGCTCCTCCAGTAATTTGAGACAGACTTGCGGATTTTCAAATGCACCCGGAGAAAATAAAACCCAATCCGCTTTTAGTTTTTTCAACTCTGCTGACGCATACTCAAGTTCTTTTGAGCTAATTTCAGTTTCAGCAACTGAAACTGAATCAACGAACAACTTCTCGTTCAATTGATGAGAAACCTGTTTCTGTAACTGCTTAACTAAAGTATTCCAGTTTGAACTGGCAAAACCAATGCCGACAAGTTGCATCTAACAGATTAGTTCAGACGGTTTGAGAGGCGAAAAATGAAAAGCCAATAGTACCATGTTTTCATGAAGATGTAAATTTTCTTGACTTATCAAAGCTCAAAAATAGAGAATGAATTGTAAAGGGAAATAAAGTTTAAATTAAGAAAGTAGTTTGTGAGTGATCAAATCAAAGGGCTTTGCTTCGCATTGCTCGCTATGTTTGGAGGAGGGCTTTACGCAATTCCATACCGTTTAAGTTTAGATACAGTCGCACCTCTGCCTGTAGTCTGGGGTGTTTTCCTTTGGGCATTTTTGTTTTCCCTGCCTGGCGCCTGGTTTGCACGTCGCCAAAATAAATTTTCCTGGAAAATTGCAGGAATCACCCTTGCCACTTCCCTGGCAGGTCTGTTGGGTAATTATGCGATTTGCCAGGCTTTGAGCCAGTCTTCACCAACCTTGTTGGTTTTAGTAAGCAGAATTGAGATTATTATTGCGATGCTGCTCAGTTGGATGTTTTTGAAAGAGTTCATCGGCATCAGAGTTTGGATGTCAGTGGTGGTAATTGTATTAGGTATTATCGTAATGAAAATGGACTCCCTGACTTTTGATTTAAAAAATTGGTCCTCATTCCTCTGGGCTGTAACATCAGCCTTCAGTTTTGCATCGATGCAGGTTTTGGCCAAAAGAATTATAGATGAAATAAATCCGCAGGTTTTGAATGTTTCACGTTTAGCAGTGGGGCTTGTCATACTCTGGAGTCTGGCCGAAGTACGAAGCGGCGTTACGAATTTACAAAGTGGTGAATGGAAATGGATTGCGCTGGCTGCCTTTTGTGGACCTTTTATGGGACGTGTTTCCTATACTTATGCTTTACGTTACCTGACTGTTTCAAAAGCGGTTATCATTGGTTCTTTTTCGCCAGCCACGACACTTTTGTTTGAGCTTCTCGTTTTTGGTACACTCATCAGCAGCTATGAAGCAATAGGCGGAACAATAATGCTGGCTGGAATTCTCTGGGTTTTCCTTCCGGGATTACGCCAAACTGTTAGCAGTTCAACAGTGAATGCAGTGAAATGAAACACTAAGCTGAGTTTCTGATTTTTTACAGTAAATTATTTAATCAACGGAGCATTCTAAAATTCAATGGAAATAATAATCATGGGCGGAGGAGTCGTAGGTGTTACGACTGCTTATCAACTACTTAAAGACGGTCATCAGGTGACTGTGCTTGACCGTCAACCTCCCGGAATCGGCGGTGCGAGTTACGGTAACGCCGGGCTGATTGCCACGGGACATTCTATTGCGTGGGGTTCACCAAAAGCACTGAAAATATGGTTCAATTCCTTATTTCATCAGGATCCTGTTTTCCGGATGAAATTTCAGACCGATCCGCAATTTTTACGCTGGGGGTTGAAATTCCTCGCCCAGTGTACTCATTCAAGAGCCAAAATAAATTCCCTGGCAAAACACCGGATTGCAGTATATTCGCAGAAAATATTGACTGAAACAGTAGCAGATACAGGAGTTCAATATGAACAAAATACTAAAGGACTGTTTTATATTTACAGGAATCCGGAAGTGCTGGCTGCTGGTTCAGAACACGTAAGAATACTTCAGGAAGCTGGACAAGAACTGGAGTTTGTAGGAAAAGAACGTGCGTTGGAAATAATTCCGGAACTGGCGGAATCACAGGATCAGATTGCTGGTGGTGTCTTTTCACCAAACGATGAGTCTGGAGACTCCAGAATATTTACGGAACAGTTGATGGAGGTCTGCAGGTCAATGGGAGGAACTTTTGAATCCGGAGTTTCGATAGAGCAGATTGATGCTCCCGGAACTGAAGTAAAACGTGTTGTCACCAACCGTGGTGTTTTCAGCGCAGACCATTATGTGCTAAGTTTGGGCTCATGGAGTCCGCTGCTTGCACAAAAATCATTGGGAGTCAGGCTTTCTGTTTATCCAGTGAAAGGTTACTCTATCACAATTCCTGTAGAAAAAGGGCATACTCCTCCACGGACAGGAGGATTACATGAAGAGGATTTACTGGGATTTTCTCCTATGGGAGACCATTTCAGGGTCAGCTCTGTATCCGAATTTTGCGGTTACGATCTTGGCCATACTCCGGAAGATTTTGAACATATCCTCAAAAATGCAAAAAAGCTTTTTCCAAATGCAGGAAATTACGACAAAGTGGAATTCTGGTCGGGCTTACGTCCGATGACACCGGAAGGTACGCCTATACTCGGAAGAGGCCGCCACTCAAATTTGTTTTACAACACCGGGCACGGACACTTAGGCTGGACTATGTCATCCGGAACCGCACGTCTTACTGCAGATCTAATTGCCGGAAAAACTCCTGAAATTTCAATTGAAAATATGGGAGTTCGTTGAGGTTAAACTTCAACGAAACAAGCTCAGCGGTTTTATTTCAGCCGTTTCAGGCTTCGGGAATGTGATTTTTCGGTTCCTGATGTTGAAGGAGCAGACTACATTGTTCTATGCTGAGGGGTTTCTGTTGAAAAAAGAACTCAGTTTCATTGAATAACAAAAACAACTAACTGCTTGGGACCGTGCACACCGTAGACAAGAGTCTGTTCAATGTCTGCAGTTTTGGAGGGGCTCGAAATCAACAGGGCATTGGTAGGCATGCCATTTTCTGCCCACCTTCCCTCAACGATGGCTTCAGAGAAGGTGTTGTATATTTTTTCCGCCTGGAGCACTGCTAAGTGTATTGGAGGAATCAGGGACATCAATCTCGGTTCATGTCTTGAGGGCCAGAGGATGAGGCTCCCAGTATCAGCGATGCCTCCCAGAGTTTCTGTGATTGAGGCATCGATGGAGAAAATCCGTTTCTTCATCGTTTCGATACTTATGTCGTAGTTCACCAGTTCCGGCATTTTTTCTGGGATGCTCTGCTTCAACGAGTGAATCCGGCTACCGAGTTGGGTGTTCTTTGCGAAGAGTAAGCTGCCGATGGATTTCTCATCCACCACGTTCCGGAAAACTGTGTCGAATTCCTGCTCACTGCAGCAATGTATCTCAGATTGAACAGCCTCCATCTTGCTTTTTAGACAGGAGATTTTTTCTTCTGTCGTCCATGAAGGGGATTGGGTCTCGGTTATTTCCGGGTGATCGGCAAATCGACTCTGGGAATGGATTCCATATAGTCTTTCCAGTATCCGGGAGCGAGAAGAGGTGGATTCATTCATGATCGATCCCGGCGTCTTCGACTAGCTTGTGCAGCGGTTTTTTAGAGAATCTGGGCAAGTTCCGTGAGCGGGCCCATTCCCGGAGAACCGGTATCTGTGCCGGCAACAGGTTCCCGAACCGGCTGAGCAGAGAAGCCTGGATACGGTACAGGCTTGGTTGACTTAAAACTTGTTTCCAACCCTTCCAGGTCATTAGTTCCATGAGGCTTTTTCCACCGTTCAGATCAGTCCAGTGGCGAGCAGTTTTTTTTCGGACATGGTTCCGCCGTAGCCTGAGCAGAATGTCCGTGATAGGGATTTTGACCGGACACACCTCGACGCAGGCACCACACAGGCTGGAGGCATTGGCAAGGTAACCTAAGTTTTCGATGCCCTCTATCTGAGGTGTGAGGATCTTGCCGATTGGCCCGGGGTAAACCGCATTGTAGGCATGGCCGCCAATACGCGTGTAGACGGGACAATGGTTCATGCAGGCTCCACAGCGGATGCAGAGTAGGGTTTCCCGCAATAGTTCATCTTCGTATATTTTGCTGCGGCCGTGGTCCAACAGCACCAAGTGTACCTCCTCGGGTCCATCCAGTTCCCCCTCGCCTCTCGGACCACTGATCATATTGAAGTAGGTGGTAATTGGTTGTCCGGTTGCGGAACGTGTAAGCATCTTAAGTAGTGGGGGAAGATCTTGGAGGGACTCAACGACCTTTTCGATGCCCATAACGGCGACGTGTACTTTTGGAAGGGTTGTGCTAAAGCGTCCGTTGCCCTCGTTCTCGACGAGGCAAAGAGTCCCTGTTTCGGCCACCGCAAAATTGACCCCCGAGATGCCCATGTCGGCATCGTGAAATTTCTGGCGCATTATCAGGCGTGCGGTAGCGGTCATTTCCTCTGCTGACTTGCTGGAGCGGTTAGGATCCACTTTCTCTTGAAAGAGGTCTGAGATCTCGTCCAGATTTTTGTGGATCGCCGGCATGATGATATGTGAGGGGAGCTCATTAACGACCTGGATGATGTACTCGCCAAGATCTGATTCGATAGCCTCTATGCCATGTTTTTCGAGGAAGGCGTTGAGATGCATCTCCTCTGAAACCATTGATTTGCCCTTTACCGCCAGTCGGACGTTTGCGGAACGTGCGATATCAAGTACGATCTGGTTAGCCTGCTCAGTCGTCTCCGCCCAGTGTACACGGATGCCGTTGCTTTCACAGTTGGTCTCAAGTTTTTCCAGTAATTCCGGAAGATGTGTGAGTGTTTTGTGGCGGATGCTGGCAGCCCGGTCACGTGTTTCCTCAAGTTCTGACGCGTCCGGGAATATGTCCCGACGCTTCTCCATCAATCCGTTCATCGCACGTTTAAAGTTACGCCGAAGTTTCGAATTCTTCAAAGCGCTTCCGCTTGATTCGAAAAAGGCTTTTTCTGAAATACTATGCGGGGAATGATTAGCTTTAGCCGACATGGGTCCGATTCCAGATAAAAGAGGCAAAATGCTGTGACTGCACCTGGGACTTCTGTTTTTCAAGGGCTCCGTTGATGTTCATTAGACAACCGCAGTCGGTGCTCAGTAGTAAATCGGCTCCGGTCTGCATTACGTCCGCCGACTTATCCTGCGCCATCACCCCGGAGATTTCCGAGAACTTGACAGAAAACGTCCCGCCGAAACCGCAGCACTCGTTCTTCCGTTCCAGTTCCACCAGCTCCACGTTCTTCAACTGGCGCAAGAGCTGCTCGGCTTCATCGCCGAGTCCGTACTCGCGCTTCGCATGACAGGAACTGTGCCACGTAACTTTCACTGGATCCCCGTGGTCCTCCAACTTCACATTGAGCACATTGACCAGGAATTCACTCAATTCAAATATTCTCGCAGAGAATGACTGGGCTTTTTCTTGAAGAGGATGCCCCTCGAATAGTTCCTCGTAATGACGAGTCATCATCGCGCCGCAGGAACCGGAGGGAATCACGATCGGCAAGTTTTTCGGGAATTGTACAATTTGCTGCGCAGCGACTTCTCTTGCTTCGTCCTGAAAACCGGAATTGAAGGCTGGCTGACCGCAGCAACTCTGGCCACGTGGATAAATAACCCGTACCCCTTCGCGCTGAAGCAGCCGGATCCCCGCCATGCCTGCATCTGCGTAAAGCAGATCCGCGAGGCATGTGCCGAAATAATAAACCGCTTCCGGTTTTTCTGGAAAACTGCAAGAGGGCTTCATAACTTCTCAATCATTATGTTATCTCTCAGAATCATAGCGTATCAATGTTTCTCCTATAAGGCTATATCTAAAAAACCCCAAGAGGAATAGCGAAGACAATCAACTTAAGGTCATCAGATTTTCGAAAAAATCTACAAAAAATAGCAGAGAAACTTTAGGCCTGAAAGCCAAATCCTTAAAAGAGTCTGTATACCATGGATGGCAACTAATTAACTAACTCCAAGCTGCGAATCAATCCGCAGTAACCATAAATTCCAATTCTAAACTGCTTAAAAAATATGTCAAGTAAATAAATGGCCTGACCGATATAGGCAGTCGTTTATATAACTTTCTTGTCTTTACGCTGAAGTAGTGAGAGCAGTTTGCTCCCTGTTGGACAAGAAATGTCTGGGCGGGGGAAGTTATTTTTCGGACTTTTCGTTTTTTGCATGGTAGGTGGTGAGCTCGAAGAAGATTTCCTTAGCATGTTCTAGGTGGTTTACCATAATACTCTTGGCTGATTCAGGATCACGTCGAGTTAGTGCATCTAACAAATTCCGGTGGTCATCCAGTATGATTGGGTATAAACCCTGAAGTTGAGCATGGTCGATAAGAAGTTTCCACATATGTGAAGACAGCATCTGGTCCCACAAATACTCTGTCATTCCTACCAAGGCTCGGTTGCCTGTAGCTTCTGCGATAATCATATGAAATTGCCGGTCAGCGTCAGCACCAATTGCATCCTCAGAAATTTGTTGTTCAATCGCTGTTTCCAGATCATCAGTCAATTCTGGACGAAATCTTTCGGCTGCAAGGGCGGCATTGATAGGTTCAAGCATGAGACGTGCTTCAAGCAGTTCACTTGGACTTGGTGCCTTAATTTTAGTGTTTGGTGCTAGAACTAATTTAGGTTTAGAGGAAATTACATAGATTCCTGCCCCTACCCGTACCTCTACTAGGCCGGATAATTCCAGGGCAATCATCGCCTCACGTACAGTAGGTCGGCTCACTCCGAGTTGAAAAGCAAGGTCACGTTCTGGTGGAAGTCTTGAGCCTACTTTATACTCTCCTGATGTGATCAACGTTTTGATCTGCTCTGCAATTCTCTCGAAAAGGCGTTTGGACTCAATAGCTTCTATAGGCATTGTAAAATTTAGTGAATTAATAAAAACTTAAGTTTCCAGGCTTTGAATTGTGACTGCGGTGTGACTTTAGCAATCTTTTTAAATAATATGAATTATATCAGTTTTTAAAAATATAGTGATAGATTTTTTTCTTTATACTACAACTTGCTAATATAATTATTGATAGTGTTATTTCAAGTAGGCTCTAATGGTTAAATGATGATCATGGTTTCGTGTCTCTACGTAAATTTACTAATAGACAGTGGAAGTGAGTCATTCATAGTTTGCAAACAAAATGTTAAAGCTGAAAATTGGTCAGGCCATCAATTATTTAAGCCAAAATGTGTTTTTTTCTTGACAAGAAATAATTTAGTGTTTAAAATCCATTTCGATCTGTCGCAGTTTCTGATTATGCGCTGCATTATTCAGTTAGCTGGCAGTGATATAGTGGGTGGACTGAGGATTTCAGGATTTTTCTTTTTAGAAAGATTTGGTTGTGCTAAGTTCATGACCACACTACAGATTCCACACGGCCTAGTAAAAAGTTAAAAATTTACCAGGGAAGTTCCAGAGGAAATAATAGTTGACATCACATTATTATGTGTGGTAGCGTCATCCTTAGGGGGTGGAATAATCTTTTTGGTTGATCATAATTTTGTGATACTTCCAAAATTTATATTTTTTCAATCATGGGAGAAAAAAATGAGTAAGAAAATAATCAAGAAACTGGCAGCGTCCGCTGTCTTTCTGGCATTGCTTGGCTTTATTTCAGGTCCGGTGCATGCGAAAAAAGTATTGTTAAAAGTTCCAATTGCCTTCGCAACCAAGTTGCCGGGTCTTGGAGAAACCATTAAGTGGCTTGGTGATCGTACTAGTACACTCAGTGGAGGCTCAGTAAAAATTAAAGTTTATGAGCCAAAAAAACTGATTGCACCTTTCGAAATACTTGACTCAGTATCTAGCGGAAAGGTTAATGCAGGTTACGCCACAGCAGGATATTGGTTTGGGAAGATGAAAGCAGCAGCCTTGTTTTCAGCAGTTCCTTTCGGGCCAGAGGCTCCCGAATATTTAGCCTGGCTATATTATGGAAATGGTTTAAAGCTATATCAGGGAATGTACGATGAAGGTGGCTATAATGTCAAAGTCCACGTCTGTGGAATCATCGCGCCTGAGACTTCAGGTTGGTTTAAGGTACCCATCAAAAGTGCAAGCCAGTTGAAGGGTTTGAAGATGAGGTTTTTCGGACTTGGTGGACAGGTGATGCAGAAGCTTGGAGTGACAACCAGCTTGTTGCCTGGCGGAGAGATTTTCCCTGCCTTAGAGAAAGGTGCTATTGACGCCTCTGAGTTCTCGATGCCTGCCATCGACAAACTTCTGGGATTTCACAAGCTGGTGAAGTATAACTACTTCCCCGGTTGGCATCAACAGGCTACAGTGTTTGAACTCCTGATTAATGGGGATACCTGGAAGGGCATGGATGCACAGCAGCAGATGGTAATTGAAATGGGCTGCCGTGCTGCGACTCTTCACTCACTGGCCTTTACAGAAGCTATTCAATTTGACCAGATGGCTGAGAACATCGAAAAGAACGGTGTAAAACAGATGTACTGGTCTAATAATATGTTGGCCACCTTCAATAATGCCTGGATGGAAGTTGTGGAAGAAAACCGTGCGACTGATCCTGGATTCAAGAAGGTTTGGGACGACCTGGCAGCATTCCGTGAAGGTTACGATGTTTGGGAAGCTCATGCTTTTCTTCCTCGAGCTGAACGCTGAAAAAAACTAGTTATTAAAAGTGCATAAATCCTGAAGTAATTCAGGGTTTAATTTTTCGTTAATTGGGCGCACGACTTTAACAAAGGTAGTGCGCCTTTTTTCTTTTTTGAAAGAATTCCTTAAATCAATATAATTCGTTATCTTACGTAAACAGGACAAATAGCCAGTTACATTATGACTGATAACACAAATCAATATAATGAATTTGGAAAAGGGTTGGGTAATAGAAAGAAGCGTGAGTTGGAGGATAAAACAGAATCAATTCACATTGTATTAATTGATTCTCTTGATCGTTTTGTAATTTCAGTAGGTCAATTTATTGCCTGGTTTAATATCCTTCTTATTGCTGCGATCATCCTTAATGTTATCCTGCGTTATGGAGGAAGGTATATGCAACAGGATCTCGGCATTGAAATGGGATGGCTGTTTCAGGACCTAGGAGGGCCAAAGCTGGAAGAACTGCAATGGCATCTTTATGCGTTGACTGTAATGATTGGCCTTTCATACGCACAATCAACCGATTCTCATATTCGTGTAGATATTATTGCCGAGAAATTAAGTGAGAAAACTGTTCGAAAATGGGAAATATTTGGCATACTTTTTTTGTTAGTACCTTTCATATACATTGTTTTCATTCACAGCCTTGATTTTGTTGCAGATGCCTGGCGAATCAACGAACATTCTGATGCACCGCTTGGACTACCGTGGCGTTGGGCTATCAAGTCAGTAATTCCAATAAGTTTTTTCATGCTCACACTAGCTACCATTTCAAGGTTTTTGCGTGATGTGATTTTTCTTATTAACGAAAGTGGGTCTTCAGCTGAAAATCCAAAGGGAGTTAACTAAGATGGAAATAAACGATTATCTAGTTGTAGCAATGTTTGCTACCTTTGCAATGTTGTTATTTACTGGTTTCCCCATTGCTTGGGTCCTTGGAGGTGTTGGAGTTGTTTTCGCGGGTGTCGGCTACTACAGTGACATTTATCTGGATACAATGACCGGTCTTGATTACATGACTCTAGGCATGGTGGTCAACAGAATCTATAAGATCATGGATAATTGGGTTCTAGTTGCTTTACCAATGTTTATTTTCATGGGACTGATGTTGGATAAGTCCGGTATTGCCGAAAGGATGATGTTTTCGATGCAAAACTTGTTCGGTAAAGTCCGTGGGGGCCTTGCTATAACGGTAACATTGATTGGCATTATTCTCGCTGCTTCTACTGGAATAATAGGGGCATCAGTTGTGTTGTTGAGTTTGCTTTCGCTCCCAGCTATGCTTGGTCAAGGTTATGACCGTTCACTGGCAGCTGGAACCGTTTGCGGTTCAGGAACCCTTGGTATTCTAATCCCACCAAGCATAATGTTGGTGATCATGGCTGACCAGTTGGCCCTTTCCGTGGGTGACCTTTTTATGGGAGCAGTGTTTCCCGGATTGATACTGGGAACACTTTATATTAGCTACATCCTCCTCCGATCGAATTTGTGGCCAAAAACTGCCCCTCTTTCACCTGACTTGCAGGAATTTAATTGGTCAATGATCTTGGATGTGTTTAAATCCATTCTACCTCCAGTGTTCCTGATCTTGGCTGTACTCGGTTCTATCTTCGCCGGAATCACCACTCCAACAGAAGCCAGTGGAGTTGGAGCTTTTGGCGCAATCCTCTTAGCTGCATACAACAAAAAATTAAATTTCAGCGTATTGAAGGAAGTTACATATGCTGCTTTCAAAACAACTGCCTACATATTTGCAATCTTTCTTGGTGCTACCTGCTTTGCTTTAGTACTTCGTGAACTTGGTGGAGACGAACTGGTTGAGCGTGCGATTACCGGCCTACCTTTTGACAAATATGGCATTCTGATATTCATTCTTATCATAGTTTTCCTGCTTGGTTTCCTGCTTGACTGGATTGAAATCACACTAATCATACTTCCACTGCTATCTCCAATAGTAGATGGACTGGGTTTCGAAATTGAAGGTTTCGGAGCAATGGATGAACCGGATCTTATCTGGTTCACATTGCTTGTGGCTGTTGCATTGCAAACATCCTTTCTCACACCGCCAGTTGGCTTTGCGCTGTTTTATCTAAAGGGAGTCTGCCCTCCTGAGATCAAGATGGTTGATATCTACAAAGGTGTAGCTCCTTTCATAATCCTCCAATTAATAGGCCTTACACTCGTAATACTTTTTCCCACACTTGTAACTTGGCTACCTTCTGTTGCCTATTGATTTTAAATAAGTAGAGGGCATGCGAGTTAAGTATTTACTTAATCCCTCTAACTTATAGATTATTTTGTCAAGAGTCGAATTTTCGGTTTTAAATAATTGTCGAATATCAATACTACGGGTCAATTCTCTCTCAGGTTTAAAGCAACTCGCTGAGTCCCAATTTCCAGACACGATCATTTCCCTGCATATCCGGAAGGAAGGCGGAGGTTTTCCAAGCCGGAAATTCCTTCAGAAGTAAACTCAATTGCGTCCTTTGATCAAAACCGATTTCTAGTAACATTTCTCCTTCCGGTGCTAATAAACCGGGAGCAGTATCAAGCAGGTAACGGTAAAAAGACAGACCGTCGGGACCACCGTCAAGCGCGGTATGAGGTTCATATTGGGCTACATCAACTTGTAGTTTTGAAATGTTCCCGCTGGGAATGTAAGGCGGATTGCTGACTATGAAATCGAGTTTTGCGGGGGGGGTGATTCTTGAAAATAAGTTGCTTTCCACCAGCTCTATTCGGTTATCCCGGGGAGAAAGAAGGGATTCATGACGCTGCAGATTTCTGATAGCAACCTCCAAAATATCCGCAGAACAATCTACAGCTATAATGTGAAGGTTCATCAATTCAGCGCAAAGTGCCAGTGGAATTGCAGCTGTCCCAGTGCCGAGTTCCGCAATCAGGCACCGTGATTCTGAATGTTTATTTTGCTTATTTCGGATTTGTTCAACAGTATTTTCAACCAGGGTTTCTGTATCTGGACGGGGGATTAAGGTATATTTATTTACCTCGAGAGACAGAGACCAAAATTCTTTTTCACCAGTTAAATATGCGATTGGACAACCAGCTGCACGCTGTTGAACCAATTCGCGGTAAGCGCTGCGTTCCTTCTCATTAAGAGGCTGGTCTGCCCGTAGATAAAGATCTAAACGAGGACAATCGAGAACAAATGCCAGCAGAAGTTCCGCATCCAGCCGCGGAGAGTCAGGTCGCAATTTTTCAAAATGACCCTGTGTCCAAGCCAAAATGTCTGCTATCGTCCATTGATCAGTGGCCACGTCTCTTTGACTTTGAGTATAATGTTACAAGCTGATTATTCTGCTAAGAAACGTTTATCCAACAGTACAAATCAACTATTTCGTTATCAATAAATTAGGGTCAGAGTAAAGTATTATTTATTCATTTTCAAAGACTCATGTGCGTTGAGTAGAATTCTGTTTGTATTATCCCAGTCAAGACATGCATCTGTCACAGAAACTCCATACTCCATTTCCATTGAAATTGGCTGGTTTCCACCATTGATATTACTTTCGATCATAGTACCAATGATGGATTGGTCACCGTCTTTAATTTGCAAGATTAAATTTTTAAGCACCAGTTCCTGACGTTCAGGATCTTTCCCTGAATTTGCGTGGTTGCAGTCAATCATGATTGCTTTAGGCAAACCTCCTGAAGTAAGCTCATCGGAAGCAATTTGGATGGAAACGGCATCAAAATTAGGACCATTGCTACCGCCACGTAAAACTAGATGAACATAGTCGTTTCCGGAAGTCTGGATGACAGAAGATGCACCTTCCTGGCTGATACCCAGGAAATGATGCGGCTGCAGTGCTGATTTCATCGCATTCAGAGCAACATTTAAGCTGCCGTTAGTGCCATTTTTAAATCCAACCGGCATAGATAAGCCACTCGCCAGTTCCCGATGTGTTTGAGATTCAGTGGTGCGAGCTCCGATTGCGCTCCAGGAAATTAAATCCGCGAGATACTGCGGTGTGATCGGATCAAGAATTTCTGTAGCGCAGGGCAGTCCCAAATTATTTGTTTCCAGCAATATTTTCCGTGCGAGCTCAATACCCTTATTTATTTTATGACTGCCATTTAATTCAGGATCATTGATCAAACCTTTCCAACCAACTGTTGTACGTGGTTTTTCAAAATATACACGCATTATGATCAAAATTTTATCAGAAACTTGATCTGCGAGTTTCTTAAGTCGCTTCGCATAATCATGCGCAGCCTCTGGATCATGAATGGAACAGGGACCGACTATCACCAGCAGACGCTTATCCTTGCCTGTTAAAATCTGTTGGATCGCTTTTCTGGCATTTGTGACAGTCTCAGACGCAGTATCTGAAAGTGGTAAAAGTTTTCTTAGTGTTATTGGTGGTATTAACGGTAAAACGTCAACAACGTTTAGGTTTTCGGTAAGTTTCATGAATTAGTGTTTTGCTAATAAAATCTGGTGATAGCGAATTATCCAGCTTTTAATCCGTCAAGACAGATGTCAGCCAAAATAATAGTAGTATTTCTAGATTTTGGAGTTATATAGAGGCAGGTGGTCGGAGCGACTGGATTTGAACCAGCGACCGCACGCCCCCCAGGCGTGTGCGCTACCAGGCTGCGCTACGCTCCGATTCCTCATATATGAGATGTTTTTTCTAAGTAAGTGTCAAGTTCTTTAAGCATCAGACAGAGCCGGGGATCTCGTTAATACTCAGTGGAACTTAGCCGACGACATAACTGCCTGTGCCGACTGCAATCAGAAGCCCTTCATCATTGTGCAGTTCCATCCGGGTTACTGAAAGTTTGTTTCCTGTACGTAAGTTATAGCCCGTTGCAACAAAATGTTTGCCAAAACCTGGACGCAGATAATCCACGCGAAGGTCTATGGTGCCGATTTTAGCAAATCCTTCAGCAATTTCCTCGAAAGAACGCCCTTCCATTCTTTTCATAATTCCGGTCAAGGCCACCATTCCTCCGGTTACGTCAAGTACTGACGAAATCACCCCGCCGTGCAGGTTTCCACGCATGAAATTACCTACAAGTTCCGGACGCATTTTAAAACTGATTCCGAAATTATCCAAATCAAGCGTCTCTATTTTCATGCCAATTAATTTGTTAAACGGAATACGATCCTCAGTTATTTCCTGGAGTAATTGTAATAGTTTCTGTTTAGGCATGGAAGTTTTATGGTTTAAGATTTTAGTTTTTGAAATTAAGCTATAGCCGCTGAGAGCGACCAAAGTAAGCTTATAAAAACGCTAAGGTTGTCCTTAGGTTGCGCTCCAGGAACGTCTGTATTGCTTGAGCGGAGTCGAGGTGAACTTAGCAGAAGCAAGTCCAGAGAGTATTTTATAAGATAAAAGTGGTAACGAGTCCGATCAAACCTCCAAAAACACCACCCCAGACAACGAGCCAGCCGAGATGCTCCTGAATCATACGCTCAATAATTTCCTTTACCATCTCTGGAGTTAGTTCTGCTAAACGCCGGCTGACGATTACGTCAACTTTTGTTAAAATATCATCACTCACAGAAATGTCCTCAAGTTGTTCATGCATTGCTTCCTTAAAAGCATCTGTCTCAGAAATTTTATGTACGGCAACCTGCAGTTTTTCTTTAAACGGTTCACGTAAAGGCTCCAGTGCCTGTACTCCCCCTACCATGGATAACATGGGTCCAAAACTGGAACCCTCAATCACTTCCAGTAAAGAGTCAAAGGCAGGGTTTAAATTTACCTTTTTAAGGAGTTGCTCAAAATCCGGAATCAGTTTTGAACTTTCCGAATCTGCAAAAAACTGTTCTACATTTTCACGGTTGAAAAATTGGTGCATGATTAATTCGTGAATGCTCGTCTTGAATGCTTCAAAATGCAGTGGGATTACACCTGAACCATAGAGTCCAGGGACTCTCTCAAAGAGCATGTAGATGGCGAGCCAGTTTGTTATTGCACCGGAAAGTGCAAACAATCCGGTATTCAAAAGTGTCTCATTCCACGGTTCTGAAAACCAGAAACCGGCGCCGATCAATGCTGCGGCCACGAGGTTAGTGCCTAAACGTTTATCAAATAATATTCCGGAAGTCCCTGAACCGGAGAGGGGAAGAGTCTGACTCATAAAAAAATATGTAGTTGAAATTTTAAATTACGCAGGATATTTTGCAGGTGTTATACGAATCCGTATATAGAGTTTAACTGGATTCACAGCTGGAGGCAAGTAAAGGAGAGTTTGACATTAAATTTAAAAGACGTTCGCTGGTTTGAGCTGCTCCTTTTATTCTTGATTCCGGATGCAGATTCAATAAGTCAGTATCAAAAACCTGAACATAATTATTACGGATCAGTTCCGCAAAAGCATCATCGCTGGAAGTACATCCTGCCAGATACGCTAGTGCATCTAGGTGCTGACCCTGACCCTGAGCACTTTCCAGTTTTATCTGCAGGAAATTTTCTTTGAGAAACAAGGCAACACGTTTGCTCTTCGGTTTGTAAAAATTCTCTGAGGGATGCCCCTGATCACAGCCTGAAGTTTCAGAGGAACGCGCTGCAGCCATCGTGCTGCCGGAAGGAATGAAAGTGGTACTGCTGGTAATTCCCATCAGACCTGGAGCAGATGGAACTTTAGGGCACTTGTGGCGGGCCTGAACGGATTGTGAAACTGCGCTAAGTAAGAGGAATACTGCAAAAAACTCGAGTAAGAGTGTCGGGATTTTTCGCATAAACTTTCGGAGGATGTGAGTAACTTGATCTTCTGAAGCAGGCACTACAAAATCGGGAAAGGCTGGACTGATGTTCAGCTCAACCACAAACCGTTCCAATCAGTGTTAAAGAATCTGGCTTAAAAAGAGCTTAGTCCTGTCATGTTGAGGATTTTCAAAAAACTCTTTGGGAGCATTTTTTTCAATAATTTCTCCCTCATCCATGAAAATCACACAATCTCCGACCGCAGTAGCAAAACCCATTTCATGCGTAACCACGATCATTGTCATTCCACTTTCAGCGAGTTCAATCATCACGTCTAAAACTTCTTTGATCATTTCCGGATCAAGTGCAGAAGTCGGTTCGTCGAAAAGCATAATCCTCGGATTCATGCATAATGAACGTGCAATTGCGACACGCTGTTGCTGGCCACCTGAAAGCTGCCCAGGAAATTTCTTAGCCTGTTCAGGAATTTTCACCCTTTCAAGATATTCCATCGCTATTTTTTCAGCTTCTGCTTTTGGTGTTTTTCTAACCCAAATCATGGCTAGCGTACAGTTTTCAAGAACAGTCAGGTGTGGAAATAAATTAAAATGCTGAAAAACCATACCTACTTCTGAGCGGACAATTTCAATGTGTTTAAGGTCACCGGTTAGTTCGGTCCCGTCCACAATAATGCTACCCTGTTGATGTTCCTCTAACCTGTTGATGCAGCGTATGAGAGTAGATTTTCCTGAACCGGAAGGTCCACAGATGACAATCTTTTCACCACGCTTTACATCGAGGTTGATATTCTTGAGTACATGAAAGTCATCAAACCATTTGTGCATGGAATTGATTGATATCATTACTTCGGATTCACTTGCTTTTGTATTTGTTGTAGTAGACATGAGAACATTTTAGTTGAATATTTAACTCTTAATGACCAGTGTGAAGTTTCTTTTCAAGATAAAGTGAGTAACGTGACATGCTGAAACAACTGATAAAGAAATATATGGCAACGAAAAGATAAACTTCATTAGCTAATCCGGCCCATTTTGCATCAGCTAATGAAGCATTTCCGAGCCCCAGAATATCCATCATACCGATGATCAGTACCAGAGTCGTATCTTTATAAAGACCAATGAAAGTGTTCACAATACCGGGAATTGAAATTTTCATGGCCTGCGGTAAAATAATCAGCCGGTGTGCTTGCCAGTATGTAAGTCCAAGAGAATCACCTGCTTCATGCTGTCCCTGGGCAACTGCCTGCAAACCTCCACGTATAACTTCTGCCATGTAGGCTGAAGCAAAAAGCGTAACCATGATTAAGACACGAACCAGCAAGGCATAGACAGTACCAGGGGGTAAAAAATAATTGAGCATCGTTGAGGCGACAAACAACAATGTAATCAGTGGAACACCTCGGATAAACTCAATGAAAAGCACGCATAAAATTCTCAAAACAGGCATTTTCGACTGACGTCCAAGCGCAAGTGCGACGCCTATCGGTAAAGAAAATGAAATGCCTGTAACACCAAGAATCAGCGTGAGCATAATGCCTCCAAACTGATCAGTGTCCACTGTTTCTAATCCAAATCCTCCAGCCAGCAACCAGCCAGCAATAAATGGAAAAACAGCAGAATAAATCAGGCCATATTTTCTATATGGTAACTTTTCATAAAGAACCGGCACCACTGCTAATGCAAGCAGGACAAAAGAGATATTTACACGCCATCGTAATTCAGGGGGATAAAACCCATAAGTGAAAAGTGCTACTCGGTCTTTGATAAAAGCCCAACAAGCTCCCGAGCCTGGAGAGGACATCTGGTTCCAGCATTGTTCACGTGATTCTGCGGTGGAAATAGAATTGACAAAAGCCCACTCAAAAAGCGGGGGTAGACTTTTCCACAACAACAGGATTGCTAGCAAAGTCAGGATTGTATTTAGCGGTGAAGAAAATAAATTTTTTCTAGACCAGCCAATAATCCCTGTTGTGCTGACAGGAGGCGGCAAATCCGGATGATTCCCTGGAGCAAATTCTTGTTTTACTGTTTCACTCAAAATTCAATCATGGTTAGCGTTCTACTAATGCCATTCTTTTATTGAACCAGTTCATAAAGGCAGAAATTAGTAATGAAATACTTAAATAAGTAAGCAGGACGAAAATCATTGTCTCCATCTCTTTACCAGTTTGCATCAGTGAGATACCTCCTATGGTTGCCACTACATCCATGTATCCAATAGCAATTGCGAGCGAAGAGTTTTTAGTCAGGTTCAGGTATTGACTGGCCAGAGGCGGAATGATGACACGCAGTGCCTGTGGAATTATCACCAGCCGTAATGTACTGCCGTGAGTCAAACCTAGTGCATGAGAGGCTTCAGTTTGTCCTTTACTAACAGCTAATATTCCGCTGCGTACAATTTCAGCGATAAAACAAGCTGTATAATACGCCAGGGCAAATGTCAGCGCTATATACTCTGGCTTTAGAGAGGTGCCCCCCTTAAAATTGAAACCCTTAATTGCTGGTAAATCCCAGGACAAGGGAGATCCTGAAATGAAAAAAGTCAAAAGAGGTAAGCCTATTATAATGGCTGCAGAAATTGAAAATACTGGGTAGTTCTCTCCAGTTTCATCCTGATTTTTACGTTCCCAGATCACAAAAGCAATGACAGCCGTTATTGCAGCCAAAAGAGCTAACAAGACATAGCCAAAGCCATCCTCAAAAACAGGTGATGGTATAAAAAATCCGCGGTTAGTCAAAAACACGGTATCTGATATGCTGACCGCTTTTTTAGGAACAGGTAGAACATAAAGGAAGATTCCGTAAACAAAGAAAATATGGAGAAGTACAGGGATGTTTCGGGTGAATTCAAGAAAAACATAGACGATTCTGCTTATCAGCCAATTGTTAGAAAGTCTCAAAATCCCCATGGTGAAACCCAAAATTGAAGCAATAATAACACCTGTTACGGCTACTAAAAGGGTATTTAATAAGCCAACTACAGCCGCTCTTAAGTGGGTATCAGTAGGAGAAAAAGATATGAAAGGCTGGAACGTAATATCATAACCTGCAGGGTAGCTTAAAAAACCAAAACTAAATTCTTTCCCTGCCTTTTCCAGATTGGTTACTACATTATTACCGATCATTCCTAAAAAGGTGAACAGAATAAGTATTGTAGTTATCTGAATAAAAACTGAGCGGTACTCCTGGTTACGCCACAAACGGAGCAGGAGGAAGGTATTATTCTCAGTTATTGATGGTGAGGCCATTTTGAGTAACTATCCGTTAACTAAAAAAGAAGAACGGCTTTTTTTTAATTAAAAAAGCGCACAGTCCTTTTGAAAAGAACATGTGCGCTTTAAAACATCAACGTTGTTTAACGATGATTAACGGAATGGTGGAGAATACTGAAGTCCTCCTTGAGTCCAAAGGGCATTCAAACCTCGAGCTAATCCAATCGGTGTATTTGTACCGATATTGCGCTCAAAGATTTCTGAATAGTTTCCAATTTGCTTGATGACCTGGTAGGCCCAGTCTTTGCTCAAGCCAAGCTCTTCACCTTGACTGCCTTCAACACCAAGAAGTCGCAGAATTTCAGGGTTGTTGGAACCCTTCATGCTGTCCACGTTTGAGGAAGTTACTCCTAATTCTTCAGCTGTTACAGTCGCATTGTAAACCCATCTGACAATGTCAGCCCACTGATCATCACCTTGACGAGTCGCTGGTCCAAGTGGCTCTTTGGAAATAATTTCAGGTAGAATCATGTGATTCCCTGGATTAGGAAAGGTGGAACGTGTTGCAGCCAATCCGGAAGCGTCAGTTGTGTAAATGTCACAACGACCTGACAAATAGGCGGCACGTGCTTCAGAGTTTTTCTCAATGGTAACTGCTTCGTAGCTCATGTTATTTGCACGGAAGAAGTCTGCTAGGTTCAACTCAGTTGTTGTCCCAGTTTGAATACAAACTGAAGCTCCATCCAATTCTTTTGCGCTTCTCACACCAAGACTTTTGTTGACCATGAAACCTTGGCCGTCATAATAGTTGACACCTACAAAAGTCAGTTTAACACCAACATCACGTGAAAACGTGATGGTCGTGTTACGCCACAATACATCACCTTCACCGGAATTCAGCTTGGTGAAACGCGTTTTACCTGTTGAGGTAACTGCTTTGATAGCATTGGAGTCTCCCAACACCGCAGCTGCGGTTGCGCGACAGAAATCAACATCGAAACCTTTCCATGTTCCGTCTGAATCGGGATATGCAAATCCAGCAATGCCTGTACTTACTACACAGCGAAGCTCTCCGCGAGCCTTCACATCTTCAAGAGTTCCGGCGGTTGCCGTGAACGCTAGCGCACTGACTGCAATTAGCGTCAGTGCAATTTTTTCAAGTGCTCTCATTTTATATCTCCTTTTGAACACGTTATCGAATATTCCACCCCAGTAATTTGGGATGGTTCCTTTTCAAGGTTGTCAAGTCTTCTATTTATTGCCTTACGTGTCAAGTCTAAATATGAAAAAGTTATCTTTTATCAGCACTGATGAGGAAAAATGCTATTGATTTAGTTATATAAGATTTCAATTTTTGCCTGAAATTCTAGGCGTCGTTTTCGCTCTTTTCGAGGTGTATTTGCCTGCAAAAAGTCTTCTTTTGTAAAAAAAGCGGCTTGTCGTAATACCTTTTCTAAGGCCCTTTCTTCTTTCGGGCTCAAATCCCAAAAAGGATTTTCGACATTTATCGAACTGGTGAAATCTCTCAGTAAATGCACTTTCCAGCCTAAAAATTTCTTTGACTCTCCGGAACGTCTGTAAAGACAGCGCAGCAAATACATTCTCTTAAACTCATCGAGCCGTACTGCTGATTGAAAGACTGCTTCCGGGAAGTCCCAGTTCCAGCCTTGATTTAATCCATTCTCTAAGACACTGTTGCCGGTAGTTCCGGATATAGAACTTTTAGTCTTTTCTGCAGGTATTGCTTTCTTTCTTTGAGGATCAAAGTTTGATGTATTAAAGCTTCCCCGCTCACGTGCGTCGTAGAGTTGAAATTCGGTTTCCGGAAGTTCCTCTTCAAGGAGTCGGACAATTTCAAAACTTTCCTTCTGTAAACCGCGTTTCTTTTTTTCAGCCGTAATCCAACTAATGAGTCCGCTTTCCTCATTTTGAATTTCAAGCAATCCTTTGTTTTCATCTGCGAGCAGCCATTCCATAATTTCTTGGCGCGAATTCGCCCTTATGTATAAGCATTTTACTGTGTGTTCCTTTCGCAGGTCAAGCAGCAAAAATATTTGCCGACCATTACTTAATGCAACACGTTTCCAACCCTGTTTATACTTTGCCAGCCATTGATCAAAATTGGGAGGGCTGACATTCCTATTTGCCAAACTATTTTTTTGTATAAGGTCGAATTGCCTCTGTGCGAGTTGAGAAAGTTCTTTCCGCTTTGATTTCAAACCAGTCAAAGTTTCTTCCGGCCATGGCAATAGCAATTCCGGAACTTTGAAACTGACCAGTTGTTTTTTCAAAAACTTAACTAATTCAGCTTCAGACGCAGATTCTGCGTATTGTAGAAAGGCGGCAGGTCGTGCGCCAAACTCAACATCTTTTACCGGAACTACGGCGGCCTCGCGGATCATTCCGCTTTTAAACAAGACACGTTCAATCTCCTCCGGATGAATATTTTCACCCCCGGAAATGAACATGCTGTCTTTGCGCCCTAGTACAGCCAGGT
>Ga0208962_1000038_pt1 | contig 26845 bp, 19 predicted proteins | sample AOAMet2_C43A7_80_2_FD_188076 | JGI IMG/M metagenome (GOLD analysis project Ga0208962, IMG submission 188076) | Ammonia-oxidizing marine microbial communities from Monterey Bay, California, USA - C0912_C43A7_80 (SPAdes) | ecosystem: Environmental > Aquatic > Marine > Intertidal zone | place... | reverse complement strand
GGTGAAGACTTCTCTGGGACCCGGTTCACGTGTTGTCACGGATTACCTGCAGGCAGCAGGTTTGAACGAAGCGCTAGACGCCTTGGGGTTCCACACAGTGGGTTATGGTTGTACAACCTGTATTGGCAACTCAGGACCTTTGCCTGAAAACATTGTCAGCGCTATCAATGAAGGTGATTTGGTAGTTACATCTGTTTTGTCCGGCAATCGAAATTTTGAGGGCAGGATAAGTTCGCACATAAAGGCAAATTATTTAGCCAGTCCACCGTTGGTTGTTGCTTATGCAATTGCGGGAACAGTTAATCGGGACTTGAACAATGATACGCTTGGAAACGATAAAGACGGAAATCCAGTTTTTTTAAAGGATATTTGGCCAACTAAAGCTGAAATTGCAGAGGTGGAAAAGAAGATAAGCAGCGAAATGTATGAAAAACAATACAAAGACGTTGGTGAAAGCTCTCCTATGTGGAACGCTGTAGAGTCGCGTACCGGTGAGGTTTATGAGTGGGGCGACAGTTCAACCTATATCCAAAATCCTCCTTTTTTCCAAAACATGGGACTGGATACCAAAACATTAGAGGACATCACCGGTGCCAGAGTTTTAGTTAAGCTTGGTGACTCCATCACGACGGATCATATTTCTCCTGCCGGCTCTTTTTCTGAGGAAACTCCGGCAGGGGCATTTTTGCTGGCAAGTGGTACAGATAAAGTCGACTTCAATTCCTATGGTTCACGACGTGGTAATGACAGGGTCATGACACGCGGAACTTTTGGTAATGTTCGCTTGCGAAATGAGTTGGCACCCGGAACAGAAGGTGGTTTTACAAAACTGATGCCTGACGGAGAAGTGACTACGATTTATGATGCTTCGCTAAAATATAAAGAATCTGCAACACCGCTTGTCGTTTTAGCAGGTGCAGAATATGGTACAGGTTCATCACGAGATTGGGCTGCAAAAGGAACACTGTTACTCGGTGTTAGGGCAGTCGCGGCTACAAGTTTTGAGCGAATTCACCGCTCCAATCTTGTAGGTATGGGTGTTCTGCCGTTGCAGTTCAAAGACGGCGAAACACATAAATCACTCGGTTTAAGCGGTGATGAAGAGTACGCGGTTTTGGGTTTAAGTGATAATTTAAAACCCGGTCAGGATTTAATCCTGAAGGCAGGAGATCGAAAGATCACTGTAACTTGCCGTTTAGATACGCAAGTTGAAATTGAATATTACAAAAACGGTGGCATTTTACATACAGTTCTACGTAATTTCATGCGTAAAAATCAGTAATAACTGTAGTGAGGCCGCAACTTTATTGTGTCCACATGAAAGATGTTCTTTTACTAAATCAGGACGGCAACCCCTTGACGCTGTGGCCCTTGAGTACTATCACCTGGCAACAGGCGATAAAGGCACTCTATCTTGACAAGGTGACTGTTTTACGTTCCTATGATGACTGGATATGCCATTCACAACACCTGGCTTTACCTGTGCCGAGTGTTGTGATGATGGCCCAGTATCATTATCAAAAAGGTACAGTCAATTTTACCCGCCGTAACATTTTCCTGCGCGACCGTTTTCACTGCCAATACTGTCAACGTCATTTCTCCGCTGATCACCTTACTATAGATCATGTAATTCCGAAAAGCAGAGGTGGCGGAATGCGCTGGAAAAATGTTGTCACTGCCTGCCAAAAATGTAACCTGACTAAAGGTGCAAATATAGTTAAACCTTCTCAGCCGCCATTTGAACCTGATTATTGGCAAATGGTAAACATTGCTAAAACTCTCCATATCCAAATTCCTGATCCAAGTTGGCAGGAATATCTACAGTGGCCCAAACATCTGGTGAGGATCAATCAGGCCAAAGCAGCTTAGCCGTTTTTACGCTCAAACTCCTGCATAAATTTAGCTAGTTCTGCCACTCCTTCAAGAGGCATAGCATTGTAAATTGAGGCTCTTGCACCGCCGATTATGGCATGTCCCATGAGCCCAAAAAAACCTTCTTTATCAGACTCCGTTAAAAATTTCTGGAGCAGTTCATCTTGTGGAAAATTAAAAGTAACGTTCATGGTTGAACGGTGTTCAGAATGTGCTACTGCAAGATAAAAATCGGACCGATCCAGTACGTCATACAGGAGTGCGGATTTTTTATCCGCCAGTTTTTCCATTTCGGGAACTCCGCCTTGTTCCTTTACCCACTCCAGCATTAGACGCATCACATAAACGGCAAAAACATTGATCGTGTTTGGTAGGGAATGATGTTCATCAAAGAGGGCATAATCCAGCAATTTAGGAGTCTCAGGAAGTGAATTACCCAGCAGATCATCCCTGACAATTACAACAGCAGTTCCGGCTGTGCCGAGATTTTTCTGAAATCCCGCATAAACTACCCCAAACTGTGAATAATCCATTTCTCTGGATAAAATGTCTGAGGTGGCGTCCGCGGCTAAAGGCACACTGCCTGTGTCTGGAAAGGAATGCCAGCGTGTTCCGTACAGTGTATTGTTTGTAGTCAAGTGAGCATAACTGCTTTCCTGATCCAGTTTGCTACCGTCATATTCTGGAATGAGCCGATAATCATACTCTTTAGTATCCATCAAAATTTCTGTGCTGCCGTAACGCTGCGCCTCTTTTTCGGCTAAAATACCCCATCTTCCGGTGATAAAGTATGAGCCTTTGTGCTTTTTACGAGACATTAAATTTAGTGGAACAGCAGAAAACTGCATTTGCGCACCGCCATGCATGAAAAGTACTCGGTAGTTTTTTGGAAGATTAGTCAGTTCACGGAACATTGATTCAGTAGAATCAAGAATTTCACGAAAGATTGGAAGCCTGTGGCTCACTTCAACAATTGAAGCACCAAGTCCTTGATAGTCCAGAAACTCCTCCTGCACTTTTTGCATTACTGGAGTAGGCAGCATTGCCGGTCCGGCACTGAAATTGTAGACTCGATTAGTCATTATTTACACTCTGTTTGCAATGTTGGAAGTATATAGAAAAGAAAAATCATCAAAGACTTTCTGTTGCAATATTTTCGGCAAATTCAGCAAAACATCTTTAAGATCTAGGACGCAAAATCAGTTCAACCACAACCGAATGAACCTTTTTCAGGCGTATGAAGTGCACCGTGACTTTTTCACCGGATTTACGTGTTTCGATTTGCTGTGCTAAATCTTCCATCGAGGCAACAGGAGTTTCGTTAATATGAGTAATTATATCACCGCCCCATGGAACCTTGTAGCGTCCAACTTTGACTGTTTCCGAGGCACCGCGCAATCCGGCATTATCCGCGGAAGCACCGTTTACCACACGCGCGATTAACAGACCTTCCTGAATGTCAATACCAATCCGACGCAAATAAACGGTTGGGATGGGTTCAATACCAAGCCACGGGCGCCTTACATAACCGTATTTCAGTAGGTCCGGTAGAATACGTAATGCGGTATTGCTCGGTACAGCGAAACCAATGCCCACACTTCCAGCGGAACCTATGATTGCAGTGTTGATGCCAATCACATTTCCATCAGAGTCGAGCAAAGGTCCACCAGAATTACCGGGATTGATGGCTGCGTCGGTTTGTATGATACCTTCAATTTTACGTCCGTTTTTGGCAGCAATGGTACGTCCCAAAGCACTGATGATTCCTGTTGTTAAGGTCTGCCTCAGACCAAAAGGATTTCCCAATGCCAACACTTTTTGACCAACTACAATGTCATTTGAATGGGAAAATTTGAGGACATCATAATTTTCAGCAGGAGCTTGAATACGTACAATAGCCAGATCGTTGTTAGGATCAGCACCGACAAGTTTTCCTGGCCACTGACTATTATCTGAGAGAGTAACAACCAGTTTGCTGGCGTTTTCAACTACATGATAATTAGTGACAATAATTCCAGATTTGTTAATCAGGAATCCAGTTCCGGAACCAGATTCGGCAGGAATAGCACGGTAATAGAAATCATAGTTAACTGCAATATTGCTGATGTTAACCACTGCTCTACTGCTTTTTGCATAAATACTTATATTTTCCTGTTCATCAACGGAATAGCTTGTAACTCCGTGGACTTGTGTAAAACAGAAAACTAGAACTAAAAACAAAAATAAATGTCTAGAGGGAAACATATAAAAAATTTAGAATTTGCGGATTTTAATAAACCGACCTTCCGCCGTCAACAGGCAGGATGGTACCGGTAACAAAGTCCGATTTTAACAAATATTCAACAGCCTGTACGATATCTTCTGCTAAACCGATTCTTTTTAGGAGACTGCGTTTGACGGACTCGCTTAAGTCCATTTCTGCATGATTAGGAGGCGGCAGCACCGTTCCGGGTGCAATTGCGTTGACCTGTACCTCAGGTGCTAAAGCCCGTGCTAAACCTATGGTCAATGAACTGAGTCCTGCTTTTGATGTGCAATAAGGCAAAAATCCGGGCCACGGTCGATCTGCGGAAACATCAACCATATTTATAATTTTTCCTTCTCCGCGTTTTTTCATTCCTTCTGCAATTGTTTGGGCTAAAAAGAAAGGTGCCTTCAAATTCAGTTCAAAGAGATGATCCCATTCTTCTTCACTTGTTGAGAAAAACGGAGTAGGAAAAAAATCAGCCGCATTATTGATCAATACTGAAATTGGCCCGGATTCCTCCTCTGCTTTACGGACAAGTTCTTTAATCGCGGAAACATCTTTTAAATCTGCTTGAAGAATAAGATGTCGTGATTCGTCACCAGGAAGCAGCTTTACGGTTTGTTTTGCGCCTTTTTCAGAGTGGTGATAATGTATGACAACGCGCATTCCCAATTGACCTAATTTTTGAGCAATTGCCTGTCCCAGCCTAACTCCGGATCCAGTGACCAGCGCTACTTTATCTTTCAAATCCATAAACGTTTTTTTAATTATTAGCTAATATGCCACGCGAAGCAGAAATAAATATCGGTCTGACGATGGGTGATCCCAACGGAATAGGGCCTGAAGTTTTATTACGTGCGCTGGAAAATATGTATCCTTTTCAGGCATGGCAACCTTTGATTTTTGGGGACCCTGAAATCCTGAGCGCCATGAATGAAGTTTTGGGTTTCTCTTTTTCATTTAAAACAATTTCGGAAAAAAGCGTTTACTTGACCAAAAATTCCCGGGATTCATTATGTCTGCCCGTAATCGATTTGTCCGTTCAAGAATCTCGAAAATGGGAACTTGGTACATGTTCTGTCTGGGGCGGTGAATCTGCGTTTCAATTTGTTCATAGTGCAATCGACTTTGCGAACCGAAAAATAATTGACGCCTTCGTTACAGCTCCGCTGGCTAAAGAAGCACTGCACTCGGCAGGGCACCTTTTTCCGGGTCATACTGAAATGCTTTCACATTTCAGTAATGGAAAGCGTTCAGTGATGATGCTGGCTGTTGATGATTTACGAGCTACCATGGTAACGCTTCACGTCTCATTACGTCAAGCCCTCGAATCACTCACAGCTGAACTTATTCTTGAAGTTATGGAAATCACGGATTCCGGATTAAAAAGAATGGGGATAGCTAAACCTAAACTTGGTATTCCAGGAATCAATCCTCATGCTGGAGAAAACGGTATATTTGGTGATGAAGAAAAAAATATAATTCTACCTGCAATGGAACTCGCCCGGAAAAAAGGAATAATCTGTGAGGGACCATTTCCGCCGGATACAATTTTTCTGGAACACCGTAAAGGCCGTTTTGACGCCGTGGTGGCACTTTATCATGATCAGGCGCTGATTCCACTAAAATTATACGGATTCGATCGTGCAGTGAATATAACGCTGGGTCTGCCGATAATCCGTACCTCTCCGGATCACGGAACTGCTTTTGACTTAGCACCGCATTTTATGGCGAGTCCGAGTTCGATGATAGAGGCAACCAAGACTGCTCTTCAGATGGCGCGGATATCAGTTCAACTTGCTGGTTCGGATCGGGCATAATTTGTTAAAAATTATTCTAATCATAATTTTCCGTACTGTTACGGCATGTTGATATTCTGCAGAACTGAGGCTGATGAAATGTTTGAAGTGTTAATGAAAAGCGAACTTAAAAATGATCTTACTCAACGCTTTACCGTTTTACCCTGAAAGGAACTGTCTGCATTGCTTTCTTCCGGAAATGGTAAAACATCTTCGAATAATAATGTGCGTTGTACTATTTCCTTAAAAATCGGTGCGGCTACACTTCCTCCGTAATAAGAAGTCCGCGGTTGTTCAACTACAACAAGTACTGTGACTAATGGTTCAGAAGCCGGAGCAAATCCTACAAATGAGGCAATGTAACGTGTGTTAGAATATCGACCCATCTGTTGGTCGTAAATCTGACTCGTCCCGGTCTTTCCTGCGATTTGATAACCTTTAATTGCGGCCTGTTCTGCAGTTCCACCTTGCTGTGTTACAGAGACAAGATATTCTTTAACCAACGCTGCCACTGATGCCTCCACCACAGCACTCCTGACCCCTTTTCCAAAACTCTGTATCAGTTTTCCGTTATTATCTTTGATTTCCTGCAATTTTTTCCCATTGTTATCACGTAAATGCTCAACAATATATGGTGGAACCCATTGGCCTTCATTCGCAAAAACATTAGCTGCGCTCACCATCTGCAAAGGTGAAACGAGAATTGCCTGACCAAAAGATATATTCGCATGATCGATCGTCTGCCACTTTTTAGGAGAAATGACTCTTCCGGAAGCTTCTGCTGCAACGCCGGAGTTAGGCCGTTGTCCAAAACCAAAACGTAAAATATATTCATGAAATTTAGCAGGAGACATGCTCATACCAATTTTTGCTGCGCAGATATTGGAGGATTTCTTTAATACCTGCTTCAGCGTCATTATTCCATGCGGAGATGTATCGCGGACCAGGTTTCTGCCGATCTTATATTTACCGTTTTCACAGAAAAATTCCTGATCAGGAGAAATCATTCCTTCATTAAGTGCTGCCGCAATTGTGACCATTTTAAAAGTAGAACCAGGTTCGTACCCTGAAGTTGTAGCACGATTGAGTTGAAGTGCCCTGCTGTATTGCTGATAACGGTTTGGATCAAATCCGGGATAACTTGCCATTGCCAGGATTGCCCCGGTTTTAGAGTGCAGTGCGATTACGTTTCCTCGGTCTGCACGTGTTTTTATTACTCCATCGCGAAGTGCTTTTTCCGCAAAATGTTGAATCGTGCTGTCTATTGTCAAGTGCAGAGCATATTGATCGGGTATTATTTTAGGAATATTGGAAAGAGGAACAGTGCGGTACATACCTTCTTTTTCCACGATATAAGCCGCAGGTTTTCCTGCCAGTAGAGACTCATATTTGTTCTCCACACCTTCCAGTCCCTGCGAGTCAATTCCTGTGTAACCTAAAAGTTGTCCGGCAAAATTACCATTAGGATAGAAACGCCGAAACTCTTCAATAAAACCAATTCCTCTTAAATTCAGCTTCTGTATCTGTTTCGTCTGGTCCGGCGGCAATTTGCGTTTGATCCAGACAAAATTACTTTTAGATTTTAGCTCAATCAGCAGTTTGTGGTATGGAGTATTAAGTATAGGTGAAAGTAATCTTGCTGCCCTTGTTGGGGAATCAATCTGGCCTGGTTTGGCATAAAGTGATTTCAACTGAATTGAAACGGCAAGTATCCTGCCGTTCTTGTCTAAAATTCTTCCGCGGCGAGGTTCAAGAGTGACTATACGTTCATGTTGGGACTTTGCTTTATCAGTGTAATAGTCTGCTTTCAGAATCTGTAAATAAAAGACCCTGCCCAAAACAGCAAGAAAACATAAGATAAATGCAACAAGTACTGTAAGAAGTCGTGTTTTGAAACTGTAAAGTTGAAAACGTGGTGATCGATCCATTTTATCTTAGTCGACACTGCTGACCTCAACCCAGGAAAGTTGATATTGTGCAGGGTTTGGAGATGTCATGCGCATTGTGTTCTTCACCAGAACTTCCAAGCGTTGAGGTCGGGTAAGATAGCTGATTTCAACTTCGAGCAATTCCAGCTTGCTAACTAAAAATGAGCGCTGATTTTCCAGCGAATCAACCCTGTGTGCCACCTGGCGGTAATTCATCCATTGTGACAGGTAAAAAATACAGCCGACTGTAACAAGACCCCAAACCAGTAGAGTAATGTGAAAAGACTGTACAGACTTCCAAATAAAACGCGGCACCAGTTTCCAGCGAAATTGGTGTTTCAAAGAGTGTGGTTTACGCCGGGCAGAATCTATGATTGATCTAAGGGACATTGAAAAATTTAGTTGAAAGAAAAATGTAAATCTGAGTTTATCTCTAAGTTGTAAATTTCTTTTGTGTCAATAAAATGAGCACTCTATATACTTTTGCACAAAGTGTCCCAAATTACAGTTTTGCTTTAATACCTTGTGAGTCATCGGCAGATATTTGAACATCAGCATTCATTTATGTCTGATGCAGAATTTGACTTTCCTATCCACTAAAATTAGGGTATTCTATTACTAGTATGCAAGGTTCAATAGAACTGTTAATACATCGCCATATCTTTTAAATTTAATAAAATATTATGAGTAGTACAGAACTAACTCTTGATCTGCGTGACATTAGTTTTGCCATGAAGGAATGGCTGCCTATTGAACAACTCAGTGAGTCAGAAAAATTTTCCGAATTTGATGGAGATACTCTTGATATGATGGTTCAGGAAGGTATCCGTTTTGCGATTGATGTTGTTTCTCCAACAAGAGCAGAAAGTGACCGCGAAGGTTGTCGGATTCAAGACGGACGTGTCAAAGTTTCGAAATGCCTCCATGAACCTTATCAACAGGCTTATGAAATGGGATGGGCGACCATGAGGGTCTCTCAGGAATACGGAGGAATGGGTGCGCCGGCAACGCTAGGATTGATAATCAATGAAGCCTTGAATGGAGCAAATCTAGGTTTGAGTATGTTTTTCGGTTTGACCTCCGGGGCAGCAGAATTAATTGATACCTTTGGTTCCGATGCGCTTAAGCAAAAGTATGTGGGTAAAATGTTCCAGGGTCAGTACACTGGAACGATGTGCCTGAGCGAACCTCAGGCGGGTTCCGATGTTGGCGCAGGGATAACCAGTGCCATAGGAATTGGGGATGGTGCTTATAAAATTAAAGGTTCAAAGTGCTGGATTTCTTCCGGAGACAATGATTTAGGTGAAAACGTGATTCATGCTGTTCTAGCACGGGTCAAAGGTGCACCTGACGGTACCAAAGGTCTAAGCCTGTTTGCGGTTCCATATACACGGGTGAATGATGACGGAACTCCAGGAGACTGGAACGATGTCACTGTTGCTTCAATTGAGAACAAACTGGGAATCCATGCCAGCCCAACCGCGGTTTTGAATTTTGGAGAAAATGATGATTGCATGGGTTGGATTATAGGAGAAGAAGGCCAGGGAATGTCTTCGATGTTCCTGATGATGAATGGTGCCAGAATTTATACAGGACTTATTGGTTTGTCCCTGGGAGGGGCAGCTTACGAAAATGCAAAAACTTATGCGCAGGAACGTGTTCAGGGTACACATATTTCAAAAATCCGTGATCCGGAAGCACCAAAGGTTTCAATTGTAAATCATCCGGCGGTAAGGCTTAATCTTATTAATATGAAAGCCAATGTCGAAGCCATGCGAGCATTGCTTTATTTTACTTCATTTCAATTTGATCTTGAGCAAATAGCAAAAACAGATGAGGAAAAACAAAGAGCACAAAACATGGTGGATTTGCTTTTGCCAATGTGCAAAGGCTGGTGTACAGAAGTTGGTCTTGATGTGGTACGTACTGGAATCCAGGTACTTGGTGGAGTGGGTTACACCAAAGATTTCCCGCTGGAACAACTCTTTCGTGATGCCAGAATTGCTCCGATTTACGAAGGAACCACAGATATACAGGCTTTGGATTTAGTAGGCCGTAAAATGCTCCAACAGGGTGGAATGTTATTTCAACAAATGATGGAACGGTTCAGCCAATTGATTGGGAAACACAGTGAACATCCTGAACTGGGCAAAGTAATAAAAACATTTGAAGCGTACTGTGAAACACTTTACGAAACATCCATGGGCTCTCAGGAAGTTATAAAGACCCATGGTATGGAAGGCGTCGCGCTTTATGCTACACCTTTTTTGATGTTTTTTTCCTCAGTAACTGCAGGCTCTTTATTGCTGGAGCAAGCAGTTGTTGCTTCAGAAAAATTAGCTCAAATAAAAGCAGAAAAAAAAATCGGTGAACTTGAGCTTTCAGCTTTTTTGGAGGATAACGAGGGGGCACTTTTTTATGCAAACAAAATTAAAACTACACGCTACTTTGTAGACGGCATCATCCCCCAATTTGAGGCGTTGCTTGCTGGGGGCAAAAAGCAAAATTTTGATGCGCTGGAAATTACTTTTTAAACTATTTTTATACAAGCAGAACATATGGAATACAAAGGTCAGGCAGTTCAGTGCCTTAATCTGGATAACAATATAGTTGAACTAATATTTGACTCACAAGGTGAATCAGTCAATAAGTTTGATCAAAACTCTCTTGAAGAACTTCGAGAAGTAGTCACTCAATTGGCTGCAGATAAATCAGTAAGGGGACTGTTGGTTAGCAGTGCTAAGGGGGTATTCATTGTTGGTGCAGACATTACTGAATTTCTAAAAGGATTTCAAGTTCCTCAAGACGAATTGGTACAATGGGTCAAGGACGCGCAAAAAGTTTTTTCTGATCTGGAGAACCTGAATTTTCCGAGTGTATGCGCAATTAACGGCTATGCGCTTGGTGGTGGTTTTGAAATTGGGCTGGCGTGTACTTATCGGGTAGCATCAAGCAAAGCAAAAGTTGGACTGCCTGAAGTAAAGCTTGGATTGCTGCCCGGTTTTGGAGGTACATCACGTTTGCCGAGAATGGTTGGTGCAGACAGTGCGTTGGAATGGATTGCGGGTGGAACAGAAAATTCTCCAGAAAAAGCGCAGGAAATAGGCGCAGTAGATGCAGTTGTTGAACACGATATTTTGCGGGCGGCAGCTCTGGATCTGCTAAACAAAGCGATCAGCGGAGAGTTGGACTGGCAGGCAAAACGCGCAGAAAAACAGCAACCCTTAAAGCTCAATGAAAATGAGTCCATGATGGCTTTTGAAACCGCAAGAGCTTTTATAGCCGGAAAAGCAGGACCGAATTATCCTGCACCCTTAACAATTGTCGGAGTTATGCAGGCCAGCGCAAGGTTTCCTCTGGAGGGTGCACTGGATATAGAAGCAGAAGGATTTGCGGAGTTGGCAAAGTCTCCGGAAGCAACGGCCTTGATCGGCTTGTTTTTAGGGGATCAATTGCTCAAGAAAAAAGCTAAAAGTTCTACAAAAATAGCTGAACCTATTAATCGTGCAGCAGTTCTTGGTGCCGGTATAATGGGCGGAGGAGTTGCTTATCAGTCATCATACAAAGGAATTCCAATCGCCATGAAAGACATTGCGCAGTCTCAACTAGATTTGGGGATGAATGAAGCAACTAAAATCATGCAGAAACGTGTGGAACGCGGACGCATGAAAGCGGAAAAAATGGCACAGGTTTTAACTGGAATTACACCGACACTTTCTTATGAAAATCTGGTTGATGCAGACTTGATCGTTGAAGCAGTAGTGGAAAAGGAAAGTGTGAAGAAAGTCGTACTGGCGGAAACTGAGTCATTGATCGGTGAGAAAGCGATTTTGGCTTCAAACACTTCCACAATTTCCATTACTAAATTGGCTCAAGGCTTGAAACGTCCGGAAAAATTTTGCGGAATGCACTTTTTTAATCCGGTTCACCGGATGCCCTTGGTTGAAGTAATACGAGGAGAAAAAAGCAGTGAATCCACAATAGCCGCTACCGTAGCTTATGCAGCCGCAATGGGGAAAAGTCCGATTGTGGTTAATGATTGCCCTGGATTCCTAGTGAATCGGGTGCTGTTTCCGTATTTCGCCGGTTTTGCAGGTTTGGTAAATGACGGTGTGGATTTCAAGAAAATTGATAAAGTGATGGAAAAATTTGGCTGGCCGATGGGACCGGCCTTTTTGCTGGACGTTGTTGGTATTGACACCGCATTTCACGCTGGTGGAGTAATGGCTGCAGGATTTCCGGATCGGATGAGTCAGGATGTACCGACTATCATCTCCAAAATGTATGAGAATGAATGGTACGGGCAAAAAAACGATAATGGTTTTTATATCCACAGCAAAGATAAAAAGGGCAGACCCAAAAAAGAGGTAAATCCCGGCGTTACTGATTTTCTCAAGGAATTGTGTGTAGGAAGCGGTGAAGGTGTAAGTGACGCAGATATAATCGACCGCATGATGCTTCCTATGTTGATGGAAAGTTCACGCTGTTTAGAAGATAACATTGTGGAAACGCCAACTGAAGTTGACATGGGACTGATTTACGGGCTTGGTTTTCCGCCTTTCCGCGGAGGGATTTTTCGCTGGGCTGATACAGTTGGTTTGAATGAAATGCTTCAGCGGGCCGAAAAGCACAAAGGGCTGGGAAAAGTCTATGCACCGACTGAACAAATAATGAAAATGGCAAAAGATGGAAAGCTTTTTCATCCGATTGTGTGACCTGTTATTTGCTGATTATGAATGAGTAAAGAAAATGGTCACGGTATATACAAGACCAATCAAACTTGATATATAGAGAAAAAACATCACCGAACTTTAACAAATTGAAAGAGGTATTATGGAAGAAGCTGTATTTATAGATGCTGTTAGAACTCCAATGGGACGTTCTAAAGGCGGAATGTTCCGGAATGTACGTGCGGAAAATTTATCAGCGGCATTAATTAATGAGTTACTAAGCCGTTACCCGGAGTTGAATCCCGAGGATGTTGAAGATGTAATTTGGGGTTGCGTTAATCAGACAAAGGAACAAGGATTTAATATCGCACGTTTTGTTTCGTTGATGACTCCCTTGCCTCATACTTGTTCTGCACAGACTGTTAATCGTTTGTGCGGATCATCGATGACTGCTGTGCACACAGCCGCGATGTCGATCATGTGCGGACAGGGTGACGTGTTTTTATGCGGCGGAGTGGAACACATGGGACACGTGCCAATGGACCTTGGACTTGATCCTAATCCTAATACAAGTAAATATTCTGCAAAAGCTTCAGGTATGATGGGTTTGACCGCGGAAATGCTGTCCATACAATACAAACTGACACGGGAAGAGCAGGACTCATTTGCTTTGCGTTCCCACATAAATGCGTCTCAAGCGACAAAATCGAAACGTTTTGCAAAGGAAATTGTAGCGGTCGAAGGGCATGATGAAGAAGGTAAATTGATGCTCTGCAAGGAAGATGAAGTAATCCGTCATGATGCAACAATGGAAGGACTTGCCGCTCTGCGCCCGGTCTTTAATCCAGTTTCTGGAACAGTTACAGCTGGAAATTCTTCCGCTATTTCCGATGGTGCGTCTGCGGTATTGATGATGTCTGCTAAAAAAGCAAAAGATTTAGGTCTGCAGCCGATTGCAAAAGTTAAAGCAATGGCCACGGCCGGTGTTGATCCAGCGATTATGGGTTACGGCCCTGTCCCCGCCGTCAATAAGGCGTTGAAGCGTGGAAAGATGGAAATAGGTGATATTAACTTATTTGAGTTGAATGAAGCCTTTGCTGCACAGTCTCTACCAGTAATGCGTGATTTGAAAATTGAAGAAGTAATGGATGAAAAAGTAAATCTAAACGGTGGAGCAATTGCTCTTGGACACCCGCTTGGATGTTCAGGAACGAGGATAATCGGTACTCTTCTGCATGAAATGCGCGAACAGGATTCAACTTTAGGTGTCGCGACAATGTGCATAGGGCTCGGACAGGGAATTGCGACTGTCGTTGAGCGTGTTTAAGCAAGATCCGGCAGGTCCTTGAAAAAGAAAATAATTTCAGCTAAAAACGTTCAGGGCAGGTACCGGATTTGAATTGCGTCAATTTTTCCGGACCCTGCCAGAACATCTGAAATTACTACAACTTTTTCTTCAGATTGAAATCCTTCCCGCTCCTTGAGCACGTTAAATGCAGTTTGCAAGGTCTTCTCCGGATCTTGACTGAAGGCTATTCTGAAAGGCCTAATTCCGCGTCCTAAAGTCATTGTCCTTCTAGCCTGACTGACATTAGTGAAGGCGTAAATGTCACTATAAACAGGGCGACAATTACAAACCAGATCCGCCATCAAACCACGTCGTGTGATCACAACTATACCCCTTGCACCAAGTGATTCTGCTAATTCTACAGCAGCTAACGACAATTTTTGTTTGTCATTGTCGGTATTTAGTTTGCTGACAAAACGTAGTCCCGGATGTTTTTCAACATTCTCGGCTATGTTAACAAGTTGGTCGATACAGCGCAGTGGGTATTTCCCTACAGTAGTTTCCCCTGATAGCATTACAGCATCCACTTCTTCATAAACTGCATTTGCGACATCTGTTACTTCCGCACGTGTCGGAAGTGGATTTGTTATCATTGATTCGAGTAAATGAGTCGCCACAATCACCCTTATACCCTGTTCTGCACAGGAACGGACAATTCTGCGTTGCACCGTTGGTACAGTATGGATTGGGATTTCAATACCTAAATCACCGCGGGCGACCATTACACCATCAACTTCCTCAATGATTTCATTGACATTATTTACACCCTCCTCATCTTCAATTTTAGCTACAATCTTAATTTTACCTGCTTTATTCCCAAGCAATTCTTTTAATTGAAAAACGTCCGCAGCTTCCCTGACAAATGAAAGCGCTATATAATCAACGTCTCTTGCAATTCCAAACTCAATATCGCGGCGGTCCTTTTTGGTGATTGCCGGCAGATTAACACGTACTCCTGGAAGATTGACATGTCTTTTACTCTTCAGTACGCCTCCGTCAAGTACACGACAACGCATCATGCGCTCATGCTTTTCTAAAACCTCCAAGTTTATCAAACCACTATCAACAGTAATTTTATCACCAGCCAGCACAGTGCTGATCAAGTCATCGTAATCAATATGAATTGATGTTTCTTCCGGATCACTTTCCCCCCTGACTACAATCGATATTACTGAACCTTTTTTTAAATCCAGATCTGAGGCGAGGCGACCTGTACGAATTTCCGGACCTTGTGTATCAAGAAGGATCGCAACAGGAAACTTTATTTTGCGGTTTAGTGTTTTGATGTGTTTGATAACTCGCTGATGCCATTCGTGATCACCGTGAGACATGTTGAGACGAGCTATATTCATTCCTGCGCCGGCCATCCGCTGCAACATATCAAATGATTCAGTCTCAGGTCCGATTGTGCAGATTATTTTAGTTTTTATACGTGTGTTGTCCATGAAAATAAAAAATAAATCATAAAGTTGGAAGCATACAAATAGTATTATGTGCTGAAATAGACTGCTTATTATCGTGTCTAGTTTATTAAAAAAATATATACTATTGCTGAGAAACAACAAGCTTTACACGTAGTTTGTCGGCTTAAGCAGAAAATCGATAATCAATGTGATTATCATTATTGTTGAGTTTAATTTGAGAAATACGGTAATTGAAGCATTAATAGTAGCAATTATTATTCTTAAAAAAAGAAATAACATATTGTTCCTTTTGTACTTGCATCTGTCTGGAGTAAACAGAATACTAATATTAATAAACAGACTGGAATTAATTAAGGACATAGTGGAAAAAAATCAACTTTCTGAACAAGACTCTGCCGTTTCTGGGACTTCCGGAATTCCGCAAACCCTTCGCTGGAGTGCAGGAGAACTATATTTGCTCGATCAAACCAAGTTACCGCTCGAAGTAGTTGAAGAAAAACAGGAATCGGTAGAGCAAGTTTGGCATTCGATCAAACAATTAAAAGTACGCGGTGCACCTGCGATCGGTGTAGCAGCGGCATATGGTCTGTTGATAGGTGTCCGTGAACAGACTGGAATGAATTTAAGCGAATATTTGCAAGAAGTTGAAAACAAAGCAGCATATCTGGACAGTGCCAGACCCACGGCGGTAAATTTAAAATGGGCGCTGAACCGTATGCTGGCCATCGCTAAAACATTTTCAGGAAATGATTCAAGAGAATTGTATAAACAATTGGAGGAAGAAGCGATTCGCATTCACGAAGAGGATGTGCAGTTGTGCCTGAAGATGGGGGGCAACGGTGTATCTCTGATCAATGAAGGCATGGGAGTTTTGACTCACTGTAATGCTGGGGCTCTTGCCACTACAGGAATCGGCACTGCGACTTCGCCCATGTATTTAGCTCACCAGAATGGTGTCCAGTTTCGTGTTTACGCAGACGAAACCCGACCGTTACTGCAGGGTGCACGTCTGACAAGTTGGGAATTAAAAAAATCAGGACTGGATGTAACATTGCTCACTGACAACATGGCTGCACATATTATGTCACAAGGCTTAATTGATCTGGTGATAACCGGAACTGACCGAGTGGTGGCAAACGGAGATGTGGCTAATAAAATTGGAACACACGGCGTGGCCATTCTGGCTAAGCATTTCGGAATTCCGTTTTACGTGGCTTGCCCTTATTCCACGATTGACTTGAATACCGCGGAAGGCAAGGACATTGTGATTGAAGAACGTGAAGCTGAAGAAGTTTCACATTTCGGTTTACGCAGAACTGCTCCGGAAGAAATGAAAGTCCGCAATCCTGCTTTTGACGTAACTCCGCATGAACTTGTGACAGGATTGATTACTGAAAAAGGAATTATTCGGGCGCCTTTTGCTGAGAACCTACGCAAAGAATATCTTTAATAATTGAATAAAAACATGCTCAATGAAAAACTTGTGGGATCCTGAAGCAGTGGCTCAATTTGAAGAAAACACCCTTCAATTGAGAGTGTATACTTCACGTTTACTCGGACAAAATTCCGACTTAGTACTACACGGCGGCGGGAATACGTCGGTCAAAATTCAGCAAACAAATTTATTTGGGGAAGCAGAAGACATATTGTACGTCAAAGGCAGTGGCTGCGATTTAGCCACAATTGACGAGGATGGTTTTACACCGCTTCTTTTAAAGACATTGCGGAAATTAGCTGCTCTTGAAAATATCAGTGATGTAGAAATGATACGCCAACAGCAAATGGCGAAGAGCAATCCCGATGCTCCAAACCCTTCCGTGGAAGCACTACTGCACGCCATAATTCCGTTTGACTGGATTGATCACACCCACGCGGATGCAGTTGTCACACTCACTAATACTCCTGAGGGCAATGAGTTGATTCGAAAAATTTACGGTGAGCGTCTACTGCTAATTCCGTATGTGATGCCTGGATTCAAGCTTTCCCATAAAGTCTTTGAGATGACGAAGAAAATTGACTGGACACAATTTGAAGGAATGATCCTGCTTAACCACGGCATCTTTAGCTTTGGCGATACTGCCCTTGAAAGTTACACACGCATGATTGATTTGGTTTCACTGGCCGAAGATTTTTTAGAAAAAAATTCGACCTTAACCAACACTGCAACTACTGAATCTGTCCCGGGGAAAGCGGAATTGCTCAAACTTGCTTGTATCCGCCGTAAAGTTTCTGCAATACGCGGTACCGGAAGCTTGGCCCAATTAAATTTCAGCACCGAAGCACGCACTTTTGCAAAGCTTACAAACGTTAAAGAAATCGCAACCCGCGGCCCGATAACTTCAGATCATTTAATCCACACAAAATCTGTTCCCGCAATTATTGACCCGGAAAATCCGCAAAGAAGCCTTGATGAATTTTCTTCCGCATACAAAGCGTATTTTGAGCGTCACACAAACGGAGAACAAAAATGTTTGGATTCTGCACCGCGCTGGGCTGTTTGGCCTGGGCATGGTACGATTTCGTTCGGAGCTAATTTAACGGAATCCGGAATTGTAAGCGACATTGCCGAACATACTGTGAAGGCTATCCAACTTGCGGAAAATCTGACCGCTGAAGGTTTTTCCGGAGGGTGGCAACCTGTTTCGGAGAAACATTTATTTGAAGCAGAGTATTGGGTACTGCAGCAGGCAAAACTAAAATCGGAAAATGTCAATCAGGGAGAGCAAAAAACAATTTCGGAGTTTCAGGGTAAAATCGCAATAGTCTCCGGAGCAGCAAGCGGAATTGGTTTGGCCTGTGCGCGTGAACTTTTCGCTCAGGGAGCTGTTGTTGTCGGTCTGGATCTGAATCCGGAAATTTCCAAAATATTTTGCGAGCCTGGAATGCTCGGACTGCAATGTGACGTGACGGATCAAAAAGCAGTCATCGAAGCTGTTGCAGAAACTGTTAGGCAATTTGGAGGAATTGACATTTTGGTATTAAATGCCGGAACTTTTCCGGCGGGTCAGACAATTGAGGAAATGGGCGAGCAAACGTGGTCCAGGAGTCTGGAGATTAATTTGACTGCTCCACAGCAATTACTACAGGCTTGTGTACCATTTTTGAAAGAGGGTCTTGATCCAGCAGTTGTATTTATGGCATCTAGGAATGTGCCTGCTCCCGGAGCAGGTGCTTCCGCTTATTCTGTGCCGAAAGCAGGGCAAACTCAGTTAGCTAGAATTGCGGCTTTGGAGTTGGGAAAATTTGGAATACGTGTTAACATCCTTCATCCGGATTGTGTATACGATACAGGACTTTGGACTCCGGATGCTTTGGAACGTTCCGCAAAACGTTACGGTTTGACAGTTGAGCAGTATAAAAGCCGGAATATTTTAAAAATAGATGTCAAAACCAAAGAAGTTGCGAGGATGGTTTGCGTCATGTCAGGCGCAGTTTTTGCGAAAACCACCGGTGCGCAAATTCCAATTGACGGCGGAAGTGAGCGGGTTATCTGAAAATGTGTGTTGTTGTGTAAAATATATCTCGAGTAGAGTACGTCCAACTGCATAAAATGAGGAAGAGCTAACCCAAACAGAAAACCTTAAGGGAATTCAGGACATTAATCGGGAAAGCAGTGCGACTGACAAACGTCAGTTGATGAAACTCCTTTTGAACGAAATTAATGCCTTTGATGAGTTGCTTCCCGTAAAACTATCATGAAGGATATATTACTCACTACCGGGGATTACTAAAGTATTGGGTTGATTCGGAAAACTTTTAACTCTTGCTTTGTATTTTTATTTTTTGACCAGGATTTTACGGATCAACTCGGATTTGTGATTCGCAATTGTCTGTGAAAATTTGCATTAACAAATTATTAATTTTAACAAAACATTTTGAAAGGAAAAGGTAATGGCTGATTTAGATGCCGTACAAGATACGAAAGAATATTATTTGGACATTCCGCAAAAATCAGAGGCGTTTTACCTGAAGGGTTCTAATGCACTCGGTTGGGGTATGCAAAACCGTCTCGCCCGCATTTTCAATCCGGAAACAGGGCGTACAGTAATGCTGGCATTTGACCACGGATATTTTCAGGGAGCGACCACAGGGCTTGAGCGGATTGATGTGAATATCATGCCGTTGGCTCCGTTTGCTGACACGTTGATGTTGACACGGGGGATTTTACGGAGTGTTGTTCCGCCCTCAATGACTAAAGCTATCGTGATGCGTGCGTCAGGTGGAACGAGCATGCTCAAGGAACTCTCAAATGAAGAAATCGCGGTTGACATTGAGGATTCAATCCGGATGAACGTAGCCGCGATGGCAGTTCAGGTTTTTATCGGCGGAGAGTACGAAAAACAGTCAATTATCAACATGGCAAAACTCGTTGATCAAGGAACCCGTTACGGAATTCCAACTTTAGCCGTGACTGCGGTCGGCAAAGATATGGTGCGTGACGCACGATATTTTAGACTGGCCACCAGGATTTGTGCTGAACTAGGTGCGCATTATGTTAAGACCTATTATGTTGAAAAGGATTTTGAAACTGTTACCGCCAGTTGTCCAGTACCAATTGTGATTGCCGGTGGTAAGAAACTTCCTGAACTGGATGCCCTGAAAATGGCCTACAACGCAATTCAACAAGGTGCGGCAGGTGTTGATATGGGTAGAAACATCTTCCAGTCTGAAGCTCCTGTTTCTATGATTCAGGCCGTGCGTGCCGTAGTTCATCAAAATGAAACTCCGGAAAAAGCTTACGAGCTTTATAAAACCCTCAAAGCAGAAGCTTGAGTTAAAATTTTTATCTTCCTCACTAAAAACCGGTAATGCAGATTGCCGGTTTTGCCTCACGTTTATCGCCAATAATTAGCTTAAAGAGCGAGATGCACTGCTTTAGCTTAATTCTTCCTCTGCGCTTTCTTTTTCTTCTTCTTCTTTTGTGGAAGTACCATCATCCGGCGGGCCTGGCAATTTATGTTTTCTTTTTCCACGACAGGTAAGGAGCTTGAGGCTGGAAGTCCGCTGTTTTCCGGATCTTTAATTTCAATATTTGCACAGGCAAAAAGTTCATCCATGTAAATATCCAAAAGTGCGCCACGTTTCTGCGCATATAAGGCATTTGAATAGTTTGTTTCCTGCTCTGTTTTGAGATTACTACAGTCCAGACCTTCCGCGAATTCTTCTTTGTAAATATAAAGCAGGTGGTTTCCTAAATTTGTCTGTACAACTTGACTGATTTGTCCAGGTTCCAAATTGTTAGTAACTTCACCAATTTCAGCCAGCAAGTCAGCAGGTTTAAAAATTCCCAGTTTACCTCCGGAGCTTTTAGCACTGGAATCAGCAGAATGTTGCTTTGCCAGTTCTTCAAAACTAACTCCGCTTTCGAATGCCGAGCGAATGGTCTTAACTTTGGACTGAACTTCGTCAGTCGAACCATGCAGAAGAATTTGCGCCAAACCAACTTTACGTTCCTTACGCAGTTGTTGTTTACAAAAAAGCTCAATTTCCGCCGCTTCGATTCTGATTTTAGAATCCACTTCACGACTGATAACGTGATGTTTTTTAAATTCGCGGCTAATTTGTTCCTTTAAATCTTCTTCTTCATAAACCTCTAACAATTGTGGTTGGTCTGCGGCCAGACGATCCAAACGTGATGCTATTTCCTTTTCTCCAGGAGTGATTTTTAAAGCTTCCGCTCGGTCCAAAAGTAACATTTCCTGCAAAAGGTTTGACAGCAGCTCTTTCTCCTGTTCGATTTGTGTTTCTTCCACGGATGTATCCCGTGCCTTCATCGCCGCCGCTACATCCTGCGCTTCCGTACGTGTAAGCATCTGGCTGTTGACGATAAGATAGATTCGATCAAGCACTTGCATTTCTGCATGTGAGGGTGTTACAAAAAAGCCAATGCCTAAGGAAAGGAAAACTAATAGTAACCGTGAGAAATTGTTAAAGCGCATAGTCGTTCTGAAGGGTTGCAGTGTTTGTGCGGCGTAAATTTAAGGCTTGTTTTTTAAGTTTCTTAAGAGGTAAACGTGACAGAGTACGGATTTTACTCACTGTCATGCGTTTAAATAATCGTTTGTTCAAATAATATTCTGTAACTTTAGCATATGTCTGCCAGCGGTATGTCTCATATTTTTTGAAAACAATTGTTAAATCCAGCGAGCTTCCGTCTTCCTGCCATATCCTGTTATGCATAGAGTATAATTCATAGGTTTTTGGATTGAGCAAAGCATAATGTCCGGATTCCAAGTTTCCTATCCTTAGAAAAACGTGATTATCATCACGAATGTGATATGCCACCTCTTTGCTTACAATTCCAAATTCTTGCAGTGCTCTGCTCCGATTTTTCTCATATCTTGAACGGAAACGTAATTCATGCGGTAAAATATCAACTGTTGAGAAACTGCGGTTGTCATTCAACGAAATAGAGAGCTGATCAGCATTGTTTTCATAATAAAAATCTAATAGCCTACCTTGTTCGTCCTGCGTTTCCACCACCAGAGCTTTACCGTCCTGCCAATGAATAAGTTGTTTGAAACTCCTTGCAGGCAATTCAATTGGCCGTTTTGGTGGTTCTCCATCGGTATTTTTAATAAATGGGTCAAAGATTTGAACGACTGTTTCCATCCTTGCTACCTGCCAGCTCATCCTCTTTTGCATTTGGTACATCAAATCATCCCACTTAACAGGATAATAAGCAGATGCAGGTATGCTAATGTAGAGTAGAATTGCAAGTATGATAATTATGGACTTTCGTAACAAAATTAATTATCCTATTTCTATTATTGTATAAAAATGTTAGATTTTAGGGTCTCATTATTTGCAAAAATGCGCAATCCTGAACCCTGAAAAAGAGACCTTATATCTGTCACAAGTCAGAGAACAATGGCTTGTTCAAAAAAATATTTTAAATTTATCGACAAAAATCTGGAGCTAAAATGCGAAAAAATAATCTCTATGTTTCAATTTTAATTGGCCTGATCATGCTTAGTGGTTGTGCCTCAAAAGAAGTAAAGCCTAAGCCGGAAAACTTTCTTACTCTTGCTGATTTAAGTGGACGTGTGACTCTTAAAGAGGATTCGCCTGGTGTGCGTGTAATCAGAATAAAGGCCAAAGCTTTTATAAAGCGTAATGATATCAGAGCAGCAAAAGCCAAAGCAATGGAAATCGCAGGTGCACAGGCAGTTGATGAAATGGTGCGCGAATTATTGGCTGATGAAGATTACAATGATAAATTTTCAGATATAGAACAGTATCTCTCAAAAAATATCCAAAAATATATTATTAAAAGTGAAGTCAATGACGAGAAAAAAATCTTTGGCGGCAGTTATTATGGAATAGATTCTGCCCACAAGGTTGATCGTCAGAAAGTTCTGGTTGCCATACAGAAAGATCTCAAACTCATAAACAACAGTGCAAGTTCGCTCGTGGTGGTAATCACAAGTAAGAAAGACATTGATCTATCGGCCTCTGGATTTACGTTCAAAGATATTGAAGACGCCATGATGAACCAAATTCAAACAGATTTGAATCAGCGGGGTTTGAGAGCGATGGATTTTCGAAATGCTGTTACTTCAGCACAAACCGATGAAAAACTTAAGGAACGGTTCGGAAAAATTTCCAAAGAACAGTTCATGGCAATGGTTTCCGGAAGCCCGGCAGACAAAGCATTGTTAAATACTCAAATTCAAAATGCTGAAGAATTTTACACAACCGGGATCAGTCTACTCAGAGAGCTGGCTAAGGTTGTGGTTGAAGTTAATATTTTTGCTGTCAACGGAAATGTCAAAGGTGACATAGCACTTTCACTAAATGTTACGGCGAAAAACATCTCTACCGGAAGAGGAGGAGCCTTTGCCAACTCCGTGGTCAATGTAGCGCGGCGTGGAGGAGCAAGCGTTATTACATCGTCTATGATCGCTGGTCTGGTCAAGGATTCATATACTGAAATGCAGAAAGAGTTTGTTCCTCAAGTAATAAAAGAAATGTCTACGATCTCAGTTGGTGGGAATCCGCTCATAGCTTACGAGTTGGTGCTCAAGGATTTTACAAGTAAAGAGGTCCGGAGTCTAAGGACAAAACTGAAACAAGTCGAAAGTGATGATTTCCGTTACATCAGTTTCGATAATTCAGTACCGACGATTGTTACGATCGTAGTTCGTCATGCAGGTAAAACGGAAGATCTTGGTGATAAAATTATGGAAATTTTTGACACTAAAGGGATCAATACAAATGAACCTATTATCGCCCCAGATTTAACGGATCTCGTTTTTGTGCGGATTCCAGATGAGGATTAAAAAAGTAATTTGTTTATAAATTATCTGCTCTCTTGGACGCTGATAGTTTTCAAAACACTATAAATTAAAAAAGGAGTTATAATGCTTGCGATTAAACACAAAATGATTTGGTTAATACTGATCATTTTCGTAATCACCGGATGTGCCAGTATTGAAAAGGCTGAATCACTGCACCGCCAAGGTGATAAAGAAGCAGCTTTGGAGATGGCTATTTCCTTGCTTGAAGACGACAGCCCAAAAGTTCGCTTACGGGCAGTTAAGTTGGTCGGTAAAATTGGAGGTCCTGAAGCTGGACCAGCTTTACACCCACGACTGGCTGAATCAGATGATCGGGTTCTCAGGGAGGTTGTACGTAATTTAGGGAGCCTCCAGTATGAACCGGCAATGGAAGACTTAGCTGATATGGTTACCGAATCCAATACAGATATGGTGCGCGCATTAGCAGATGCATTCAAAGGGTATGGAAAGCCAGGATTGGATTTGATTGTGTCCCGCTATGATTCCGGCCAAGGCTCTAATCGTGCTGACTACAAGGACTTGCTGATTGCTGTCGGTCCAGAAATTGCTGACTCAATCAGCAAACTACTCAAGGGTCGTTCATTTTTTGAGAATCGAGACACTTTTGATATACTTAAGAGTGTAAAAAATCCAAGAGTTGCTACTTTGATGATACCATATCTTGCAGATGAAGAAATTGCAGATCAGGTAATGGAAGCCATGAGGCACCTTGGAAGAAATGCGGCTGAGGCAACTATTACCGCCCTGCAAAAGCAAAAGAAAAATGGAGAATTATTGGTGACAGAAAGACTGATTAGGATCTTGGGTTTACTCAAAGCAAAGTCTGGAATTGAAATGCTTGAAAGCTACAGTCAGCATGAAAGTGGGCGTATCAGGAATGCAGTTGAAAATTCTCTCTATCAAATTAGGGGATTTTGACTTATCGGTTAAATATTTTTTTACTTAATTTTAAAACCGGCTCGCTCTCAATTTTAGTGTGAGTCGGTTTTTTTGGTTTCGCCTGGTTAGTAATCCGAAAAACAAAAGAAATGAAACATTCTAAATTATAACAAAGTGCATGCCTTTCGTTGAGCAAGGTACATGGAAATAACAAAATATTTTATTTTAATGAGATACTAAGTGTGAGCGCCGATCGTTTCTTTGCTAGAATAATCGCAAAAAGAATTGAAGAAATACATTTATGTTAATTCTAAGAAAATTATTCATTTTAATCATACCTTGTTTATTTGCAGGACTCCTTGAAGTCCATGCAGAAGAAATAACTTGTTATGCAACTGTTTATATAAAAGAAAATCCGCAATTAGTCTCACAATCCAATGAGGACAGACTGGTTGAAGTTGAAATTGATATGCGATACCAGAGCAATATTCAAAAAAACTGGGATATTATTGCAAAGGAACTTGGTTTCAGTAATCTTAAGAAGATGATTAAGGCTCATAAGAAAAGTGGAAATTGGGATAGTTACAAGCAAATATTCAATAATCCTAATAAATTTGAAAAGGGCAAATTTCTTAAAAAAATGAACCAGGGACCTTTGGATCCAATATTGACTTCTGAAATCGCTATTTCGCTCATTACGCGTTATTTTAGGGAAGTTATCCAAATTCCTCCGGCAGGTCTTTCGAACGATGTATGCATTTATGACGTGCAGGTAAACAATACTGAAGAGACCATGGTCACTACAATTACAGGCGAGGACCTTAATGCCTACGGAGAAAGCAATAAAACGGGTGTCGATGGAATTAAGGAGTCCATTCTGAGTGCATTATTCAGGTCTCTGGAGGACAAACGAAGAGAAATCTGTGATAACCGTGGTGCTCTATTAAATAAAGAATGTGCCATTGTTCTGGCTGAGACTGAGATTGAAAAAAACGAATGTTGGCTTGATATCAGCACAGATTCGGAGAATAAAAGTGATGTTACAGATAGGAAACTAGTTGCCGAAATAGCTACGAGTCTGATTTCTCAGTATTTGGTGGACGTGATGTATTTTGAAAAACCAAAGTTTGAAAAATTATTTGGTGACGATGATTCAACTACGTCAGAGGAAAAAGAAGAGTTTGATACAAAGATTGCGCAATTATTAACCAGCAATGAATGCTTGTATAAGGTATACCCCAAAGTTAAAGATGATACTATTATAATAACATTTTCTGGGCCTGATCTGAATGCTTATGGTAACTCTAAGCAGCAAGGTGCAGATGGATTGCAAGAAGCAATGCTAATTGCACTTTTTAGGTCACTCAAAGGAAAAAGGAACCAAATCTGTCAGGATTATGGAGAAATATTAGTTGATCAATGTGATGTTGATTCACCTAATTACGGAAAACAGGATGCTAATTTCCGTATCAGAGGTTTCTTCCATGAATATGAAGGATCAAATTATAATTTAAGCAACATTTCATATCTTTTTTCAATGAAGGATTGGGGGATTTGGCCATCAATACTTTCGGATGCTGGTATTGGTCAATCTTTTCTTAACTATGAATCAAAATCGTCTTCTGGTGCGGATTTTAAGACATCTGTTACATCCCTTGATTTCTCCAAAACTTACATAATTGAAAGTGGTCCTAAAAATACATTAAACAAATTACGTTCTATCATCACAGATTTATTACCCATTAAATCAACTTCTGGTGAATGGGTTATTATCCCAGGAATGGGATTAGTGTTACCAAACATTATCCCGATTCCAATAATATATGAGGGACAGCTTGATATAAGTAGTCAATACGGTGATTTCTCGACGGACAAAGCATTCGGTTACAGTTTGTTTGGACTCTTAGGAATGGAAATCGGAGAATGGGAAATGCTTCTGGGATTACGTTGGTCTAAATTTGAATTCAGTGATATAAACTCTGGTGCAGAAAACTTTGTCATTTCTGGTACAAACTTTATGTTTGGATTAGGTTGGGGATTCTAATGAAAAACATACTGCTCTTTCCAATTATCTTTCCATTTATCTTTGCATTTATCTTTTCTGCCTGTTCTGATTTCAGTGGAAACGAAGACGCCGTGGAAGCATCTCTTAAACCCGGTCCGGTAACTCAGCAACAACAAGAAGAAGAAGAAGAAGAAGAAGAAGAAGAAGAAGAAGAAAGTGTGCCAACAAGGACATATTACCATCTGTATGGTGTTGCATTTGGTAACAATACATTTGTTGCAGTAGGGGCAGGAGGAACTGTCCGTACCTCCTCAGATAATGGATCGTCGTGGGATAATGGAACGTCCGGAAATTCATATTATTTTGACGAAG